>Ga0136623_10000470_pt1 | contig 11982 bp, 10 predicted proteins | sample AntDrymUQ4492106_2_FD_104656 | JGI IMG/M metagenome (GOLD analysis project Ga0136623, IMG submission 104656) | Polar desert sand microbial communities from Dry Valleys, Antarctica - metaG UQ449 (21.06) | ecosystem: Environmental > Terrestrial > Soil > Desert | place: Antarctica: Dry Valley...
CTCGGCATAGATGGTTCCATCGGTGCCGTCGATGGCGATCCAATCGCCCTCGGCCACAGTCGAGTCCTTGACCTTGAACTGCTTGGCCTTGCGGTCGATGCGGATCGAATCGGCGCCACACACCGCCGGGATCCCTTCGCCGCGCGCCACGACCGCCGCATGCGAGTTGGTGCCCCCGGCCGAGGTAAGGATTCCCTGGGCTGCAATCATGCCGTGGTAGTCGTCCGGGGTCGTCTCGCGCCGTACGAGGATCACCGGCTCTCCGTCCGCGGCCCACGTCGACGCGTCGTCCGCGGTGAACACCACCCGGCCGACGGCTGCGCCTGGAGACGCGTTCAGGCCCGTCGCGACCGGCTCCGTCGAGTCCTTCAGCTCGGCCCTGATTCGTGGCTTGAAGAGCTCGTCGAGCTTGTCTGCCGTCAGACGGTCACGCACCGCCTTGACATCGTCGATAAGGCCCTCCTCGACCATGTCGTAGGCGATGGCCCACTCGGCGAGGGCGGTGCGCTTCCCGGTACGGGTCTGGAGCAGCCACAACTTTCCCTGCTCGACGGTGAATTCGATGTCGCACATGTCTTTGAAATGGCGTTCGAGCGTCCCCATGTGGCCTTGCAGCTCGTCCCATGCCTCGGGCTGCACCCCACCCATGTCCTCGAGCTTCAGCGTGTTGCGGATTCCGGCAACGACGTCCTCGCCCTGCGCGTCCACCAGATAGTCCCCATAGGGCTTCTTCTCGCCGCTCGAAGGGTCGCGGGTGAACGCGACACCGGTCCCGGAGTCCTCACCCTTGTTGCCGAAGACCATCGACTGGACGTTGACGGCGGTCCCGAGGTCGTCAGAGATCTTGTTGCGCCTCCGGTAGTCCCTGGCGCGCCGGTTGTCCCACGACCTGAACACGGCCTCGATCGACAGGTGTAGCTGCTCGGTCGGATCCTGCGGAAAGTCCCGGCCGGCCTCCTTCGCCACGATCTCCTTGAAGCGGCCGACCAGCTCCTTGAGGTCCTCGGTGTCGAGCTCGAGGTCGTTGGACACGCCCTTCTTTTCCTTGGCGGCCTCGATCGCCTCTTCGAAGAGTTCGCCCTCGACACCCATGACGGTCTTGCCGTACATCTGCAGCAGCCTCCGGTAGGAGTCCCAGGCGAAGCGCTCGGATTCGGTCTGGGCGATCAGGCCCTCGACGCTGTCGTCGTTGAGACCGACGTTCAGCACCGTGTCCATCATTCCGGGCATGGAGAACGGCGCGCCGGAGCGCACCGAGACCAGCAGGGGGTCCTTGGGATCGCCGATGGCGCGGCCCATGGCCTCTTCCAACGACTTGCGATGTTCGGCCGCCTCGTCCAACAAACCGTCGGGAAACTCCTGGCCCGCCTTCCGGTAGGCATTGCACGCCTCGGTCGTGATGGTGAAGCCAGGCGGTACCGGCAGGCCGAGGTTGGTCATCTCGGCAAGATTGGCGCCTTTTCCTCCCAGCAGGTTCTTCTGGGAGGCGTCTCCTTCGGAAAAGTCATAGACCCATTTGGTAGTAGTCACCGCGTGTGACCCCTTTCATCCCTCGTCGAGTTCGAGATCGACGACCTTGTCTTCGTCGTCGAGTTGCACCTGGGCCCTTCCTCTGTGTCCGTGCGCATCCCAGACCCGAAGCGTCCATATGCCTTCACTGAGGTGGTAGAGATAGCGGCCCCCATCGTCGACCTGAACCTGGTCGACGACATCTCCCGAGGCGTTGAGGACCTCGACCACGGCGCTCTTCGCCCGCTCGCCGCCGTGAACCGTGACCGTGCCGGTGAGCTTCAAGGCTCGAACCTCTTGCGCAGATACTCGATCAATCCCTGCATCGGGATGCGCTCCTGATCCATGGAGTCCCGGTCGCGCACCGTGACCTGATTATCGGCCAGCGTGTCGAAGTCGACCGTAACGCAGTAGGGGGTGCCGACCTCGTCCTGACGGCGGTATCTCTTTCCGATCGAGCCCGTGACGTCGAAGTCGGTTATCCAGTGCGGCCGCACGTCGTCGGCGAGGTGCTCGGCGACGGGGGCCAGATCGGCATGCTTGGAGAGCGGCAGGACCGCCACCTTGGTCGGCGCAAGCCGCTTGTCGAGGGCGAGCACCACCCGGCGCTCCAACTTTCCCGAGGCGGCGGGCGCCTCCTCTTCCCTGTAGGCGTCGATCATGAACGCAAATGTGGGGCGCTCGACTCCCGCAGCCGGCTCGATGACGTAGGGGACATAGCGTTCGTCGTCCTCCTGGTCGTAATACGAGAGGTCCTGCCCCGAGTGGGTGGAGTGTGCTTTGAGATCGAAGTCGGTCCGATTGGCTATCCCTTCGAGCTCGGACCAACCCATGCCCGGGAAGTCGTACTCGATGTCGAGCGTGCGCTTTGCGTAGTGTGACAGCTCATCCGCCTCGTGCTCCCGCAGGCGGAGTCTTTCGGTGCGCATGCCCAGATCGGAATACCAGTTCATGCGCTCGTTGACCCAATAATCGTGCCAGGCCTCATCGGTCCCCGGCTTGACGAAGTACTCCATTTCCATCTGCTCGAACTCGCGCGTCCGGAAGACGAAGTTGTGGGGGGTGATCTCGTTGCGGAACGACTTTCCCTGCTGCGCTATCCCAAACGGGATCTTCTTGCGCGACGTCTGCTGAACGGTGGCGAAGTCAACGAACATTCCCTGGGCGGTTTCGGGGCGGAGGTAGGCGGCATTTGCAGAGTCCTCGACCGGCCCCATGAAGGTCTTGAACATCAGGTTGAAGTTCCTGGGCTCGGTCCAAACGGGCCCCTGGCCGCAGTTTGGGCAGGCGCGCCCGAGGTCGATGTGGTCGGCCCGGTAACGGTGGTGACACGCGGTGCATTCGACCAACGGGTCGGTGAAGGTGGCGACGTGACCCGATGCCTCCCACACCGAAGGCGCCATCAGGATAGAGCTCTCGAGGCCGACCACGTCGCCCCTGAGATCGACCATCGAGCGCCACCACTGCGCCTTGACGTTCCGCTTGAGCTCAACCCCCAGGGGCCCCCAGTCCCATGCGGAGCGGAGGCCGCCGTAGATCTCGCTGGAGGGGAACACGAGACCCCTGCGCTTACATAGGTTGACGATCGTGTCCAGCGTTATTTGGGCCATAGGAGGCATGATAGACGCCATGAGTTCTGCTCCAGGGTGGAGACGCCCACCCCTCTCCAGAGCCCTGAGGAGGTGTGGGCGATAGACGTCGCGATCGGCCTCGCGGCAATCATTCTCCTCACCCTCGCGACCGCCTTCTTCGTTGCTGCCGAGTTCGCGCTCGTCGCCTCAGATCGCAACAAGGTCGAGCGGCTGGCCGAGGAAGGTCATCGAGGGGCGCGCTCACTGTTGAAAGCGCTGAAGGACCTCTCCTTCGAGCTGTCCGGCTGCCAGTTGGGGATCACGGTCACGTCCCTGCTGGTGGGCTTCATCGTCGAGCCCACCATCGGAGAGGCCATGGCTCCCGTGTTGGAGAGGCTGGGGGTACCGGAGAGCTCGGCCCTGGGCGTTTCGATTGCCCTCGCCCTGGTGCTGGCCACGGCGATTCAGATGGTGCTCGGCGAGCTGATACCCAAGAACCTCGCCGTTGCCAGGTCCGTGCCGATCGGCCTGGCGGTGGTGACGCCCCTGCGCCTGCTCAACCTCCTCGCCAAGCCGCTGATCCTGTTACTGAACAACTCGGCCAACGCCCTCGTTCGGGCGCTGGGCATCGAGCCACGCGACGAGCTGAGCTCGGTACGGTCGCTCGAAGAGCTCGAGCTGCTCATCCAGTCTTCGCGCCAGGACGGCCAGCTTCCGGAAGAGGAGGCCGCGCTGCTGGCGAGATCGATCGCTTTCTGGGAAAAGACCGCCGGCGACGCGTTGGTGCCGCGCGTGTCGGTGGCGGCCCTGCCGCACGATTCGTCGGTGGCCGATCTCGTGGCGGTCGCCGTGGACACCGGGCACTCGAGGTTTCCGGTCTACAGGGAAAATCTGGACGCCGTCATCGGTTTGGCTCACATCAAGGACATCTACCGGATCCCACACGACGACCGGGCCTCGGCGTCGGTCACCGAGGTGATGCAGGATCCGCTGCTGGTGCCAGAATCCCGGGCGCTCGGGTCGCTCTTGGCACAGATGCGACGTGAGAGAAAACACCTCGGCATCGTCCTGGACGAGTACGGCGGGACGGCGGGCATCCTGACGATAGAGGACCTGCTCGAGGAGATCGTCGGAGACATAGAAGACGAATATGACCCTTCTGCGTCCCTCGAGCTCACCAGGCCGCCCGAAGGTGTGTACCTGGTTTCGGGACTGCTGCATCGGGACGAACTGCAGGATGCGACCAACCTTGCCCTTCCGGAGGGTGACTACGACACATTGGCCGGCTTTCTCCTCACGCGCTTCGAGCGCATCCCCGAAGAAGGTGACCAAACGAGCTACGGGGACTGGGAGTTCAAGGTCGTGGCCATGGACAACCGACGCATCGACAAGGTGCTGGTGGCCACACCCGCTGCGGGCAAAGCGGAGGAGGTCGGGTGACTGCCATCGCCATAGTGGCCGCCATCGGGTTGCTGCTGGCCAACGGCTTCTTCGTCGCGGGTGAGTTCGCAGTTATCGCCAGCAGGACCTCGAAATTGGAGCAACGGGCGCAGGATGGCAACACCCTGGCCGTAACCGCACTCAAATCTGCGCACGAGCTTTCTTTCATGCTCTCGGCGGCTCAGCTTGGGATCACCATGGCCTCGCTCGGCCTCGGCTGGGTGGCAGAACCTGCCGTGGCTCATTTGCTGGAGTCGGCGCTCCATTCTGTGGCGCCCATCCCCGTCGGAATCGCTCATTCAATCTCCTTCGTGGTGGCGCTGATCATCATCACCTTCTTGCACATGGTCCTCAGCGAGATGGCCCCCAAGAACATCGCCATCGCCGATCCAGAACGAGCCGCGCTGTGGATTGCAATCCCTTTTCGGCTCTACGCGAACACCTTCAGGCCGTTCATCGCCGTCTTCAACGCAATGGGGAATGCCGGAACACGGCTTTTCGGGGTCGAGCCCGCCGACGAGCGAGCAGACGTGCACAGCGCAGGCGAGATCGGAGCGATGATCCGCGAATCGGCCGAGGAAGGCCTGATCAAGGACTTCGAGCACCGGCTTCTCTCGGGAGCGATCGACTTCAGCGCAAAAGACGCCGCCGCGGTCATGATCCCGCGAACCGAGGTGGTCGCCATCCCGGCAATGGCCACCCCTGCCGATGTGGAGAAGGTCGTCCTCGAAACCGGACATTCGAGGCTCCCGGTCTATGGAGGCGATCTCGACCAGGTCTTCGGATTCCTGCACATCAAAGACCTGCTGGGGGTCGATCCGAAGGAAAGGGAGCGACCCATATCCCGGCAGCTCCTGAGGCGGATGATCGTGGTGCCAGAATCCCGCAAGCTGCATCCGGTTCTGTTCGACATGCGCCGCGAGCGCACGCACTTTGCGCTGGTTGTCGACGAGCATGGAGGGACCGCCGGGGTTGTGACACTCGAGGATCTTCTCGAGGAATTGGTCGGCGAGATACGCGATGAGCACGACGCCAGCGAGGCTGGGATCGAAAACCTCGGCGAGAATCGTCATCTCATCCCCGGGAGCATCCGCATCGACGAAGTGGCCGCTTACCTGCGCATCGATCTCCCCGAGGGTGAATACGAAACGGTGGCCGGGTGGCTGATGGATCGCCTCGGTCGAATTCCCAAGCGCCACGACAAGGTGGACCACGACGGCTGGAGCTTCAGGGTGCGCCGGATGCATCGCCGACGCGTCGAGGAGGTTCTGGTCGAGGCAACGACCCCTCCTTCCGCCGAGCCCGATTCCGTGGCCACGGTCAAGAAGACCTAAGTGGTTCATCGCGCAAGTAGCGCCTGCACCGAGAGCGTCCCGGCGCGCCGCGTTACCCTCGGACGATGAAAGAGCAAGCCTTGGACGTCGCCCAGGCGGCGCGCCCCCATCTCAAGAGGGCGATCGCCGGCATCGTGGTGGCCCTTGCGAGTCTGATCGCCGCGAGCACTTTGGAGATCGCCAACCGCTCCCTCGCTTCTTTCGGCATTGCGGCGCTGATCGTGATTTCAGGGGTCATCGCAGTTCGCGCGATCGCCAACGCCGTGCGGTCGGCCGAAGACAGTCTGGGTGAGAAGCGGGGAACCCCATTGACCTTTTTCGTCCAGCTCATCGGCTACTCCGTAGTTGCGCTCATGGCCTTCAGCGTCATAGGGCTGCGCATACGCGGGCTGCTGTTGGGAGGCGCGGTCACCGGCGTCGTCATCGGCATCGCCGCGCAGCAAACGGTGGGCAACTTCTTCGCCGGCATCGTTCTCTTGGTGGTACGGCCGTTCAAGCTCGGTGACTATCTCGTGATGCGCTCCGGCCCCCTCGGCGGGGAGTACGAGGGCGTGGTCACCGACATGGGCCTGTTCTACGTGAACCTTGCCACCAAGGCGGGCCCCGTCGCACTCCCCAACTCGGGCGTGCTCGCCTCTGCGATTGGTCCGGGGGCGCGTGCTCCCGAAGACAACGAGGACGAGGACAAACCGGACGAGACCCAGCAGGACCCCGGGCCCGAACAGGGCGGTCCCCAGCGCCCAAAATGATCTGTGCCGGTCTCGGTTGCATCAGCGGAATTCGGTCAATGCCTGGATCACCAACTGCTTCGTTACCCTCTGCTCCGCGTCGGAGCATGCGTGTTGAACCGAACGATCCGCAACCTGCAGAACGTCCCGGAGGCTGCCTCCGGCCCCGGTGAAGTAGTGCCATTCGAGCCCTGTGACCGCGTCCGCATCGAAGACCTCTTCCACCGAGGCCGCAACCTGGTGGACATCCATCCGGTGCTGCAGAATCTTGCCGATGGGGCCGGCCGCGTGTCCGGTTTCGAACCAGGGGACGTGAATGACCGTCGAGAAGTGGCTCTCGGTCTCGATGTAACCGGGATAGTCGAGATAGTCGTCGTGCACCGCAATCACAAAGCCGCACGCCAGCTCGGTGGCCAAGGTTCTGACGTTCTTGGTGAAGAAGGCATTCGCAAGCGGCGATCGGTCCAACTCGGGGATGCGCAGCCAGTGGTCGGAGTCGTCGATGACGAACAGGGGCACCCTGCCATGGGCCCGGAACAGATCGATCATGCGCCGGCTTTCGGCAACGACGTCGACCGTCGAGGCGGCCCTCTCGATGTCCTCGCCGGTTGACTTGACCTCCAGCGCAAAACCTGCGTCCGCAAACCACGCCGGCGCGCCGATGTGAAATCTCCGGGTGGTTTCAACGCCGGCGCGCCGGCGTTGCTGTGACGCGCCCCGCTCGAGCTCCTCCCGCTCTGCCTGGCTGAACATGTCGGGACTTGCCCAGCGGGTGATCGTCGCGATGAGATGACGCACGAACGCCTTCGGTTGGGTGACGGTCTCATCCGGCTCCCCCGCAACCGGAATGCGAAGGGGGACGACATGTTCCGGTAGCTCGTCGGCGAACGGCCCCAGAACCGACGCGATGATGCTCGACTTCCCGCTGCCGCTCCCTCCCACGATCGCGACGCGCCCCTCCCGCCCCGCCATACGTGTGAGTACCGCTTCGGTCGATGCGGCGCCGGTTAGCTCGTCGAACGGCACATGGAAGAGGGCGAGGTCCTCGAACCGGTGGGTTGCCTCGAAGGCGCGCCGGGCATCGAGCTCGAGCAGCTGCTCGTAGCTCATGGTCTGTCTGATTCAGACTCGAGTGGCGTTCGGGTCTCGAGGCCGTAGAGCTTGCGGGGACGGCCGCTCGATCCCTTCTGCAAGGAGGTGGTAACGAGCCCGGCCGCCTCGAGCTGCTTGAGGACCTGGACCGCTCGTTCGCGGGTCCATCCGAGCCGCCCCAGCAGCCGCTCGTCCGAGGCGCTCAGCGGGCCCGATGCCTCGAGCTCCGCAACGACCATCTCGGCGGGACGGCCGAGCCGCCGGGCCTCGGCGCGCCGCTTGAGACGGGTCCCCGCGAGGGCCGCCGGGCTGGATCCATCAGTCGCAACGAGGCGGGCAAGCGCCAGCAGCTCTCTTGGGTTTCCGGTGCCCTGATCCGCCAGCGCAACCACGTCGGCGATACCTCTTTTGCGGAGGAGCTCCTGCTGTTGTGAGATTGCGAGCGGGCGCAGCTCGATCACGAGCTCGAAGAAGGCATCCGCCGGCGGGGTCAGCAATGCCGCCCGGTCGTCGTCGTCGGTAGCCACGACCCAGGTGAAGGGCAGCCGCCAGAGCTCGTCACGCAACCGTCCAAACAGCGAATGCGCATCGGCCCCGGACGGCAGGCCGTCCATGAGCACCACCGTGCGGTGCTCGGGGTCACCCATGGAGCCGAGGGCCCGAACCGCCTCCAGCAGCGGCTCATCCGTTCGCAGGCCCCCGCCGGGAGTACGACCGGACACCTCGGCCAGCCGGCGCGAGATGAGCTCGACGAGCGCACCTGCGTCGGTGGACGTGCCCCCCTCGACGAAGGCGGAGGGAACCCCCTCGCGCCGCAGGACATAGGCCAGGGCGCGCAGAAACGAGGTCTTCCCCGACCCGCGTGCGCCGAGGACCAGCGTGTTGAGGGAGCGCCGGATCGCCGAGCGAACCAGGTCCTCGTCGTGCCCCCTGCGGACGTAGAGGCTCTGATCCGTCCTGCTGTCCAGGAGCGGCCGGCCGTTGATGTCCGGGCGATCATCGCTGGAGTAGGTCACGTTACGAATCTTACAGTAATTTTGGTAAGAGCCGCATCACCGGTACTTTCCCGGAGAGATCCGCAGCAGGAGCGACCCCAGGATGGCCGCGAGCACCGAGGCCACGAGGATGCCGATCTTAGCCTCCGACACCAGGGGCTCGTCGGAGAACGCCAGGTCCGTTATGAACAGCGACACGGTGAAACCGATGCCCGCAAAGCTGGCCGCGGCGGCAATCTGCATCCAGGAGATGCCTTCCGGCAGCCGAACCACTCCCATGCGCTGAGCCACCCGGGCAAAACCCCAGATGCCGACCACCTTGCCCACCACGAGCCCCAGGATGACTCCTTGGGTCACGCTGGAGGCCAGGATCTCACCCACCCCCGTACCGCCGAAGGTGACTCCGGCGTTGGCGAGGGCGAACACGGGAATCACGAGGTAGCTCGTCCACGGATGGAGCGCATGCGCCAGGCGCTCGGCGACCGGGACCGCCTCCTGGACGCGGAGCTTGGCGGCCCGGGCAATCTCGGGCTTCAACCACAACGCTCCGGCGTGCTGAGGAGAAGGCATTCGCTCCAGGGACGCCGGGTCGAGTGGATGTGCCGGGGTGACGAGGCCCAGGGCAACTCCTGCGATGGTTGCGTGGACTCCCGAGATCAACGTCGCAAGCCATATCCCGGTCCCGACGACCACATAGATCGGCACCCACCAAATCCCCACCCGGCGCATAAGCACCACGAGTGCGATTCCGGCTACCGCCAGCAGCAGGGGCACCGCCTGGATGCCCTCGCTGTAGAAAAGGGCGATTACCAGGATGGCGCCGACGTCGTCCACGATCGCAAGGCTTAGTAGGAACACCCTCAACGACGACGGGACCCGTCGGCCGAAAAGAGCAAGCGCCCCCAACGCGAAGGCGATGTCGGTGGCCATCGGGATTCCCCACCCTGCGGCTGCGTCCGTGCCTCGGTTGAGCGCCAGGAAAATCAGCGCAGGGACTATCATGCCGCCGACCGCAGCGATGGCCGGCAGCGCCGCTTTCTTGAGCTCGTTAAGCTCCCCCTGAACGAGCTCCCGTTTTATCTCGAGCCCGATGACGAAAAAGAAGATCACCATGAGACCGTCGTTGACCCAATGCCGAAGGTCCTCCTCCAGGACGAACCGGCCCAGTCCGATCATCAGCTTCGTCGCCCACAGCGTCTCGTAGGACGCGCCGAGGGGCGAGTTGGCCCACACAAGCGCCACGATCGTGGCCGCAAGCAGCACGCCGGCCCCCGCAACCTCGGTATCGAGGAACTCCCGCACGGGACGCAGAAGGTTTCTCTCGATGCGCCGAACACCGGACGACGAGCTCACGTCGTTCGGTTCCGAGCTCATCTGGGCTGCCCCTCCCCGGGCTCGTCGAGACCTCCGAAACGACGGCGGCGCGCCGCATAGTCGCGCAGAGCCTCGAACAACGCGGCGCGGCTGAAGTCGGGCCACAGCATCTCGGTGAAGTAAAGCTCGGCGTATGCCGACTGCCACAGCAGGAAATTCGACAGCCGCTTTTCACCCGAGGTGCGGATCAACAGGTCCACGTCCGGGAGATCCGGAGCGTACAGGTGCGCGGGTATGGAGCCGCGGGCCGCAGCATCCTCGAGCTCGGCGCGCCCCCCGTAGTTGAAGCACACCTGCAGGGCCAGCCGGTCGTTGCCCCTGGTCGCCTCCTCGGCCGCATCGAACTCCTCCAGGACGTCGCCGGGGACGGGATCGCGCCGGCCGAGCCGCCTCATGCGCACGCCCCGCTCGACCATGTAGGCACGTCGCTGGCGCAACAACCTTCGATTGAAGCCGAGCAGAAAGGCGACCTCCGACGGAGGGCGTGACCAGTTCTCGGTCGAGAACGCGTACACAGACAGGTACCCCAGACCCGCTTCGAGCGCTCCCTCGACGACATCGAACAGGGCTCGCTCCCCGGCCTCGTGTCCGAGACTACGGTCCAGCCCCCGCGCCTCGGCCCAGCGCCCGTTGCCGTCCATGATGATCCCGACGTGGCCGGGCAGCCGGTCGACCGAGATCCCCACCGGGCTCTCAACGGCAGGCGAGGAGCCCAAAGCTTCTCAACGGCCGTTCGAGGTGATATTCGGTGTAGCGCCTCAAGGCATCGGTCACCTCCAGGGTTGCCCGGGGATCGGCCGGCTGGCCGAAGTCGGACCTGAGCAGATGCGCCAACAGGGCAATGCGGTCGGAGGCCAGTCGGAGCGCATCGCGATCCTCGCGCCAGCAAAGCTCGCACACGGCCCCTCCGAAGGATGGGCTGAAACCCCCCAGAACCCGAGGCTCGCCGCAACCCGCACACACGACGAGCTGAGGGTGATAGCCCGACAACGACAACAGCTTGATCAGAAACGCAGGCACCACTGTGGCCCCCTTGTCGTTTGTGAGAGCCCCCAGACCGGCGAGCATCAACGCATAAACCGCCAGGGCCCGTTCACGATCGGGTGTGATCTTCTCGACGATCTCGGCGAGCGCCGAAGCGGAGGTGAGCCTCGTGTAATCGTCCCGCACCTCGTGAAAGGAGGTGAGAATCTCTGCTGCGGTGATCGTGTCGAGGTTCCGGCCCCGGTAGATCATGAGGTCGACCCGGGAGAAGGGCTCGAGCCGTCCACCGAAGCGGCTCTTGGTCTTCCGTACACCCTTGGCCACGGCGCGCACCTTCCCGTGATCGCGCGTGAACAACGTGACGATCCGATCGGCCTCGCCGAGCTTGATCGCCCGCAGGACCACTCCTTCGTCTTTGTAGAGACCCGGCATGGATTCAAGGGTACCGGGGCCGGCGTGATCTCCCGTACCAGTGTCAACTTGGAGAGAACCATGTGCGGCACACTGTTCCCACCCGACGTCGAAGAAGGAGGCATCCTCACCGTGTCCATCGAGCTGACCGCAGGACAAGACCGCGTCTCGATCGACCCCGAGGACGGCGCTCGTTTGACCTCTCTGGTCGCAGGCGGGGCCGAACGGCTTCTCACCGCACCCCCCGAAGGCGCGGCGCCCGAGCTCGTCGATTTCCTATGGGGCTGCTACCTCATGGTCCCGTGGGTGGGGCGGCTGAAGGACAACGAGATCCGTTGGGGAGATGAGACCCATATCTTTCCGGCCAACTTCGGCAGCCAGTCGATACACGGCCTCGTTCGGGATGAAGCTTGGGAGGTAGACAGTTCGGGCGACTCCACTGCGTCGATGTCGTGCACTCTCGGGAATGACCGGTGGCCCTGGGGAGGCTCGTTCCGATACGAGATCGACCTGGCCCCCGGCTCGCTCACGCTCGTTCTCCAAG
>Ga0136623_10000472_pt1 | contig 11974 bp, 17 predicted proteins | sample AntDrymUQ4492106_2_FD_104656 | JGI IMG/M metagenome (GOLD analysis project Ga0136623, IMG submission 104656) | Polar desert sand microbial communities from Dry Valleys, Antarctica - metaG UQ449 (21.06) | ecosystem: Environmental > Terrestrial > Soil > Desert | place: Antarctica: Dry Valley...
CACTAAGCCGCTCCAATTGAGAGTCCCTGCTTACGAACTTACTTACGAGGTGCACCATACGCCCACCATCCGGATTCAATAGGCCCGGCTATTTCATTTGAGGCACAAACGAACCGATACACGAGACTTGCCGAACAGATCCATCATGTCGCTCCATTATCCCAGCAAGCAAGAAGCAACAATTATGACCAGGAACCGCATTCGCACCGTCTTACTTGGGGCGCTTGCTTTGATAGCCCTGCCCGCCGTGTCTGGGGTTGGGGCTGGACCAGTGCCGGGACCTAGTCAGAAAGGTCAGCTGACCATCGCGAAAGATTTCTTCAAGTTACGGCTTTCAAAACACCAGAAAAGAGGAGATTTATCATGAGAAGACTTCATTTGGTTGCTGCAGGTACTTTGATCTTGAGCGCGCTGATCTTCGCTTACAGTCAGTCGCCGGCGCCAAGCCCTCAAACGGGAGCAACATTGACCCGAATTGAGCAGAGCCGGCCGGTAAAGGCCAAGAAGGTGCTGGTAAAAGGGCTGCCTAAAAAATTGGAGGGTATCGTACTTGACAAAGGCGTGTTCAAGCTCCAGCCCGGCTATAAGTTCGTACCGCAATCTGACAACACAGTCGCGGTTGGTTTGAAGGTGGGGGGCGGCGTTACCGGCAGTTTCGACTGTTTCTGTTCGAAAGAAGGAGGAGGAAGCTGTAGCGCGACAACTGTTGGTGGAACGATAAGCTGCGGTAAGAGTAAGACGAACCCTTGTAGCGACGATTGCGTGTTAAGGACCACGATCAATGGTGCGGAGACGAGGCTGGCCATTTTTTGAGGATGCTTACCAAATACATAGGAGATCCCAATGAAAATGATGCTTCTCGAATTTTGACGCGAGCTGATCAGCGCGGATTTACGTTGATCGAAGTGCTCGTGGTGATCGCCATCATCGCGGTGCTGATCGCGATGCTGGTGCCCGCGGTGCAGAAGGTCAGGGAGGCGTCAAATAAGAAATGTTCCGGCGACTACCTGAAACAGATCAGCCAGGCAGAAAGCACCCACTTTGCGCAGCATCGAGTTTACACCGCTTCTCTTGATGCACTTGGCCTGAAGCGGCAGAAATGTGGATACAACTACTCGATAGAATTAGGCGGCAAAGGTCAGAAATTCGTCGTGAGAGGTGGACCCGCCGCGCCCGGGGTCACGGGCAGTGAGGATTGCAGCATTGACCAGACGAATCGTCCGATAGTCTGCAAACCCAATCCTCAGGCGGACGCCGGGCGGCGTCAGATGTTGGCCGGCATAAACGCGCGGGTCCCGAGCATCATCAGCTCCTTACGTTCCAAAGTCCCGCACACCAGTGAAGACCTCGTGCGAGGGCTGCAAGCAAAAAACGCCCTCAGAGATGCATTCAAGCGGATCGATGCTAATGGCGACGGAGAGGCGACACTCGAAGAGATATCGAGTGTGAAGGACGACAAGACTGGAGCCCTGACTGAGCTGCTGCCACTGATTAGACAGAGGCTGCAACTCGGCCTCGCTGGTGAAGATGTAAAGACAATTCCGGGCGTTCGTTTTTTGGTGCTGCAACACTCGGAGAGATTTTCGGAGGCGGAAATCACAAGGGTGGTCCCTAGGTAGAGATACAGGAGCAAGTATGAAGGAAGCGGTGCAGTTTCACCGGGCAGAGAATTGTTAGGGCTGGGCTTGTCGCGAATGATGATGGCAGGCTGCAGCTTGTCCTGCTGGAAAGGGCGCCAGAAGAAGGAGGAACTTTGTTTATTGATCAAAGACATCGTACTGAGCCGAGGCGGTGCACAGCGCCTGGGATCAGGGCGGTAACGGTCCGAAAAGGGGAGCTTTCGGCGACAGTAAGTCTTTGCTCAATGCCCGAGTGACAAGATAACTGTCAGTTTTCATAACGCATAGGAGCAACACTTATGATCAGGAATCGGTTTCACGGTGTCTTACTAGGGGCGCTCGCTTTGATAGCCCTGCCCCACGTCTCTGAGGCCGCGCCGCCCGCAGCGAAGCAATGGAACGTCAACAACGCGGACCAGATTAGCTACGAAACGGATTACGAGCTCTACAACAGGAGCAGCCAGATTGGTTATGAGAACCGCACCTTCGGCGTTGACCTCGGCTGGGTCGGCCACACAGGCGGGCATTTCGCGTTCCTGCGCCAGGCTCCTCCTGGAAAACGTGACCGTCGATTGGGTCCGATCGCCGGTGAAGATAACGTCGCGATCTTCAACACCAAAACGCTTCGCTATCTTATGTTCTATACCCGCGGCGACGTGAATGCTGAGCTCGAGTGGACCAACGCGCCCGTTTACGAATGGCAGATTCAAGACCAGTTGGCCTCCGGTGGGCGCGTTCACTTCGCGCTCTTCAACAGTCGCGTGAAAAAATACCTCGTATACAAAGTCCAGAACTACGGGATCAACCTGGGCTGGCTTATCGACACGACTCCTGCGCCGAAATCGTTCAGCGTCGGAATGTCCGCCCAGCAGATCACTAATGGTTGGGTGCCGTACCTGGGCAACTTCGGCCAGAACTCTAGGGGCAACCTGCTTAGCGCGCAGAACGCGAGTCAGACGGCGACGCTGTTGTTCGTGAAGCCCGGCAAGTCGACCAGCGAGTGCTCTGATCCGAGCGCCACGGTTCGCATTGCTCCCCGCGGTATGGTGACGGCGGATCAGATGAAGAGTCTCTACGGGTCGACGACACCACGGCTGCCAATCACATTTCTCGCCTGCATCACAACGCCGATGCCGCAGTCGATCAGCCTCACCTTCCTAAACATTACCTACAAGTTGGATAACTGATTCGCGAGATGAAAATAGTCGGCAAACACGCATATCGAGAAAGAGAATCAACCAATGAAACGCATTACGATACTTGCAACGATTGTTACGCTTGCACACGCCTTAGCCGGCTTCTCAGCATCAGCAGTCCAAACAACTCAAAAGAAGAGTTCGACAACACTACGGACCACTCGCGTCAACGCCCACACCATCAAAGCCCTCAGCCGGGGCAAAAAAGTAGTTGCTGATTTGACCAAGCGCGGCGTGGTCTATGAATTTGACGCTGGGGCCGGGCAGATAGATTTTAATCGAGTCGTGGTTCGCACTGCTCGGGGCGAAGAGACGATAGGTTCTTTGCTGGAAACTATGTTTCCTAAAGACAGGTTGCGAGCGTTCAAATACACCGCTCAATCGTTTAGGCTAGGAACTCAGCGCCCGGGAACACTTTCAACTACGCTGATGAAAACGTCTAATTTCGAATGCAAACCGGATAGGTGCATTTGTCACGGACTAGAAGACTGTGAGGATTTGATAATCGGTACATCACTTTGCGTCATTTGGTTTTGTATGAAAGATCCACACGGCGAATACCTTTGCATCTGTTCAAGGGGAATCTAATGCAAGAGCTGCTCATTATTCTTGAGAATAAAGGACGAGCTGACTCATGCGCCTAAGAGATTGCGCGTCGCAACTCCCGGACGGCAGCAATACCGTGCGACAGGGTCCTCCGAGGATTAAGATAAAGACCCTTTGCGTCGTTCTTGCCGCAGTTTTCTTTTGGGCTGGCTGTTACACAGCAGGCAGTCAATCATCCAAGACTCCAGAATCCAATCCGGCGCCAGACTCGAAGAAGGCCCAAACATTTGTATGGACTAAACTTGGATTGTCTTTGGCCTTCACGGAAGGGTGGCGGATGGAGAGCGAAATCGATGACGAGAGTCAGAGAAAAATAACCGGACCTGACAACTCACGATTCTCGGTCCGGGTCACAACTTACGAATCGAAGTTTGGGAATCGCTCTATCGAGGAAGAAACGAAAGATTTCTATAAGACTCACGAAAACGCTGGGGAAGAAGATCTTCGCTATCTGGAGGTTGACGGTGTTAGAGGCGTTCACTATGTCCGTCACGAGAAGGGCTGGGACGAGAAGTATCAACCTCAAGATCAAAGACACATTGTTTGGAGCGCGCAACGTAACTACAACGGAACACGACAAGTTATCAATGTAACTCTATCGTCGCCATCCACGAGTTTCGCGAGGCGTCGCGAAACACTCTATTGGTTGCTTCAGTCGATTAGATTTCGAACGGAGAAGAGCCATTAATCATTTTTCGTTGTTCGATAAGGTCCAATACTCGATCTGAGTGTGAAAAGAAGGAAGACTCATGAAAAGCATCAGTTTGGTTATCGCCTTAGCTCTGGCATTGCTGGTTTCCGCCCACAGTCGAACCCTTGTCCAAACCCCTGAGAAAGCGCAAGCAACTCGACTAGCCTCAGATAACTTGATTACGCAGGCTACGCAGAAACGCACCGACGCGCCGCTCATCGCAACGCCTCAAGACGCCAAAAAGGCGATTCAAGAAGGAACACTCGGCCAGATTGCCTCGAAGGCAAGTAGTTCTCTCAGGACCTATCCCAGCTCGCCTCAGGTTAGAAATATTGGGAATCCCAAGATACGAAGCATTCTGGAACGGGGTCGCAAACTGCTGGAGGCGGGAAAGCCGCCAAAGGATGGAATGCCACTCGACTCAGCGGGTTTGCCAGTCAGGTGGACCAGTATCTAAAGGAGGCTGAGGCTGCCGTCAAATCCTCCAAACCCAGCAGAGAAACTACTCCAAGAGAAGACTGCGTCGCGACAAAGGATAAATGTAATCAGCGATGCCACGATCGAGACGCTGGCTATTTTTGCTTTTTCAACTGTAGGCTTGAGTATCTAGTTTGTTTAACAGGTACTCTGTTTAATACGTTTGGCACCTCTCATATCGCAAGGAGTTGGGCATTAACGTAAAAAGAGTAGCGCATCAATGGTCTGGTACAGTAGTAAGAATCAAAGGTGAAAACCATGAGACGCACCAAAATGATTTTGATCGTGGGCGCAATCCTCGCCTGGAGGTAGCGGGAACGCACACTCCTACAACTTGGGTTGCATGTCAGGTTCATGACTGACGGCCCTGGCTATCGAGCCGTTCAGCAGACACACAGCGCAGGAGTGACGCCATGAAAGTCAACGACCACTTCGTCAGCACCCGTCGGTTCAGGTTGAGTACGGTTAAGTTGTTGAGGAGGCCAGCAGGAGGCACGAACTTCTGGCCGATTGCGGCGGCTGTTTGTGCCCTTGTGTGGTTGATGTCCGCACCCGTCAGCACGGAGAGCGCCGATTTCCGCAGGTCAACTTCGCTTCAATCTCAGTTAGTTCCCATAGGTATCCTGTTTTTTCAAGACGAAAGCGGAATGAACGCTCCGGCGGACCTGGGCCAGAAGATCGCAAAAGACCTGCAGCAGAAGTTAGCCGTCAATTACAAGGATGTGCTGCCTCGAATGCTCAACGCAGGCCTTGATCCTTCGGCGTCGGCGACGATGAATGTCGAGCAGGTGGTCACGCTGGGAAAGCAGAACGGAGTCAAGTTTGTGGTTCGCGGTGGCCTGCTGGCCGTGACAACCGAAAACGCCGGCGGGGACACGAAGATCGGCGTACAGCTCTATGCAAGCATCACTTCCGTGGAGTCCGCCAGCGATAACAACGTGCGGGCCGAAGGCAGCGGCATGCAGAAGGGCCCGGTTGCCGAACTGTCATCGGTTGACTTGAAGAGTGCTGTGTTTCGCGACTCTGCTTTTGGTCAGGCACTCTCAGCAGCCACAGCGCAACTCGCAAGCTCGATCCATGATGCAATTACCGCGTCGGCGTCAACGACTGCGGCGACCGAAAGGGTGACGCCTGACAGTTCGGCTGGGACGGCCGAGACCGAGGCTGCGCAAGTTGCGGCTGCCGACCAGGAACTTCAGCAACTTATTGCTCAGGCTGAGTCGACTCTTGCGGGCAATCCGAACAGCAGTACTGAAAACATTAACGCGCTTCGGCAAGCTCTCGAGGGTTTGAAATCGGCGCTCGCTGCAAAAGCCAGCCGTTTGCAGGAGAACAAAGACACCGGGGCGGCTGACCAGGAGATCGCTACGCGCAAGCAAGAGATGCAGACAGCGCTCGCCAATCTCACCGCTGAGGCGTCTGCCAGTAACACTTCCGCCCAGATTCAGCAGCCTAGTGGCGAGAAAAAGAGTCTCCTGGCGCGCATCGGTGACTTTGCCGGCGAGGCTACGAGCCTATTGCAAAAAATCCAGGAGCTACGCTCAACTCTACGCAGCCTGCGGGAAGATCAATCTGCTAATCAGGCTGCGCCCTCAAGATCAGACCCAAGATCCCGGGACGCAAGCCGGTCCACCGGTGGAGCAGACGACTGGAGAAGTGACTGGTGCCGTCACTCAGGACGGCAATCCCGTTGCGGGAGCCATCGTTACTACTCAAGAGGCCGGCGATAGCGCCACGACCGATATCAATGGCATCTTTACTTTGAAAGGTCTCACCCCGGGAAGATTAATCCAGCTGACCGTGACGAAAAATGGCCAACCGATGGGCCGGGGACAGGTCGACGTGCTCAGCGGGCGCACTGCGATAGCCGATTTCCAAACCGCATCGTTGCCCACCGGAAGGTTCTCCGCCAACGCACTGCCTGGGGTCCTTGCCTCAACCATGGTAAGCAATCCCGCCAGGAATCCAGGCATCACCTCCGGCACTCTGAAGGGGGTGGTCAGAGATGCGACTGGCCGGCCGGTGCCGTTTGCCCTGGTTCAGGTGCCAGGCGTCGGCATGGCACGCACCAATGCTCAGGGACAATATGCATTCGTGAACGTTCCGGTTGGCAATCATCAGCTAACGGTGCGCCAGAGCGGGATGAAACCAAAATCCTCGCAGGTGGCAGTAGCGGCGCAAACAAGCGCCGAGTCGCGAACTCAGTTTGCTCCCGCGGACACGATAGCGCGCACCAGGCAGTCGCTTATTCAGGTTAGCGCCGGGACGGTGTTGCGCGGAACTGTTCTCGATAATCAGACTCATCCGCTAGCCGGCGCCAAAATCTCGGTGATTCAGTCGGAGACAACAGTCTCAGTGCTTACCGCACCAACCGGGACTTATGAACTGCGTAATCTGAAGCCAGGGTCATACACAGTCTCGGTCTACAAGGTCGGCTACCAGGTTGCGAGTCAGGCCGTCACTCTGAAAGCGACGGCAACTGAGCAACGCAACTTTCAACTTAGCCCACTAGCTTCCGCAGCGGTGAATAACCTGATCAGAAACGCGATTGCGGCCCAAGGCGAAGTTCGCGGAATTCTGCGAACCCAGACCGGCGCGCCGATCACAAACGCCAGCATCGAAGTAAGATCAGTGGGGAGACCATTTGTCATTGCCAGGGCGTTAACAAATTCCAGAGGAGAATATGCGCTAAGGCTGGCTGAGGGCAGCTACGATTTGAAGGCCAGGCAGCAATCATTTCAGGATGGCAACAGCACCGTAGCCGTTCGCGCTGGTGGCGCAACTCGCGCGGACTTCGAACTCCGACAGACGAGAACCAGCAATACCGGCACTGTAGTCGGCACCACCACGATTCGTCTACCGGAAACACGGAAAGGACAACTAGCCGGCCGAGTCACCGATGGCAACGATAAGCCCGTTGCCGGAGCCGTCATTGCTCTCCAAAGCCAGCGACGCACCACCACGGATCAGGAAGGAAACTATACGGTGGCTGAGCTGAGGCCGGACAGTTATCGGATCACGGTGATCAAGGCCGGCTTTGCTGCAGAAGAGAAAACGATCAATGTTCGCGGTGGCATCTCGACCCGCCAGGACTTTGTGCTGAAACCAGCGGGAGGCGCCGTCAGGGAGATTGGCAGGCTACCAACGGCTGGAATTGTCCTGGCAAGAAGTGGCCAGATCGCGGGTCGCGTTATTGATGGCAAAACTGGCGCGCCTCTAGCGGGCGTGACCGTCTCGATTGCCGGCCAAAGAACAATCACAACCGGTGCGGGCGGTAGTTATTCTTTCACTAACGTCGCGCCGGGAACTTATCAGGTCACTGCCAGGAAGAGCGGTTTCACCGAGGGTCAGAAGAGAGTAACTATTCGCGGGGCGGACACCGTTCCCGCGAACTTCGCCTTGAGTTCAACGTCTGTCCGACAGATTCCCATTTTACGGAGGCCATAAGCAGGTGTTCTTCGGACTCGACGGACTCAGTTCAAATAATGTGCATGCGGACGGCAGTTGTCTGCCTACGGCTTCCGCTCCGACTGTTCGTCGGCGAGTCATCACCAGAAGGAGAAGAATATGATGAGACGCACAAGTCCGATTATGTTGATTGTTGCCGCTATCGGTCTGATGCCGCTTATGTACGCGCGCAGCCAGCGGCAAGTCGACTCTCGAACAGCAGCGAGATCGGCGACCATCAAGCGCGTTCAGGTGAATGCCCAAACCATCACAGCTCTCCCGAGCGGCAAAAGGTACGTTGTGGACTTGACTCAACGTGGCGTGACTTATGAGTTTGACGCCAAGACAGATCTCAGCCGGGTAAGGGTCCGCACCGCTCAAGGTGCAGTAGCGATAGGTCCCTGGCTGAAAAAAACGTTTCTCAAAGGTAAGTTGCCTGGCCTCAAATGGACTTCTCAATCATTCAGCATCAGAACTCGGCCGACGGGCACGCTTACTCCTCCGACCGGCACCCCTCCTTCCAACGACACATCGAAGCTCATCAGCTGCGGCTCTCAGATTTGTTCCTGTGTGGGAGAAGCTAGCTGCGACGATCTGCTGTACTTTACACCCCTCTGCGGCGACATAGTCTTCTGTAAGAACGACCCCATTTCTGGACTAGAGGTCTGCAGTTGTGCGATCAGATCGCCACAGTAGTAAATGCGCCCTTGTGGTCGCTGATAGCGCTGAGTCATTACCAAAAGGAGTAGGATGAGACGCACAAGTCCGATTACGATGATTGTCGACGCTATCAGTTTGATGCCGCTTATGTACGCGCGCAGCCGCAAAGAGCTATTCGAGGCGCCTTCGGACGATTCAAGAACGCAATTCACACCATGGGAATTGAACAGGATTGGTACGAATTTAGGCGAAGCGCATTCGAGAAGATTGCTATATCGCGTGGCTGGAGCAACAACAGACTCCTTACAGTCGCGACGACGCTGTCGATGTATCAAAAGGAAGTAGGTGAATTTCGAATTGCCGATTGCTGTTGAAAGAATTACCAGCGCGGTGGCAGGGAAAGAATGCAAAAGCCCGCCTGAATTGGATCAAGCGGGCTTCGTTAAAATAATCCCAGTCACAAAAGCATTTTGCGGGACAGGTGCGAAAAACCCAAGCCCGCAACGCTGATGCGGCTCCGTTCGGACAGAGTGAATAACGGAAAGGATCCCGAGGGTGCTGCGTGCCTTTAACGCACATTTCAAACCTCGGCTATCATGGCGTCGGATGAAGCTGGGAAGTAGGTGTCGAAGGCCATTTTCAATACTTCACAGTGGTTAAATCTCAGATTTGAAGTATTTGAAATCTGAAAATACTAAAGCCCACTCAGCTTAAACACCGAGCGGGCTTTTGTTAATAATCCCGGCGACTCATTACCACTCACTCAGACGTGTTCCACATCCCCCGAGCGCCCTTCCAGCTCCCGTCGGCCTGCTTCTTCAGCACCCGAAGCACTTTCGCACGGATGCGCTTCTCTTCACCGCCGGCCGACTCCACATAGCTGGCGGTGAAGTAGCCCCACTCGAACGCCCACCCGTCCGTCGTGATCGTGACGTCCTTGATCTCTGGAACATAACTCACAACCCGTAGCCCCGGGTGGGCAGCCTTACGGCGCTCGGCGGCCGCGCGCGCCGCCTGCTTGCCAATAACGGGCTCCTCACCTTGTTGGAGTACCACGACGTCGTCGGTCCAGAGCTCGGCGAGCGCCACCGGATCTCCCGACAATGTCGCAGCGACGTCCTGGCGGTGCAACTTCTCGATGCCAGCCATGTCTTGCGCCTGCTCGACGTTCCCTCTCGGACGTGTACCTTGGCTGCGAGGCTTCTGTATGTTTCCCTGGCCGGTGCCGAGTCCCGCGCTCGGAGCTACCAGGGAAAGACCAACCAACAGAAATGCGAGGCATGCTAATCCGAAAACGGTACGGCCAATTGTGAATTTCATGGGTCGAATCTCCTTTCGTAGGGGGACCATTAACTTCGTTTCCTACTTTGAGGTAGCCGGAAAGGAAGACGCCGAACGCCCGGCATCACCCGCCGCGGCGAGCCGTGGTTAGCGGCAAGTTCACGATGAGAGCCGCGCTGTTCGCGGTCGGGTGCATGCCGTTGTTAGGCTGCGCCCCGGCGCCACTACCTTTTAACCAGCGGATTCTTCCCGACCTCTGTGTAGGTGAACTTGTCATCCGGGAAGATGGCGACCAGGTTGAAGATGTTGTCGCCGGCGTTGATGAATGTGTGATGAAAGCCCGCCGGCACCCTCGCCACATACGGCGCCCGGACAGTGAAGACCCGCCTTTCATGCGTCACAGGATTTTCGATCCAGTATGTGGCTTGACCCTTAAGCAGCACGTGCGCCTCCTCGGTCTCGTGCGTATGCAGGGGCGGCCCGCCTCCGGGACGCGTCTCCGTGAGGATCAGGGAGAGCTGCTTGAAGCCATGATCTTTACCGATCATCATATGACCGAACTCACCCGGAACGTCGTAGAAGCTGCGCATCTGTTCAAGCTTAATGATGTAATCGTCAGGGGTAGGAGGCTTTTCGGGGGGGCGCTCATAGCTCTCTTTAGGCAGCTCTTTACGGGGAGCCTTCTTTTGTAGGTACGCGGGTGTAGACAACAGGAGAATCAAGAATAAGCAGGCGAAGGCAAGAATCTTTTTCACGGGCGTCCTCCTTCAAGATCAAGAGCCTCACTGCAAGCCGCTTAATATTTGAATTTAAGAGGCCGGTCAAAAGAAAGCAGCATAACGCCCGAATTAACCGGGCGCGACGAACCGCCGATTGAGGCAAGTCTCGCGGATGAAAGCCCGTCTATTCGCGCTCCGGTTGAATGAGTTGTTGGGCGCGGCATAACTGAAAAGCGGGCGCATACGCTAATCATTAATTACATCCCATAAGCCAGAGAAGTACCAATCTCCATTTATCCAGCGAACCTCTATAGCCGTCTCCCTCTCGTAAACCTTCCCTTTGTGATCCATTTCTTTTGATATACCTGAAATATGATAGCGAACCAAATTCTCGCTCTCAACAGAGAGGTCAATTACCCAAGTGGGCTTGAACTTTAAAAGGATGCTTAGATAGCCCTTAGCGATACCTTTCTTAGTGGCTTCAACATAAGCTTCTCGGTCTAAAGTTATAGGCACCCCAACTGATTCCAACGAAAGGTCATATAACTTTTCGTATTGCTGCGTGCGCTCATACTCAACATACAATTGTAATCTCTCAATCAGCCCCGCCCGCAAATTCTGCGGGACGGAAGCAAACACTTTCTCTACTCTCTTTTGTTCTTTAGTCTGAGAGTGTGCTGGGGCAAATATTACCAACACAAATGCTAGAAGGAATGTTATGTCCAGTAAGTTTCTCATAAGGCTTTATTCTACACCTATCAAATTCAAGCAAGCGCCCAACGCTTAATTAGGCCGCGCCGTGGTCAATGACTGCATCCGCTTCGATCTCAACGAGCCATTCGGGATTGATAAACGTCGTGATCTGCATGATCGTATCTACAGGCCGAACCTCCCTGAAATATTCGCCTCGCACTTTGGCTACCGCCCCCCAATCTTCGATACGTCTCAGAAACACACGCGTCCTGACCACATCATTTAAGCTCGCCCCGGCTTCCTCAAGCGCGCCTTTGATGATCTCAATGCAACGTCTAGCTTGCCCGGCCGCGTCGCCCGGCGCCACGGTTTCACCATTCGAACCGAGGGGCGCTGTTCCGCCTACCGCAATGAAATCCCCAACGCGGACAGCCCTTGAAAACCCAACCACCGATTCATACGGTGTAGTGCACCCCTGAAATGACACAAAGAGTTAAGAAAGTATTTGTGGTGAAAGCGAGGCTTCAAACTCAGCCGGAGGCAGATAGCCGATGGCCGAATGAAGTCGCTTCCGATTATAGACTG
>Ga0136623_10000474_pt1 | contig 11932 bp, 10 predicted proteins | sample AntDrymUQ4492106_2_FD_104656 | JGI IMG/M metagenome (GOLD analysis project Ga0136623, IMG submission 104656) | Polar desert sand microbial communities from Dry Valleys, Antarctica - metaG UQ449 (21.06) | ecosystem: Environmental > Terrestrial > Soil > Desert | place: Antarctica: Dry Valley...
CGCCGTGCTCGGTGATCGCCTCTACCGCACGCCGATCGATGATGCTGGGCGCGAGCGCTGGCTGCTCATCGAGCAGCGGCTGATCGTCGCCGTGGGCGTGCCCGTCGTGGCGCTCGCAGTGCTGCGCCTGCTCAGCTGACGCCCCACCGCTGTGCGGCGCGGCAGCTACGGTCGGATGCGACATGACGCTCGTGCCCGGGGACCCGCTCGCTCATCGCGCGCTCGACTCGTTGCTTCGCGCGGAGGCGTCTGTGCGGCGGCGGCTGAGCGCAGACCTCGAGCGTGAGGGGTTGTCGGCCACCGGCTTCTCCGTGCTCGTCATCCTGACGACCGCGGGCGGCCAGCTCGAGCTGCGCGTGCTGCGCGCACGCCTGCGTACCTCGAAGGCCAACGCGACCGAGGTCGTCACGACGCTCGAGGGGCGCGGCCTCGTCGTGCGCCGCCGCCTGGCCATCGACCGGCGCACCGCTTCGGTGGCGATCACGCCGGCCGGCAGCGAGATCGTCGACCGCCTGTTTCCCGAGCACAGCGAGCGCGTCGCCGCGGCGTTCGCCGTGCTTGACGAGCAGGAGAAGCGGTCGCTAGCTCAGATCTGCCGCAAACTCGCCGCCTGACCTGACGGGCCCCGCGGACTCCGTCGGGGACGTTGCTGGTCCTTCGAGAACCGGCTTGTGGTCGGCGATTCCTACACTTGCTCTCCCGTGCGTGATCCCGTCGATTCCCAGCAGTCCTTTCCCGAGCTCGAGCAGCGCGTGCTCGAGCGCTGGCGCGAGCGTGATGTCTTCGCGCAGTCGCTTTGGCGGCGCGAGGGGGCCGAGCCCTGGGTCTTCTGGGAAGGGCCGCCGACGGCCAACGGCAGGCCCGGCGTGCACCACGTCCTCAGCCGCGCGTTCAAGGACATCTTCCCCCGCTACAAGACGATGCGGGGCTACTACGTCCAGCGCCGCGGCGGCTGGGACTGCCACGGGCTGCCCGTCGAGATCGCCGTCGAGAAGCAGCTCGGCATCACCGCCAAGGCCCAGATCGAGGAGTACGGCATCGCGGAGTTCAACGCGAAGTGCCGCGAGTCGGTCTTCACGTTCCTCGAGGACTGGGATGCGCTCACGGAGCGGATCGGCTTCTGGCTTGATCTCGACAACGCCTACCGCACGCTCGATCCGGACTACATCGAGTCGGTCTGGTGGTCGCTGAAGCAGATCGCCGATCAGGACCTGCTGTACGAGGGTCACAAGGTCGTTCCGTACTGCCCGCGCTGCGGCACCGCGCTCTCCAGCCACGAGGTCGCGCTCGGCTACAAGGACGTCACCGATCCGTCCGTCTATGTGCGATTCACCGTGGCCCAGGACGGCGGCCCGCTGCAGGCAGGCGACGAGCTGCTGATCTGGACCACGACGCCCTGGACGCTTGTCTCCAACGCCGCCGTCGCCGTCGACCCCGAGCTGATCTACGTGCGCGCGAAGACCGGCACGCTCGACGCGCCGGTGGTCCTCGCGGAGGCGCTCGTCGAGCGCGTGCTCGGCGAGGACGTGCAGATCCTCGAGCGCTTCCCCGGCGCCGCGCTGGATGGCGTGCGCTACGCGCCGCCGTTTGGGTTCCTCGGCACCGACGAGTACGGCGAGCGCGGCCACACCGTCCTGCTCGGCGACTTCGTCACGGCGGACGACGGCACCGGCCTCGTGCACACGGCGATCGCCTTCGGCGAGGACGACTTTCGCCTCGGCCAGCGCTACGGACTGAACGTCGTCAACCCGGTTCGTCGCGACGGCACCTACGACGAGCGCATCGGCCCCTACGCCGGGCGCTTCGTCAAGGACGCCGACGAGGATCTCGTCGAGGACCTGCGTGCGCGCGGCCGGCTGCTGCGCGCCGAGCCCTACGAGCACGCCTATCCGCACTGCTGGCGCTGCTCGACACCGCTGCTCTACTACGCCAAGCCGGCCTGGTACATCGCGACGACCAAGCGCCGCGACGAGCTGCTGGCCGCCAACGAGCAGGTGACGTGGCACCCGGAGCACATCAAGCACGGGCGCTTCGGCAACTGGCTGGAGAACAACGTCGACTGGGCGCTGTCGCGCGAGCGTTTCTGGGGCACGCCGCTGCCGGTCTGGCGCTGCCCGGACGGACATCTGACGGTGATCGGGTCCTTCGACGATCTCGAGCAGCGCTCGGGCGTCCGGCTGGAGGACCCGCACCGCCCATTCGTCGACGAGGTGACGTTCACCTGCGAGCAGTGCGAGCAGACCGCGACGCGCGTCCCCGAGGTGATCGACGTCTGGTTTGACTCGGGCTGCATGCCGTTCGCCCAGCGTCACGAGCCGTTCGCCGGGGAGGTGGACGTCGAACAGCTCTACCCCGCGAACTTCATCTGCGAGGCGCTCGATCAGACGCGCGGCTGGTTCTACTCGCTGCTGGGCGTCTCGACGTTGCTGCGCGGCGGCGACAAGCCCTACGACCACGTCGTCTGCCTCGGGCTGATCACCGACAACGAAGGCCAGAAGATGTCGAAGTCCAAGGGCAACATCGTCGCCCCGTGGGAGGTCATCGACCGCTTCGGCGCCGACGCGCTGCGCTGGTACTTCTTCACCTCAAAGCAGCCGTGGGACGGCTACCGCTTCACCGAGGAGTCGATTGGCGAGGGCGTGCGCCTGTTCCTGCGCCAGCTGTGGAACACCTACGCGTTCTCGACGCTCTACCCGGCGGATGACTCCGGCCCGGCCCCCGCGCAGACCGATCTCGATCGCTGGATCCGCTCACGCCTGAGCGCTACGACGGCCACGGTCACAGAGCGCCTCGACGCCTACGACGCGACGACGGCCGGCCGCGCGATCACCGAGTTCGTCGACGATCTCTCCAACTGGTACGTGCGCCGCTCGCGCCGGCGCTTCTGGGACGGCGACGCCGTCGCCCACGCGACGCTGCGCGAGTGCCTCGTGGCGGTCGCGCAGCTGCTCGCTCCGTTCGTCCCGTTCATCGCCGACGAGATCTACGAGGGCCTGGATGGATCGCTGGCCAGCGTCCACCTGACCGACTGGCCGCAGGCGCAGCCGCGCGACGTCGAGCTCGAGGACGCGATGTCGGTCGCGCGCGAGACGGTGCGCCTCGGTCTTGCCGCGCGCGCCGGCGCGAAGCTCAAGATCCGCCAGCCGCTGCACGAGGCGGTCGTCGTTGCCGCCGGGCGCGAGCGGATCGCGATCGAGCGGCTCGCCGACGTCGTGCGCGAGGAGCTCAACATCAAGTCGCTGCGCTTCGTTGCCGAGGCGGGCGAGCTTGGCTCGTCCACGCTGAAGCCCAACTACCGCACGCTCGGCCCGCGCTTCGGCAAGGCGATGGCGATGGCGGCCGAGGCGATCGCCGCGCTCGACTCCGACCACGTCGCCGAGACGCTGCGCGCCGGCGGCACCGTCGGGATCTTCGTCGAGGGCCACGATCATCAGCTCACCGAGAACGACATCCTGATCGCGATGGCGCCGCTGGCCGGCTACCGGCTCGAGCGCGAGGGATCGCACGCCGTGGCACTCGAGCTCGTCCTCGATGACGAGCTGCGCCGCGAAGGGCTCGCGCGAGAGGTGGTGCACGCCGTCCAGAACGCACGCAAGGCCGCCGGACTGGCGATCGAGGACCGCATCGCGCTGGCGCTCGACGGCGACGCCGCGCTGCTCGACGCGGCACGCGTGCACGAGGACTACGTCGCCCGCGAGGTGCTCGCGGTATCAGTCGACTACGCGTCGAGAAACGGCCGCGGCGAGCTCTCCAGCATCGAGGGTCGCGAGCTGCGCATCAGCGTGCAGCCACTACCTCGGCGACCCCCCCCTCTCGCTTCTTAGGCCACGATCGTCACCTACGCGGCCGGTTCGAGCTCGAGCTGCTCGAGGATCTTCTTCTTCGGCAGCGCGCCGATGAGCTTCTTCGCGGGCTGGCCGTCGCGGAAGAGGATCATCGTGGGGATCGAGAGGACCTGGAAGGTGGCGGCCGTCTGCTGGTTCTCGTCGACGTTGAGCTTGACGAACTTGACGTCCTCGCGCTCGCCGGCGATCTCCTCGAGTACGGGGCCGACGACGCGGCACGGGCCACACCACGGGGCCCAGAAGTCAACGAGCGTGGCGGTTTCGCTCTCGATGACTTCGGCCTGAAAGTTGTCGTCGGTGACGTTGGTGAGTTCGGCCATGTGTGTCTCCTTCAAGGGGTTGACACCCACTATACAAAATGAAGCAAGCAACCCGTGGACGGGCGGCCGGCGTCAGGCGGGGAGCGAGGTCAGCAGCTTCGGGCTGAGATAGACCTCGACGAACGCGGCCGCGACGAGGACGGGAACGGCGAGCAGGACGGTGACAACGGTTGCCGCCAGCAGCTCGTGCCAGGCGCCGGCGCGGCTGGCGATCGTCCACGCAGCGAGCGGAAGGAAGAGCGCCACGAGCTCGGGCAGCGCGTGAGGAAGCAGCCCGATGAGCAGCAGCCCGGGCGAGATGTGCAGCTGGGCGGCAAGCGTCGCGCTGCCGTGGCCGAGCGCGATGGCCTGCGTGATCAGGGAGAAGCCGGTCGCACCGATAACGAATGCGATCGCCAGAGGCCCCGCGCGGTCATGGATCCAGCGCCACGCGCCGGTGTACTGCTGAGCCTGCTGGGGCAGCGAGCTGCCGGCGATGAAACCCGCGACGCACGCCATTGCATGCAGGGCGAGGACGAGGCCGTTGCGAAACAGCACATGTCCGACCTCCGACAGCGCCGGTTCGTTGTTGAGCCCCGGAAAGACGAGTCCGCTGGGATCGGGAAGCGATTGCGTGGCCCGAAACCAGACGGCGGCGAGCAGCAGCCCGGTGATCGCCAGCGAGCCCGCCAGCCAGCGGCCCAGCACGGTCCACGGGTGCGCGTTCCATGAGTGCAGCGTGGCCCGCGTGTCCGCAATTCCTCGGACGAGCGCGAGTTCCGATGGATGCACGCACCTGCCATCGGCTCCGCGGCCGCGCTCGCCGTTCAGCGGCGCCGGACCTGGCCGGATATGCGACCGGCGCGCAGCTTGGGAACGAGCAGCGCGGCCTCGGCGGCGATCCGCCACGTCATCTTCGAGCTGCCACGGATGCGCTCGCGGAAGATGATCGGCACCTCGACGACACGAAAGCCTGCGCACACCGCTCGGTGCGTGAGCTCGACCTGGAAGGCGTAGCCGCGCGAGCGAACGGTCGGCAGGTCGATCGCCTCGAGCACCTCGCGCCGGAAGCACTTGAAGCCGCCGGTCAGGTCGCGCACCTTCAGCCCGAGCACGAGCCGCGCGTACAGCGATCCCCCGCGGCTGACGAGCTGACGCCCCACGCCCCAGTCCGAGACGCCTCCACCGGCGACGTAGCGCGAGCCGAGCACGAGGTCCGCCGTGCGCGCTGCGGCCAGCAGCCGCGACAGGTCCGCGGGCTCGTGGGAGAAGTCGGCGTCCATCTCCATCACGAACGCGGCGCCGCCCTCGAGCGCGTGCGCGAAGCCGGCGAGGTAGGCGGGGCCGAGACCTTCGCGCTCGGTGCGGTGCAGCACCTCGACGGTGTCGTGCGCGCCCGCGAGCCGGTCGGCGATCTCACCCGTGCCGTCGGGCGAGCCATCGTCGACGATCAGGACCCGGTGGGCGCCCGGGGCGGCCCGGCCGAGCACCGGGAGCACCGCGTCGACCATCAGCTCGAGGTTCTCAGCCTCGTTGTAGGTCGGCAGGATCAGCCACGCGTCGCTGGGCATAGGCGCGCCGTACCCTAGAGAGAACTTGGCTGCAGACCCGACCAACCTCGAGATCGCGGCGGCGTTCGACGAGCTCGCCGACCTCTACGAGCTCGACGGCGCCGTTGTGCACCGCGTGATGGCTTATCGCGGCGCTGCCAAGAGCGCGCGCGAGGCGAGCTCATCGATCGCCGGCCTGACGCGCGCCGGCCGCGTCACCGAGCTGCCCGGAATCGGCAAGACGCTCGAGGAGAAGCTGACCGCGCTGCTTGAGACCGGTGCGATCCCGGCGGCCGAGAAGCTCCGCGCGCGCTACCCGCCGGGGTTGATGGAGATGATGCGGCTTCCGGGCCTGGGGCCCAAGCGCGCCCGGCGCCTGTTCGAGGAGCTCGGTATCGAGTCGCTGGAGATGCTGCGCGCCGCAGCCCAGGAGCAGAAGCTGCGCGAGGCGAAGGGCTTCGGCCCGAAGTTCGAGGCCTCGGTGCTGTCGGCGCTGGAGGCCGGTGCCGGCGAGGCGCCCGCCCAGCGCGTGCTGCTGCACCGCGCTCTGGACATCGGCGACGCGATCGTCGCGGCGTTGCGCGAGCACTCGGCGGCCGAGCGTGTCGAGCTGGCCGGATCGGCGCGCCGCAGCGCGGACTCCGTCAAGGACCTCGACATCATTGCGACCGCATCCGACCCCGCGGCGCTGACGAGCGCGCTCGCCGAGCTGTATCTGATCGAGTCGGCATCGGTCCCGGGGCCGAACGCCGCGCGCGGGCGCACGCACACCGGCCTGCCCGTCGACCTGCGCGTCGTCGAGCCCGAGAACTTCGGCAACCTGCTGCAGCACTTCACCGGCTCGCAGGCGCACAACGTTGCGCTGCGCGAGGCTGCCGTGCGCCGCGGGCTGCACGTCTCGGAGTACGGGATCCTCGACGACGCAACCGGCGAGACGCTGCGCTGCGCGACCGAGGAGGACGTCTACGAGCGCCTTGGTCTCGTCTACCCCGAGCCCGAGCTGCGCGAGAACCGCGGCGAGCTCGAGCCGGACTTCAGCGCGCCAAAGCTCGTGACGCTCGAGGACATACGCGGTGACCTGCACATGCACACGACCGCCTCGGACGGGCACAATTCGATCGAGGAGATGGCGCGCGCGGCGATGGACCGCGGCTATCAGTACATCGCGATCACCGACCACTCCGCGACTCACGGCTTCGGCGACCACGTCACGCCCGACGAGCTCGAGCGCCAGATCGAGCGCATCGCCGAGGTCAACGCGCGGCTGGAGGGCATCGAGGTGCTGGCGGGAACCGAGACGAACATCCTCCCCAACGGCTCGCCCGACTACGACGACGAGCTGCTCGCTCGGCTGGGCTGGGTCATCGGCTCGGTGCACACCCAGTTCTCGATGAGCGGTTCGGACATGACCAAGCGCATGGTCGCCGCGATCGAGCATCCCTGGATCGACGCGATCGGCCATCCGACCGGTCGCAAGATCCAGTCACGAGCCCCGTACGCGCTGCAGATGGAGGAGGTCATCACCGCCGCCGCGCGCACGCACACGATGCTCGAGATCAACGCGGCGCCCGACCGTCGCGACCTCGACGACGTCCACGCGCGCGCGGCCGCCGAGGCCGGCGTGCTGATCCTGATCGACTCAGACGCCCATCGCGTGGCGCGGCTGCCGAACATGCGCTGGGGGGTGGCCACCGCGCGGCGCGCGTGGCTGACGCCCGAGCATGTCGCCAACACGCGCACCTGGGAGGAGTTTGCGCCGCTGCGCAAGCGTGCGTGGTAGCTGGGCGGTCAGGCAACGGCCTGGCCGCCCAACACGAGCGCGAGCGCAAGCGCAAGTGTCAGCATGCCGCCGCGCCAATAGGCTGCCACACCATGGCGAACATTCTGATCGGCCCGATGCTGCGCTACGTCAGCGACGCCGCGGCGACGATCTGGCTGGAGGCAGACAGCCCGTGCGTCGTCGAGATCCTCGGCCACAGCAGCAAAACCTTCCAGGTCAACGGGCACCACTACGCCATCGCCGCAGTCGGCGGACTCGATCCGGGGGCGTCGGTGTCATACGAGGTGGCCCTCGACGGGGTCCGCAAGTGGCCGACGACCGCCCCCGGCGACTGGCCGCCGTCTCGTATCCGCACGCTGCCGCAAGCGGGGCCGGTCGAGATGGTCTTCGGCTCCTGCCGGGTGACGCGCCCGCACCACGCGCCGTACACGCTCAGCCCAGACGAGGACGAGCAGGGCACCGGCGTCGACGCCCTGTACGCCCTCGCCGTGCGGATGTGCAATCAGCAGCCAGACGACTGGCCGCACATGCTGCTGCTGCTCGGAGACCAGGTCTACGCCGACGAGGTCTCGCCCGAGACGGCCGGGTTCATCCGCTCGCGGCGTGACGTGACCAGGCCGCCGGGCCTCGAGGTTGCCGGCTTCGAGGAGTACGCCCGGCTCTACAGGGAGGCGTGGAGCGACCCGCTGCTGCGCTGGCTGCACTCGACGCTGCCGACCGCGATGATCTTCGACGACCACGACGTCCACGACGACTGGAACACCTCCGAGGCCTGGAGGGCGAAGATGCGCACCGAGCCGTGGTGGCCGGATCGCATCGCCGGCGCACTCGAGACGTACTGGATCTATCAGCATCTCGGCAACATGCCGCCGGACGAGCTCGAAAGCGACGAGCTGCTGTGCCGCGTGCGGGCCGCCGACGACGCCGGGCCGATCCTGCGCGAGTTCGCGCTCTCCGCCGACTGCGACGGCGGTGGCGGCATGTGGAGCTTCTCCCGCGACCTTGCCCGGACGCGGCTCGTCGTCCTCGACGGGCGCGAGGGCCGGATCCTCGAAGAGGGCCAGCGCGAGATGTTCGACGAGCCCGAGTGGGACTGGGTCGTCGACCGGACGAGCGGCGACTTCGACCATCTACTGATCGCCAACACGCTGCCGATCCTGCTTGCCCCGACGTTTCATTACCTCGAGGCGTTCGACGAAGCGATCTGTGCCGGGGCCTGGGGCCAGCGGGCGGCGTGGCTGGGCGAGAAGGTCCGCCAGGCGCTCGACCTCGAGCACTGGGCGGCCTTTCAGAGCTCCTTTCACCGGATGCTCGCGCTGACGCGCGAGGTCGGCGCCGGTAGGCGCGGCCCGGCCCCGGCGTCGATCATCTTCCTCGGCGGAGACGTGCACCAGGGGTTCCTGCACGAAGTGGCGTTCCGGGCGGAGACCGGGGTGCGCAGCGCGGTCTACCAGGCGGTCTGCTCGCCGTTTCGCAACCCGCTGTCGCGCAAGGAGCGCACGATGCTCAAGCTCGGCCGTCGCTCGCACGTGCTCGCCCGGGCGGTGCGGCGTCTGGCGCATGCCGCCGGCGTACAGGATCCCGAGGCCGGCTGGCGCCTGGCCCAGGCGCCGACGTTCGACAATCAGCTCGCCACCCTGCGCTTCGACGGACGCCGCGCCTCGCTGCGGATCGAGCGCAGCAGTCCAGGAGACGGATCGGACGTCAGCCTCGCGACGTCGCTGCAGCGGCGCCTCGCCTGACGTCGCCGCGCCGCGCTGCGAACACGCCGATGAGTTTCGGGTCCGCCGACCGTCTTTGATCTCTGAAGGCGAAAGGAAGCGCACGCCATTGCGATCGCATACGGAAGCCGGCACCGGCGTCTTGGTCATCGGCTCGATCATGCGTGCCGACGTGGCGCTGCTGTGCGACAAGCTGCGCCTACTTGTCGATGAGAGCGGCGTCGGGGTCGTCGTCTGCGACGTTCGCGCGCTCGCTACGGACATGGTCGCGGTGCAGGCGCTGGCTGAGCTGCAGCTGACCGCACGCCGGCACGGATGCTGCATCCGGCTGCGCCGCTCCTCGCGTGAGCTGCAGGAACTGCTCGACTTCTGCGGCCTGGCCGGCGTTCTGCCGTGCGACGGGCTAGCTCGGGGGTGAGGCGGGCAGGCCGAAGAGCGGGAACATGCGCTCGGTGTCGAGGAACGAGTTGAGCGCCGTGATCCGCCCCGCCTTGATGTCGAGCACCTGCAGCGCCCACGGCACGTAGCCGCCGCCCGGTCCGGTGCTGCGGTACTGGCCGAACGCGGGCGAGCCGTTGGCCGTCAGCGCCACCAGGCGCGAGCCGCGACAGCCGGACCCTGTGCCGAGCAGGAAGCGCCCGACCTCGGCACTGCCCTGCAGCCAGAGCTCGAAGGGCGGCATCGACATCGTCGCGTCCTCGTGCAGCAGCGTGACGAGCGAGTCGATGTCGAACGCCTCAAAGGCGTTGACGTAGCGGTGCAGCAGCTCCTGTTGATCGTCCTGCATCAGCGGGGCGGGATCGGACGGGCTGAGGTTGCTGGTTGCAAGCTCCGCCCGCGCGCGCTGCAGCGTGCTGTTGACCGACGCGACGCTCGTGTCGAGCAGCTCCGCGACCTCGGCCGCCTTCCAGCGCAGGACCTCGCGCAGGATCAGAACCGCGCGCTGGCTGGCCGGAAGATGCTGCAGCGCGGCGACGAAGGCCAGGCGCAGCGTCTCGCGCGACTCGGCCAGCTCGGCCGGGTCGCCATGCTCGGGTAGAACGCGTCCGTCGGGGATCGGCTCGATCCAGGTCGCCTCGGGCTGCGTGGAGAGCAGGCTGTCGGCCGTCCCCGCCGGCCCCAGATCCATCGGACGTGCGCGGCGCTTTCTGCCGGCCAGCATGTCGAGGCAGACGTTCGTCGCGATCCGGAACAACCACGACTTGAGCGCCGATCGCGCCTCGAAGCGGTCGATGTTTCGCCACGCGCGCAGCAGCGTCTCCTGGACGGCGTCCTCGGCCTCGAACGTCGAGCCGAGCATCCGGTAGCAGTATCCCGTCAGCTCTCGCCGATGCTGCTCGAGTTGCAACTCGAGGTCGACGGACGCGCGTCCTGCCGCGTCCGGAGTCACCTGGGCTTTCGCTCCGGCGTTCGCCACTGAAGAGTGCTCCTCGCCGCCCCCTTGGCATCGCAGATCGATCTGCCCCATCGTACGCGGTAGCCCAATCCGCGTTCCACCAAGGCTCGTGGCCGCCCTGGCCGAGGGACCCACGTGAGCAGTCCTCACACGACCGACGCCCGGGCGCGCAGCTCGGCCAGCGGCGGTCTCTCGGGCAGCTCGTCGTCAGCGGCACGTCCGGCGAGGCGACCGTCGCGGCGCAGCCGGTTCGCCACGGCGCCCAACACCGCCGACGCCATCGGCGCCAGATCCTCCAGCGGCTGGTGGCGGTTCTGGCGCACGTCGAGGTCGACCTGGGCGAGCGCGCCGAGACCCGAGTCGGCGTGGGCGTCGAGCAGCAACCCGATGTCGACGGCGTAGCCGGTGCAGAACGCCATGCGCTCGAGCAGCTCGCGGTGGGCGGCGATCTCGCCCGCCAGCGGCTGGCGAACGGACGCGAGCTCGGGATAGAAGGTCGCCAGCAGCGGCCGCGCGGTCAGCTCGCTGACGCGCCCGCCACCGGTTGGCTGGACCTCGCCGCCACCGTGGTCAAACGGCCGGCGGTAGAAGCCCTTGACGAAGCGCACGCCGGGTTCGCAGACAAGCGGGCCAAGCAGACCGCAGGCGAAATGCTCGCCGAAGTCCTGCGTGTCGCCGTCGACGAAGCAGACGATCTCGCCGCTGCACACGCTGAGTGCGCGCCACATCGCATCGCCCTTGCCGAGCACCGCTCCGAACTGCGACAGCAGCTCGGCAGCGCGGTGCACCTCGGCGCCGAGCATCTGCGCGATCGCGCCGGTGCCGTCGCGCGAGCCATCGTCGACGACGACGACCTGATCGATGACCCCGGCCTCGCGCAGCGCCATGAGCGGCGTGACGACGCCCGCGATCGTTGCCGCCTCCTCGCGCGCGGGAACGCAGACGGAGATCGTCGCGTCGCGCTCGGCGCGCAGACGATCAGCCGGAAAGTCGGCGTGATGGAAGCTGCGCACGCTCACCGCGTTCGTACTATGCCAAGGGCTTGTCCGGCACCCCCGAAGCCCACCCGTGGAGCGCGCTGCTGGATGCCGGCCGCGCCGACGCCCGGCTCGTGCGCGAGGCCTTTGAGGGCGCTCGCGAGGCGCAGACCGCGCCGCTGCCCGACACGCTGCATCCGGCGCTTCTCGATGCCCTGCGCGGCGCCGGGATCGAGTCGCTGTGGTCCCACCAGGAGCAGGCGCTGCGCGACGCCTGGGCGGGCCCGACGATCGTCACCACCGGCACGGCTTCGGGCAAGTCGCTGTGCTTCAACCTGCCCGCGCTCGACGTGCTCTGCCGCGA
>Ga0136623_10000477_pt1 | contig 11914 bp, 15 predicted proteins | sample AntDrymUQ4492106_2_FD_104656 | JGI IMG/M metagenome (GOLD analysis project Ga0136623, IMG submission 104656) | Polar desert sand microbial communities from Dry Valleys, Antarctica - metaG UQ449 (21.06) | ecosystem: Environmental > Terrestrial > Soil > Desert | place: Antarctica: Dry Valley...
GGTCGCGAGCAGCCGGGCGATGTCCTCGGGATCCTGCTGCTGGCGGCCGGTTTCCAGATGACCGAGCTTGGCCTTCGACATCCCCAGCATCGCGCTGGCCTCCGCCAGCGAGAGCCCGGTGGTGTTGCGGTAGCGCGCGAGCTCGACGCCGATCAGCCAGCGCAGCGGGGAAGGGTCACCCCGGATCGCCACCACGTCACCTCCTCGTGCCTGTGCGGGCTGATCATGCCCTACCCCGCCGTCCCCGGCACCACCTGGATGGGGTACGGTGTAGTGAGACGTCTACTGATACGGTCACTTACCCGTAGTTGAAGACCTTACCCGCTCGGGCGGACATCATCGGCAGCGGCCCGCGACGGACCTGCACATGCGAGGAGGACCGGAAGTGATCCAGAACGACGAGGCACAGCATGCCGTCGACCTGACACCGTTGGGCACCGAGGAGGAGTTCGTGGCCATGATCGATGAGCTGGTCGCCGACGACGTACCTCGGGTGTTCGCGCTGGTCGAGGAGTGCGGTGAGCGGGCCGACGGGTGGGTCATCGCCTGGGGCATGGCCTTCGAGGACCACGCCGAACTGGTCAGCGTCCGTCGCGGCATGCACGGCCACTTCCAGTCAGCCGAGAACGCGCGGCGGGCGTTCGCACGCCGTCGGAAGGTGCGCCTGGTGTGGGCCACGCCCGAGCGCTCCCCAGAACAATCGGACGCGGCATCACCCCGTTGATCCGCCATCGCGACGTCTGTGCACGACCAGCGAATCCGGACCGATCTCGACGAAGTCAGCCTCGTCGAGCGCGGCGACGATCGCGTCCAGATGCCTCTCGAACAGCGAGACCAGCGCAGTGTTGGTGATGTTGCCGGTGGCAACCACAAGCAGTCGCCGCGGGGACCGTGCCAGCAGGTGGCCGTCTCGGAAGTCCCGATCCTTCGTCACCACGACGCGGTCGTCGTCGTCCGCCTGCTCCGCGATCCGCGTGTTCGGCACTGCTCAGGCACCGTGCGAGCCGAGCGGGTAGCTGGGCGTCAACGAGAAACGTCACGCCGCGCCGAGCGGAACCACCCGATGCCGACCTGCGGCGAGCGCACCGAACTCCAGCGCGGCGAGGAGGTCGTCACGCTCCAGGTCCGGATAGTCGGCGAGCACCTCATCGATCGTCATGCCCGCAGACAAGAGCTCCAGCAGGTTCTCGACGGGGTAACGCAAACCTCGGACCGTCGGCTGGCCGTGGCAGACCGCCGGGTCCGATGTGATGCGCTCCAGCCTGGACATGGCGTCACGATACCGCGACAGCGGCGGCTGCGGCGCGACTCACCGTGAGCCGCGGGCGACCCAGACTGGCCCGCCTCTGCCCCGGGGTCGTTCGTGCTGGTCCGTCGTGGGTGCGCCCGAAGGGAATCGAACTCCAACCTTCTGTGGGCGGTTCAGCTGAGCCGCTGCTCGAGGCGAAACGTCACCTCGACGCCGGCCTGATCCTTACCGATGAGCTTGCACAGGCCGTCTTGATGGGGAGCCAGTGCGGACCGTTGCCCGACGGCATCAGGGTGGCGGTGAACGGGTGGCCGTCGATCGTCCGGCCGACCTTGACGGGCCGCCTCGTCCCAAGGAGTTCGGCGGAGCCCGGCACGGTCACGTAGGTGGCGAAGGCTCCGTCCTTCTGGATCCGCGCGGTGAAGGTGTGGTCGAGCGGTTGCGTGGTCTTCTGCGTGGTCATCGTTGTCTCCCGAGGTCGTCTGTCGATGGCGTGTTGCTGTCGGGCGGAGAGATCGCGCGCTGGCCGGCCCGCCGCGCAGCGCGCTCGATCCCGTATCACCCGTTCTGCGCTGCGCGCTCGCGGCGTCGTCGCTCAGTTCCCGTGCAGGACCGCGTGCAGCCGGTTGGCGAACCGGTCGGGGTCCTCGACGAACCCGATGTGGCCGCCGGGGAACATGGTGGGCTCGATGCCCAGCGCCGCGGCGAGCGCGGTCGAGGTGCGGTCGCAGAGCTGGCCATCCGATTCGTCGCCGATGCCGACCACGATGCGGGTCGTCGCCGCGCGCAGGGAGGTGAGGTCGGGGGAGCCAGCGAGTCGTCGGGCGCAGCTCGTGCGCGAACCAGACGTTCGCGTCCGCGGCCGCCTGCGGATCACGTTGGCCCCCGAACATCTCCTCGAACACGCCCTCGGGCAGGGTGATGTTGGCCTGGACCAGGAACTTCCTCCAGGCCCCCACAACGTCGCCGGCGAGGTGGGTGGCGATGATGTCCTCGGTCTGCGCGCGGAGCTGCTCGCGATCGTCGAGCAGCTCGTCCAGCGGGGGCTCGTGGGCGACGACGGTGTGGACCAGCTCGGGGTGGGCCTGTACCAGGGCCAACGCGCTGACGGCGCCGCCGCTGGAGCCGACGACCGCGGCCGGGCCGGCGTCGAGGTGGGTGAGGAGCCGGGAGAGGTCGTCGGCGCGCATCTCCGGGGTCGAGTCCCGGTCGGGGTCGGCGACGGGGCTGCGGTTGATGCCCCGCGGGTCGGTGGTGAGCACGGTGTGGTCGGAGGCGAGCCGGTCGGCCAGCGGCGCAAAAGACGAGGCGTCCATCGGGGCGCCGACGAGCACCACGAGAGGGCCCCGGCCCCGCACCTCGTAATGCAGTCGCGCGTCGGGGACCTCGAGGGTCGCGACGGTGGCGGGAACGGTCGACGTGTCGTTCATCGGGGCCTCCTGGCACGGGTTGATGCTGGGTCGGAGCAGGGACCGCCGCGGTGGGGCAGACTCATCGCTCGTGAGCGAGATTTCTGCGCGGGCCGCGGACACGACGGCCGAGGACCCCGACCTGGCCCGGGCCCGCGACGGCGACGGCGCCGCGTTCACCCGCCTCGTGGAGCCCCTGCGCCGGCAGCTGCACGCCCACTGCTACCGCATGCTCGGGTCGACCCACGACGCCGACGACGCCCTGCAGGACGCCCTGCTGCGGGCGTGGCGGGGGCTCGCGCGCTTCGAGGGTCGCAGCTCGCTGCGCTCGTGGCTGTACACCGTGGTCACCCATACCTGCCTGGACACCGTCGAGCGCCGCGGCAAGCGGGCGCTGCCGGTCGACCTCGGCCCGTCCAGCGACCGCGCGGTGCTCGGCGACGCCCCGCGCAGCGACGTCGCCTGGCTGGGCCCCTACCCGGATGCGGGCCTCGCCGACGGCCCGGCCGGCCCGGACGCGCGCTACGAGCAGCGCGAGGCCGTCGAGCTCGCCCTCGTCGCCGCCCTACAGCACCCCCCTTCGGTGCCGCGTTCGCGGTGCACGGGCCGACGCGCGACGGCGGTTGACGCGACGCGGTCGACACGTCCTGGCGAGCGAGCGACACCGGGTCGGGTCCGGTCACGCTGCCCGTCGCCGGAGCGAGCGATAGAGCGTCAGGTGGCGCTGCGCCGCGGCCGACCAGGTGTGGCGAGCGGCGAGCCGGCGTCCGGCCTCACGCCCGGCGGGGTCCTCGTGGGACAGCGCGGCGACGAGCTCGCTGGCGAGACTGTCCGGGTCGTCGGCGAACCGCGCGACCGCTCCGAACACCTCCCGCAGTACGGGGAGGTCACGGGTCACCACCGGGACGCCTGCCGCGAGCGCCTCCATCGCGGCCAGCCCGAATCCCTCCTTGGTCGAGGGAAAGGCGAACGCGCTCGCCGCGGCCACCAGGGTGGGGAGCGCGCCGTGCGCGACGGCGCCGAGCACGACGGGTTCGGTGCCGAGCTCTGCAGCGCGCCGCTCCCACCGGGCGCGATAGTCGCGGTAGTCGAACAGCGTGTCGCCCCCGGCGATCACCAACCGGACCTCCGGCAGCGTCCCTCGCATCCTCGCGTGGGCTTCGAGCAGGTCCAGCGAACCCTTGCGCGGCTCGATGCCGCCGACCGCGAGCACGTACGGCCCGAACCGCTCACGCCACCCCCGGCGCAGCTCCTGGAAGGCGGGACCAGCGGCGGCGGCGAACCGGACCGCCGCCACACCGCTGGGGATCACGGTCGCCGTCAGGCCCCACCGATCGGCGAGTTCCGCCGCCACCGCCTCGGAGACGCACACACGCGCGGAGGGCTCCACGATCGCGCGTTCGTGGCACGCGGCCAGCTCCGGCGTCGTGAAGTCGTCGACGTGGTGCACCGTGCGCACGCAGTCGTCGACGGCGTTGGCGCTGATGCAGTCCTGCGCGTGCACGATGTCGTACCCCGAGGCCTCGAAGGCCGCTCGCAGCACTGCGATCGACCGCAGGATCCGCGGGCCGGTCCCCTCGCCTGCGACATCCGGGAACGGCACGACCCGAACCCGCACCCGCGGGTCCACCGGACGGAAGAAGCCGGTGTCGCCACCGCGCCCCAGCGACCACACCGTCACGTCCTGGCCTGCTGCGGCCAGCGCCTCGGCGAGCGCGAGTGTGTGCACCACGGCGCCCCGTGGTTTCGTGGAGTAGGTGAGCAGCGCGATGGACAGCGGCATCACCGGTAGACCTCCGGCCTGCGTTCTTCGAGGTGCTTGAGCACCCGCCGCGCGCGGGTGAGCTCTGCCTGGACGTCCAGCTCGGCCACCGCGAACCCCGCCTTGCTCCAGGTGCGGGCAAGGATGTCCCCACCGGGCCCGACCACCTTGGCCTGGCCGAGGAAGCGCATCCCGTCCAGCGCGCCCGTCTGGTTGGAGGAGACGACGACCACCTGGTTCTCCGCGGCGCGGGAGCGGTCGTACAGGTCGAACAGCCGTGACTGCCGGTCCTGCGCCATCCGCGGCGCTCGGTTGGTGATGCTGGTCGGCCAGGCGGAGAGGCAGGCGAGCACCTCAGCGCCATCCAGCGCCAGCGACCGCGCCGCCTCCGGGAAGGTCTTGTCGTAGTCGACGAGCATGCCCAGCCTGCCGACGGGAGTGTCGAACGCGGCGAAGCCGTCACCGGCCGAGTAGGCGGCCGCCTCGCCCGCCGGCAGGTGCACCTTGCGGTGCCGACCGAGCACGCCGTCGCCGGACACGCAGACGGCGCTGTTGTACCGCGTGTCGCCGTCGGCCTCGCAGTACCCGATGCACACCACCATCTCGGCGGCCAGTGCGGCCACTGCGCGCAGGTGTGCGCCATCCGTCTCCAGCGCGGGCGGCAGCAAGGCCGGATCGGGGTGGCGCAGGTCGGCCAGGTAACCACCGAGCGCTGCGTCCGGGAGCACGACCAGCTTCACCCCGAGCTGGCGGGCGTGCTCGATGAGCGTGGCGACGCGCTGCATGCCGAAGTCGAGGTCGCGACCGAAGTTCGCGGCCACCGCGGCGATCCTGGCCAAGGCCATGGCGGCGTCATGTCGCCGCGATCGCCGGACCGGTCGTGGGTTCGGCGCCCCGCCACCGGTAGGTGTCCGGACGGCGATCGCGCAGATGCCCCATCGAACGGCGGGCCGTCTCCAGCGCCCCGCGCACGTCCAGCTCGGCGGTGGCAACCCCCTCGGCGACCCCGGTGTCGGCCAGGATCTCCCCTCCGGGGGCGACGACCTTCGCGCTGGCGACGAAGCGCAGCGCCCCGAAGGTGCCGGACTGGTTCGCCGACAGCCACACGACCTGGTTCTCCAGCGCCCTGGCCTGGTCGAACAGGTCGAACCGCCGCTTCCAGCGATCCCGAGCCAGGTCCGGATCGGGGTTCGAGCTGCTCCCGGGCCACGCCGACATGCACACTACGACCTCGGCCCCGTCGAGTGCGAGCGTGCGCGCCGACTCGGGAAACGCCTTGTCGTAGCAGATCATCATGCCGAGTCGGCCGACCGGCGTGTCGAAGGCGGCGAACCCGTCGCCCGGGCGGTAGCTGGTGTCCTCCGACAGCGGTTGGTGCACCTTGCGGTGGTGGCCGAGCACCCCGTCGCCGGTCACGCAGACCGCGCTGTTGTACCGGCACTCACCCGCGTCCTCGCAGTACCCGGCGGTCACCACGATGTCGCCGGCCAGTGCCGCCAGCCGCTCGATCTCGGGGCCGTCGGGTCGCAGCGCCGGCGGGCCGTCGGCATCATTGTCGCCCTCCAGGTTCGCCAGGTACCCCCCGAGGCAGGCCTCCGGCAGCGCGAGCAAGCCCACGCCGTCGGCCCTGGCCCCGTCGATCAGCGCGGTGATCCGGTCGAAGGCGTTCTCGAGGTCGCGGTCGAACGGTGCCGCGACCGCCGTCATCCGCAGCGCCTCTCCCGTGCTCATGCGATCCCCATCCCTGTCACACCCGCCGTGACCGCCTCGGTGTCCGTCCCGTCGGGCCAGCGCAGCCGGACACCGTGCCCGGCCACCAGCTCGCCGCAGTCGGCGGTGCATGCCGGCCCGGCCGTCGGCGCCGGTACGCCCGGATCGTCCGCGGTGAGCATGGCGAAACCCGGGAAGCAGGTGACCCAGTCGCCGACCGTGGCCCCGGCAGGCCGCGGGACCCTGGCCACGTCCAGCACCGCACCGCAGCCGCTGGCCTCGGCGAGCATGCCGAGGGTGCCTGCGATGCCGGCCATCGACACGTCCTTGGCCGCCGCGGGCCGCGAGGTGGCCACGGACGCGAGCATGGCCCGCAGCTCCGGCCCGCTGCGGTGCGAGGTGGAGTCCCACTGCCGCCCGGAGTACCCGGGCCGCCAGCACCCGTCGGTGTCCGCGGTCAGCCGCACGCGGTGTCCCGGCCGGCCACCGCCGCCGGGTACCGGGTGTGCGGTGCGGCCCAGCGCCGTGACCACCAGCGAGGCCGGCACTCCGAACTGCGTGTGCCCGCCGAGCACGGTCACCCCGTAAGCCTGCGCGGCCCGCCGGAGCCCGCGCAGCACCCGCGCGGCGAAGGACGCGTTCCGCGCACCGATGGCGTCCAGCAGCCCGACCGGCTCGGCGCCCATCGCGGCGAGGTCGTTGACGTTGACCAGCACCGAGCACCAACCCGCCCAGTCCGGATCGCGCTCCACCATGGACGGCACGATCGCGTCGCACGCCGCGACCACGTCGGAGCCGGGCACGGGCGCGCCGTCGTCGCCGACGAAGCCGGCACCGCCGGGAGCCATGGTGGCCAGCAGCGGGCCGAGGTCGCGCTTGGTCGCGGCGACCAGTGCGGCTATTCGGCCGATCGGCCAGCGCATCAGCACATGCGGCGTCCCGGCCACCGTGGCCGGGCCGACCGGCTCCCACCCGATGCGGCGGAACATCCGCGCGGTGGTGCCCAGCACAGTCGCTTCGAACCGCAGCACCCCGGCGTTCTCGGCGTACGCACAGGCTGCGCGCACCAGCGCACCGCCCACGCCCGGGCCGGCTCCGGCGGCGGGATCGACGACCAGCCGCCCGCCGTACCACCACCCCAGATCCGGCCCGTCGTCCATTGGCCCGAGGCGGACACCGCCGATGACCTCACCGGAGACCTCCCGCGCGACCAGGACGACCGTTCGCGGGTCCGCATCGCGGGAGTCCAGGTCGTGACCGGCGAACAGGCCCAGCTGGTGCACGAACACTGTGCGGCGCAGGGCGCGGTAGGCGGACACGTCGCGCTCGTCGGTGGCGGGCTCGATGCGCAGCGGCGGCAGCCGCGGTGACGGGATCGCGCTGCCGAGCAGCGCCGAGCCCAGGTCCTGCCCGAGGTCGTCGGTGACACTCATCCGCTCACCCGCCCGCGGCCTGCAGCGCGCTGCACGCCCCGCAGGCCGCGCACCCGGCCTGCTGGTCGGCACCCGCCATGCCGGCGGCCCGCAGCAGCCGGGCCACCCGGGCGGTGACGTCGCGGACGAGCTCGACGTCGGGTGCCGGCCAGCCGTCCCGCCGGGCGAGCGTGGCCGGCATCGGCCGGAACGGCACGACGAACGGGTACACCCCGCGCTCGATCAGCCGCCCGGCTGCCGCGACCAGGTCGTCCGGGTCCTCACCCAACCCGACCAGCAGGTAGGTGGACACCCGGTTGCGGCCGAACACCCGCACCGCCTCGTCCCAGGCCGCCTCGTACTCGGCCATCGGCACCGAGCCCTTGCCCGGCATCCAGCGCCTGCGGACCTCGTCGTCCATGGACTCGACGTGGATGCCGATCGCGGTGGCCCCGGCCTCGTGCAGCTCCCGCAACACCGACAGCTCCGCCGGCGGCTCGATCTGCACCTGGACCGGCAACCCTGGCACGGCCTGCTGCACCGCGCGCACGCAGCGCACGAGGTTGCGCGCACCGCGGTCCGGTCCGGCCGTGGTCCCGGTGGTCATCACCATCTGCTTCACGCCGTCCAGCCGGACCGCGGCCTCGGCGACCTCGGCGAGCTGGGCTGGTGTCTTCGCGGCGACCGTCGCACCCGAGCGCAGCGACTCCTCGATGGTGCAGAAGCGGCAGCGCTGCTCCTGCGCGTAGCGGATGCAGGTCTGCACGACGGTCGTGGCGAGCACATCCGCACCGTGCAGCCTGGCGATCTGCTCGTAGGACACACCGTCCGCGGTGGCGAGGTCGTAGAACGCGGGGCGGCCGACCACCTGCAGGGACAGGCCCGTGTCCAGTTCGCCGAGGTACACCCGTCCGTCCTCGACCCGGTACGGGCTGTCCGGATTGCGGGGCAGTGCGGCGTTGGCACCGTCGACGAGCACGTGTCCGTCGTCGCTCGGCCCGGCGCCGTCCGGGCGGTGTACCGGGGCCTGCACCCGCACGCCGCGCAGGGCGATGTCGATCCGCGTGCCCAGTCGGGTGTCCACGGCCACCCCCTCTCAGAACATGTAGGTGGAATTGATGATCGCGCCCTTGCGCGTGTAGTGGATCAATGCGTCCTGCACGTCCAGCGGGTGAGTCGGGATCACGCCCTCGATGAGGTCTTCCTCGCGAGCGCCGTGCAGGGACAGCCCGAACCGGCAGCAGTAGACCTTGCCGCCCTCCGAGATGAACGTCTTCAGCGAGTTGTTCATGTTGTGCTCACCGGGGAACGCGGACTCTCCGGTGGTCGGGAAGCCCCGGGTGGCGAGGCAGTTCAGCGATCCCGGACCGTAGAAGTAGAGCGCGGACTCGTAGCCCTTGCGCTGCGCGCGAGTGGCTTGCAGGATCGCGACGAAGCTGACCGAGGACTCGTGCGCGATGCCGTGCACCAGGGTGAAGTAGATCTCCCCGCTCTCGGCCTGGTAGTCCGGGAACACCTTCGTCCCGCCGTAGATGGCCGATCCTTCCGGCAGGGAGGGGTGCGGGATCTCGTCCAGGCTCTGCTTCTCGACGTCGGTCATGTCAGCCATCTTCTCTCTCCTTCTTCTGGGTTCTCGCGGTCTTCCACGGTCATCCGTAGAGCTTTTCGAAGTTCGTCCGGAATGCCAGATCGTGCAGTTCTCCGTCCCCGGTGGCGGCGCGCATGCGCGCCAGTTCTCCGGGGTGGTCGCTCCACGGCTCGTCGCTGGCGAAGAGGATCCGGTCGTACCCGATGCCGCGGCGGTCGATCTCAGCGGCCAGCCAGCGCGGCGCGAACCCGATCGCCCAGGAGAGGTCCGCGTAGACGCGCTTGCCCGCCTCGATCCAGTCGAAGAACCGCGAGCCGCCCAGCTTGATGTGCCCGCTCATCCCGCCACCGAAGTGCACCAGGTGCACGGCCACGTCGTCGCCGTACCAGTCGACGAGGCTCCCGACCTCATCGACGTCGGAAGCGGCGCCCGGCGAGGTGTGCACGTGCACCACGAGGTTGTGCCGGTGCGCGGCGGCGAAGATCCGGTCGAAGCCGGGACGGCACGCGGGATCATGGACCCGGCCGCCGATCAGGAAGCTCATCTTCAGCGCCACCACGCCCGGCTCGCCCGCGAGCGCCAGCGCCGCTGCGGTCCGCTCGGCGTCCTCGGGCCTGGGGGAGACCCACAGGCCGGCGATGATGCGGTCGTCGGACCCGGCGGCCTCCACGCACAGCTCGTTGAAACCGAACGCCAGTGCAGGATCCGGAACGCCGTAGTTGGGAACCACCAGGGCGCGTTCCGTGCCCTCGGCATCCAGGTCCGCGACGAGCTCCGACAGGGTCGCCCTGGCCCCCACGCCGGGGTTCACCGCCGGCCCCCCGTAGAACGGGAAGTCCGGGAGCACTCCGAGGTGCCGGTGTGCATCGAAGACGCGGCGTGCACTCATGAGCGATCCAATCCGGGAGGATGCGGTCAGGCGACCGTGCGCGGCGCGGTCCACTCGTCGTCGGGACAGGTGCTGCCGGGCCTGCCTGCGATCCAGTACACGTCCGAGACGACATCCGGCCGCGGGTAGGCGGAGATCTCGTCAGCCAGGTGCTCCGCGTCCGCGCCGACGCCGGAGAACCGGCCGGACCCCCAGGTGTGCAGCCATGGCAGGCCGAGGAAGTACAGGCCCGGACAGCTGGTCACCCCCCGATGGTTCGTGGGGTAGCCGCGGCCGTCGAAGACCGGCAGCTCGATCCACCGGTCGTCCCTGCCGAAACCGGTGCACCAGATCACCGAGGAGATGCCGGACAGCTCCAGCTCAGTCGGCCCTCGATCTGGGATCCAGACCGGCGTGTAACGGTCCTCGGTCGGGGCGTCGATGCCGTTGCGGTCGATCCAGGCGTCGATCGAGTCCTTGACGCTCTCCGCCACCGCGTCGGCGTTGTCGAGGTTGTGTCCGAGGTCGTCGGCGAAGGTGACGCAGGTCGCCCCGGCGCAGCGCCGGACGCCGGTGAGCCGACCGTGCAGTCCCATCCCGTCCCGGGCGAAAGCCCGGAGGTCGATGTCGCGTCCGCCGTCCCGGCCGGTGACGTAGTGGTTGGCCCGGAAGCGCACCGCGTCCGCGTCGTCGAACTCATCGACGCCGCGGGCGTAGAAGCCGATCTCGTCGAGCCACGCCACGACGTCGCGACCGCGGTAGAACCGCGCCACCCGTGGTGCGCTCCCCACCGAGAGATGGACCGTCCGACCGGCCAGGTGCAGATCCTCGGCGATCTGTGCGCCGGACTGGCCGCTGCCGACCACGAGCACCTCGCCGGCCGGTAGCCCGTGCGGGTTGCGGTACTGCGAGGAGTGCAGCTGCAGGACGCCCTCCGGTAGCTGTTCGACCGTGCGCGGCTTGATCGGCACCTGGTAGGGGCCGGTGGCCACCACGACCTGGTCCGCGGTGAGCGCGCCCGCGGTGGTGTCGAGCTGGAAGCGACCGGCGGGAGCACCGCGCAGCCGCGTCGCCGTCACGCCCTCCACCAGCGGTACGTCGAAGGACTTCGCGTAGTCCTCGATGTAGCGCACGACCTCGTCCCGCACCATGAAGCCGTCCGGGTCATCGCCCCGGTACGGCGATCCCGGCAACTGGCACTGCCAGTTCGGGGTGACGAGGCAGAACGTGTCCCAGCGGCGCTCGCGCCACTCCGTGGCGACGGTGTCCCGCTCGAGGACGAGGTGGTCGATCCCGCGGCGGGACAGCCACCAGCTCATGGACAGGCCCGCCTGTCCGCCGCCGATCACGACCACCGAACGGTGCAACCCGCCCAGATCGAGATCATCCTGACTCGACATGGTTCGAATCCCTCCACGGTCACGCGGACTCGGGCCGATTACACGGCCGATCCCGGTTAAGGACGGCTGATCGCGCCGGGCTCGATCCAGTACAGCCACGAGTGATGTCTCGGGTGTTTCATCCGGAACACGACTGCGTCTCGCGATCGCCGCGTGTGTTACCCGATCCGGTAACACGAGCAGGCGGTGCAGCGGGAGGGCGGAGTCAGCCGGCCACCGTGCGCGTGAAGCCGTCCGGGACGATCACGTCGTCGGGGCCGAGGTCGTGGACCGAGGCGCGCCCGAGTCCCAGCAGCACCGAGTCGATGCCGCCGCGCAGGATGTCGAGGACGTTGCAGACGCCGGCCTCTCCGTTGGCGGCGAGTCCCCACAGGTAGGCGCGGCCGATCATCACGGCCTTGGCGCCCAGCGCGAGCGCCTTGACCACGTCGCTGCCGCGCCTACCTGTGGGGACTCGCCGCCAACGGAGAGGCCGGCGTCTGCAACGTCCTCGACATCCTGCGCGGCGGCATCGAC
>Ga0136623_10000478_pt1 | contig 11911 bp, 10 predicted proteins | sample AntDrymUQ4492106_2_FD_104656 | JGI IMG/M metagenome (GOLD analysis project Ga0136623, IMG submission 104656) | Polar desert sand microbial communities from Dry Valleys, Antarctica - metaG UQ449 (21.06) | ecosystem: Environmental > Terrestrial > Soil > Desert | place: Antarctica: Dry Valley...
ATCGTTCGCGCCCAAAACTGAAATTCGATTGTCGTAACAAACCGAGCGTTCTTTAAAATTCGTCTGTTGCCAGCGCGTCAGAACCGCCGCATAAACATTTTCCGTTTTGCTCGCGCCGATGTTTTTGAGTTCCGAATTAATGTCTAAAAATCCATCGTGAAAAGCGCGAAGTTCGATTGTTAGTTGTAAGCCTTTCGCTTCGGCAGTTCCGCGCCAAACGTCGAAAACCGCGCCTTCCCTAAGTTTTTCAAACTTGATTGAAATCGGCTGAAACGCGGCGGCAAAATCTTCTCTGGTTGAAAACGGCTCGCCTTTTAACTCTGCGGGTTTTGAATCGCGGTAAAGAAGCTGCCAGGAAATTTGTCCGAGTTCCGCACCCGCAAACTTGAGCGCAACGCCGTTTTCGATTGGACTAAGAATGAAAAGTTTATTCGTCGTTTTTGTTGAGCCATTTTGCAGTTTGAAACTGTTTGCGGACGAAGCCGCCAAATCCGCGACAAAAACTAAACTGTCGCCGTCTTTTTGCACCGCTTTGCCGCTCGATGTTTTCCAAGTATCGCCGTTCAAATTTCCGCTTTTGACAGTTATCGGCATTCGCACCGGAAATGATTGATTGTTGACCAATTCAATATTATGGGGCGCGATAGTTTTGCTCATCGTTTGCGGCAGAACGGTAACAACCGCGCCTGCCGCAAGAATAATGAGATTCAGTAGAACTATGAATAAACGTCTAAATTTGTGCATCAATTTATAAGTTGATAAATTTTGCCAACCGCTCACCGGCTTGTCTTTGAACTTTCCTGCGAAGCATCGGTGTCCAGCCTAAAAGCAATCCGGGCAGACCTAATGCCTGAGAACTCCATTTCCAAAAATCGAAGCGGTCGGTGTGTTTAATGATTTTTCCGTCTTGAAACTCGAACTCGGCGTCAATCTTGTTATGAACCCACCGCCCCGTTGCAGAAAAATCGTATTTGGCTTCCCAATGCGCCTTTCCCGTCCGCTCGTTCGCCTGAATATCGGTAAATGTGAGTTCAAAGTTTTTGGCTTGTGAACATAACATCCGCCACATCGCACCTGTTTCCGACGCAGAAAGATTCGGGAAAACCGGGTCGGAAAAATGGCTGTCGGGATGATAACAATTTATCATTGCCCCGGCATCCAATTTTTGAAAGGCTGTGTAGAAGTTTTCGATTAGTTTTTCATTCGGATTCATTTGCCGTTTGCCTCCAAAACTTTTTAGAACAAAAACTTTAATCCGAAACGAATCTGACGCTCGCCGAACGTGCTGATTGATTGTCCGAAATTGCCGGACGTGAACGAGCCGACCGGATCTCTGAAATGCGGCGAGTTGGTGACGTTAAAGACCGCCATTTGCGCCTGCAATCTGAATCGTTCAGTCAGCGAAAAAGTCCGCGCCAGCGTCGCGTTGTAATTGATGTAACCGGGGCCGCGCAGACTGTTGCGCCCGACATTGCCGAAGGTGAACGGCGCGGGATTTGTAAAAACGCTCGTATCGAAATAAAGCTGTCCGGGTCCGAGTCCGCCTAAAATAGCTGCCGGACCGGTTTGGTCGGGACGATTAGCGCTGCCCTGGGTCGCGGTGCTGGCGGCGTTTGTGCCGGTGATGTCAACCGGCGTTCCCGAACGAGCGACAAACGTGCCGCTCAATGTAAATCCGCCGAATAGACCTTGCCAGCGCAAACCGTTTTCGTCAAACAATCTGCCGCCGTCGCCGAACGGTAACTTGATAACGTGGCTGACCACCAGATTATGTTTGCGGTCAAACGGCGAAGGTCCGCGATTGGCATCAATGTTGATGTCGTTAAGCAGCGCGAAAGCGTCGGTGTAATCGGTCGAACGGCTCAAAGTATAGGCGACGGTCAATCTGCCGAGTTTGCTGAAACGTCTGTTGGATTGAATTTGCAGCGAGTGATAAGCGTTACTCAACATAAAATCCGAGAGCAGAACATCCGCTGTGCGTCCGTAAAGTACGGCAAACGGGCGATTGGCAGTGACCGCGCCCGGTCCGGCGGCGTTGATATTCAAAGTTCCGGGCAGGCGCGTTCCGCGTGAACCGACGTATCCGGCGGAAGTTACGAAACCCCACAAATCGCGCTCGACCGTGAAATTATACGATTGAATATATCCGCGTTTGGCATCGGGATTGACCACGCCGACGACCGCGTTATTCGGCGCAACGACCACGCCGCTCGTCAAATCAATAATCGGCGGCGAAGGAATGCCGGTAGTGAGCGTAATTAAATTACCATTCGACACCGGCGCGAACGAAGCGTTTGTTCCGGCAATCTGCACGTCAATCTGACTGCCGAAGTTTTGGTTTGCCAGCGTGTTCAGCACAATCGGAACATAGCTGATTCCGTAGCCGCCGCGGATAACCGTTTTATCGTCGAGCCGAAAGGCAACGCCGAAACGCGGAGCAAAATTGCCGTATTCCGTATTCACGTTCACGCGCTCGTCTACCGGACCGTAACCGCTGACCAGAACCCGATTGGTTGCCGGGTCGTAGCGTGATTGGTCGCCCGGATTAGTGCCGCTCGGATACGGGTAAAGTTCGTAGCGCAAGCCGTAGCTGACGGTCAGCCGGGGATTAACCTGCCAGCGGTCCTGCGCGAAAAAGAAATACTGCGGCGTGATATAACCGCCCAATTGCGCGACCGTCGTGCGGCGCACGGACTGCGGCTGTCCGAGCAGGAAAGAAGCGACGGCGTTAGCGTTTGTAACCGCCGGAGCGGGACGACCCGTTGCGGCTGTCACGCCCGTTACGCCGGTTGTAAAAGTATATAAGCCGCGCGGATTGCTGCTGGTCGCCTGCGATTTATCGAGCTTTAACCGCCGGATGTCGCCGCCGAACCGAATCGTGTGATTGCCGGCAATCAACGTCCAATTGTTGACGATGTTGTAACTTTTTTCGGTGATGTCGAACGGCAGAGTCGTTGCGCTGCCGAGCGAATCATAACCGCTGATGGTTATTTGCGGAATGCCCGTCGCGCTGAAAAAATCGTCAATATTTGTTCCGTTAATACCGAGCGAATTTCCTAAACCATCGGCAGAAGGATTGCTTCCCGTGATATGAACGCCGACGTAGCCGAAACGAAATTCGGTAATCAGTTTTGGCGAAAAAACGTGCGTTACGTTAGCTGAAATGCTGTCGTTTCTGCCCGGTCCGACCGAGGCAGTCGCGCCGCCGTTGCTGTTTGGTCCGCCGAGGTTGCCGAATACGGGCAAATCGGAAGTCTGCGATTTGAAAAAACTGTAACGGGCAAAAGCCGTCGTGTTTTCGCTGAAATTGTGATTGATTTTTATGCCGAAATCCTCGCGGTCCTGCATAAATGAGCCGGTCGCTTCGTAGTTGTTGGTGATGCCGGAAAGATTCGGCAGCGGCAGCAGATTGAAAACGGCTCGCGCCGCCGGGTTGAATTCGGCTTGCGGAATTATATTATTGGCGTAGGCAATGCGCGTCGTCGAACTCGTTAGAGACGGACGGTAAATCTGTCCGTTGCGCCGCTGCTGCATTTGTCCGAGGTTGTTCGTATCCATTACCGCCGTCGCGCCCGCCGGACATCCGGGAGTCGAACTGAGAACGGTTGTCGTGCCGCTGACGCAAAGATAGCTTCCCAGAGCCGAACTGAAATCGCCGCTGCGATATGCCGCTATCGGGACGGACAACAGCGTGTTTTGCCCGCGCCGGTCGCGTCCGCCCTGATAATAACCGAAAAAGAAAGTTTTATCCTTGATAATCGGACCGCCGAATGTTCCGCCGAATTGATTCAAATTCGTGTTCGGCTGCTCAATCGTCGAAAGCGTGTTTTTCGCTTTGAACGCGCTGTTCGTGTTGTAAATAAAAGCCGTTCCTCTGAAATTATTCGTGCCGGATTTGACCTGCACATTGACCACGCCGCCGGCGGCGCGACCCTGTTCGGCATCGTAGGAATTGGTCGAAAGATCAACGGTCTGGGTTGCATCCGGCGGCGGCAAAATCGCGGTTTGCGAGATGACGTTGGTTTGATTATTTATCGTCCCGTCAAGCTGAAAATTATTGTAACGCTCGTTCTGTCCGTTGACGCGGCTAATCAGCGAGCCGTTCGGATTACCGAAGCTCGAACCGACCGTTACCGGCTCGGAAACGCCCGGAATCGTTTCCAGTGCGCTTTGATAATTGCGGTCAACCGACAGCGGCAGATTCGCCGCCTGCTCACTGGTAACCTGCCCGCTGACATCGGCGCGGTCGGTTTTTAACTGCACCTGGTCGCCGGTAATTTGGACGACTTCCGAAATTGCGCCCGCCTCCAAAGCCGCGTCGGCGCGGATGGTCGAGTTGATAGCGACTTCGACGCGCTCGCGGACAAATTTTTTGAAGTTCGTCTGCTCAATCTCGACGCGATACACGCCCGGCTCAATACTGCCGATAGAAAAATTTCCATCCTCGTTAGTTGTAACTTCGCGCGTCGTGCCGCGGTCAATGTCGGTGACGACGATACGCGCTCCGGGAATCGCGCCGCCGTTTGTGTCTTCGACGTGACCGACGAGCGAGCCGGTCACGGTTTGCGCCGTCGTCATTCCGGGGAATGCCGACAAACAAAAAACCACAAATGCGATGCAGGCAAGCAAGTTTTGTTTCATAATCTAAAGCCTCCGTAATATTTTATGACAGTTTGTAATTCTAAAATAACAGTTTGTTCGCGTCTGCAACAAAATACTCAAAATAATCGCCGCCTTTTAAGAACCGAATCTTTTGAAGTCAGGCAAAGGCGGGCGCACCGAAATGTTTTTGCAAAATCAGCGCGACGCTGCCGCGCAGTCTGGGTTGTTCAACGGCTTCCGCCGGAACGATTCTGGTAACAGCCTGGGCTGAGGGAGAACGCTCGTCGACGACGCGCTTAATAATTGGATAAATCCGTTTCCACGCCTGTGTTACTTCGCCAATTAAAACAATCGTCTGCGGGGCGATGCCGGTGGTCAGCATTGCCAGCCCGACTCCCAAATGATAAGCCATTTGGTCTAGCGCTTCGGCGGCTTTGGCGTCGCCTTGTTCGGCGAGGCGCAGAATATCCTCGAAAGTCGGCGATTGGCGGTCGGCGGAACTGCCGTTTTGTTTATTCGCGCGCCCGCCGGACGTGGCGCGGACATAATCCTTTATCGCCGCCGAATTAGAAGCATAAACTTCCCAACAGCCGCGATTGCCGCACTTGCATAATTCACCGTTTTCCTTAATCGAAACGTGACCGAATTCACCGGCGACTCCGTTTGCCCCGCGCATCAGTTGTCCGTTGGCGATAATGCCCGTTCCGATCCCCTCGGAAATTGTTACGGCGATGAGGTCGCGGACATTTTCACCACGCCGCTCAAACCAGATTTCAGCCAGAGCGCAGGCATTAGCGGCATTTTCGATTTCAACAGGCAAATTTGCCGCGTTTTCGAGCGGCGTTTTGAAATCTACATCGCGCCATCCGAGATTCGGGGCAAAAACCAGCCGTTTTGATACCAAATCAACTCTTCCCGGCACGCTTACGCCGATTCCTTCAAAAAAAACTTGCGGATGCGATTTGATAAATGCGGCAACACGGTCGTTCAAATCCGCGATAAAGTCATCCGCGTTTGCCGCCGTCGGAAAAGATTCCTGAGCAGTAAATCGGGCGTTTATATCAGCTAGCGCGATGTTCGTTTCGGTCGGACGCACATTGATTCCGATAATGCCGGTGCGCTCGACATTCAAATGCAAAAATCTCGGTTTGCGTCCGCGCGGAAGATGCCCGAAAGCTCCTTCGGTAACCCATTTTTCCTCGACAAGCTGGTCGGTGATAACCGAAATCGTGCTGCGCTGCAAACCGGAAAGACGCGCCAAATCAGCCCGCGAGAGAGGTTGACGAGTCCGAATTAAATCCAGCACAATCCGCCGGTTAATGTTCCGGGCAGTTTCGCTCGTCGCTACATTAAAGCTGGTCAAATCAATTTTTCTCATTAGTAAAAACCCGCTAGTAGAAGGCGGATTATTTTGTTCGAGGCGCGAATAATATCTCTAAAACCCATTTCAGTCAAGTTCTCTAAGATGAATAATAACCATTCTGATAAAATATTTATGTAAAGATATATCTGGGTTTTGCCGTTTGATGAAAACATTAAGACCAATAATTTCTGTCGAGCGAGCGGTAATTTATTGCTTCGCTGATATGTGTCGGCTCGATATTTTCTTTGCCTTCCAAATCCGCAATCGTTCGTGAAACCTTCAAAATCCGGTCGTGAGCTCGCGCCGAAAGTCCCTGCCGGAGCATTGCGCGTTCGAGCAGATTTTCGCTTTCCGCGTCCAGAACGCAAAATTTGCGAATCTGCGTCGGCGACATTGCCGAGTTTGAAAAAACATTGTCGCCAGTCAATCTTTTCAATTGAATATCCCGCGCATTTATCACGCGCTGCCGGATAACTTCCGAATTTTCTCCGGCGGGAACGTCCTTTCCGCGCAATTCCTTAAACTTGACCGCCGGAACATCAATGTGAATATCAATTCTATCTAAAAGCGGTCCCGAAATTTTGCCGACGTAACGCTGAATTTGAATCGGCGAGCATTTACACTCGCGCTGACTTCCAAAATAGCCGCACGGACACGGGTTCATTGAAGCGACGAGCGTAAAATTTGACGGGAAAGTCAAAGAAGTCGCGGCGCGGGAAATCGTCACCTGTTTGTCTTCCATCGGCTGCCGCAATACTTCTAAAACGCTCCGGTCAAATTCCGGCAGTTCATCCAAAAATAAAACTCCGAGATGAGCGAGCGAAACTTCGCCGGGTTTCGGAATCGAACCGCCGCCGATCAGTCCGGCTTGCGAAACCGTATGATGCGGCGATTTAAACGGTCTGGATGTCACTAAGCCGGATTTTCCGGTTAAACCGGCGACCGAATGGATTTTCGTAATTTCCAACGCTTCCTCAAATTCGAGCGGCGGCAAAATTGTCGGCAGACGTTTGGCGAGCATTGTTTTACCCGAACCGGGCGGACCGATTAACAAAATATTATGACCGCCCGCGCTGGCGACTTCGAGAGCGCGTTTCGCCGAGGCTTGTCCGCGAACCTCTGAAAAATCAGCGCGATATTTGGTTTCGGAATTTTTTATTTCGGCAATATCCAGTTTTAGCGGCGGAATACGGGTTTCTTTTCCGCTTTGCAAATCCCGCGCTATTTCAACCGCTTGCCGCAAATCCCGAATCGGATAAACATTTATTTCCTGAACAACTGCCGCTTCGGTCGCGTTTTCTTCGGGCAGAAGCAAATTTTTGATGCCGTTTTCTCTCGCTCGCAAGGCAATCGAAAGCGCGCCGCGAACGGGACGAACGCGCCCGTCCAAAGACAGTTCGCCGATGCACAAAGTATTTTCCAAATTCTCGTTGTTTCCCAAATCGCCGTTCGCGCCTAAAATTCCGAGCGCAATCGGCAAATCAAAACTCGCGCCTTCTTTGCGAACGTCGGCGGGCGCGAGATTTATCGTCGTTTTATGAAAAGGAAAAAAGAACGAACTGTTGGTAATCGCCGCGCGGATGCGTTCCCGTGATTCTCTGATAGCCGTATCCGGCAAACCGACGATTAAAACCGTCGGAGAAGTATCGGCTTCGCCTTTGACCGGCTGCAAATTTACTTCAATATCCACGATTAGCGCGTCAATGCCGTAGACGGCGGCGGATTGCGTAAGGAAAAGCATACTTTTATCTCAAAAATATCTTAAAAATAAATTGTTCGGGTAAAGCATCTGAATTTATACCACAAATTTTTCAAAAACCGGAAAAAACTCGTCGATCAGATTTGACGTAAGCGTTATTTGATTGCTGAAAATCCGCTAATCGGTATAATATGATTCGTGTTTCTCGGTTTACCGGAAAATTCTTTACCTTTTTCGCTTTTCGTCATAAAATGAGCGGGCGGCTCAAGCAACTAAATTTTGGAGGTGGCACATCATAGACACGGACAAATTTATAAATTCCAACGACAACCTTATAGGAGCAATTATGGATGGAACCTCGGCAGCGATGGCGGCAGCGGAACAAGACCTCGTTTTTGGATTTGAGGACACATCGAGCGTTCCCGCTCTTCAAACTCCGGCGGCGCAGCCAATCGAAATTTTAGATGCCAACGCGTCCGATTTTTCGCTCGCGCAAAAAGCGGCAAACGGAAATATCGCCGCGTTTGAAATGATTTACGAGCGTTATCATCGCCGCACTTATTCTTTGTGTTTGCGAATGACGGGCAGCCAGACCGAAGCCGAAGATTTAACGCAGGAAGTTTTCATCCAGCTTTTCCGTAAAGCGGGCAGTTTTCGCGGCGATTCGGCGTTTTCGACGTGGCTTCACCGTTTGACGGTCAATCAGGTTTTGATGCACTTTCGGCGGCGCAGCGTAAAAAACGAAAAGACTTCCGATGACGGCGAAATGCCCGAACAAACCGTTTCCGGGACGGAAAATCCGAACAAAATGCCGGTCGTTGACCGCATCGCTCTCAAAAAAGCCATCTCCGAACTGCCGAACGGCTACCGCAAAGTCTTTATACTGCACGACGTTGAAGGATACGAACACGAAGAAGTCGCCCGCCTGCTCGGTATTTCCGTCGGCACCTCAAAATCGCAATTACACAAAGCGCGTCTCAAACTTCGCGGACTTCTTATCAAACAAAACGGATGAAAAGTTTTTCACAAGGCAACTTTTTATTTCGGGCGGCAATCTATTAGTTTGATTCAAGCAATTTGGCGGAAGACTTAGCTGATACGAGCATCCAATTATTAACGGAAAATTTACGATGAACTGCGAACAATGCCAGGAATTGATTAGCCCCTTTTTGGACAACGACCTCGAAGAAACGACGTCGGCAAACGTCCAGGCGCATCTGGCATTGTGCGTTCAATGCGCTAAAGTTTGCGAAGATTTTGCGGTAATCCTCGATTTTTGCCGCGAACAGCCGACTACGAAAGTTATCGCGCCGAATTCACAAGCTCTCTGGTGCCGCATCAGCAACACTATCGAAACCGAAATTAAAGCAGATACCGCGCAGCAAACAAAACAAAAGCAAGAAGAAGCAAAAAAATATCGGTTTCCGCGAGCGTGGAAATTTTCTTTTTCTCAAGTTGCTTCAGCAGTTTTAGGGATTGCGCTCGTTAGTTCGCTTTTGACTGTCGTCGGCGTTAAGAATTATTCAGCGCCGACACCCGACGGAGGTTCGGCAATCGAATCTTACGCCGAACCGAATGTTTTTGAAAAGGTTTTAGGGAAAATCGGTTTGATTGAAACGGCGCAAAACGTGCGTCAACGCCGAATCGAACAGCAGCAGGCGGCAATCGAATATTGGAATAAAAGAGTTGAGGCGCGTCGAATGCAGTGGAACAATCATCTGCGTGAAGCGTTTGACCGCAACTTAAATGAGATTAATCAAGCGGTTAGCGAATATACTTTGATTTTACAGGAAAATCCGCAGGATGAACTTTCCGGGGAAATGCTCGATTCGACTTTAAATGAAAAAATGGAACTTCTGCGCGAGTTTTCCGATTTATAATTGTTATTCGTATTTTTAGATTTTATTTTTTAGATTTTAAGTTTTTAGATTTTTTAGTTTTTTGGCAATGAATTTGGATTTACACAATTTGTTTGGCTTATTGACAAGCAAGAAAACTACGATTCTTCTCTGGTTGAGCGTAGTTTTTTTTACGTTTTCCGTCGGGGAAGTTTCGGCGCAAGTTAAATTTGCGAAAAGTTATCCGGCAAGCAAAAATGTTCGGCTTCAACTGACAAACCGGACGGGAACGGTAACGGTTGAAGGTTGGGATCGGTCGGAAGTCGCTATTTCCGCTTATCTGGAAAAACCGGCGGCGAACATTGTTCCGCAAAGTCTGAGCGGCACCATCGTTATCAATCTGGTCAAAGACAATCAAGGCAGAAACGAAGTCGGCAGCGTCAATTTTCTCATCCGTGTTCCCTATTCGTCATCGGTTGACATCGAAACGCGGATGGGAAACCTCAACGTCAACAATATTCAGGGCAATCTCGTCCGCGCGCATATTTCCAGCGAAGGCGATATTACATTAATGAATATCAGTTCCGGTGCGGTTGTCGCGGAAAACGGCATCGGCGATATATTTTTTGACGGCGAAGTTCGGCGCGAAGGAAATTATCGTTTTACGTCAATGCGCGGTGTTATCAATCTGCGAATCCCGCTTGAATCTTCATTTAAGTTAGTCGCCACCGCGCCTTCGACGCGCAGCATCAATCTCGGTTCTTTTTCCAACGGTGATATGAATTTCGTCGGCGACGGACGGCGCGTCGTCGGTAAGGTCGGCGACGGCAGCGCGACTTTTAATGTTACCAATCAGCGCGGAATCATTTCATTTATCACCAGATAAATGCACGGCAAAAGTAAAAAGGCGAAGTAAAACTATGGGACAGATAATTATCGAAATACCAAATAAAATAAATCGCCGCTACCGCATCGAAAATGCCGAATTCGCCGCTGAAGTTATCGCCAAACTCGAAACCTCTGCACAAAGAGCGAAAAATCCGAATCTCTCGACAGAAGACGAAGCCGACATCCGCGCCGGCAAGAAAGCGTTGGCGGAATTCAAAAAAACCGGCGAAAGTTATACGGTTGACGAAATGCGCCGGGAATTAGGCGTATGACCGAACCTTACGAGGTGAAAATCGTCGGAGCAGTCAAACGTCAACTACGACGGATTTCAAAAAACAACCAAAAAAGAATATTAGAGAAGATTGAAGAACTCGTTTTTAATCCGAGACCTTACGGATACGCGAAACTTGAGTCGAGCGACGAACTATACCGCGTAAGAATCGGCGATTATCGAATAATTTACCAAATAAATGATAAAATCCTGTTAGTAATAGTTCTGGAAATCGGACATCGAAGAGAAATTTACCGCTGAATGTCGTTTCTTTTTCATTCAAATCAATGCAAAAATCAATGCAGAAATCAATGCAGAAAAAAATCAAAATTTTATTTACCGTCGGTTGTATCTTGTTGGGCTTATCAATGGTAGTATTCGCCCAAAATCAAACCGCGCCGCAGTTTCTCAAACGCACGACCTACAAAACCGACAATTTGGAATTCGGCGCGGGCGGAACGGTTTCGATTATCGGTGCGCCGAAAGGTTCGATTGCAGTTGAAGGCTGGGATAAAAACGAAATCGAAATTGCGGCGGAAATCGAAGTGCAGGGCGCGACCGAAGCGGATTTAGCCAAACTCGCCGAAATCAACGGCTTTGTTTTGGACGAGAGTTTCGGTCACGTTCGCATTATCAGCATCGGAACGCACGATAAGGATTATATGAAGCGAACGGCGAAAAAATTTCCGAAAAACCTTTTGGGATTGCCGTTTCGGGTTGATTATAAAATTAAGCTGCCGCGCTACTGCGATTTGAATATTGACGGCGGCGACGGCGATTTATTGATTGCCAATATTGACGGCAGTATGAAAATAAAATATCTGAATTCAAACGCCGTATTTAACCTTGTCGGCGGTGCGATAAACGCGACAATCGGCGGCGGAACAGTTGATGTAACAATTCCGACACGCGGCTGGCGCGGGCGTTTCGCCGATATTCAGCTTGCCACCGGAACGATGAATATTTGGCTGCCGTTGAGCCTTAACGCGCAGATTGACGCGAGCATTTTACGCACCGGACAAATTGAAAATTCCGTCGTCGCGCTCAAACCGCGCAGCCGCACAAAATTTACCGAAAAAACAATCAGCGCAAAAGCCGGAATCGGCGGCGTTCCGCTGAATTTTACGGTCGGCGACGGAATGTTAAAGATTTCCGAATTGAAAAAAGCGAACTAAAAAATTAAAGTGTTTTTTTGAATTTTGAATTTTGAATTTTGCAATTGGAAAGTGATAAGTTATTTTTTCTTTGTC
>Ga0136623_10000480_pt1 | contig 11903 bp, 8 predicted proteins | sample AntDrymUQ4492106_2_FD_104656 | JGI IMG/M metagenome (GOLD analysis project Ga0136623, IMG submission 104656) | Polar desert sand microbial communities from Dry Valleys, Antarctica - metaG UQ449 (21.06) | ecosystem: Environmental > Terrestrial > Soil > Desert | place: Antarctica: Dry Valley...
GCCCTCGCCGGCCTCGACCGCTGGCGGGCCCGCCACCCCGAAGCCGCCGCGTTCGTGCGCGACCCGGAGGACGTGCTCGTCGACGCGATGCGCGGCCGCTACAAGGTGTGGTGGCGGGTCCGCGTCAACCTGCGAAACGTGCCCGAGGCCAATCGTCCGGCCGCGGAGCCGCCCGACCCCGACTACGACCCGTGGACCGCGTGACGTTCGGCCGGCGTCGCGGCTTCGACCATGTGACTCCGCCAGCTACTGGCCCCGCCGGTACGGGGCAGGTTCGGCGACAGCGAGCTTGCCAAATCCACCTGTCTCACCGATCACATCGGTGGGGGGCCGAGTCCGACGGGAAACGCTGGCCACGCACCGCCCCGACCGGTAAGCGACGGGTAAGCGGCCGGTACGGCGGAACCGGCATCATCGGTCCATGGAAAGGCGGACTGTCATCCGGGTTCTGCGCCAGCTCCGTCGGCAGCGACGATGGACCCAGCGCCAGCTGGGCGCACGGCTCGGGATCTCGCAGCAGTGGATGAGCGATCTTGAGTGCGGAGCCCTCGAGGGATGTTCCGTCGGGCTGCTTGAGCGGTGGTCCGGCTCGCTGAACGCAACCCTCGTGCTCGATCTCCGGGTCGCAGGGCCACGCCCGCTCACCGATCGCCGTCATGCAGCAATACAGAACTCGCTTGCCGAGATGTTGCGTCGCGACGGGTGGCTGGTGGACGTCGAGCCGAGCTTCAACACTACGGTGATCGCGGTCGAATCGACGTCTTCGCCTTCCATCCAGGCCGCGCGATTCTGCTCGTGGTGGAGATCAAGACCGAGCTCCGTGATGTGCAGGATCTCATCGGTCGACTCGACGTGAAGCATCGGGTCGCTCGTCGGATGGCGGCCGAGCGTGGATGGGTAGTCGGAGCGATCGTCCCGGCGATCGTGTTACGGGAGGACCGGACGATCCGTCGCCGCATCGCGGAGCACGCCGCGCTGTTCGCCAGGTTCCGTCTACGCGCGCGTGCCGCACGAGCATGGCTTGGCGCACCACGAGGGCCGGTTCCCTCCGGAATTCTGCTGTTCCAGTCGCTCGAGGACTAGAGAGGCGTGACATATCGCGTCTCAGGCGGACGCGATCTCGCCAAGTACCGATGCGAGTGGTGCGAGCCGATCCGCGGTGATCGAGTCCGCCAGTTAGGCTCTCCGCACCGGCGTGGTCGGTGCGGAGGCAAAGCGGCGGGCCTGCTGACCGCCATGCACCGATGTCATCGGTGCATGGCCGACCCGGTCAATCCACCGATGGCGGCCGTAGCAGCAGCGGCACGGCACGCATCGCGGCCGCCCGAGTCGGACCCCCACGGCGAACCTTCGACGTCTGCCACCAGGGCGCCACTAGCCGCCGCGGTTGACGGCGGTCTGGACCCAGCCGGGGATCTCGCGGCGAAGTGTGGCGAGCGGCAGCGAGCCGTGAGCCAGAACCTCGTCGTGGAAGGCGCGAAGGTCGAACCGATCGCCCATCGCCTCGGAAACCTCGGCCCGCGCGCGCTCGATCTCCCGCTGGCCGAGCTTGTAGGACAGGGCCTGCCCCGGCCAGATCGTGTAGCGGTCGACCTCGATGGCGGCGTCGACCGGTGGAAGCGAGCCGCGCTCGTGCATGAACTCGATCGCCTGGTCGCGAGTCCAGCTCATGGCGTGGAGTCCAGAGTCGACCACGAGGCGCGCGGCGCGGAACGACTGCGCGTCGAGCATGCCGAGACGCTCCTCGTCGGACGCGTACAGGCCCATCTCATCGGCGAGGCGCTCGCAGTACAGCCCCCAGCCCTCGACGTAGGCCACGCCCGCCATCCGGGCCCCGAGGATCCGGAATGCGGGGAGGCCCTGGAGCTCCATCTCGATGGCGATCTGGAAATGATGGCCCGGCGTGGCCTCGTGGAAGGTGATGGCCGCGATCTTGTGGAGCTGTCGCTCCATCGGCTGGTAGGTGTTGATGTAGTACTGGCCCTGGCGCGAGCCGTCGACGGTCGGCGGCATGTAGAACGCCGGCGGTGACTCGGCCTCGCGGTACGCCTCGACCGCCTTCACGTAGCAGTTGGCGCTCGGCAGCCGGCCGAAGAAGTCGGGCGCGACCGCGTAGGCGCGATCCGTCTGTTGCTGCGCAAGCAGGACGAGGGCATCGGGATCGTCGGTGTGGTTGGCCGGGTCGGTGGCCAGCGCCTCGCGCAGCGCATGCCGGTCGGCATGTCCCAGGCGCCGCGCGATCTCGTCCTTCTCGGACTCGATCGACTCCAGGTCGGCCAGGCCGAATGCATGGACCTCCTCGGCCGTCGCCTCGAGCGTCGTCTGCATGCGGATGGCGAGCCGGTACGCCGCATCGCCTCCCGGCGTTGCCGACAGGCCGGGCTGCTGGCGCGCGTGTGCCTCGTACTCGTCGGCCAGGAAGTCGCGCAGGCGGCGCAGGCCAGCGTAGACGTGCTCCTCCACTGCCGCAGCGACCCGTGCACGGTCCTCTTCGGCAACCTCGACCATGGTGGTGGCCGGCGCCGCCGCGGCCGGCATCGCAAGCAGGCGCTCGATCTGCTCGAGGGCGCGGCGCACCGGCATGGCCGCCGCGGTCCGGCCGTCGGCGACCCCTTCGGCCAGGGTGGACACGTACTGCTCGATCATGGCCGGATAGGCCGCGTATCGCGCCAGCAGCAGGTCCAGCCGCTCGGCTGTGTCGGCAGGCTGGTACTGCGCCGCCTGGGCCGGCCAGATCTGGGGCCCGCTCATGTGGTCGATTGCCAGCTGGTACTGCTTCTGCGCCAGGGCCTCGAGCTGGTTCTCGGCGACCAGGATCAGCAGGTCCCGGGTGATGACCTGCTCGGGGTCCAGCCCGTCGGCCGGGATGCCCGCCGCGTCCGCCAGGAGCGACCGATACGCCGCCTCGTCGGCTGCCCGTCCGTCGGCTCCGAGGTCGGGCCAGCGGTCGTTGTACCGCTCGTCCCCGAGGACGGTCGCCCACAGGGGATCGCGCTGGAGCACGCCGTCCCAGAAACGGTCGGCGAGGTCGTTGACGGCGGCGTTGGGATCGGCAGCGACGGACACGGGGCACGACCTCCTGAAAGTACGGGCACGCAGGCAGGGATCGCCAGTGTAGCGGCGGATCAGCTCGCGAAGAGGTCGCCCAGGAGTGCCGCCTGCGTCTCCTCCAGCTGGTCGTAGCGGCAATCGGCAGGCGATCGGTCCGGGCGCCAGCGCCGGAAGGTCGTCCCGTGCCGGAACCGGTCGCCCTGCAAGTGGTCGAAGGCCACCTCGCACACGAGCTCGGGACGCAACGGCTCCCACGACATGTCCTTGCCGCGGTTCCAGCGTGACTGGGCACCCGGCAGGCGCCGTCCCTCCTCGACGGCCGCGGCCTCCGCCAGGGCCCAGTCGCGCCAGGGATGGTCCTCCATGCCGCCCTTCCGGTACGGCTCGAGGAACGCCACCAGCTCGGCGCGCTTCGCCATCGTGAAGGAGGCCGTGACGCCGACCGACTGGAGGAAACCGTCGTCGTTGTAGAGGCCGAGCATGAGCGAGCCGACCAGTGTGCCCGGGCCGTTCTTGTGCCACCGGAAGCCGGCCACCACGCAGTCGGCCGTCCGGGCGTGCTTGATCTTGGCCATGGTGCGCTTTCCCGGTGCGTACGGGTCGGACGCGCGCTTGCCGATCACGCCGTCGAGCCCCGCGCCCTCGAAGACGTCGAACCAGTGCCGTGCCATTGCCGGGTCAGCGGTCGAGGGCGTCAGGCGGACCGACGCCGGCGGGTCGACCAGCAGGCGCTCGAGGCGCGCCCGCCGGTCGGCGAACGGGCTGTCCCGAAGATCGTCGGACCCATCGGCGAGGCAGTCGAAGGCGACGAACGAGGCCGGCGACTGGGCGGCCAGCATGCGGACCCTAGAGGCGGCGGGATGGATGCGCAGCAGCAGCGCGTCGAAGTCGAGGGCTCCGTCCGGACGGGCGATCACCACCTCGCCGTCCAGCACGAAGCGCGCGTCGGAGCCTCCGACGGCGAGGAGCGGCTCCTCGAGCTCCGGAAAGTATCGGTTCATTGGCTTGAGGTCGCGCGACTGGATGTAGACGTCGCCCGCGGCGCGGAACACGATGGAGCGGAAGCCGTCCCATTTCGGCTCGTAGATCCATCCCAGCCCGTCTGGGATGGCGGCGGTCGGCTTGGCCAGCATCGGCACGATCGGCGGCTCGATCGGGAATCCCATGCGCCGATGATACGGGTCGGGCCGTCGGCCATCGGCCATACTCCGGCCCGACCCCGAGTGCGAAGCATCGGCGGATGGGAGGACCCGTGGGGATCAGCATCCAGTTCCTTGGCGCTGCGGGCTGCGTGACCGGCTCGCAGTTCCTCTTGACCGTGGGCGAGCGCCGGGTGCTCGTCGACTGCGGCATGTTCCAGGGCTCACCGCAGGAGGTGGAGCGCAACCTGATGCCGTTCGCCTTCGAGCCGGCCACGCTTGACGCGCTGCTGCTGACGCACGCGCACCTCGACCACTGCGGCCGGACGCCCGCCCTGACCAAGGCGGGCTTCGATGGACCCATCCACGCCACGCGCGCCACCGTCGACCTGACCGAGATCGTGCTGCGCGACTCGGCGAAGCTGCAGGTCGAGTTCACGAACCGATGGAACAGGCGGCAGGCGCGCAAGGCCGAGCGCGCGGCGCAGGCGGAGCAGGCCGATGCCGAGACCCAGTCGGAGGCGACGGCGCACGAGACCGACGACCCCTCGCTCCCCGAACGGCTGCGCAACGCGCCGCCGGAGGGCAAGACCGAGCTCCGCGAGCCGCTCTACGACGAGCACGACGTCGAGCGCGCGGTGGCCCGGATGCGTGGCTGCGACTACGGTGACGAGGTGCATATCACCGATGGCATCACCGCCGTCTTCCACGACGCCGGGCACATCCTCGGCTCGGCAATCATCGAGCTGCGCGTGACCGAAGGCGCCGATGCGCGCACGATTGTCTTCTCCGGCGACCTCGGTCGCGATGGGACGCCGATCCTGCGGGACCCGACGCCGATTGCGCATGCCGAGTACGTCGTGGTCGAGTCCACCTACGGCAATCGTGAGCACGCGTCCCACGACGTGGCCATCGAGGAGCTGGCGGCGGCGGTCGCGGAGGTGGCCGCCGACGATGGGGTGATGCTCATCCCCGCCTTTGCCATCGGGCGCACGCAGGAGCTGATCTGGGTGCTGGACGACCTGGTGCGCGAGGGACGCATCCCGCGCGTGCCGCTCTACCTCGACTCGCCGATGGCGTCGAAGGCGACCCAGGTGTACTACGACCATCCCGAGACCTACGACGGCGAGACGAGGGACCTGCTGCGGGCCGGCGACTCGCCACTGAAGTACCCGGGCCAGCAGTTCACCGACACGGTCGAGGAGTCGAAGGCCATTCGCTACGCGAATCGGCCGATCATGGTCGTGGCGTCGTCCGGCATGCTGACGGGCGGGCGGGTCATGCATCACCTGAAGGACTTCCTGCCCGATCCGAAGTGCACGCTCCTGTTCATCGGCTACCAGGGCGAGGGCACCCTCGGCCGCCACATCCAGGAAGGAGCAACGTCGGCGCGGATCGACGGGCAGGAGATCGCGGTGCACTGCCGCGTCCGTTCCATCTCCGGCTTCAGCGCCCACGCCGACCAGCACGAGCTCGAGGCGTGGCTCGGCCACTTCCGACCTGCTGGCAGCGATGCGAGCGGACCTCCGAAGACCGTCTTCATCGTCCACGGCGATCCCGACGCGGCTGAGGCCTTCGCGGCACGCATCCGCTCGGAGCTCGGCATGGATGCCCACATCCCCCAGCATCGCGAGACCGTCGCCCTGGCCTGACGGCGCTGTCCGGCGATGAGCATACGATGCGCCCATGCAGCCGATCTCTCGCCCGATCATCACCTTCCTGACAGACTTCGGCCTAGACGGGGCGGCGGCGACCTGTCGCGGCGTGATGCTCTCGATCTGTCGCGAGGCGCAGATCGTCGACGTCTCGCACACGGTCCGGAAGTACGCCATTCGCGACGGCGCATTCATCCTTCGCGCGGCGCTGCCCTTCATGCCGATCGGCGTGCACGTCGGGGTTGTCGACCCGGGGGTGGGGACATCACGGCGCCCGATCGGCGTCCGGAGCGCGCGCGGCGACGTGCTCATCGGCCCGGACAACGGGCTCCTCCTGTCGGCCGCCGAAGCGCTCGGGGGCCCGAGCGAGGCCCGGGAGCTCGCCAACCGCGCGCTGTGGCTGCCGGCGACGACGGCGACGTTCCACGGCCGGGACATCTTCGCGCCGGTGGCCGCCCACCTCGCCGCGGGAGATGCGCCATTCGAGGCGGTCGGGCCAGAGCTGCCGGTCGCGGATCTCGTGCTGCTGCCGGCTGCGCTGGCGCGGCTCACGACCGATGGGATCGAGACCGAGGTGACCTACGTCGACAGCTTCGGCAACCTGCGGCTGGCCGGAGGTCGTGACGACCTGCTGACCGCCTTCGGCGAGGGTGCCGAGGGCGAACGATTCACCGTCACCGTGGGTTCGGTGATCCTCGCAAGAGTGGCATTCGCCCGCAGCTTCGGCGACGTCCCCGGAGGCGAGACGCTGCTCTACGTCGACTCGACCGGTGACCTCGCGCTCGCCGACAACGAGGCGGATCTCGGCAGCCGCATCGGAGCCGAATCCGGGATGCCGGTGAGGATCGAACGGGCGTGAGTTGACTCCGCCGGCGAGCGGCTACACTCTCGCACGTCCAGTACCTCGTGCAGGGAGCGCAACACACATGTCCAGGGTCTTCCGAGCAGGCGCACTGACGGTGATCGTCGCGCTCCTCGCGGCGTGCGGCAACGGCGGCGCAAGCCCGTCCGCCTCGACCGAATCCTCCACCGCCGCGAGCGCCAGCAGCGCGCCGTCCGCCTCATCGGCGGCGGCGGGGTGCTCGCCGGAGTCCCTCGAGACGAAGTCGCCCGATACCTTCACGGTCGGCACCGACAATCCGGCCTTCCCGCCGTACTTCGCCGAGCCGGAGGGCGACGAAACCCTGACGGAGCCCTGGGAGTTCGGCGACCCGACGAACGGTCGCGGGTTCGAGAGCGCCGTCGCCTACGCACTGGCCGAGCAGCTCGGCTTCAGCCAGGAGCAGGTCACCTGGATCCCGGTGCCATTCAACAACTCGTTCGCGCCGGGCGAGAAGGACTTCGACGTGTACCTGGCGCAGGTCTCGTACACCGATGAGCGGACGCAGGGCGCCGACCTCAGCGAGGGATACTTCTTCGGCAACCAGGCGCTGGTGGCGCGCGCTGGCTCCGACCTGGCCGGCGCGACGACGATCGCGGAGGTCGCCGAGGCCCGTCTCGGCGCGGCCGGCAACACGACCAGCCTGGCCTACATCCAGGAGCGCATCCAGCCGACCGAGGAGCCCCGCGTCTACGAGGACAACACCGGCGCCCTCGCGGCGCTGAACGCGGACCAGGTCGACGGCATCCTGGTGGACGTCCCGACCGCCTTCTTCATCGTCAACGTCGAGATGGAGGACGGCGTCGTCGTCGGCCAGCTCCCGTCCGATCCCCAGGAGCAGGAGCACTTCAGCATGGTGCTCGAGCTGGACAGCCCGCTCACCGACTGCGTGGACGAGGCGCTCCTGACGATGGGTGAGAACGGCGAGCTCGACTCGTTGGCCGCCGAGTGGCTGTCCGACTTCCTGGACGCGCCGCAGATCACCGAATAGCCGGCCGCGGGCCTTGAGCGGGCCGCTCCACCAGCTCTCCGGCGAGCTGCCGCCGCCGGCGGCGCGCGGGCGGCGGCCTCGACTGCGCACGCGCGGGAGTGCGCTCGTCGTCGCCGCCATCTCGACGGCGTCGGTCTTCACCGCGCTCGTCCTGGTCGTCGTCAACGCGCCGGGCTGGGAACGGGTCAGCAGCGCGTTCCTGGATTGGGAGAACTTCACTCGATCCGCCCCCGGCATCATCGGCAAGTTCGGGGTGAACGTCGCCCTCTTCACGATCGCCGAGGTGCTGATCCTGGCCCTCGGCCTCGTCCTGGCCGTGATGCGAAGCCTGCCCGGCCCGGTGCTCTTCCCGGTCCGGCTGCTGGCCACGATCTACGTGGACCTCTTCCGCGCCCTTCCCGGCGTGCTCGTCATCTACGTCCTCGGATTCGGGATCCCCGGCCTGCGCCTGCCGGGCGTACCGAACGACCCCTTCTTCTGGGGTGTGGTCGCGCTCACGCTCCTCTACTCCGCGTACGTGTCTGAGGTGTACCGGGCCGGGATCGAGTCGGTCCACCCGAGCCAGGCGGCAGCCGCGCGCTCACTCGGCATGAGCCAGTGGCAGGCGCTCCGCCACGTCGTCCTGCCGCAGGCCGTGCGCCGGGTCATCCCGCCGCTGCTGAACGACTTCATCGGCCTCCAGAAGGACACCGTGCTGGTCTCCTTCATCGGGGTCGTCGAGATCTTCCGCCAGACCGTGATCCGCCAGCAGGCGACCTTCAACTTCACGCCGTTCCTCGTCACGGCGCTCGTCTTCCTGGCGATCACGATCCCGCTCGCGCGCTTCACCGACTGGCTGGTGAGCCGGGAGCGCGACCGTCGCTACGCGGCCGCAGTGACGGAGCGCTCGCGGGCGGCGCGCCGGGGCCGGCTGTGGGGCTCCGGCCGATGACGGCGCCACGGTCGAGCCCTCCGGCGGCGGTGCCCGCGCTCAGCGTCGAGGGACTCTGGAAGTCCTTCGGCGACCTGGAGGTGCTCAGCGGGATCGACCTGGGCCTGGCCGAGCACGAGATCGTGTGCGTCATCGGCGCATCCGGCTCGGGGAAGTCGACCCTCCTGCGCTGCATCAACCTGATCGAGCCGATCGACGCCGGCCGGGTCATCGTGGCCGGGGAGGAGATCACGGCCGCCGGCGTCGACGTCGATCGGATCCGGCGTCGCATCGGCATCGTCTTCCAGGCCTTCAACCTGTTCCCGCACATGTCGGTGCTCGACAACGTGACGCTCGCCCCGCGCAGGGTGCTCGGACGGTCGCGGGCCGAGGCCGATGAGCAGGCCACGGCCCTCCTCGAGCGGTTCGGCCTGGCCGACAAGCGCCTCGACTACCCGGAGCGGCTCTCGGGCGGCCAGCAGCAGCGGGTCGCGATCGTGCGGGCGTTGGCCATGCAGCCCGACCTGCTGCTCCTCGACGAGGTCACCAGCGCGCTCGATCCGGAGCTCATCGCCGAGGTGCTCAACGTGATTCGCGAGCTGGCCGCCGAGGGGATGACGATGGTGATCGCGACCCACGAGATGGGCTTCGCGCGGGACATCGCCAGCCGCGTCGTCTTCCTCGACGAGGGGCGCATCCTGGAGGAGGGGACCCCCGAGCGGATCTTCCGCGAGCCGACCGAGGCACGGACCCGCGAATTCCTGCAGCGAATCATCGAGGCCGGCCGGCTCTGAGCGCCATTCGAGGAGCCGATGTGGACGCGTGGTGGATAACCCATCCTCCCCGCTCGAATGTTGTGGACAAGGGGGCTTGTGTGCCGGGTGGTGCGGCCGCTATCATAGTTCTTGTCCCGGAGGAGTCCGTGGACCCAGAGATTGCATCAATGGGTCTCGTGGTTCCTTCGGGACGTTTCGTTGTGTCAGGATCGCCCCGCTACCCCCGCAGGAGCCAGCCTCGGTAGCTCGGCCGGAAGCCGGCGGCGCGGAGCGCGTCCGCCAGAGACGATCCGGCGACAGGGGCACGGTCGACGCGCTCCAGTCGCAGCTCTCGGTGCGGCCCGTCCGGGGCGACCAGCGAAGGGAGGGCCGCCACGGCACGAGCGGCGCGCCCCACGTCGCTCGCCGCGGGCAGGGTGAGGAGGCCACGTCCGCCGCGCTCCAGGTAGAGCACCGCGTGGCCATCGACGAGCACGACGTACGCGCCGGCTGCCCGCTGCAGCGGCAGCCGCTCGTCGCCATCGGGCCGCGGCCACGCAAGCGCCGCACCGTACGGCTGCGCCGGATCGGTGGCCGCCATCACGCGAACGGCGCCCTCGTCGTCGCGGACTGCTCGCAGCCGGTCGACGGCCCCTGGCAGCGCGAACTGGGCAGCCCCCAGCCCCGCGACGAAGTAGCCCCGGCGCGCACCGCCCGACTCCTCCATGGCACGCAGCACCGGATAGACCGATGCGTACCCGCCGACGATCCCCTCGGCGGCGGCGCCCTCTCGCGTGACGACCCCGTGCCGCTCGAGCAGCGCGGTCGCCAGGGCGTGCCCGCGCTCGGTGGGCATTCGCTCCTCGCCGACCAGGTCGGCCACCAGCGACCAGCGCCCGGCCGCACGGGGCGGCCCGAGGGCGACGAGCCGCCCGGGGCGCGGCGCGCTCTTCGATCGGGTACGCGGCAACGAGAGGGCTCGAAGGGCCGCGAACGTGTCATTCGTCGTCTCGCCGGACCACACCAGGTCCCACACCGCGTCGAGCAGCTCGTCGTCGGTTCGTGCCTCCCTGATGGCCGATCGCAGCTGGGGGAAGAACGAGGCGCCGCGCCGGACCAGGTGCTGGCGGATCGCGTCGTGGATCGGCTCCGATGGGCGGTCCTCGGACGCCCCGGCACTGGCGAGCAGATCGACCCGGTCGCGGCGGTAGAGCGCAATGCGGCCGTCGTCGCGGCCCAGGGAGCCGCGGCCGATCCAGACGACCTCGCCGGCCGCCCCGAGCTCGTCCAGCAGGCGCGGCGTGTAGCCTGCCACGCGGGCGCGCAGGACGTCGCGCTCGAGGACGGACGCCGGGATCGGCACGCCCTCCAGCTGGGCGACGACCTCGATCAGCCGGCCCAGGCCGCCGGACGGAGAGCCCACGCCCTGCCAGGCGGGCAGGAAGCGGGCGAGCACCTCTGCCTCGACCGGCTCGACCTCGCGACGCAGCCGCGCAAGCGATCGGCGCCGGAGCTGGCGGAGGACGTCGGCATCGGTGAACTCGTGCGCCGTCCCGCCCGGCCGGAAGGCGCCCTCCAGCAGCGACCCGGCCGCGGCGAGTCCGCGCAGCCGGTCCTCGACCGTCACGCGGGCGACGCCCCAGCGCGCCGCGGGCGCCTCGGCGGTGAACGGAGCGTGGCTGCGAGCCCAGCGCAGGAGCAGCGCCTCCAGCGGCGCGTCGGTGACCTCCAGCCACGTCTCGGCCACGCCGGACGGCGGGCTGGCGCCGACGGCATCGCGGTAGCGCGCGACGTCCTCGATCGCGATCCAGCGCTCCTCCCCCGCGATCCGAAGCCGGACGGCTCGCCGGGATCCCTCCAGCTCCGCCAGGGCAGCGACGGCGTCCAGCCCGCTGCGGCAGCGGGCCGCGACCTCATCGGTTCGGAGGTCACCGACTCGCCGCAGCAGGTCGGCGACGCCGTCGACCGTCCGTGCCCGACGCGACCCGGCCAGTCCCTGGTGCTCGAGCTCGAGGTCGCCCAGCGCCTCGGGGTCGAGCAGCTCGCGCAGCTCCTCGGTGCCGAGCAGCTCCGCCAGCAGCTCGCGGTCGAGGGCCAGCGCCTGCGCGCGTTTCTCGCCGAGCGGCGCGTCGCCCTCGTACATGAAGGAGCCGACGTAGTCGAACAGGAGAGAGGAGGCGAACGGCGACGCGGAGCGCGACTCGACGCTGACGACGCGGATGCGACGGGAGCGGATGGACGCGAGCAGGTCGACGAGGGCCGGCATGTCGAACACGTCGCGAAGGACCTCGCGGTACGTCTCGAGGATGATGGGAAAGGATCCGTAGCGACTGGCGACCGAGAGGAGGTCGGCCGACTTCTGGCGCTGCATCCACAACGGCGTGCGCTGCCCGGGACGCCGACGCGGCAGGAGCAGCGCGCGGGCCGCGTTCTCGCGGAAGCGGGCTGCGAACAGCGCCGATCCGCCGAGCTCGGCCATCAGCAGCTCCTCGATCGCGTCGGGATCGAGCAGGAGCGCCGAC
>Ga0136623_10000481_pt1 | contig 11902 bp, 9 predicted proteins | sample AntDrymUQ4492106_2_FD_104656 | JGI IMG/M metagenome (GOLD analysis project Ga0136623, IMG submission 104656) | Polar desert sand microbial communities from Dry Valleys, Antarctica - metaG UQ449 (21.06) | ecosystem: Environmental > Terrestrial > Soil > Desert | place: Antarctica: Dry Valley...
GATAAACGACACGCGCAAAATCGCAAACTCCGCCGCGCACCCAAAGCCGCTGTGCGCCGTCCGATTGCAGAAATTCGATTTCGGTTTCGACAATCGTAAAATCGTCGAGCGGCGCATTTTCCGTTGATTCGTCGAGAATAATTTGAAGTTCAGGCATACTTTTTAATTTAACAAGCCCTGTAAAGTGCGCGTTTGTTCGTCGGTCAAACCTTTGCTTTTGGCGGAGTGCAGCATTTCGACCAGACAGTTGAAGCGTTGGTCGCTGTCGGTTATTTTTTGAAATTCTTTGGCGATGCTCTGCGCCGTCAGATTTTCCAACTCGCGGCGACGGCGTTCGTTTTCCTCTTCAATTTGGCGTTTGCGCGTCGCTTTTAATTCATCAATTCGGGCTGTCAATTTCTCCAGACTTTCGGCAATAGTTTCAGCTTCGGGCGAACCGTCGTATTTGTTTTGATTTTGATAAATTTTGGTTCGTAAATCTTCGCCTGCGCCGATGTCTTTTACAGCATTAATTTGCGCGGGCAAATTTTTGACGAATGCGCGTAAATTTTTGAGTTGTTCGTTTAATTGTTTTTGTTTAATACGCGCTGTTTTTTCAATATTTTCGGAAGTGGAATTTTCCAAAATTTGCTCAATGCGCGTCAAATTTTCCGACAAATTAAAAAGCGAAATTCCGTTAATCTGCACCGCGCTGATTTCATTGAGCAAAGGCTTCTCGCCGGCTTCCGTTTGCAGACGGCGGTATTCTTTTTCGACTAGTTCGAGCGCGGCAACAAACAATTTTTCAAGGTCGGCGCGTCCGGCTTGATTTAACGCCTGCCGGCTTTTGTCTAATTTATCGTGAACTGCTTCATAGCTTTCAATTCGCGGCAAAACAATTTGTGAATCGCGCTTGGCGAGGGTTTCGATTTTGTCCTCGACAAGTTTTAGTGTATTGACAAACGCTTTGCTCGATTGAATGCCGTTTTGTTTGCCGAAAATATCCAATAAAGTTTTGCGATGCAGAAGATTGGAAAGGTCATCAGTGTTTTCAGCATCTTGCCGAAATCTTGCCAAATCCTTTTCGCCGCGTTTGGCATCATCAATAACTTTTTTCAGGTTTTCCCACGTTTCGTTAATTTGGGAAATCAGGTCGTCGCCAGATGCCAGCGTTTGCAAAACTTGCTCGTGCTGCTCAAGTAATTGCTCGCCTTCAGAAATGTCCGTTACTGTTCGTAGTTGTTCAAGGTATTTTTTCGCATCTTCTTGAATTTGGTGTCCAGAATTTTGCACCGCAACACTTGCGCGTAAATACTTGATAAATTCTTTTGATTTGTTGAGATTATTCTGTAATTCAGAGAGTTTTAAGTTTGCCTGAGTTCCGGCTTGCGGCAAATCGCCAACTTTTCTAAACGGTTGTGTCTTGCGGCTATCCTTAAAAGCCAATTCGTGTTTATGTTTGCCAATCCACGCCGCAATTAAAAATGTCGCCGTGTATTCGTCATAGCCATAAGGGGGTTGCATCAGGTTACTTAAAAGTTTTGCAAATGTCGTCCATTCGGTTTTGGAGATATTTTTGTCGAGAAAATTCCATGCTTGCAACACATACGGATTTTTCGGTTTTTGAATTTTATTATGAGCGTCTAAAATTTCCCATTTATTGTTTCCTTCTTTAAGAACGTGGTTAATAATGTTTTGCTTTGCTGTGTTAAAACTGTCGAAATTCAAATCGTTGATAATTAATTGACGAGCGATTTCCGCTATTGGTGTGTTGCCCGCTGTGGATTTCATTGAATCCGAATTTGACGGAGCGCGAAATTTATAAGCATTGGTGAAAAGCGCGTCGGCGATTTCGTCGAGAGGTTTTTGGCGGTTGTTAAATTTCAAACTCAATTCATTCGGCACGACATATTCGACTGAGCGAAGATGCCCGATGAGTTCATCGTTTAACTCTTTGTTCGTGAAACTGAGCGCGGCTTGATGCGATTCGGCAAAATGGTCTCTTTGGGCTTTCGACATTCCGCCCGTGATATATTCCTTTCTCAAAATCTGTGCTTCGAGCTTCGTCGCCGCTTCGGTTGGAACGGCGATAACAAACGGATGAGCGTAATTTTCTTCCTTTAATTTTCTGAAAATAATTTCCGCTTTGTCGCGGGCTTCGTCGAGTTCGGCGGAACTGCCGGAGATTAAATAAATCACCGTGCCGCGAGCCTCTCCATCGTCAATCGTTTGTTTGCAAAGTTTTTTGACTTCATCGATTGAAAGCCGCGCCGCGTCCAGATAACGCGAAGCCAAAAACCATTCGTCGCCTTTGACGGCGAACTCGTCTTTAAATTCACGCGCCTGACTGTTGTTTTGCGGGTTAAATGTGTCTCCGGTTTCGAGTGTTTTGAAGGCTTCGAGTCTTTCGAGCGATTTAACAAAACTGTCAACTCGTTTGCCGACAATTGCCGACTTTGCCATATCGAGAACGATGCCGCGACCTGACATAATTCCCGTAAATTCGTATTCGCGCCGTTCCGCCGAATAGCGCACGGCATCGAAATTATTTTGCAGTTTGTCGAGCGCGTCCCGCGTTTCGGCAAGCGTGTAACCGGCGAGATGCGCGAGCAGTTCGGCGTGTTCGTATTTATTTTGCTTGGTCATTTTTGTTTCGCGGAACAAAAACAACGCCTTCAAAACATCAACTAAAATTGGCTCGGCATCGGTCGTCAAAGATTTTTCAAGAGCATTTTCGAGCGCGGCGAAATCGCTCGAATCGTCAAAATCGTTTTTAAATTCTTCGACGAGTTCAATCGGGCGAATCCAATTTAATCTGCCGCCGTCGCTCACCGGATTTTCCTGCGCCGAACGAAGCATCGAATCAACCGCGCCGATAATTGTGCGTGAACCTTGTGTAAAATCGAAGCTGCATAAAAGTCCGGTCGTCAAAGGATGCAGCGGAAAACAATCGCGCGTAACCGTATTATAAAAATGATTTGCGTCCCAAGTTTCGTTTTCGTGATAACGCTTCACCGATTCACGCGCCAAATCCGACTCGGCGCGCAGACCGGGCGCGAAATCTCCGATAACGCGCGTCCATTCCGCATTTTTTTTGAGCAATTTGCTGATGACTTCTTCAAGATTGGAAATCAGAAGATAAACCGCGTCTGATTGGATTCTGCCCGCCCATTTTTTAAATTCCGTCTGCACGTCGTCTGAATATCTTTTAACAAATTCGCTCAATACGCGCTGCACAAAACCGACGAAACAAATTTTGCCCGGTCGGTCGCTGCACGCTTCAAAAATTTCCTGCGGCGCAAATCCGCCCGAAGCCGTCGGATGATGACACCAACGGTCGGCGTAAACGCCGAGTTCGTCAAACAAAATCAGCATTCCGTTAAACGGCGCGTCTTTGCCTTCGCACAAATCTTTGACCGTGCTTAAAATTATTTCCTTCAAGTTCACGTCCGCGCCGAAATTGGCTTCGATGTTCAAAAGCTCGCGGCTTAAATCCTTAACGATTACTTCTTTATTGCTTTCAAAATTGTCGAGCGCGACGGCGAGCGAATCAACATCGGTTTGATATTTCTCGCCCAAAAATACGTCGGCTTTTTCGAGCGCGTCGCCGCTCAAAGACTTCAGCCATTCGGCGGCTTTCGTTGAAATTGATTTAATCGGTGTATCGCTTTGTCCGTTGGCATCGAGCGCGCGACGCAAGGCTTGGAGAAAGCCTTGCCGCAAGTCTTGAAATTGATGACCGGCTAAAGTGATAACGAGTTGCGGTCGCTTCGTTATTTTTTTGAAATTACGAAAATGGTCGGCAGTCGGTTTGTTCGAGCAAGTTTCGATGTGATTGATAATGTTTTCGACAACCGGCGAATCGGGAGCGAGACCAAAATAATTCGCTAAGACAAGGGCGAAATGCGATTTGCCGTGTCCGTAATTGGCGACGACGGTGTAAATGTTGCTCGCCTGCGGATTGCCGAATGAATTTTAAGAATTATGAATTAAATTTATTTTCTCGATGCCATCGAAGCATTGAGATTGATGGGCGGAAAGGTTTTTCTTTTGGAAGGAAAATATTTTTTGTTTGTAAGTTGTGGAGTGAAAATTGTTCGTTGCCGTTTTCTGAAAACGTCGAAGCGATAATCATTTTGTAATTGTCGTTAATTGAAAACAAACCTCTGTCAAAAGCCCAATGATGAAGTTTGCAAAGTGAAATGCCGTTGCCGATGCTGTCGTCGGAAGACTCGCTAAACGGGAAAATATGCGCGGCATCAACGCAAGATTCGCCGTTTGCGGTAATTATTCGATAATGACAAGCGGCGCAAGTGTAATCATAAAGCCGCATAATTGCGCGGCTAAACGCTTTATCGCGTTTCTTTTCGTCGGTAACTTGTTTTAACAAACTAAAGTCTTTTGTTTCGGCGTTTTCAAGCAAAAGATTTTCGATTGAAGTAATTTCCCGACTATCATCAATCGCAGCGCGGAAAAGTTCAGCATATTTTATGAAATAAGTTTGGATTAACGTATATCGCAAAACTTCCCGCGTCGCTAGATATTGTAAATATACGAACAATTCTTCGTCCAAACTCGCGTAATCAATCGTTTCAGCTAACTGTGAAAATGACGCAAACTCACGTTTTGTTCGTAGATTTTCGTGTTGTCCGGTTTTGATGTGGAGATGCCAAAATTTATCTGTTCTCAAATATTTGAATGGATAATGAATGCGCGGGTTTTCATCTCTGATTAAATGCCAATACTTCAAAAATGTTTCGACTAGCAAAGGCGACGGATAAATTTTATTTTCGGTAATTGCGCCTTGTTCAATTAAATCAATAACAGCGAGAAGCAAAATCGGTTTATTCGGCGCAGGTTCGCCGTGAGTGCGGTCAATCCGCAAAATTTCAAATTTGCGCTGGTAATAGGAAAGCGAATTGGGCATTTAATTTAAGCAGATTTTCAGCGACAAATTAGCTGGAACTGCCAAACGCAGATTTATATCTCCGTTGATGTTACTTTTAGCAAATGCTTCGAGAATTTCGCGTTCGGCATCCGCCATTTTTCTTTGTCCTGTGGACGAATCGAGAGAACGCGAGCGCGTTCGTCGTGGTTGATTTGCGTCAAACTCAAACGCACCAATTCAAAATCGGCTTCACCCTTTTTCGATTGACGATTGCGGGCGATAACTAAAGATTCAAGATTAGTAAAAGAACGCGCCGTTTCAGCCAAACCGATTTCAAAACGCGCCAAATCCTCGTCGCGCCAAACGGCGGGCGGTTTTCCGGCAAGCAGCGCGGCGATTGATTCGAGCCATTGTTGGCGGTCGCTTTTTTCGTCGCAGACGCGCAGGATAAAACCTTTAAGGCGAGCGGAAGCGGCAAATTCCGAAGCATTGCGGGCGCGTGTCGCAAGTTCGCGTCGTCCGTCAGATTCCGGCAGTGAAAAAGCGTTTGCCAGCGTCGCTTCAAGTTCGTTTAAAAGTTCGGGATAAGCGCGTTTCAGTTCGCTCAAACTTTCGCTCAGACGTTTGGAAAATTTTTCGACAGTTTCTGTGGTTTCATCTGACGCGGTGAATTCTTTCATTCCGAAGGCTTCGGGCAAAAGTTTAAAGAGCAGTTTGTCTGGTTCACGCGCCGAAAACAAAGCGCGACGCACATTTAAGGCGTTTTTTGAAAGCCGTGAAGTGTGCTGCGTGTAATCTTCCAAATCCTGCGCGAATCTTGCGAGCGGACGCACGAGCGTTAAAACGTCAACTCTTTTTGCTTTTTTTAAATCCGGTAATAGAACTTCCGCCATTTTGCTTAAAACCTGGAGGCGCATTCCGGCGATGCGACAAAGCTGCAAAGTGAACGCTTCGGGCGCGCGGCACAATCTTTCAAAAATCGGCAGAGTCAGTTTCGGCAGAAAATTGCCGCGTTCGTAAAGCGCGACTTCCGAGTCAAAATAAAGCAAAGCGGCAGTTAATAAAATGGGCAAAATCCCAGCTTTCAGTCCGAACGGCGGCGATTGCAAACGCGCAAATAATTCGGCGGTAGTTTTTCGCTCGTGTTCCGTTTCGTCTAAAAATCTTTCGATTTCCTGCCACACGGCGCGAATTCCTTCGTCGGCATTTTCGGCGGGCGGGAAAAATCCAAGTTTGCCATTTTCCGCGCGATGAATCGTCGTTTCCTGCAAAACGCTGAAATACATCGAAATCTGCGGCGGAAAACCTTCGATGCCGAGATTTTCCTTGTCCGGGTTTGATAGCATCGCTTCAAAAAGTGCGCGACGCGCCGAAGTTGCCGCGCCGGATAATGTGCGGCGGTTTATCAATTCATTTTTCAAAACCGGCGTATCTGGAAAAACCGTGTCGCAAATCTCCGAAAGGAATTGCTGAAGGCGACGAGGCGACGCAAAATTTCTCTCCGCGCCCTGCCAAAACCACGCGCAACCTGTGCTTGCCGCGCCCGTCTGCCAATCTTCGACCCATTTCAGAACCGTCTGTTCGGCGTGAGCCAGACGCGCCGCTAATTCATTACGTGCGGCACGGTTGTTTTCGAGTTCCGGCGTGTTCGCCTGCACCCAACGCCAGCAAATTGTGCGATGCACCGCCTCGCGCAAATTGTTCAAGTTTTTCGGCACGGCAACGACGGTTTGTGTGTTAATTTTCTGGTTTTTTTCGGTTAGTTTTTTTAGCAAAGAAGCCATTTCTTCATCGCCCGCCGCGAGCGCGAAAATTATCTTTCCGTCGCCGGAATTTGTTTTGTCATCACGGGCGGTTTCCAAATCCGCCGCATTTTTATAAATGACATCGAAATAACGCAGAGTTCCCGTGCGGTAGGAATGACGCTTGGCGACAACCGGGCGCGGGCGAAAATAGTCGGTTAAGTTTTCCGCCAGCGAAGTTCCGGCATCCATCTGTCGCATCGCGTCGCGGAAGCGGTCATCGAGATTGACATCGCTGCCTTCCCAAATGATGAAAGTATTATTAAATTGGCGAAAGGTGATAATTGATTGTCTTTGCAGATTTTCGAGCGCACGGTCAATCGCTTCTTTATCGTGTTCATCGTCTTCTAGAGCAAAATGTAGAATCTCTGGGGAATTTTTCAACTTTCCCGCGTCTCCTAACAAATAAAGCAAACCGATAATTTTCAAAATGCGGATTTCCAACACGCTCGCGTCGTGTGTGCGATGAATTGCCGTTTCGACTTCCGCCCATTTGCGACCGTCTGTGCCTGCATAAAGCGCACTGCCCATTGCCGAAACCAGATAATCATAAACGCGGTCGAGCCGGATAAGCGGTTGATTTTTTTCGCTCCAAATTGCCGTCTTGAGAAAATCGGACAAACCGAACGGCTCGTTCGACGTAAGAAATGCAAAAAGCGAACGCTCGTTTTGTCCGAAACGCCGAAAGATGCTGCCGAGCGCGAGCGCGACCGTCGGATGAAGCGGCAGACAATCTCGGAGCAAGGATACTGTTTCGCGCCGTTCGAGCAAGCCGCACAAGCCCAATTCAAAGGCTTTGTTTGCAAGTTTTACGCCCGTGTCGTTGAGCAGTTTATAATGCGGTGCGTTTTTATTCTGCACGAAAACGCTTTCGAGAATATGCAAAACCTGTTCGTTCGGTTCTTGAAACGGCAAATCCTCGAAACGTCCTTGAATTTTCGTCCATTCTTCGCGCTCGCGTCGTCCTAGCCGTTCGGCGTATCGCTCGAATGCCTGATGCAGAATTGTTATGAGGAAAAACGGGTGTTTTGTTTGCTTGGTTGCTTCGGCAAGTTCTTGAAGCAGAAAAATGTCGCTTTCCCGCGGATTAATTGAAGCGTATTCGAGCAGCTTGCCGAGTTCGTCAATCACGACGAGCAAACCAATTGGGTTTTTCGCCGAAAGGTTAACGGCATTCGAGACATTCGTGAAAAGTTTGACGATTTGCTTACCCGTAATATTTGAAGATTGTTCGAGCCGTTCGATTTGGGCGAGAAGATTTTTTGAATTTTTGACATCGGAATTCGTGAGCGCAGATTTTGCGCCGCGTAAAATCGCTTGCGCCAGAGGCTCGCGTGAGCTGCTGATTAAAATTGGGAAAAACCGCGGCGCGTTTTCCGCGTTTTCAAAAACTGTCTGCCATAATTCATTATTTTTCTGTTTAATCAGTCGTTCCGCTTGTTTGAAATCTGCCGTTCGCCGGTAATTAAAAACCTTCGCCGCAAATAGCGCAAACGTAGATTTTCCTGAACCGAACGCGCCCGTCAGCGTCCACGCTCGCGTCGGTGCGTTTTCCGCCAACGCATCGGTCAAACGCTCCAAACTGTGAACAGCGGTTGTTGTTAAAACGTAGCCATCGAGCGAAACGTCCGCGTAAAAATCGCGTTCAAGATTGACCGAACGCCCAAACCGCGCTTTTGTTTCGATAATTTCCGATAGCTTAAATGAGTTCATTAGAATTAATTATTCGAGTAGTATTTTTTCAGCCAATTAAGCGAAGAAGTTTCCTTGTGCCGAAAAACCTGCTTAATACCTGCCGATTCCCGATAGGAAAACGCGCCGCCGCTGACCTCTTCGATTCGGTCTAGCCGACTAATCAGCGATTCGGTGTCGAGTTTGAAAACTTTGCCCGGACTGCCGGCATCGTGCGCCAATTTTTCGAGCGAAATTGATTTTCCGCCCGTGTGGTGCGCGTTCCAAAACTCATCGAGCGCGAAAAGCAATATTCCATTCGGAAGAGTTTTCTGTTCACCGCGACGAAACCCATAAGTTTTACCGTCTTCGAGTTCGGCGATAAGATTCAGTTCCGTCAATGGACAGTCAAATGTTTCTTCTACTGCCGCGCTTGTGGTTCGGCGCGAATGAACGTAAGTCCGCAAACAGCAATCAATATCACGCCGCAGCATATTTTCCGAAACATCTTTGAACGAATTTTGCTCAAGCCATTTGTTCATTTCCGCATAAATTGTTTCCTTTGAAAATTCGACCGCGTGCCAATGATTAAAAAGCCAAAACCAACTCGGACAGGCAGCTTGGTTTGTAGCAATCTGCCAATGAATCAGCCACAAAGTCGCCGGGTCTTCTAAAAAAGAATCGAAACCCGCATCGGAAATTATTAATTGTCCAAGCGCGGTAGGCGCATATTCGATACGCGCCGACGCTTCGCCGCGCTCGCCGCTAATCAAGTTCGCCGCTAAACACCAATGTTTGATGGACTGTACCATATTTTTCCCAACGCCAAACGACACCATTGCGCGTTCGTTTGAAAAAAACGCGGTGTCGTCGACAGCCGCATCAACGCCTTTTTTGAGCCAGCCATAGCGAAACGGAAAAGTTTCGTGTCCGGTAAAACTTAATGTCAACATATTTCAAAGGAATTTTGATTTAGATGGAAAATTAAACTATATAAAGTATAATCACTTGAATCATACACAAGAAATTGTCTTTTTTGAAACTTGACCTGCGAAAATCTTACTTTGCCAAATTCGGATTCCTTAACATATTTTTTGCGGATGGCTGAAAAATTCAATGCGCCGAACAGCCTTTATCAAGAGTCCGGCGCGTCAAATTTCAAGCAGTAATTTTATTCTGCTTGATTTCGTCGCTCAGTTTCTCGCGTCCGTAAGCTAATTTAACTTTTCCAAAAAGAAACCGGTTTGTTTCTTTGTCGTATTTAATTTCGCTTTCTTCCAGCAAAATTAAATCTTTCGGACAACTCACGCCGCCCTGCACAAATTTATATTTCGATTTCAGCGATTTGATTTGTTCGCGCAAATCTTCGGCGCGTTCACGGCACGAATCGAAAATTTTGCGGTTGAATGGTTCGCCGTTGATTTTGTCTGTGTAACCGATAGTTTACAGATAGTAGCGACAAACGCCGTTTAATAAGTCCGATAAACAAACTGTCCATTTTTCGCGGATTATGCCGTGAATGCTGCCGATTTTCTGCCGTCCGATTGAATAAAAAAGCGGCGCGTCTTTCTCGTGTGAATCGAGAAATTCTGAAACTGAAGTTAATCCGACAAAATAAAGTTTTTCGCTCATTGTTTTTTCTCCTTTTCGTATTTGTTCAAAATTATGAGTTGCGCCGACGTTATCAAATGCAGCATTTCCGCTTTTTCCGTTAAAGATAAATGGTCATAAATTTCCCAAATTTTCCGGCTGTAATCTGAATGGCAGACGTTCAGCAATTCGATTTTCTGTAAAATCGTCATTTCCTCATCACGGAAAACTGCGTCGTTAAAGTTTTCTTTCATCGTTTTTCTCCTTGTGGAATTCGCGGCGGAGTTTTTTTTTCGCGTCAAATTTCACGCGGCAAGTTTTGATTGCCGTATTCTTTCGGAAACCACTTCGCGCCCGTGAATTGCTTCTATTTCTTCAAATGAATAACAATGACCGGAACGATTCATCGAAGGCACGGCGGCGAAATACCACGATTGTTTGTGTTTTGACCAGCAAAAATGTTTTCCGTCCGCGCTCGTGAAAGATTTGATTCGGTTTTTGCAAAGATAAGTTTCGCCTTCGAGCCAGAGCCAGAAACCGCGAATGATGCCCGAAACATTTTCCGGTAAGGTAACGGCAAATTCAATTGCTTCCCGAAGCGGTTCAAAACCTGCGGTTGCCTGTTCGCGCCGATATTCGTTTTCTTCGCCAGAAATCGCTTGGCGCATCGCGTCGGAGTATTCGATGTTGACAGATTGCATTGTTGCCGTGTCGCCGCCTAAATCAGGGTGATATTTCTTTGCTAAATCTCGATAGCGATTTTTAACGGCTTCGACGGTGTAGCATTCAAAAAAGAATTTCATTTCAATTTCTCCTTTCGTTTAGGTAAATCAAAGAAAATTAAAACCGTAGATAAGGTGAAAAGATGCGCGTGTTCAGAGGCGCACATCTTTTCACCATCGCGGCGAAATGTTACGGCTTCATTTCGCCTTGTGAGCGCAGTTCGCGCAGAGCGCAAAGCGCATCGCAAAGTTGGCGGCAAGCGGTTTCGCGGTCTTCCCAATCAAGCGGCATATCTTGATTGATAATCCACGCGGCGCATTGGAGATGTTTATAAATTTCCTCAAATTCAACGGCGGGAATTTTGAAAAACTTTACGCGAAACGGTAAAACTTTTGCGGTTTGGGTCTGCTGTGCTGTTTGTGTCATTGTCTTTTTCTCCTGTGCATTCTCATTTTTAACGGGAAATTAAAACCGTTTATAAAAGGTGTTTTGCGTCGCGTCGGCGCGTGGTTTCCTTTTGGCTTGTTCGTTTGGGCGCGGTTTGATTGCCGCGCCCGCGTTTGAATTTTTTCACGCCGCTTGTTTTAGGCGCATCATTCCGGTATGCACGAGAACAGTTGCCGCGATGTGATAACAAAACATTCCGTTTTCATTTGCTTTGCAGCAACATTCGGCGATTTTTTGCCCGCGTTCGTTACGGAAAAGTTTGACGTTGTATTTGTTTTCATTTCCGATAATGTGATAATTTCCGATTGCGCCATTGACAGAAACTTTCGGGTGTATTTCGCGGCATTTGTCAAAGCCGTTTTTAAGTTGTTTTCGCGGATTAAAAAGAACTAATCTGAACATTATTTTTACCTCGTTTGATTTTAATTTCCGAATAATTCGGTATTTTTATGGTATCAAATTGGTATCTAAACGTCAATACCAAAATGATACCAAAACAAAGAAAATGTTCACGTTTTGTTCACCTAAACTGTTGACAGGAAAAGACTAAAAAGGAAGAAGCGGAGAACCCGAAGGAACAAAACGAAAACCGGAAGACCAAACGCCAGAACCAGCAGAAACCCAAGAGCCAGACCACGCCGGCAAAACCGACGATGGAGAAACGCCAGCCAGAACACACGGAAAAACCACAACCGGAACGCCCAAGCCAACAGCAAAAGCCACCGAAGCCCAAGAACCCGAACCGAAACCGGCAAAGCAACGCGAAGCCGACGACGAAGGAAGCAAACCAGCCGGACAAGCC
>Ga0136623_10000485_pt1 | contig 11882 bp, 9 predicted proteins | sample AntDrymUQ4492106_2_FD_104656 | JGI IMG/M metagenome (GOLD analysis project Ga0136623, IMG submission 104656) | Polar desert sand microbial communities from Dry Valleys, Antarctica - metaG UQ449 (21.06) | ecosystem: Environmental > Terrestrial > Soil > Desert | place: Antarctica: Dry Valley...
CGCCCGCGCTCGCCGAGCTGCAGTCCTGGGCATACCGCTGGCTCGACTGACGCGAGCCGAGCCCGGCCCGGACGGGCGTCGCCGCCGCGACTGATCTAGGCTCCCGCGATGCCACTCGCCGAGGCTGACCGGCCGCACACGCCCGACGACGTCAAGGTGCTCGTGCAGGAGCGCGGGATCCGCTTCGTCCGCCTCTGGTTCACCGACATCCTCGGCCAGCTCAAGTCCTTCTCGATCCACGCCGACCAGCTCGACGACGCCTTCGAGGGCGGCATGGGCTTCGACGGCTCCTCGATCACCGGCTTCAACGCCATCGAGGAGTCCGACATGATCGCGCTCCCCGACCCGACCACGTTCGCGGTGCTCCCGTGGCGCCCGGAGGACGAGGGCGGCGGCGTGGCCCGGATGTTCGCCGACGTCCAGACGCCGGAGCGCCAGCCCTACGAGGGCGATCCCCGCCACGTGTTGCGGCGCGCGGTCCAGCGCGCCGAGTCGATGGGCTTCCAGCACTTCTACGTCGGCCCTGAGCTGGAGTACTTCCTGTTCCGCGACCACAAGGGCACCGAGGTGCTCGACGAGGGCGGCTACTTCGACCTCACGACGCTCGACGCCGGCTCGGACGTCCGCCGCGACACCGTCCTCGCGCTGGAGAAGTTCGGCATCCAGGTGGAGTACTCCCACCACGAGGTCGGCCCCAGCCAGCACGAGATCGACATGCGCTACGCCGACGCGCTGCAGATGGCCGACGACTGCATGACCTACCGCATCACGGTCAAGGAGATCGCCCTGAAGTACGGCTGGCACGCCACCTTCATGCCCAAGCCGCTGTTCGGCGAGAACGGCTCGGGCATGCACACGCACCAGTCGCTGTTCAAGGACGGCCACAACGCCTTCTACGACGCCGACGACCGCTACTTCCTGTCCGACGTCGGCAAGGCGTTCATCGCCGGCCAGCTGCGTCACGCACGCGAGCTGAGCGCGATCTTCGCCCAGTGGGTGAACTCCTACAAGCGGCTCGTGCCGGGCTACGAGGCGCCGACCTACGTCGCCTGGTCACGCCGCAACCGCTCGGCGCTGGTGCGGGTCCCGCTCTATCACCCCGGCAAGGAGCAGTCCACGCGCATGGAGCTGCGCTGCCCGGACCCCGCCTGCAACCCCTACCTGACCTTCGCGGCGCTGCTGCAGGCCGGCCTGGAGGGGATCGAGCGCGGCTACGAGCTGCCCGAGCCGATGGAGAAGAACCTCTACCACCTCTCGCCCGACGAGCGCAAGCGGCTCGGCATCGAGCAGCTGCCCGAGACGCTGGGCGAGGCGATCGAGCTGACCGCCGAGTCCGAGCTGGTCCTGCGCACGCTCGGCGAGCACATCTTCAACCGCTACGTCGAGATCAAGCGCCAGGAGTGGGCGGACTACCGGGTCCAGGTCACCCCCTGGGAGCTCGACCGCTACCTGAGCATCCTGTAGCGGCCGAGCCCCCAGCCGGTGAAGCGTCAGACCGGGGGTCGGATCACGACCCGCTCGCCGCCGAGCGTGCCGCGGAAGGCGCCGCCACTGCGCCGCAGCACGCCGGACGCCGCCTGCGAGCCGCTCACCGCGATCCGTCCGGTGCGGCGGCGCAGCGTGCCGGTGAGCCGCACGCCGCGGACCCACTCGACCCCGAGCAGCACGATGCGGTCGCGGAAGACCACGACCCGCCCGCGCCGCAGCGCCGGGAAGGCGAGACCGCGGCGGGTGCCGGGCACGAGCGCCGCCTCGCGGGCGATCGCGAACAGCGACGCCGCGACGGCGCCCGCCGTCCGCCCGGGCGTGCCGCTCGCGCCGCCGGTCGGCCGGAAGTCCTGCAGCGACGCCGGGATCACGGCCGCCGGCACGATCGGGCGCGGCCGGCGCACGCAGAAGTCGACCGCCTGGCCGGCCAGGAACGCCGCCAGCCGGTCCACGGCGCAGCGGCTCGTGTCGCTGGCCAGGACGGAGTGGCCGATGTCCGGCACCGGCAGCACCTTGGCGTTCGGGTACTGCGCGGCGGTGCGGCGAGCGTCCTCGAGCGGCGTCAGCTGCTCGGCGCCGAGCGCGACGCGCAGGTCCTCGAGGTCGATCGCCGTCTCGCGCGTGCTCATGAACGCCCGGCGTGCGCCGAAGCGCTCGCCGCACGCGGCGACGTCCGCCTGCGAGCCCAGCTCACAGTCGATCGCGCCCGAGGCGCCGATGCCGCGCTGGTCGACGAACACGAGGTCGTAGGACCCGCGGACCCCGCTCAGCAGCCGGCCGGCGCTGCGGGCAAGCGGGATGGCCGCCTCGCCGGGCCCACCGGCGAGGAACACGAGCGTGCCGGTCTTGGTGCCGGTCGCCGGCAGCAGCGCGTAGGCCAGCGGCTGGCTGCCGGGGGTGCCCCCGGAATGGTCGAGCGGCACCGACAGCGTCGCGCACTGCGCTCCCGTCGGACATTGCAGCTCCTGCGCCGCCGCCGGCGCGACACCAGCGGGCTGAGCGCAGTGGCAAGGGCTGCGACGCGGAGGGCGCGACGGGTACGACTGGGCATGGAGGGCTCCTGGGCCTGAGGACCGACGGCGGCGGACTCTGGTCAGCCAGGCGACCTGCGTCAAGCAAGTGCGCCAGATTGCACCGTCTTGTTCACACGGCGACGCGCTCCCGCTCGAGCTCCGGCTCCGGCCGGTGCTCCCCGTCGGTCCTCGCCAGCCGCGACGGCCACCAGATCCGCGGCCCGATGTCGAGCACGAGCGCGGGCACGAGCACCGAGCGCACCAGGAACGTGTCCAGCAGCACGCCGAAGGCGACCACGAAGCCGATCTGGGTGAGGAAGACCAGCGGCAGGACGCCCAGCACCGAGAAGGTGCCGGCGAGGACGATGCCCGCCGAGGTGATCACGCCGCCCGTCACCGCCAGACCGCGGATCATGCCCGCACGGGTGCCGTGGCGCTGGGTCTCCTCCCTGACCCGGGCCATCAGGAAGATGTTGTAGTCGATGCCCAGGGCGACCAGGAACACGAACGCGTAGAGCGGCAGCGAGGCGTCCGAGCCGGGGAAGCCGAAGATGACGTCGTAGACGATCACGCTCACGCCGAGCGCGGCGCCGAAGGACAGGATCACCGTGCCGATCAGCAGTAGTGGCGCGAGCACGGCGCGCAGCAGGATCATCAGGATGAGGAACACGATCACCAGCGCGATCGGGACGATCAGCAGCGTGTCACGCGTGGCCGCCTCGCGCCCGTCGAGCTGGATGGCGGTCTGGCCGCCCACCAGGACGTCGGGCCCGCCGGCGCCGCGCGCGGCCGCCCGGATCGGCTCGATCGCCGTCTCGGCCTCGCGCGAGTACGGGTCCGGCCGCAGCGTCGCGCTGAGCAGCGCGCCGCTCGCGCCCTGCCCGGCGCGGCGTACGGCCGCCACCTCCGGCACCTCGCCGACCGCGGCCACGACGGCCTCGGCGCGCGCCGCGTCGGGCACGACGATGTCGGTCGGGATCGCGTTGCCGCTCGGGAACGCCTGGGCGAGCAGCGCCTGGCCGTCGACGGACTCGACCTCACCGCGGAACTGGTTGCCGCCGTTGAGGCCCGTGGAGAAGTTCACGATGCCGAAGCAGCACACGACGAGGATCGCCACCGTGGTGACCCACACGCGCCGCGGGGAGCGGGCGACCCGCTCGCCGACCCGGCGCCAGGTGCCGTGGGTCTCGTCGGCGCCGGCGTCGCCGACGTGCGGGACGCCGTTGCCCCACCCGAAGACGGGCGGGCGCCAGAACGCCCAGCGGCCGGTGATGACCAGCAGGGCGGGCAGCAGCGTCAGCATGGCGATCATCGCTACGGCGATGCCCATCGCGCCGATCGGGCCCATGCCCGACGTCGCGTTGACCTCGGCGATCGACAGGGTCAGCAGCGCCGCGACCACCGTCAGGCCCGAGGCGAAGATGGCCGGGCCCGCGGTGCGCAGGGCGAGCGCGAGCGCCTCGTGCTTGTCCTCGTGCTTGCGCAGCTCCTCCCGGTAGCGCGACACGAGCAGCAGTGCGTAGTCGGTGCCCGCGCCGAGCACGAGCACGGACAGGATCGAGGAGGACTGGCCGTTGATCGTGACGCCCAGCTCGCTCAGTCCGAAGCCCAGCCCGCGGACGCTGAGCTCGGCGAACGCGACGGCGATCAGGGGGATGAAGAAGAAGATCGGGCTGCGGTAGATCAGGATCAGCAGCAGGATCACGAGGCTGAAGGCGGCTCCCGCCAGCGTGCCGTTGATGCTCTCGAACACCTTGATGGCGTCAGCCGCGTAGCCCGCCGGCCCCGTGACCTTGGCCTCCAGCCCGCCTCCCGGGTCCGACGCCTCGGCGCGCAGCTGGTCGACCGGGTCGATCAGGGTGTCGCCCTCCCCGTCGCCCGTGATCACTGAGCTCATCAGCGCTGAGGTGCCGTCCTCGGATGGGATCGGCTCCGACAGCGGCGCCGTGTCGCGCGGGAGGTTCCCGTTGAAGTTGGTGCGGTCCTCCTGGATCACCGCCTGGTCGGCCGGGGTGAGGCCGTCCTCGCGCCGGTAGACGACGACGGCGGCCGCCGTCTCGCCGCCCTGCAGGTCCTCGACGGCCCGCAGCGCCTTGGTCGACTCCGCGTCGCCCGGCAGGAACGACGTCGACTCGTTCTGCTCCGCGTCGCTGTACTTCGCGGGCAGGTTGAAGCCGATGACGGCGACCACCGCCGCCAGCCAGGCGGCCGCCACGAGCCACTTCGCGCGCCGGCCCGACGCGAGGGTGAGGAGCTTCGACACGGAGCCTCCAGTCGGGAGAGTGCGGACAGTCAACCGGAACGGCGGTTCCGCGGTGGTACGGCTGGCCGTACTCAGGGGATCAGGTAAGAGCCCGTTTCACGATCCCGGCACGCCCGTGGCGGCCGTGGACACTTCGCCGGATCGCCACCCGAACCCTTGGAAGTACGTTCGTACTCCCTTCGGATTCGTGCGGCGCCCGGCTCGATCCACGAACACCACGGTCGTACCGATCATCGTGAAACGGACTCTGTCAGCAGCGCGCGCAGGTCGTCCGGCTCGGTCACCGGTCGTTGACACGCGAAGCGCTCGCACACGTACGCGGCGGCCCGGCCTTCGACGGGGGTGCGGCCCTCGAGCAGCGGGACCTCGCCGCCCGCCGCGCCGCCGGCCAGCACGAGGTGCGGGCGGAACGCCTCCCGGACGACGCGCTCGAGCGCGTGGGCGCCGTCGCCGGCGAGCGCGACCTCCTTGACGGGCGCGAGGTGGAAGTCGATCGCTCCCAGCAGGTGCCCGAAGGCGGCCGGGTGCTGCGGGGCGACGGTGTGCAGCAGGGCGATCGAGCCCACGGCGGCGTCCTCGTAGCGCGCCTCGCCGGTCAGCGCCGCCAGGCGCAGCAGGCCGAACGTCGCGGCCGAGGCGCCGGCGGGGATCGGCGCGTCTTCGATCTCCTTGCGCCGGGCGATCAGCTCGTGGTCGGCGGCGACGGCGAAGAAGCCGCCGCGCTCGGGATCGGCGAAGCGCTCCAGGATCTGCTCGGCCAGCGCGCGCGCCGCGGCGAACCAGCGCGCGTCGAACGTGGCCTCGTAGAGCGTCAGCAACGCCTCCAACAGGAAGGCGTGGTCCTCGAGCTGGGCGGGCAGCTTGGCCTGCCCGCGGTTGTAGGTCCGCAGGAGGCGGCCGTCGCCGTCGCGCAGCTCGCGCACGACGAACTCGGCGGCGGCGACCGCGGCGTCCAGGTAGTCGGCGCGCTCGAGCACCGCGCCCGCGTCGGCCAGCGCGGAGATCATCAGCGCGTTCCAGGCGGTCAGCCGCTTGTCGTCGAGGCCCGGGCGGACCCGCCGCTCGCGGGCCTCCAGCAGCCGCGCCCGGATCTCGGGCAGCCGCTCGGGGTCCGGCGTCGCGCGCACGAGGATGTTCGCGCCCTCGAAGTTGCCCGCCTCGCTCGCTCCGAAGTGCTCGATCGCCGCCGCCGAGAGGTCCGCGGGCAGCGCGGCGCGCAGCTCGTCGAGCGTCCAGACGTAGAACCGGCCCTCGACGCCCTCCGAGTCGGCGTCCAGGGCCGCCGCGAAGCCGCCCTCGGGCTGACGCAGCTCGCGCAGCGCCCAGTCGAGCGTCTCGGTCGCGACGCGCTCGAAGCGCGGCTCGCCCGAGACCTGCCACGCGTGCAGGTAGGCGCGCGCGAGCAGCGCGTTGTCGTAGAGCATCTTCTCGAAGTGCGGGACGAGCCAGCGGGCGTCGACGCTGTAGCGGGCGAAGCCGCCGCCGATCTGGTCGTACATCCCGCCCCCGGCCATCCGACGCAGCGTGTGCAGCGCCATCTCGCGCTCGCCGCGCCGCAGCAGGAACTCGATCACCGACGCCTGCGGGAACTTCGGTGCGCCGCCCCAGCCGCCGTGCTCGGCGTCATAGGCCTTGCGCAGGCCGGCGACCGCCGCGTCCAGCGAGGCCGGGTCGATCTCCCCGCCGGGCGCCTCGATCGCCGCGGCGCCGCGCAGGCGGGGGAGGATGGTCTCCGAGCTCTGGGCGATCTGCTCGCGCTGCTCGGTCCACGCGTGCGCGACGCCCTCGAGCACCTGGCGCCAGCTCGGCATCCCCTGGCGCGGCTGCGGCGGGTAGTAGGTGCCGGCGTAGAACGGCACCGCCTCCGGGGTGAGGAACGCGTTGAGCGGCCAGCCGCCGTGGCCGGTCATCGCCTGCAGGGCGTCCATGTAGATCGCGTCGACGTCGGGGCGCTCCTCGCGGTCGACCTTCACGCACACGTAGCGCTCGTTCATGACCGCGGCCACGTCGGCGTCCTCGAAGGACTCGCGCTCCATCACGTGGCACCAGTGGCAGGCGGAATAGCCGATCGAGACCAGCAGCGGGCGGTCCAGCTCACGCGCGCGGGCGAGCGCCGCCTCGCCCCATGGGTACCAGTCGACGGGGTTGTCCGCGTGCTGGAGCAGGTAGGGGGAGGTCTCGTGCGCGAGTCGGTTGGACACAGGAGGCGGCTTACCCGCGCCGGCAGGCTCGCAGCGCGCGCCTTGATTAGATTCCTCTCCATGTCCCACCATCGCAAGACGGTCACCGCCGAGGGCGCGCCCGACGCGGTCGGCCCCTACTCGCACGCCGTCGTCTCGGGCGGTTTCGTGTTCTGCTCCGGACAGACGCCATTGGACCCGCGCACCGCCCGGCTCGTCGAGGGCTCGATCGGCGACCGCACGCGCCGGTGCCTGGACAACCTCTCGGCCGTCGCGGCCGCCGCGGGCGCGCAGCTCTCCGACGCCGTCCGGATGGGCATCTACGTCACGGACATGAGCACGTTCAAGGACGTCAACGAGGCCTACGGCGCCTACTTCGGGTCCGAGCCGCCGGCGCGCTCGACCGTCGGCGTCGCCGCGCTCCCGCTCGGCGCCGACGTGGAGATCGATGCCGTCATCGCCCTCCCCGACTAGATGGCCGAGGGCACGACCCACACGGCCCCTCGGTACTGTCTCGCGGCGCCGGATCAGCACCCGCCGAAGGGGCCCGTGCCAGGGGCACTGCTCCCCTTCGTCGTGCACCGCCCGGCATCCACGATCCAGGACCGAGTGACCGCGTGAGCCGCGCCCTCGACCATCCGGTCACCGTCACGGCCGACGACGTCGCCGCCGCGAGGCCGGCGGCGGAGTCGGTCGCGCGGCGGACCCCGCAGCTGTCCTCGCGCACGATCTCCGAGCGGGCCGGCGGGGTGGTCTCGCTGAAGGCCGAGAACCTCCAGCGCACGGGCTCCTTCAAGGTCCGCGGCGTCGGCGCCAAGCTGGCGGCGCTCGGCGAGGCGGGCTGCCGCAGCGGGGTCGTGGCCGCCTCCGCGGGCAACCACGCGCAGGCGCTGGCCGCCGGCGCGCGGGCGCTTGGCGTCCGCTGCGAGGTGTTCGTACCCTCCGACGCGCCGCTGGCCAAGGTCGAGGCGGCGCGCGGGCAGGGCGCGATCATCCACGTGGGCGGCGCGTCGGTCGACGAGTGCCTGGCCGCGGCGCGCGAGCGCGCGCAGGAGGGCGGGCTGGCGTTCGTGCACCCGTTCGACGACCCGCACGTCGTCGCCGGGCAGGGCTCGCTCGGGCTCGAGCTGCTCGAGGACGTGCCCGACCTCGCCAAGGTCGTCGTCCCGGTCGGCGGCGGCGGCCTGTGCGCCGGCGTGGCGATCGCCGTCAAGGCGGCGCGACCGGAGGTGGAGGTGGTCGGCGTCCAGGTCGCGGCGTGCGCGCCCTACCCGGAGTCGCTGCGCCGCGGCGAGCCCGTGCCCGCCGGCTCGGCGCTGACGATCGCCGACGGCATCGCGGTCAAGCGGCCGGGCGCGCTGACGCTCGGGCTGCTCTCCCGCTGGGCGGACGACGTGGTCGTCGTGGGGGAGGACGAGACGGCCGAGGCGATGGTGGTGCTGATGGAGCGCTGCAAGCTCGTCGTGGAGGGCGCCGGCGCGGTCGGCGTCGCCGCGCTGCTCGGCGGGCAGGTCGCGCCCGCCGCGACCGGCACGACCGTCGCGGTCCTCTCCGGCGGCAATGTGGACCCGGGTCTGCTCGCCTCGATCGCCCGCCGCCACGAGACCGAGGCCGGCCGCCGGGCGATCCTGCTCACCCGCGTCGCCGACCGCCCGGGCAACCTCGCGCGGCTGCTGGACTGCGTCGCCGCCCAGGGCGCCAACATCGTCGACGTCGCACACGTCCGCGAGGGGTTGGACCTGCACGTGCGCGAGACGGCCGTCGAGCTGGTGATCGAGACACGCGGGCACGACCACGCGAGCATCGTCGTCGCCGCGCTCGAGGACGCCGGCTACGCCACGCGGGTGCTGCGCTGAGGACGCCGCGTCGGGAGTCGGGACCGGCTCACACGAAGAACGTGATCGCCAGCCCCGCGCCGAGTGCCACCACCGCCCAGCGCAGCACGTCGGCGCGGAGCCTACGGGCCAGCGCGCCGCCGAGCCGGCCGCCGGCCAGACTGGTGACGGCCATAACTCCCGCCGCGCCCCATGCCACCGGCCCGAACACGCCGAGCAGCACGCCGGAGACGACCGCGATCACGAGCGAGAGCAGCGCTTTGAGCGCGTTGGCGCGCTGGAGGCCCTCGCTGGTCATCAGGCCGAGGATCGCCAGCAGCATCACCCCCAGCGCGGCGCCGAAGTAGCCGCCGTAAACGGCGGCGAAGAAGGTCGCGGCGAGCGTCCCACGCCGGTCCTGCCGGCCCTGCCGGCCCTGCGCCTGGGGCACCAGCGGCTGGATCGCCAGCAGCGCGCAGCCGGCGAGCACGAGGAAGGGACGAGCGCCTCGAACACCCCCGGTGGACTCAGCAGCAGCAGCACGGCGCCGCCCGCGCCCCCGAGGACGGACACCGCCGACAGCCGCTTTACCCGCTCGCGCTGACCGCTCAGCTCCTGCCGGTAGGCGAGCACGCCACCGACGTAGCCGGGCACGAGCGCGACGATGTTCGTCGCGTTGGCGTCCAGCGCCGCGTAGCCGACCGCCAGCAGCGCCGGGAAGGAGATCAGCGACCCGCCACCGGCGACGGCGTTGACGGCCCCGGCGATCAGGCCGGCGCCGGCGAGCAGCAGGATCTCGCCGGCGCCCAGCTCCACCTACGCGGCCGGCTCGGGCTCGCGCTCGCGGTCGCGGTCGCGGTCGCGCCGGTGGAACTCGACGTCCTCCTCGAGCTCGTCGAAGTCCTCGGCGCGAGTCTCGTCGAGCTCGTCGCGCTGCCCGGTGGCACGGAACAGCAGCGTGAGGCCGACCGACACGATCAGGTTGGCGACCAGCGCGGTCAGCGCCGTGTAGGCGTTGATCCCGAGCACCTCGGTGACCGGCGCGAACTCGTTGCCGACGGCCAGCGCCGTGCCGAGCGCCATGCCGACCGCCCAGCCGGCCACGAGCGCCCAGCGATGGAACCAGCGGCTGTAGAGCCCGACGATCACCGCCGGCAGCGTCTGGATGATCCACACGCCGCCGAGCAGCTGGAAGTCGATCGCGTACTCGACCGGGGCGAGGATGATGATCAGCAGCGCACCCACCTTGACCAGCAGCGAGGTGAGCTTTGCGACACGCTCCTCCTCCGCGTCGTCGGCGTCCTTGTGCACGTATTCCTTCCACACGTTGCGCGTGAACAGGTTGGCCGCCGCGATCGACATCACCGCGGCGGGCACCAGCGCCCCGATCGCGATCGCCGCGAACGCCACGCCCACGAACCAGGACGGGAACACGTTCAGGAACAGGTCCGGCACCGCGAAGTTCGGGTTCTCCGGCGTGATCCCGCGCGCGATCGCCATGTAGCCCAGCAGCGCGATGAGACCGAGCACGAACGAGTACGCGGGCAGGATCGCGGCGTTGCGACGCACCACCTGGGAGCTCTTGGCGCTCAGCACGCCGGTCATCGCGTGCGGGTACAGGAACAGCGCCAGCGCGGAGCCGAGCGCGAGCGTGGCGTAGCCAACCTGCGCCTCCGTCGTGCCGGGCAGCAGCGAGCCGGGCGTCTCCTTCTCGGGCAGCGCCTGCTCGGCGGCGCCGAAGATGTTGTCCCAGCCGCCGACCTCGCCCGGGATGTAGATCACGGCCACGATCACCGTGATGTAGATCAGCGTGTCCTTGACCACGGCGATCAGCGCCGGCGCGCGCAGTCCGCTCTGGTACGTGTAGGCGGCCAGGATCGCGAACGCCAGGATCAGCGGCCAGTCGCCGGAGACGCCCATCGCGCCGAGCACCACCTCGATGCCGACCAGCTGCAGCGCGATGTAGGGCATCGTCGCCAGCAGCCCGGTCAGCGCGACCAGCAGCGGCAGCGTCTTCGAGCCGTAGCGGCCGCGCACGAAGTCGGCCGGCGTGACGTAGCCGTTGGCGCGGCACACGCTCCACAGCCGCGGCATCCACAGGAACACCAGCGGATACACGATGATCGTGTACGGCAGCGCGAAGAAGCCGACCGCGCCGGCGCCGAACACGAGCGCGGGGACGGCGACGAAGGTGTACGCGGTGTAGAGGTCGCCGCCGAGCAGGAACCACGTCACGACGGTGCCGAAGCGCCGGCCGCCGAGGCCCCACTCGTCGAGGCTGGCGATCTTCGCCCGCCGCCAGCGCACCGCGACGAAGCCGATCACGGTGACGAGCAGGAAGAGGACGGCGAAGACGACCAGCGCCGTCGTGTCCGTGCTGTGCTCCTCCGTGATGTTGGCCGCCTGGGCGAGGAGCGTCATCGGACGGCCCTCGTCCGGGTGTAGACCAGGATCGTGATCGCCGCCGCCGCCGGCACCCAAGCGAACTGGTACCAGTAGAAGAAGGGGAACCCGAACAGCTCAGGGTCCGTGCGGGCGTACAGCGGCGGGTACAGCAGCCCGACGAAGGGCAGCGCGAGCAGCACGTACCACCAGCGAGCGCCCGCGTGCGCGCGTGCGCGACGTTCATCTTCTGTCGACATCGGTCCTCCCCCGATCTCTGAGATGCTCCGTCGCGCGGTGCCCAGCCGGCCGGGGTTCTCAAACGGGCATCGACGAAGGCCAGCAGCGGCGGCGCGGCCGATGGTGTCGACCGGGATGATCGGTGACTGGGATCGGCGCCGCTTCCGCTCCAACGTGCTGCTCGACGGTGAGGGCGAGGACGCGCTCGTCGGCTCTCAGGTCGCGCTCGGGAAGGTGGAGCTGGACGTGGGCATGCGCATCGAGCGCTGCGTGATGACGACGCGCCCCCAGCCGGGCGGCCTCGAGCGTCGAGGAGGAGACGCTCGTGGCCCGCACCGGCGGCGCCCCGACGCTCGCCATCGGCATGTCGGAGATCTTCGCCGGCGCGACCGCGGCCAGCCTCAAGTCCTTCTGGTACCACTTCGCGATCATGTTCGAGGCCCTGTTCATCCTCACCACGGTGGACGCGGGCACGCGGGTCGGGCGCTTCATGCTCCAGGAC
>Ga0136623_10000487_pt1 | contig 11867 bp, 9 predicted proteins | sample AntDrymUQ4492106_2_FD_104656 | JGI IMG/M metagenome (GOLD analysis project Ga0136623, IMG submission 104656) | Polar desert sand microbial communities from Dry Valleys, Antarctica - metaG UQ449 (21.06) | ecosystem: Environmental > Terrestrial > Soil > Desert | place: Antarctica: Dry Valley...
GAGCCTACCTCGTGTTCCTCGCACTCGTGCTCGTCTACCTGGCGATCATGGCCGTGAAGCTCAGCCGGCTGGAGCGCGAGGTCGTCGAGCTCGCCGACCTCGCCGAGCGCGGGGACGGCGTGCGCGAGGACCGCGTCAAGGAGCCGGTGGCATGACAGCGCGTCATTGCTCGACCACGGCCGCTGCGAACTCGCAATGGAGCTGCTCGCGATGAACGAGCACGAGCTGATCACGCTCGGCATCTCGCACAAGACCGCGCCGGTCCAGCTGCGCGAGCGCCTGGCGCTGACGCAGAGCGCGGTGACGGATTTCCTGCAGGAGGTCGTCGCTCACCCCGAGGTGCACGAGGCGGCGGTGATCTCGACCTGCAACCGCACCGAGCTGACACTCGTCGTCGGCGACGCCGTCACGGCCGAGAGCGCCGTGCTGGGGATGCTCGCCCAGCGTGCGCACGTACGCCCGACCGAGCTCGCCGAGCGGATCTACTCGCCGCGCAACTGCGACGCGGCGCGCCAGCTCTTTCGCGTCTGCAGCGGCCTTGAGTCGATGATCGTCGGCGAGGCCGAGATCCAGGGCCAGGTCAAGCGCTCCTACGAGGCCGCGCTGGTGGCCGGAACGACCGGCCCGCTCACGAACCGCCTCTTCACCGCGGCGCTTCAGACCGGCAAGCGCGTGCGCAGCGAGACGGGCATCGGCCTTGGCCGTGCATCGATCTCCTCGGTTGCCGTCGACCTCGCCAAGGATGTCATGCGCAACGCGGTCACCCCGCACGTCGTGATCATCGGCGCCGGCGAGACAAGCGAGCTGACGGCACGCGCGCTGTCGGACTGGGGCGTTGTGACGATCTTCGTCGCCAACCGCCATGCCGACCGCGCGCGCGCGCTCGCCGACCGCTTCGGCGGCGGTGTCGCCGCGCTCGACGAATTGCCCGAACAGCTCGCGGTCGCCGACGTCGTCGTTGCCTCCACTGCTTCGCCGCACCCGATTCTCGGCCAGGAGGAGCTCGAGCTCGTCATGCGCGTCCGCGACGAGCGCCCGCTGCTGCTCGTCGACATCGCGGTGCCGCGCGACATCGACCCCGCGTGCCGCGACCTGCCGGGCGTGACGCTCTACGACATGGACGACCTGCAGGCGGCGGTCGCGCACACGATGTCGGTGCGCGAGGCCGAGGCGCTGCGGGCCGAATCGATCGTCGAGGAGGAGATCTCGCGCTTCGCCGAATGGCTCGGCTCGCTTGCCGTGCAGCCGACGATTCGCGCGCTGCGCGAGTACGGCGATGGGATCGTCGAGCAGGTCCTGGCCGAGAACGCGAGCCGTTGGGAGAGCGCGTCCGAGCGCGACCTCGCGCGCGTCGACGCGGTCGCTCGCGCGGTCATGAGCCGCCTGCTGCACGAGCCGACGCTGCGGCTGCGCTCGTTCGGCGAACTCCGCAGCCACGGGCGCCTGCAGATCCTGCGCGAGCTGTTCGGCCTGGAGGGCGCGCCCGACGCGGAGCCTGCGGCGCCGCCTGTCGACGCCGACCGCGGCAACGTGCGCCCGCTGCCGCGCCGCGCCTCCGGCTCGTAGCGAAGGGGACGCACGGGCGTGAGGATCGGCACGCGTGCCAGTGCCCTCGCCCTCGCGCAGGCGGGCACGGTCGCTGAGCTGCTCGGCGAGGACACGCAGCTCGTGGCGGTGACGACGAGCGGCGATCGCGACCGCGACCGCGGGGGAACCCCTACCCCATCCGGGGAACAGGACACCCAGGAGGCGCAGCCCACCCAGGGGGCGCAGGACAAGGAGCGCTGGGTCAAGGAGCTCGAGCTCGCGCTGCTGGCGGGCGAGATCGACCTCGCGCTGCACAGCGCCAAGGACGTGCCGAGCGTACTGCCCGAGGGCCTGGAGCTCGCGGGCGCTCCGCGGCGAGCCGATCCGCTTGATGCGCTGGTGGGAGCCGCGTCGCTGGCGCAGCTGCGCGACGGTGCGCGCGTCGGCACGTCCAGCCTGCGCCGCGCCGCACAGCTGCGAGCTGTGCGCGAGGACCTCGACGTCGTTGCGATCCACGGCAACGTCGACACGCGTCTGCGGCGTCTGGCGGCCGGCGAGCTCGATGCGCTGGTGCTCGCCGCTGCCGGCCTGCAGCGGCTCGGCCGCGGCGAGGAGATCGGCGCGCTGCTCGGCGAGCTCGTGCCGGCGGCCGGACAGGGAACGCTGGTGCTCGAGGCGCGCGCCGGCGACGAGGGCGCCCACGCTGCCGCGCGCGCGATCACGGACTCGGCGACCTGGGATGCGCTGCACGCCGAGCGCGCGCTCGTGGCCGCGCTGCACGCAAGCTGCAACACGCCGCTGGGGGCGTACGCGACGATCGGCGACGAGGGCGTCGTGCTGCGCACCTTCGTCGGGCTGCCGGACGGGTCGGCCTGGCTGCGCGACGAGGCGCCGCCCGCGGCGTCCGCGCTCGAGGCGGGCGCGCTGGCCGGGCAGCGGCTGCTGTCGGCGGGAGCCGGGGAGCTTCTGCGCCGCGCCGAGGAGCTGGCCGCGTGACATCGACTCATCGCTCGACCATCGGCGGCGCAGGTTCGGAAGCCAGGCTCTCGCGATGAGCGGCGCCGGCGACGCCGGCCGCGTCTACCTCGTCGGCGCCGGACCGGGCGACGCGCGCCTGATGACGGCACGCTCGCTCGAGCTGATCGCGCGTGCCGACGTGATCCTCTACGACCGCCTGATCCCCGACGGCGCGCTCGACGGGGCTCGGGAGGACGCCGAGCTGATCGACGTCGGCAAGGTCGGCGGCGGCGAGCAGGTCGCGCAGGAGGCGACGAACGATCTGCTGATCGAGCACGCGCGCGCGGGGCACGAGGTCGTGCGGCTCAAGGGCGGCGACCCGTTCGTCTTCGGACGCGGCGGCGAGGAGGCGCAGCTGCTGCGCGACGCGGGCATCGCGATCGAGGTCGTGCCGGGGGTGACCGCCGGAGTCGCCGCGCCCGCCTACGCCGGCATCCCCGTCACCCAGCGCGGCATGTCGGCGGCCGTCGCCTTCGTCACCGGTCAGACCCAGCCGGGCACGGGCGCGGCGTCGTCGTCGAAGGCGGATCCCGGCAAGCCCGAGTCGCAGATCGACTGGAAGGCGTTGGCCGTTTTTCCCGGCACGCTCGTCTTCTATATGGGCGTGCGCCAGCTCGCGCGGATCGCGGGCCAGCTCGAGGCTGCGGGGCGCCCGGGGCGCGAGCCGGCGGCGATCATCGAGCGCGGCACGTTCGCCGACCAGCGAACCGTGAGGGCGCCGCTGGACGAGATCGCAGCCGCCGCTGTGCGCGCGGACATCCGCCCGCCCGCGGTACTCGTCGTCGGACCGGTCGCGTCACTGCACGACGAGCTGTCGTGGTTCAGTGCCGGCCCGCTCGCCGGCCAAGCCGTCGCCGTCACGCGCGCGCGCGCCCAGGCCAGCCCGCTCGCGGCGCGGCTGCGCGAGCTCGGCGCGCGCGTGATCGAGGCGCCTGCGATCCGCATCGAGGCGCTCGACGCCGAGCTGCCAGACCTGGCCGGGTTCGACCTGCTCGCTGTCACGAGCCCCAATGGCGCCGAACGCCTGCTCGAGCTGTGCCGCGACGCGCGCGACCTGGCCGGACCGGCGATCGTCGCGATCGGCCCCGGCACCGCGGCCGTGCTGCGCGCGGGCGGGGTCGAGCCCGACGTCGTGCCCGAGCGCGCCGTCGCCGAGTCGCTCGTCGAAGCGCTCGCGCAACGCCCCGTGCGCCGCGCGCTGATCGCCCGCGCCGAAACCGCGCGCGACGTGCTCGTAGACGCGCTGCGCGAGCGCGGCGCGGAGGTCGAGATCCTGGCGCTGTATCGCACCGTGGCCGACGCGCTCGACGATCGCGCCCGCGAGGCCGCGCTCGCTGCCGACTACCTGACGTTCACGTCGGCCTCGTCGGTGCGCTTCTTCCTGCAGTCCGCCGGCAGCGCCGCCGGCCCCCGCATCGTCTCGATCGGCCCGATCACGAGCGCGGCGCTGCGCGAGCAGGGACTCGAGCCGCACGTCGAGGCAAGCGAGCACACGCCGGACGGGCTGATCGCCGCGCTGCTGGACGACGCCGCGAGCACCGTGAAGCCTCTTGGGTGAGCGCGCGAAGCGCATCGGAGGGTCGATGCCCCTCGGCGGTGCTAAGGCCGCACCGTCAGCGTCTGGTGCATCGTCACCGGATGCAGGTAGCAGAAGAGGTTGTAGGTCCCGGGCACGGGAAAGTCCTGCGTGTAGCGGCCCCCCCTGCGACTGAGGGGGGACTCGACGGCGCGCGGACCGTTGGCGAGCTGAACGATGTGCGCCGCTCTGTCGCGGAACAACCACGTCACGCGGCCGCCGCGCGCAATCGAGAGGTTCGGTGGCTTGAACAGCGAGTCGACGAGATCGACCGTCGCGAAGTCGCCCGCGATCCGCTCGGGGCCGGCGGCGCGCGAGATCTCGACCGGCCTGCGGCGCGCGTCGAGCCCCGTCAACGGCACCTGGGCGGGTGGCACCGTCACGCGGCCGTCGGTCCGAGTCCAGTGTGTCCGGCGGTCGGCGGGCAGCGGATCGCAGGCCCGGGACGCGCCGCGGTCGCGGGCTACATAGATGTGGGTGATCGCCATCACCAGCGGGTGGGGGATCTGCGCGTCGTAGCGGCCGGTGACGCGTAGGAACTCACCCTTCTTGATCGGAATCCCGCTGCGCGAGAGGAAGTAGCCCGTCGCGATCGGCCCGGGCTCGTGCAGGCTGGGGCGCACCTTGTAAACGACATCGTCCGGCTGGCCCCACAGCGGCCTGTGATCGATCAGCGTGCGCGAGTCGCAGCGTGGCTGGCTGACCTGCAGGCTCTTCGCGCTGCCGTGCAGGTGTGCGCCGGCCGCGACGATGCGCCCGCTGATCGGCATCTTCCAGTCGTGGGAGCGCACGTCCTCCGAGCCCGGAGCTCCGCCCCCGGGCACGGTGTAGCTCGAGTCCAGATCGCAGCCGTTGGCCCGCAGCCACAACGGCTTGACCGGCTCGAGCTTCTTCGAGGTCTCGATCGTGATCCTGTACTGCAGGTAGACGCGCTGCACCTTCGAGCTGTGGCTCATGTACATCGCCACGGCCGTCCAGCGTTCGCGGCGATCGATCTTGTAGCCGTAGCCCGGTGGCAGGATCAGGCGCTGCGTCTCCTCCCCCGTGCCATAGAACGGTTCTGCATGGCGGCCCTCGCAGGAGTTGAGCTTGCGTGGCCCGCCTGGGCGCCCCCGGTTGATGAAGACGACGTGGTGCAACATCACGCGCTTGATCGATATCGGCCGCCCGCGCCGGTCGACGAGCCGCGTGCTCATGCGGACGATGTAGCCGTTGCGCTTCAGCGCCGGCACGACCGAACGCGGGTACTTCGTCTGGAAGCCGCCGAGCGTGATCGGACCGTGACGCAGCGTGTACGTGCGCTGCGCCGCCGACGCCGGCGGTGCAGCCAGCGTCAGCACGGAGACGGTCGCGGCCAGGCAGGCCAGCGACCGGCGCACGGCCTGCGACAGGCGGGCGTGCGCCTCGTGATGCCCCATCATTCGAGACGAGGCTACTGCGCTGGGCGGGCGCCGTGCGCAACAGGCATCGCCGCTCGCCGTCCTACACTCGCCCCTCGATGTCGGTCGTGACGTTCCTCAGCGACTACGGGCTGCAGGACGACTTCGTCGGCGTCTGCCATGGCGTGATCGCGCGCATCGCGCCGCGTGCGCGGATCCTCGACATCACGCACGGGGTTGCGCGCCACGACCTGCGCTCCGGCGCGCTCATCCTGCGGCGAGCAGTCCCGTTCATGCCGGCCGGCGTGCACCTCGCCGTCGTCGATCCGGAGGTCGGCACGCGGCGCCGCGCGCTGGCGCTGCGCTGCGCGCAGGACGATCGCCTGCTCGTCGGGCCCGACAACGGGCTGCTGGCGCCGCTCGCCGAGCGCCTCGGAGGCGCCCTCGAGGCCGTCGACATCGCCCACTCGCCGCTGCGCCTGGAGCCGCTGTCGGCGACGTTTCACGGCCGCGACGTGTTCGCAGCGGTCGCTGCCCAGCTCGCATCCGGGACTGCGCTGGGCGACTGCGGGGAGTCGTTCGACCCCGCCGAACTCGTCGCGCTCGATCTCCCGCATGCGCGAATCGAGCGGGGCAGCCTCCTCGCCCACGTGCTGACCACCGACCGCTACGGCAACGTGTCGCTCAACGCCGACCGCGACGAGCTCGCCGGCAGCGGCCTGGAGCTCGACCGCGAGATCGCGATCAACGGGCGCCCCGCGCGGTACGCGACGACCTTCGCCGACGCGCCCGCGGGCGGTCTCGTGCTCTACGAGGACGGCTACGGCGCGCTGTCGGTCGCGGTCAACCGCGGCTCTGCGCTCGAGACGCTCGACCTCGAGCTCGATGCCCCGGTCCGTATCGAGCCCGCGGAATGAGCCATCGGCTCGGCACGCCGCGGCTGCACCTGCGCAGCACCGACTCGACCAACGAGCGGGCGCGCACGCTGGCGCATGCCGGCGCGCCGCACGGGACGCTCGTCACCGCAGGCGAGCAGACCGCCGGCCGCGGTCGCCAGGGCCGCACGTGGAGCGCGCCGCCGGGTCGCGCGCTGGTGATGTCGCTCGTGCTGCGCGCCCGGGGCCCGCTGCTGCCGCTCGAGGGCGCGGTCGCGGTCGCCGACATCGCGGGCAGTGAGGCGGCGATCAAGTGGCCCAACGATGTGCTGCTGCACGGACGCAAGCTCTCCGGAATTCTTGTCGAGGGTCGTCCGCAGGAGGGCTGGGCGGTGATCGGGATCGGCCTCAACGTCGCGGTGCGCCCGGACGACCTGCCCCCCGAGCTGCGCGACAGCGCGGCGACGCTCGGCCTCGAGCCCGACGCGCTGGAGCCGACGCTCGACGCGCTGCTCGTGGCGCTGCAGCGGCGCCTCGGCGAACGAGCCGAGACACTGCTGGACGCCTATCGCAAGCGCGACGCGCTGCTCGGCCGTGAGGTCCGCTGGCAGCACGGCGCCGGCGTCGCGGCCGGCATCGACGGCGACGGGCGGTTGCTCGTCGACTGCCACGACGGGACGCGCGCGGTTCTCGATGCGGGCGAGGTCCATCTCGTCGGCAGGTACCCGCCCTCCAGCGAGGCTTGAGGACCCGCATAGGGCACTCATCTAGCGTTGGGGGAATGTCGCGCCGCCCGCTCACGTTGCTGACGCTCACCCTTGCCTGCGCGCTGGGGGCGCTCCTGGTCTGGCTGGCAGCGTTCAGCGTCCCGTTCGGGCAGCGGCTGGACGCCAGCGCGCTTGCAGCCTTCGGTGTCGTCGCCCAGCCGCGGCTCGAACCGTCGATCCACGGCGTCGCGTCGCTCGCGAACCTGCTCCCGCTGATCATCATCGCGTCGGCGCTCGTGTGCGTCGCGCTGCTGCGCCGGCGCTGGCTGATGGCCGCCCTCGTGCCGGCCATCCTGCTCGCCGCCAACAGCTTCACGCAGCTCGCCAAGCCGGGTCTCGCACACCCCCGGATCGTCGAGCTGTCCGGGGTCGAGGGCGTGTATCCCGCGTCCTGGCCGAGCGGTCACTCCACCGTGGCGATGTCGCTGGCGCTGTGCGCTGTGCTCGTCGCCGGACCCGGCCTGCGGCCGTTGGCGGCCGTGCTTGGCTCGGCCTACGCGATCGCGGTCGGCTACTCCCTCCTGGCGCTCGGCTTTCACCTGCCCAGCGACGTCCTCGGCGGCTTCCTTGTGGCCGCGACGTTCACGTTGCTCGGAACCGCCGCGCTCGCGCGCCTGGAAGGGCTCCACCCTCAGCCCACGAGCAGCGTGAACGTCGCACCCTCGCGTCGGGCAGGCGCCGCCAGCGTGCCGAGATCGCTCGTGGTGCCGGCCGTCGTCGAGCTCACGACGCTCGTCCTCGGCGGCCTCGCCCTGCTCGCCCACCACCCCGGCGCTGCGGGCCACCTCGGCGGGAAGCCCGCCGCGGCCCTCGCCGCCATCGGCATCGCCGCGCTCGGCGTCGCGCTCACCGCGAGCCTCACGCTCGCGCTGCGCTCAGATGATTGATTCAGGCTGCTGACTCGACGTCGCCGGTGGCGTCGGCGCCTGGTCGGCGTCACCAGCCGCCGGCGCGACAGCCGCCTTGCGCTTTCTCGCCTTCGGCCTGCCCGCCGTGGGCTTCGTCGCCATCCGCGCACGCGAGCGCTTGGGCTTGGGTGCGGCCTCTGCGTCGCCCTCCGGCGGTGCAACGGGCTCCACCGGCGGCGGCTTGTCGCCGCGCGCCGCGGCGAGCGCAGCGGCTGCGCCGGCGATCGCCTCGACGGCCTGCGCCTCGACGGCCTGTGCCTCGACGGCGGCCGGATCGGCCGGCGCCCCGTTTGCCGAGCTGTCGGGGCCGCGATTCTGCTTGCGCCGTGAGGCGGTATGGACCTGCTGCGCCGCAGCCGCCGCCTCAGCGCCCTCCGCGCCGCTCTTCTTGCGCCGCCGGCGGTTGCCGCGCCGGCCGCGGCTCTTGGGGAAGTTGCGCAGCAGCTCGCGCGACAGGGCGCTCGGCTTGCGCGCCATCCGCGTGCGCGCGCCGCGCAGGATCTCCTCGCCCTCGGGCGAGTGGGCGAGGGCGGCCGCCAGCAGCGCGGCCGACAGCCGGCGGTCCTGCTTGCGCGCCGCGTGAACGAGCCGCCGCGCATTGCGGGCGTGCGCCGAGCCGCTGGAGTTGACGAGCAGGCCGAGCAGGCGCTTGGTCTCCGGCCAGCGCTGCACGGCGTACTCCTCGTGCACCTCGCGCGTGTAGCTCGCCAGCCGCCAGATCCACGCGTTGGCCTGGTCGCGACGGCCGATGCGCTTCTCGGCGAGCGCGAGCAACATGACCTTCGTGCCCTCGCGGCGCTCGTCGCGCGTCCACGTCCCGATGACATCGATCGCCGTGTCGAATGCCTCGGCGTCACGCGACGCGGAGATCTCCTGCAGCGCGCGGACCCGAAGCTGCGGGTTCTTGTTGCGCTGCACGGCGGTCAGCAGGAAGGCCCGCTTGATCGCACCCTCGCGGTCGAAGTGCAGCATCGCGCGGGCGCGGCGCCAGCCGCTCGGGGCCACGCGCGCGCCGGCCAGCGCGGCCCACTGGATCTGCTCGCCGTAGGGCAGGTGCTCGACGGCGATCCGCCACAGCTCGCGCTCGAAGACCTCGATCCGGCGGTCCTCGTCGGAGGTCACCGGCAGCACGCGGCGCTCGACGCGCACGCGCCGGCCACGGCCGCGGCGCACAGGCCCGACGACGATCGCGCCGCCGCGGTAGACGTCGCGATCGAGCAGCGAGTGCAGCGTCACGACCGGGTCGTCGTTCTTCGTGTCGGGCGCGACGAAGTCGACGACGATGCCCGCCTCCTTGCCCGGCTGGCGGCGCGTGACACGGCCGACGCGCTGCTGGTAGATCCGCTTGGAGGCGGTCGGCGCCAGGTGCATGCAGACCGTCGCGCGCGGGGAGTTCCAGCCCTCGGCGAGCAGCTGCGCGTTGATCAGGACGTCGATGTCGCCGCGCTCGTAGGCGGCGAGGATCTCGGCCAGCTCGCGCTTGGGCGTCTCCCCGGAGACGGCCTGGGCCTTCATCCCGAACTCGCGGAAGGCCGCGGCGACGTTGTAGGCGTGGCGCACGCCGGCCGAGTAGACGACGCCCGGGACGCCGTTGAAGCGTGTCTTGTAGAGGTCGGCGACCGCCATGTTGAACGGCGCCTGGTCGAGCAGCTCGGCGAGCATCTCCTGGTCGAACTCCGTGTCGACCTCGCCGCGGCGCAGCGGCACCTTGGCGATCGTTCGCACCCCCGGTCCCGGCGGGATGCGCACGGAGCGCAGCGGCGCGATGACGCCGCGGCGCGCGGCCTGGGCGAGATCGAAGCGCGACGTCTGCGTCGGGAAGAGGTCGGTCACGTGGCGCGCGATCAGCGCGCCGGTGGCGGTCATGCCGATGAAGATCGGGCCGGTCCACTCGCGAATCGCGGCGCTCGTCTTCTCGCCAAGGGCGGTATGGGCCTCGTCGCAGATCACGATCGAGTAGGCGTCGGAGATCGTGCCCGCGTTGCGCACGAACCACTGGTAGGTCTCGACGGTTACGGGGCCGGTCGGGTCGTCCTGGCCCTGCAGCAGCGCCGGCGTGATCCGCTTGGCGTAGCCGCGGTCCTTCAGCTCGCCGTGGAACTGGTCGACGAGGTTGCGGCGGTGGGTGAGGATCAGGATGCCGCCGGTGCGCGAGCAGTCGACGAAGCCCATCGCGGCGACGGTCTTGCCGGCGCCGGTGGCGTGCTCGAACCAGAAGCGCTTGTGGGCGTTGGGGTCGTCGGGGGCCTCTTCGAGCTGGTCCTCGTCGAACGGCCCGCCGTCACCCTCCTCGTCGGGCTCCTCCTCCTCGTCCTCGTCGTCTTCGTCCTCGTCGGGAAGGTCGAGCTCGATCTGGAACTCGGCGAGATCGATCGGGTCGATCGGGTCGTCATCGTCCTCGTCGTCGTCATCCTCGGGCGCATCCGGCGCCGCCTCGGGCTCCTCAGGCGATTCGTCGAACTCGTCGTCGACCGCCAGCACCGGCTCGGCGGACGCCATCGGTGCCGCGTCGCCGTTGCGCTGCGCGTCGGCCAGCAACGCCGTCAGCGTTCCCGACAGCGCATCGACCTGGTGCGGGTTGAGCAGCGCGCCGTCGGCCAGCCGGGCCTCGTCGAGCGACAGCATGCGCTCGAGGCCGAGCATCAGCGAGTAGCGCCGTCGCCATTGCGGCGAGGGGTACTTCGCTCCGGTCGCGATCTCCGTCAGCGCGGCTTCGAGGGCGCGGCGGCGAGCCGTGCCCGGTGCGAGCGCGCCCTCGACGGACTCCTCCGCGTGGACAAATGCCTCACGGGTGAACTTCTCAGCCCGCGAAATTTCCTCGGGAGTGGGAACGGACGTGGCCAGAGCGGCCACTGACGTGGAATGTGCCAACGGTGGCTTCCTGCTCGAACGTGATGCGGACCGCGCTGACCTGTCGCGCAATCCGGGAGCCCGGTGTGACCCGGTTGGGTGGGCGAGGCGGCCTCCCTCGAGATCTGCCCTCACCCGCGTAGCAGCAGGATAGCGAACACGGGCCTGGCGACGCGGGCGTTCTGCCAATCTTTCACGCGTGCGCAGACCGGCCATCACATTGAGTTCGATCGCGATCTTCGCGGCGGTCGCGATCGGCGTCGTGCAGGCGGGCAACAACGAAACCGCCAAGACCGAGAAGGCGGCCGCGCTAACGCGGGCCGAGGTCTCCAAGCCGATCGCGGGCGTACCGCCCGAGCTGGCCGCGCTTCGCCGGCGCGTCAACGAGCGGGTCCGCGGTGACACGGCCGCGCTCGACGCGCAGCTGCGCGCGCTGCGCGGAACCCCGGTCGTCGTGAACCTGTGGGCATCGTGGTGTGACCCATGTCGCTTCGAGCTGCCGTTCTTTCAGCGCCAGGCGGTCAAGCGCGCGGCGAACGTCGCCTTCGTCGGCGTCAACGTCAACGACGGCGCGACCAACGCCGACAAGCTCGCGGCGGATTTACCGATGCCCTATCCATCGATCGAGGACCCGGATCGCAAGATCGTCAACCGCTACCGCGGCCGGGGCCTGCCGATCACCGTCTTCTACGACGCTGCCGGCAAGCAGCAGATGGTCCACCAGGGCGTCTACGCCACCGAGGACCTGCTGTCCGACGCGATCGACCGCTACGCCCTCGGGCGCTAGTGGTCGTCCATGAACGTTCGACCGGAAACAGGGGATGCCGGCGCCGACAGGCAAGGACGCAGGGAGCGTGCAATGGCGGGGCCATTGCCGCGACTGAGGACGCCGCCTGGCGGTGATCGGCGCCCGGGGTTCCGGGTGAAACGTTTGTGGACGGCCCACTAGAGCCACTCGGCCTACCGGA
>Ga0136623_10000488_pt1 | contig 11865 bp, 14 predicted proteins | sample AntDrymUQ4492106_2_FD_104656 | JGI IMG/M metagenome (GOLD analysis project Ga0136623, IMG submission 104656) | Polar desert sand microbial communities from Dry Valleys, Antarctica - metaG UQ449 (21.06) | ecosystem: Environmental > Terrestrial > Soil > Desert | place: Antarctica: Dry Valley...
ATCAAGTACAGGATAACTGGAAGCAATTCAAGGGTAAGGTGACGAGAAATGATTGCTACACTAAATTCAACATAAAGGCATCTCAAAACTATTGACACATTCCGCACTACGGTAACGCACGCGCACGCACGTGACCTTAAATAAGGAGGCCTTCCCCATGAATGTACCTATCATAAATTCACCTATCGAGCCCGTCCTTGCGCTGGTGATAGGCATTTTAATCTTGCTTGTGCCAAGGCTACTAAATTATCTCGTGGCCGTGTATTTGATTGCCGTCGGTATCCTGGGGCTAATGCATCGATAGCCTAACGTGAAGAGGTCGAGAGGAAGGTCTACGGCCACCTTGGGGACAGGTACGGAGCCAGCGTTCCCTTTGTGCCACAGTCGCATCCTTTCGTCGAACGACTCATCGGTACGCTGCGACGCGAGTATCTCGATCATCTATTCTTTTGGAATGGGATCGATCTTGAGCGCAAGCTCCTTGCGTACCGCGACTATTATAATCACCATCGTTGCCATACCGGATTAAGTGCCGAAACGCCGAGCGGGTACGGGAAGGAAAAGCGGCGTCACGTGCAACTATTGAGTCGTATGAGTGGCTCGGCCATTGCCGTGGAATGTTTCATCTGCCCGTTGGCCGGACGAGTAGGATAGGGGCGGCGAGGTTGATCGCGATCTCTCGGGTGATGGCCGCCGCGTCCACATCTCCCGCGAGCATATTCACCTGCTCCATGACGCCCGCATTGTTCACCAGCACGTCCAATCGACCGTATCGCCGGCTCACGAATTCCGCGAGTCCGTCCACCTCGGAGATCGAGGCGACGTCGCAACGCCTTGCCTCGACGCTCGGATGGGTCGCCTTGAGCGCTTGCAGTGTGCTCTCGTTACGGCCGCAGGCCACGACGCTCGCGCCCTCGGTCACGAACCGATCCACAAAGGCCCTGCCGATCCCAGAGTTACCGCCGGTGACCAGCACGATCCGGTCGCGATAACCGACGCTTTCCGAGGTCGATAGAATCTCCTCGGACGGTCCCCGGCGCGACCACGCCCGCTCGCTTCGGTTCGATTCAGCGGCCATCAACCCGGCCATTCTGCGCCGACTGGCGGACATCCGGGCCTCGGCAGGGGGGGCGCTCTCGGCCGGCGAAAGCTGGCAATCGGGACACTCGCTCCACCGGCTTGATGAATTCCGTGATCTCGTGGAAGTCATTCGGGCCACGACGCGGAAAGTATTGTCATTCCTCAAGATCGCCTCCGACGATTTTCAGATCACCGGCTGCTGGCCCAACGTGAACGGGATAGGGACAGTCCCACGGTGTGCATAGCCACCCCAACCATTTCCTGAGCGGGCTCTCCCAAGTCCAGACACAAGCGGGTATCGATTCCATCAACTTCCACGATCCGCGCGTTCAGACCGCGATCACCTGGCCCTCGGTGATGGCGCTCACCGCGGACAATACGGATCAGGTGGTCGTGCGGGTGCGGGATCGGGTCAAAGAAGAACAGAAACGAGAGCCGGTCGCGTTCGGTCGGACTCGACACCCGGTGTGGCGTCGAGCGGTACCTCCCATCCGTCATCCGATCCAGCATGTCCCCGATGTTGCACAGGAAGGCGCCGTTAATGGGAGGCGCAGCGATCCAGCGCGACCGGGCCTTTACCTGCAACTCCCCTTCCTCGTCCTGCTACAGGATGGTCAGAATCCCCGTAGTCGGTATGCTCTCCGACACCCCAGCGCGCGTACGCTCCTCCAAGCCAGCCCGAGGACTGTTGTTCGTCCAAGTCTGGGCGAGCTGCTCCGTGCATGCATGCTCCGTGGTCGTACGCACACGCCGCTGAAGCGAGATCGGCGAGCGGCGCAACGGCGTCCTGGTCTCGCAGGACGACGGCGTCGCGCCTACGTGCTGTGGAAGCTGCGCAATTCCGCTACCGTTAGCACTGTTGCGAGAACTTGGTCACTTGAGGGTCGGTCTCCCCTTTCGTTATTTCCTCGAGTCGGCGCGCCCACGCCTCCAACCCCTCACGCTTGTCATGATCGTAGCTGTGGCAGCGGTCGTATACAGCCGTAACGCCGCTCTCCGCGTGGTTTAATACCTTTGATACCACCAACCGAGGGATGCCCATGCTGGTCATGTGGCGGCCGAGTCACCGACGGTGAAGCATCAACTGCAAGTCGTCGGGCGAAATCATTCCCGCACCACCACAGTAGGGGAGGCGAGCTTGCTGCGGCTTGACGACTTCCCCAGGCGACGGCCCAGCTAAACTACGGTTCCCGCCATTGATCGCCGATTATGGGGTCGTCTTCTCCTTCGCCCTCCCAGTCGTACTTTTTCTCTGGCGGCGGGGGATCGTAATGTCGCAGCAAAAAGGCCAACGCGAGACCGGTCACGGCGCCGAAGAAATGTGATTCGAACGAAACCCCGGGCTCCTGCGGGAAGATCCCCCAGACCATGCCGCCATAGAGGAAAAACACCACCATCGACAGCGCCATCGCCGGTCTGTCCCAGCGCAGTACGCCGAGGGCGAAGAGAAAAAACATCAGCCCGTGCGCCAGGCCGCTGGCGCCGATGTGGTAGCTCGGGCGCCCGAACAGCCACACGCCGAGACCCGAGCCGAGCAGAATCACCGGGACCGCGATGCGGGCCGACCTGGGATAGACATATACTATCGCCGTACCCAAAACGAACAGCGGCAGCGTGTTGGCCAATAGATGTAAGGTGGATCCATGGATCAACGGCCCCGACAGGAGGCCTGTTAGTCCACTGATCTCTCGTGGATAGATGCCCCAGCGGTAGAGCTCAAGCGCAAACATGTCATCAGCAATCCGGATGAGCCACAGCCCGTAGATGACCCCGCCCACGGCAAGGGCTACAACACGCAAACTTGGTTTCTTAGCTTGCTCGTTCACTGCATCGCTTATCGGAAGTGCTGTTCAAAATACCCATTATCGCCCCGTCCTCAGCCACAGTCCCGTCACATGATCTTAATCGCCCGCAACATCCGCATCGATTGGGTTGTTCGATGAAGTGACTTGTAGCCTCCAGGATCCTGCCGGCTGGCCAGCTTCACGATTGCGGTAATCCCTATGCCACAACTATCCGAAAGACACGATCGACTGGTTTCTGTGGACGTGCTGCGCGGCCTGGTTATGGTGATCATGGCCTTGGATCATACCCGCGACTTCTTCACCAGCGCCCATTTCAGCCCCACCGACCTGAGCAAAACCTCGGTGGCCCTGTTCTTTACCCGCTGGATCACGCACTTTTGCGCCCCGGTCTTTGTTTTCTTAGCAGGGACTGGGGCGTTCCTATCTTTCTCTCGTGGCAAAAACAAAAGCGAGCTCGCTACCTTCTTGATCACACGCGGGCTTTGGTTGATCTTCCTGCAGATCGCCGTAGAGACCTTTGCCTGGGATTTCACCGCCGATTACACGCAGGTTGAGGGGGGAGTCTTGTGGGCGATTGGATGGTCGATGGTCGCACTTGCCGGGCTCGTCTTTCTTCCGGTTGGCCTCACGAGCGTCTTTGGGGTGCTTATGATCGCGAGCCATAACCTACTTGATGGAGTTCTGCCCGAGGACCTGGGCAAATTAGGTCCCTTGTGGGCCGTGCTTCATACCGGGGATATCATCCGCATCTCCCCCAGTCTCGCGCTGGAACCGTTCTATCCGCTTATCCCCTGGATCGGAGTCATGGCGGCCGGTTATGGCTTCGGAACGGTCCTGCTTCTTGATCGCGGCGTGCAAAGGAGGGTGCTGTTTCGGCTCGGGTGCCTGTTGACAGTACTGTTCATCCTGCTTCGATCAGTCAATATCTATGGCGATCCGACACCGTGGTCTCCACAAGATAGCTACACCTTTAGCCTACTATCCTTCCTCAATTGCGAAAAATATCCGCCTTCGCTGCTCTACCTCTTGATGACCTTGGGACCCGCCATTGCGGTCTTGCCCTGGTTTGACCGAAAGCCTGGCCGGCTGGACGGTTTTCTTATGACGTTTGGGCGGGTGCCCCTCTTTTACTACCTGTTGCACCTCCTGTTCATCCATCAACTAGCGGTTACGCTGGCATGGGTGACCGGCCGATCCCCGAGCGCTGCTCTCGGCGACCCGTTCACCCCGGGATACCCGGATAGTTACGGGTATGATTTACCTATCGTGTATCTCCTCTGGGTCTTGGTAGTGCTGACCCTCTATCCCATCTGCCGCAGGTTCGCGAGCCTCAAGGCCCACCGGCGTCATTGGCGATGGCTTAGGTATTCTTAAAGTCCTGCAGTATCTGGCTGCGCTGGTTCCTCGTCCGCGGCTGCATCTGATCCCGGTTGAGTCGAGGATTGGCGCGCACACCGTAGGCGTCGGTGGGTGAAATCCAGTGCTTTCACACCGGCCCTCATTCCGACCATGCCCTAGCCACGTTTCCAATCCCCGCCACGACAAACCGAGCGTGTCGATTTCCAGCACTCGGTTTTCCAGTAGACTTCACCACAAACCTTATGTGACCTATCCATCATTCAGCAACGAGGCTTACTCCACCGGGACTGATGGAAACCCGAATGGGCTTCTCAGCCTTCGATTTCGCCATCGTCGCGTTTGCGATCTTCATGATGATTCAGGCGCTTAACAAACTTAAGAGGCAGGCGCCTCCTCCCGCTGCGCCATCCGAATCGACCAAAGAAGAGAAGCTGCTCACCGAGATCCGTGACATTCTGCGCATCGGTGGCTTACGGCGTAAACGTCACTCTAACCCACCGTTTATGTGCGCCGTGCAAAGGCACGGTCTTTCAGCGGGTGCGAACCCCGCCCGGCAACTTTCGCTCCAGCCGGAGCAATCGGAGCAGTCGTGGAGGTAACGAAGCGGCTGAAGCCTTCGGTGTAGAGGGTCACGCTAGTGTAGTGCTTCGTTGTTCTTGGAACTTAAACGGCGATTGGCGCGAATGACCTTCTGCAGAATGTCATTGGCCTTGCCGGTCCAGACGAAGGGCTTTGGGTCGCGATTATGCACGGCGATATACTCCTTGATGGCAGTGATAAGTTCGCGGCCAACAGATAGGCCACGGCACCGAGCTTGCGAACCTGCTGTCGCAGCTTGAGGACTTCGGCTTACAGCTTGAGGTGATCCAGATTGAGCACCTCGGCGGTCACGACCGGACGACCGCGGTTTATCGCCATCCGTGGGCTGTTGAACGCGGGACACCGAAGGGAATGACCAGATCGGGATCGCCCGTCGTGCGGACGATGTCGCGAAGGCGATGATCGTACGTTTGGAGAGTTCGGTTTTGCGCGAGCGTCATGTGGAAATTCTGGCGGGGACGCCCGCTCGCTACAATAGGTCTAGTTCACACGGGCTCGCCTGTCGTGCTACGCTCGGCGTAACTGTCGAGTGCTCGAACGAAAAAGTGCCAAAGGTCATGGCGCGCAGCTGCGCTAAGCTTTAGAGACATCGAAGATCTCCTGGCTGAGCGAGGGGTCATCGTTACGTATGAATCCATTCGACAGTGGTTAAGTTCGGTCCGAACTATGCCAACCAGCTTCGCAAACGCCAAGGGCGATTGGGGGACACGTGGCTCATGGATGAGGCGGTGATCGTCACGGTCCAAGGGGAACGCCGTTATCTCTGGCGTGCTGTTGACCAAGACGATAACATCATCGACATCCTGGTTCAGAAACGTAAAGACAAACAAGCCCGCGAAGCGTTTCTTCCGTAAGATGTTCAAGCACCAAGGTCGATCGCCAAGGTTGATGCTGATCGATAAGCTGAAGAGCTACGCTGCGGCGAGGAGAGAGGTGTCCTTCCCGAAAATTCATAGTTAACTGAATAGTGGCCAGATCTGGCTCGGCGCTAGTCGTTCGAGGTAGGCTGGAAAATACGCTGCGATGCCCCAACTTATTGCCGTGACAACGCTAATCCGCGCCTTCTTTACATTCTTGGTGTCCTGCTTCCGCTCTCGTGCTGCACTGCAGATGGAAAACACGATGCTGCGGCATCAGCTGAATGTGTACGCCCGTCGTCAGGGAAAGCCGCGACTCCGCCCCATGGACCGGTTTCTCTGGGCTTGGGTGTCCCGCGGGGAGATCTCTTGATTACCCGAATCTTGCCGGGCCTTTCCGGGGGTCTGCGGCGACTGGTTGCCGGTAATGTAGCATTTGCAGCGACGCTGGCCGTGGCGCTTGCGCTGCCCGATAACATTGTTTCTTTCGTTCCAAACCAGAGCCATGCCGTCTATGACTTTGGCGATGCCTTGCCCTTTTTGCCTTCTGTTTTCTGTTGTCCCTTGTCAGGTCCCGGGGGTTTGTCCTCGGCCTGCTGCTTTTGCTCTGTGCTTTCGAGGTCGTGTACTTCTGCTACATGGCCTACTTTGGCGGTGTGATTGATGCCAATCTCATCATTCAAGCGTTGCTTGAATACAAAGATGTGTTTGCGGGCGGTCGCGGCGTCGCCGGCTATCTCTTCTACGCTCCTCTCGCCGTCGTCATCCCGTACCTGCTTGCGTGGGCTGCCGTCAGCCGGTTCTGTACCGCGAGATTGACCGTTCCCGGAATGCGGGTCGTCATCGTTGCCGTGGCGCTTATCATCCCATACAAGATTATCCGAACTGGAAATGCCGTCCCATATTATGCCAATGAAACATTTCCCTCGGTCGCAAACTCTTACCTCAACCTTTCAACCCTGGCCTTCAATCATCTGCCCAAACTCCTTTTTGGTTCAGCCGCGGCAAAATTGCGGCAGGGCGCTGCGCCAATTTCCGTCACCAGTGATCGTGACCCGGGCAACATGACAATGGTGATCATCATGAGCGAGAGCCTTACCTTCGACCACATGTCGCTCTATGGTTACAAGCGCGCAACGACCCCGCGCATGGCAAGCTACAAAGAGGACCCGCAGTTCGCCTATACGCGCGGAATTGCCGCCGGGATAGGCACGACATCGACGTTTTACTCCTTCTGGAACGGGATACGCGATCCGCGCAACGAACGGGAGTACATAGAACAGCCGGCCAACCTGTTCCGATTGGCAAAGGCGCATGGTTTCACGACGACATTTCTGTCGGCGCAGACCAGCAACCTGCTGCGTGGCATCGGAACCCATTTCATCGACAACCTTGTGACGCAGGATATGATGGAGCCGGCCTTTGACGACAAACAGGACGGAATGGTTTTAGAGCTGTTGAACAATGTACGGCTGCGCGACAGAGACTTCATTGTGCTGCACCTGCGCAGTGTTCATGCTCCTTATGAGCATAATTATTCAAGCCACCAGGAACTGGCAATTTTCAACATTGAAGGCGTGCCTTTCAAAAACCATCAGCGCAACGCCTATGACAATGCGGTCCGTTATAACGACATGATTGTTTCGCGATTGCTGGATTTCCTGAAAGACAGGGTTCAGCACCCTCTCTATGTCTTTTTTACTTCCGACCACGGGCAATTGCTCGGAGACACGACGACTCGTCAGTTCGGTCACGGAATCCTGCTGCCGGAAGTTGCGCACGTTCCGATCATGGCCTACGTGCGGAATGCCGATCTTTCCGTGCTGGAGGCAGTCCACCGGGCAACGTACATGACCCACTACGAACTGACCCGGCTCATTACCAATGTCCTGGGATTCACAATCCATGACCCCGATGACGGCAAGGGTGAGTATTTCATCAACGGGCTGGGCTACTACGGGCACGGCGGATACATAAGAATCGTCAAGGATGATGTGGCGGGATCCGGGTTGCGATTTGAAAAAGTCGTGATGTAGCCGCGCGCCGGAACATGCCATGTGCATCCACTGCGTCAATCGTTTTAGGCGGGGTCAACGGCAAGCGATCGGACTTGACACAAGGCGCAGTGGCTCGACGATTCTGTCCTGCAATCCATCGCCACGGAAAATAACCTGTCCGAGACCGCCTTTTTTGTTGCCGAAGGCGACGGCTTTCAATTGCGCTGGTTCATGCCGAAATGCGAGGTCAATCTTTGCGGCCATGCGACACTGGCATCCGCGTTCGTTCTTTTTATGGAGCTTGAGACGTCGCGTACGGATGTTCGGTTTTATTCCCGCGGCGGCATTCTGAACGTAGCACGGGACGGACCTATGCTGATCATGGACTTTCCGGCGTCACGATCGGTGCCTTGCGCCGAGCCACCGAAGCCACTGCTGCACGGACTGGGTCAGCAACCCACTGAAGTGTTCATGGGCGATGCCGGGCATAACTATCATGTATGCCTGGAGAATGAGGAAGCGGTTCGGGGTCTGCAGCCGGATCTGAGCCTGTTCGAAACGCTGCATCCGCATGGTCTGGCCGTGACCGCGCCCGGAACCAACGCCGATTTCGTTTCGCGTTACTTCGCTCCCAGCTATGGCATCCCGGAAGATCCCGTGACCGGATCGATCCACAATCAGATCTATCTCCTCTCCGTTCTGCTCGCCCATAACCTAGCTCGAGAACTACAAATGATCGCGCATCCTCCTTCTCGCATCACCCTCGAGAAACGCCCGGCGTTCTGGGATTTCCTGCGCCTCGCTACGATACGCCGCCGCCTCATCCAACGGGCCGGCCGTTTGATCCGTCCCCAAAGACAGCTGACCCTGAGCATGTCCGGCAACGCAGACGTTCGCGATGATCTCTTGCATTATCTCGAGGCTCTAAAAGCCGCCTGAGATCGCCAAACAACGGGAATTTATGCAACGATAGGGTAGACCAATCGGAGGTGCTATGAGCCTTGCCGGCAAGACGCTATTCATCACCGGCGCGTCGCGCGGCATTGGGAAGGCGATCGCGCTGCGCGCCGCGCGCGCCGGCGCGAACGTCGCGATCGTCGCCAAGACCGCGCAGCCGCATCCGAAACTGCCAGGCACGATCTACTCCGCCGCCGAAGAGATCGAAGCCGCGGGCGGGCGAGCCTTGCCGATGCCGGTGGACATCCGCGACGACACCAAAGTCGCCGAGGCGGCGAAGCGCTGCACGGAGCACTTCGGCGGCATCGACATCCTGGTCAACAACGCGAGTGCGATCTCGCTCACCGGCACGCTCGAGACGCCGATGAAACGGTTCGACCTGATGTTCGGCGTGAACGTGCGCGGCACCTATTGCTGCTCGCAGGCCTGCATCCCTTACCTCAAGCAGTCGGCGAAGGCCGAGAATCGCGACGCCTGCGGCCTGTGCGCATGGCCGCAAGCGTCGCGATTCTCGGCCTAACGCCGATGTTGCTGTCCTCCGGCGTCGGCGCGGAAACCCAGCGGCCGTTGGCCACGGTGGTGGTCGGAGGCCTGCTCAGCGCAACGCTGCTGACGCTGGTGCTCTTGCCGGCGCTCTACGAGTGGGATGGAAACCGGCGCAGAGCGCAAGAACGGCAGGAGTAAGAGACGTGCCGCCGACAACCGCGTGTTCCGTCCACGATTGCCGGTGGCCTTGGCACCGGTCGGGAACGACCCGATGAGGCGCCGCCATGCGTAAGTTCTGGCTGTATGTGGCCTTGGCGTTGACGGCAACACTGCCGGGCTTGTGGATGCGCGCGACCGGCGCGCATGTGTCCGTCGTTGCTGATGCCGGGATCGCGGGACTCGCGATTCTGGCCGCCGGCTTCATGTTGTCGTGGGGATTGGAGGCAGCAGAGGAGCACGTCTCGCGCGGACTGGCGTTGGCGGTGCTGGCACTGATCACAGTGCTGCCGGAATTCGTGGTCGATTTCTACTATGCATTCCAGGGCGGACGGCAGCTGGGATCGGAGTATGTCCAGTTTGCGGCGGCCAACATGACGGGGGCCAACCGTTTGCTGGTCGGGTTGGGATGGCCGGCCATCGTGCTGCTGTACTGGTGGCGCAGTGGCAAGCGAAGCGTCGAACTACGCTGGGACAATGCCGTCGAGATCAGCTTTCTCGCGCTGGGCAGCATCTATTCGTTCGCGACCGTTCTGAAGGGGAGGATCGAGTGGTTCGACGCGCTGGCACTGTTCGCCCTGTTCGCCGCTTTCCTGTGGCGGCTGGCGAAGCTGCCCAAGGAGCCTGACGACGACGATGACGAGAGCGAACCGGAAGTGGGGCCCGGGACGGCGCTGAACCAGTTGCCGCGCGCCCGGCAGTTCACGGTCATTGGCGCGCTCGCCATCGCGGTCGGGGCAATCATCCTGCTCGAGGCCGAACCGTTTGCCGAATCGTTGATTGGCGCAGCCGCCGTATTGGGCGTGAACAAATTCCTGCTGGTCCAATGGGTCTCGCCGCTGGCAGGCGAGCTGCCTGAAATCATCATCATGATCTTATTTACGTTGAGTCTGCGCCCGGGGTACGCGCTGGGGGCGTTGATCAGCGACAAGATCAATCAATGGACTCTGCTGGTCGGGGCGCTGCCGTTGGTGTATTCGCTGGGCGCAGGCTCGCTGATCGCCTTGCCGCTGGACGCCCGCCAGGACGAGGAGTTTTTCCTGACCGCCGCGCAGTCGTTGTTCGCGGTCGCGCTGTTGCTGCGCTTGCGTTTCAGCTTGCCCAGCGCGTTGATCCTGCTCATCTTGTTCCTTGCACAACTTGGGATCGGCTTCGTGTTCCAGCATGACGAAGCCCGCACCATCCAGTTGCTGACCTGGTTTGCGTGGCTATACATGATCCTGGCCGTGGCGTTGGTGATCGCCAATCGTTCCCGCTTCATGGCCTATATCCGGGTCGGTCTTCTGAATCGACCGGCGGCGGACATCGCCCTCAAGTCACCCGCATAGGATGTCGTGCCATGAAACAGCTCAAGGCCTTCGCGTACATCGCAACCGCATCGGCGATATCGTCCACGCGCGGCCCGACCCTCTCAAGCCCTTGCACCGGCTAGCCGCGCTTGCAGGCCGGCGAGTTCCCGGATCGGCCGCACCTCGATGCTGCCCACGCTCGCCGGCGGCATCTTCGAGGCCAACTGGATGGGAGTAGATCGACCACTGAGCGATGAATCAACCCTAACGTTGCAAAACATCCGTTAGTTCGGCGAACTCATGCAGCTTTCAGAGCCGCTAGGTAATGCAACAATTCCTCCTGAACGGCTTGGTTAGCTGACATAGTGAGGGTGAGCTGTCCTTGGGGCCGGCTGATCCGCCCGCAAGGCCAACTCACTCTTAGTCTCTCCGCAAACCCAGCCGTCCGCGACGAGCTGTTGCATTACTTGCAAGCACTGAAAGCCGCCTGAAATCACTAAACAACGAAAATTTATGCAACGTTAGGGTAGAAATGAAACGCAAGAATCCAAAGTATGGCTGCCTGAGGATTGCACAAGCGATTTCGCACGCCTTCGGTATTGACCTCAAGAAGGACGTTGTCCGACGGATCCTCAGTAAGCACTACCATCCTGACCCTACCGATACCGGCCCTTCGTGGCTTACCGTCATCGGGCACGCGAAAGACAGTCTGTGGTCGATAGACTTATTTAAGTGCGAGTCGATATTGTTGAGAAGTTTCTGGGTTCTGGTCGTCATCGACGTCTTCATCCGACGGTTCATCGGTTTCGGTGTGGAGCCCCACCGCCCACTTCAGCGCAAGTCGGCCGTGGGCTACCATGCTGCCATGCGCTGGAGTCTCCGCACTCCCGACCGCGGACCCACCGGCCACCGACGACCTCAGCGGGCTCATCGGCCAGCCCGCGCCCGGCTGGAAGCTCGAGCACTGGTTCAACTCCGAGCCGCTCGCGCTCCAGGACCTGCGCGGCAAGGTGGTGCTGGTGCGCTGGTTCATGGGTCCGAGCTGCCCGCTCTGCAGCGCCACCGCGCCGGCCCTGAACCGTTTCGACGAGGAGTACCGCAGCCGCGGCCTGGTCGTGATCGGCGTGTACCACCACAAGGACCCCGAGCCGCTCGATGTCGAGACCGTGCGCGGCTACGTCGAGCACTACCAGTTCCGCTTCCCCGTGGCCGTGGACCC
>Ga0136623_10000489_pt1 | contig 11864 bp, 9 predicted proteins | sample AntDrymUQ4492106_2_FD_104656 | JGI IMG/M metagenome (GOLD analysis project Ga0136623, IMG submission 104656) | Polar desert sand microbial communities from Dry Valleys, Antarctica - metaG UQ449 (21.06) | ecosystem: Environmental > Terrestrial > Soil > Desert | place: Antarctica: Dry Valley...
GGCGGACAAGATCCTCGCGGCCGAGCGCCCTCCGCTCGACCGGCTCTGGGTCGAGGAGGCGTTCGCACGGGTCGAGAGCGTGGTCTACGGAGGCGACGCGGCGGCGCTCCCCGAGGCCGTGTCGACGCTCGCGCGCGAGCGCGGGGAGCTCGCCGGCGCCCGCGCGGAGGGCGAGGGGCCGCCGGTCGTGGACGGTCGCGGCGCCGACGTGTCCGCGGGCTCGTCCCCGCCGCGGGTGAAGGCCTCCTGCCCGGTTAAGGTACCCGGTCGTGGAGGTGATCCAGCAGATCGGGTCTTACGCGGGGTTCGCGGCGGTGGTGGGCCTCGCGGTGCTGAGCGCGCTCTACTTCTCCCAGGCCCGCGATCTGCGGCGGCTGCGGGAATGGGCGGGCCGGGCGCCGGACCGCCCTGGGCCGGCGCGCGCCGCAGCCGATCCGCGGGGCTCGCCGACGGCGCCCGACCGAGAGGCACAGGCCTCGCCGGTGGCCGCGGCCGGCGGCGTCGTCGCCGGCCAGGCCACGGCGGCGGGCTCGGCTCGGCCGGTCGAGGCCGGCGGGCCAGCGACTGCGACCGCCCTCTCGGGGGCGCCGGCGTCCCAGCCCGGCGCTTCTGCACCCGCGGCCGTGCCCACGGGGCCCCCCGCCCCTCTCAGCGTGGCGGGAGCGGGGCCGAGCCCCGCGCGCCCCTCGTTCCCCCGCGCGGCGCCGAACGGGAAGTCGGCGGCCGCCGTGCCCCGCCGCCCTGCTCCCGCCCGCGGCGCTGGTGGGCCGGGACGTTCGCCCGAACGCTCGGTGAGCCTGCGCTACGTGGTGCTCGCAGTGGTGGGTGCGTTGATCGTGATCGCCGCAGGCACATTCGCCGTCGGCCTGCTCGACGGACGCGAGGAGTCCGCGCCGCCCCAGCGCGCCAACACCCCGGGCGCGCCGCGCCAGCCGGCCGCGCCCGGCGCGCCGTCCTCGGTCACCTTCTCGGTCCTCAACGGCACCGGCGTGGACGGGTTGGGCAAGCAGGTCGCCGACGAGCTCGAAGCCACGGGCTACCGCCGCGGCAACGTCACGAACGCGAGTGAGCAGAAGGCGGAGTCGGTCGTCCTCTACGCGGGCGGAGCCCGCGCCGACGCGCTCGCGGTCGCGCGCGAGATCGAGGTGAGCCAGACCGAGCCGATCGACGCCTCGAGCCAGGTGCTCGCGGGTGACGCCAGCGTGGTCGTGGTCGCCGGCGCCGACCGGGCGCAGTAGCGACTTCGGCCGAGCGGTCCCGTGCCCGCGAGGCGGTGATGCCGACGCGCCTACGTGGGACTAGAGTCTGCTCGCCGTGAGCGCCCCGTCCACGCCCGGGCATCCTTCGGAGGAGGCCGGAGGCGAGGGAGCGGCGGAGCCGGTCGGTGGTTCGCTGCGCGTGCCTGCGAACGGCAGTCGCCGCGAGCGCGCCCTTCTGATCGTGACCCTGGTCCTGATCGTGGCGGCGAGCGCTGCCTTCCTGCGCGCCCAGACGCTCAAGCTCGAGCCCTCGCCGGTCAAGCGTCCACGGGTCGAGAGCGTCTTCTCGCCCGTCTGTGGCTGCGAGGACACGACCGCGGGGCTCTCGTTCGGGCTTCGCCGCGCCAGTCGCGTCGACGCGCAGATGATCGACTCCGACGCCCGGATCGTGCGGATGCTCGCGGATGGTGCAGAGCGGCCTGCGGGTCGCCAGCGTCTCGAGTGGGACGGTCGTGACGATGCCGGCCGCCTGGTGGCCGATGGGGCCTACCGCCTGCGCCTCTTCCTCGACGAGGAGCGCGAGGTGGTGGTGCCGCGCGCCGTCGTCCTCGATACGCAGGCGCCGCGCGCAGCACTCGGCGCGGTCGTTCCGCGTGTGGTCGCCGCTCCGCGGCGCGGGCGCGACGCGCGTCGGCGGGCCGAGCGCGCCTCGTCCGGCCCGGCGGCGGTCGCCCTGCGCTACCGATCGAGCGAGGCCGGCCGGGCGATCCTGCTCGTCGACGGCCGGCCGGCCGTGCGCAGCGCTCGCCGCCCGCCCGGCCGCAGCTCGCTCAGGTGGGACGCGCGCCTCGACGGGCGGGCGCTCGCGGCCGGCGTCTACGAGCTCTCGCTGCGCGTCCGCGACCGGGCGGGCAACTCAAGCATGTCCACGCGCACCGTGGACCTCCGCGTGCGTCGCTCCCGCTGACACACCGGTCGGCGGTGCGCTCCCTGCGCCGGTTCGCCGTTCGGACACGAAGAGCAGACCGGCGAGCAGGCTCGCCGCCACGGGCCAGATGAGATACGAGGTCTGGAACACCCGCCCGATGAAGAAGAGCACGAGCACCGATACCGCGAAGCCCGCCGCCGCCGTCCAGGTCGCGTCGGAGCGCAGCTGCGCGCGCACGAGCAGGGCGGTCAGCGGCAGCCAGACAAACAGCGCGAGCGGGGTGAAGGGGTAGGGGCCGAAGCGGTCCTCGAGCACGCCGGCTTCGAGCAACACGCCGGCCAGCCCGTATCCGATGATGCGGTAGGTGGCGCCGCCGTAGACGACCGTGTCGGCGAACAGCGCGCCCGCGTCGATGATCACGAACGGGAGGAAGCCGACGGCGAGCACGGCAGAAAAGGCGATCCCGGCGGCGCGCCGGGCGCGCGGCGAGGCGCGGCGCCAGAGCGCCACCGCGAGGAACGGCGCCGCCACGACGGCGAACTGCTTGAGCAGGATCGCGACGGCGAGGGCCGCCGCCGCGCCGGTGAGCCGGCCGCGGACGACGAGCGCAAAGGCGACGATCAACGCGAGCACCGCCGGCGCGTCGGCGGTGCCGAACCACGCGGCGCGGACGGCCAGCGGGCTCGCGGCGAGCGCCGCTCCGAGCGCGAGCCGTACCCCGAGCGGGCCGCGGAACAGCAGCGCCGCGGGTAGGGCGGCGAGCGTGAGGAGCGCGACGAGGACGCGGTAGTCGTCGAACGGCTCGGGCATCACGCCCCAGGCCGCGGCGGTCAGCGGCGTCCCCGGGAAGTAGGCGAAGTGGCGCAGCGCGACCTGGGTGTCGCGAGTTTGCGGCGACACCGAGCCGTCGAGCGCGTAGAAGCGCTCCAGTCCGGTGAAGCGGTAGTCGTAGCCGTAGGGCGTCTCGCCGTCGCGCACGAGCTCGCCGGCGATGTCGATCTGCTGGGTCGAGTCGTTGACGTGGAACCACGGCGCCGTTCCCTCGCGCAGCCCGACCTGGAGCAGGACGCCGGGGAGTACGAGCAGGGCGACGACCACGGCTGCCACCGCTGCGGCGGCCGAGTGCCCCAGTCGCCCGCGAATGAGCACGGCTGCGGCGGCGAGCGCGGTTATCGCGACGGCCAGGGTGGCCGCGGCGCGCAGGAGGGCCGGGTCCCACTCGCCGCCGGCCGCGCGCACGAGCGGCGCGAGTACGCCGCGCGCTTCGGCGGGGGGGACGCGGAAGGGCCACGGGTCGGAGCCCAGCTCGGGCACGTTGATCGCCACGAGCACCCCGAGGACGCCCAGCAGCATGAGCGCCTCGCCGCGCTCGAGCGCGCGAGGGAATCGGGTCGCCACCGCTCAGCTCCGCGCGATCGTCGGTTCGGGGGGCGCCTCGACCGCCGCGGGCGACGACGCCGCCGCGGCCCCCGAGGCCGCCGCGATCCCGAGCGCGATCCAGGTGATCGGGTTGTCGAAGAAGCCCTCGTAGAAGAGCGAGTGCACGAACAGCGTCAGGAGCACTGCCGCGAGCCCGAGCCCGAGGACGGGGTCGCGCCGCCGCACACCGGTGAGCGTGCGTGCGGCGCCGACGAGCAGCGCGAGGTAGGCCGCGAGCCCGAGTGCGCCCAGCTCGGCCGCGACGGTCAGCGGCGTGGTGTGGGAGGCGTAGCGGCGCTCCGCGCGCCGTCTGCTCGCGAGCTCCCGGCTCGCCGCGGGCTGGCTGGCCACGCCAACGCCGACCACCGGGTGCTCGGCGAACACTGCGAGCGTCGACGCGACGAGCGGCGAGCGCCCGCTGGTCACCGAGCGCTCGTCGTTCTGGCCGAGCTGGTACGCGAACAATCCCAGGCCGGCCACCGCGACGACCGCGGTCAGGCTCGCAACGAGGCGCCGGCTGCGGCGTTCTCCGGCCACGAGGGCCAGCGCCACCGCGACCACGACGAGCGCGATCATGCTCGACTGAGAGTAGGAGAAGTAGAGACCCGTCCCGAGCAGCGCGAGCAGTGCCACCGCCGGCGCCAGACGCACGCGGCCGAGCCAGAGCACCACGAGCACGATCGCGATCGCCAGGACGAGATGACGGCCGTAGTGGCTCGGGTCGTCGAACAGCGAGGTGACCCGGAACAGCGAGCCGTAGGCGTTGCCGGCCTCGAGCCGCGAGGAGGAGAAGAACACCTGCCCGCTCGCGGCCTGCCAGATGCCCACGGCCGCGAAGATCGCGCCGGGTACCACCACCGCAGCGGCCAGGAGCGGGCGCAGGCGTGGGTGGTCGATCGGCTGGCGAGCGATCACGGCGACGAGCGCGGCGAACGGGAGCCAGAAGAAGATGAGCTGATCTCCGCCGGCCGCCGGATCGGCGGACCACAGCAGCGAGGTGACGACGAGTGCGAGAAAGGCGGCGGCGGGCACGGCAAAGGCGCGCGGCAGCTCGCGCACGGGCTCTCCGCGCGCGACTCTCCAGGCGAGCGCGAGCACCGCGGCCGCCAGCAGCGCATACAAGGGCAGGAGCCTGCCGAGACCGCCCGCGGCGAGCCCCACGGGGAATCCGTCGGCCTCGAAGACGAGCGGCGGGCGAAGCGGCGCCGCCACCAGGGCCAGAGGCGCCACCGCAACCGGGTGGCGGACGAGGATGGCGGCGACCGCGGCGGTCGCCCCGAGGGCAACGGCCAGCGCGAGCAGCCCGATCGGCGAGATCAGGAGCGAGATCAGGCTCGCGGCTTCGCCCTGGCTCGAGAGCAGCGCCGCTTCGGCGAACCCGAGCAGGAGAAGGCCCCCGAGCAGCGTCGAGCGCGAGCGAGAGAGCAGGAGCAAGCCGGTGCCGAGCGCTCCGGCCCCGGCGGCCAGGTACGCCATCGCCCTCCGTAGAGCAGACGTCGAGGAGCGTTGCATCATAGTGCAGGATCGGACCCCGCCCCACGTGGCCATGCGAGAGGCCGGTATGCGTGGGACCCCGGACGGACGCCGCCCCCGCCCGGGCTACAGTGAGAGCGTGGACTGGAAGCGGACGGTGAACGCCGCCTTGGACCGGACGACCGGCTACGAGCTCCGCCGACGAGACCGGCGCGCGAAGCCCGCCGCCAGGGATAGGAGGGACAGCGTCGCCAGCCTGCGTCCGGGCGACCGGCTCGTGGCCGCCCCGGCCTTCATCCTCTGCACGCTTCGCTCGGGCTCGACCCTGCTCCGCGTGCTTCTGAACAGCCATTCGCAAGTCCACGCTCCGCACGAGCTTCACCTGCGCTACGTCTCAGTGCACCTCGACCGGAAGTGGTCGAAGCGCTCGATGAACGAGATGGGCCTCGATGCCAGATCCCTCGAGTACCTGCTGTGGGACCGCGTGCTCCACCGCGAGCTCGCGACCAGCGGCAAGCGGCTGATCGTCGACAAGACGCCGAACAACGTCTTCATGGCGAACCGCCTCCGAGAGTGCTGGCCGGACGCCCGCTTCGTCTTCCTGCTCCGCCATCCGGCGGCGATCGCACGGTCGTGGCAGGACATGGCCGGGAAGGACGGCGACAAGGAGATCGAGCTCATCAGGCGCTACTGCTCGGCCCTGGAGGGGGCGCGCCAGACCTACGACGGTCTCACCGTGCGCTACGAGGACCTGACCGCGGATCCGCTCACGACGACGCGGCGACTCTGCCGGTTCCTCGACATCGAGTGGGAGCCGACCATGCTCGAGTACGGGAAGTTCGAGCACGGCCGCTACCGCGCCGGGCTCGGCGACTTCGCCGAGAAGATCAAGATGGGTGAGGTCAGACCCCCCGACCCGCCGCCCGACGAGATCCCCGAGCCCCTGCGCGAGGCATCCGCGGCATGGGGTTACGCGCCGAGCGTCGACAGTGCGGCCTCGCAGCGGTCGGCCACCCCGTCCTGAGAGCCCACCGGACCTCAGCGCGCCGCTCCTTCGACCGCGCGTCCTCCGCGAACGCCCGAGCGCCTCAGCCGGTCCCGATTGACGTGGAGCCGACTCCGTCGCCCGCCGAAGGTGCGCGGTCCCATGGCGGGGGCCCGAGCGCACCGAGGTCGCGAAAGAGCCGATCCCAGTCGCGGCCGATGGCCTCGACAGCGTACTCTCGCGCGGTTTCACGGGCCATGGCGCCCATGCGGTCGCGCTCGTCCTCGCTTTCGATCAGCCGCAACAACGCGCGCGCGAATCCGTCGACGTCCTCTTCGGGCACGAGCAGGCCGTCCTCTTCGTGGGTGATGATGTCGGACGGACCGCGCGGGCAGTCGAAGCTAACGGCGGGGAGACCCTTGCTCATGGCCTCGATGATGACCATGCCGAAGCCCTCGAAGCGCGAGCTGAGCGCGAAGATCGACGCCTTCGACAGTTCGTCGCCGAGCCGCTCCGCACGTCCCATCAGAAGGACGTTGTTGTAGAGACCGCGCATGATGATCATGCGGCGCAGCTTCCTACCCTGACGCCCGGCGCCGTAGATCCGCAGCTTCCACTCGGGGTGCTTGACCGCGACGACCTCGAAGGCGCGGATCAACATGTCGAAGCCCTTCTGACGAGTGAGGCGCCCGGCGGCCACCACGATCGGGTTTCGCAGGCTGGAAGGAGCGCCGGAGAGCGGCGGAAGGGCGTTCGGAATCTGCACGATCCGCGTGTCGCTACCTGCGAGAACCTCCGCGTACTCCTTGAGATCGCCCTCGGTGAGCACGGCAAGAGCATCGAGGCGGCGGTAGTCGCGGCGCATCGCCCGCTTGACGGACTCGCGGTGTACGGCAAAGTGCATATGCTCCTGACCGACGGTAACGACTCGAGGGGGAGCCAGCTCGGCGGCGATCAGGTTGAGCGACGGCCGGGTTGTGATCATCGTTCCCGGGGAAAGCGAGCGGAGCTTTCGGACCAGCCGAACGTCGGTCCAAAGCGAGCAGCGTCCGAAGCTGGACTCATCCTTCGGCACGAGCAGGCTCGGCCGCCCCTGCAGCCAGCCGCGGACCTTTGCGCGCAGGCCAGGCTGCCCACCCGGCTGCGTGCGGTCGTCGAGCCCGGTGACCGTCACTCCGCCGGGAAGGGGGAAAAACGCATGCTCCCGCTCGCGGAGCAGGCTGACCACCTCGACCTCGTAGCGTTGACCGAGGTACTCGGCGAGGTTGAGGACCGTGCGCACGGTACCCCCCATGCCGAACGCGTGGAGGACGAAGATGTAGATCCTCGGCACGGCGTCCGGGTCACGTCTGTGTCGCTCCCGCTTGAGCAGGACGCGCAGTACTGCGACAACGAGACCGCGCAGCGCACTGCGAGCTGAGTTCGACACGGCGTCGAGGCGGCTCGGGGTTCGAGCCTCAGGCTCGGGCGAAGGCGGCGTGGCCACGGATCGGGCCCGGACCGCCTTCGACCGCACGGACAGGCTGTTGTCGGCGGTGTAGTAAGGCCGCAGCTCGCGGCGGCCCCCGGCGAAGCGGACGCGCCGTGCCGGGTACTGAATCGCCCGTTTCTTGTCCGCCACGTCGTCCAGGTAGGTGCCGAGCCGCCGCCGCTCGCCGTCGATATCGAGATACAGGTCCCAGACCTCCGCGGCCGGCGCCGCCACGACGAGGCTCTCGAGGGACAGCCGCGCGCTGAAGGCGCCTCGGGCCAGCTCGGCCGGACCCGCGACCTCCAAGTCGCTTCGCCGCGCCCGGGCGACGAGCTGCGCGTGGGCGAGGGCGTCGGCCGGCGTCTCCGGCGGCGGGCCAATGCCTTCGATGCTCACGTCGCCTCCATCGACCCAGACGCGCGCCACCTCGGCGTGCGGCGACAGCGCCCGCACGGCGATGCTGAGCTTGCCCTTGCCAGTCAGGTACGGGACGACCCGGATCAGCTCGTTCTCGTTGTTCACCACCGCGGGTCGGAGGTCGGCTGTCCCGAGGATGGCGCTGACCCGCCGCTCGACGACGGAGGCGCTGGAGGCGAACGCCACGTACACGTCCCACGCACCGGGCTCCAGCGCAAGCTCGTCGGCGGTGGGGTCGAGCACGATGTCGAAGTCCGTCGGCTCGGCCCTCCCCGGAGGAAGGGGCAGGTGGAAGTCTGTTCCGGAGTCACGAGCCCGGATCACGAGTTGCCGAGCTGCTTCGCTCGCGATCCCGGACGGAGCAGCGGCCGTACCGCGAAGCCACAACCGCGATCCGTCGAGGACGCCGAGCGCGCGAACCGCCGGTGCGGGAACCGCTTGTGCTCGCTCACGAGCCATGGCGGTATCCCTGGCGTCCTCGAGGCTCGGAGACGCTCAGGAGGAGGCGACGAACGGCGCCAGGAGCATCGCGCGAACGGTGACGGCTACCGAGCACCCTTGCGACGGCTACTGGACATCTTTGATGGTGCCGAAAGTCGTCTCATGGTCTTCCACGTTGCTGCGCAAGGCGCGGACGACGGCGTCGACCAGGGTGGGGGCGATGCGGACGCGCGCGACCACGTCCGCCTCGACCGCCGAGCGCTGCTCGCTCGGCTGGACTTGGCAGAAGTCGATCGTGAACTCGTGCGCGGAGTGGCTGACGAGTGCGAGGTTCGCGTAGATGCCCTCGCGCACGTCGTCGCGCACACGGACGTGCACCTCCTGCTCTTCGGTCGTGCTCGTCTGCTCGTTCTGCGCCATCACAGTTCCTGTCGCCGTCAGCCGGCGGTGCAGTCTAACTCACGCTGTCCGGGCGAAAACGTCCGCCCACGACCGCCCCGAGCCGCGGCGGCGCTTTACCATGGAGCACGAACCCGTCCGCCACGCTCGGTGAGCGCCTGCGATACCGGAGGAGCCGGCGCTTGAGCAGAGGAGCCCCTCGGTGACGCCCACCCAACCAGACGCCCACGGAAGGCCCGGCCGCACCCGCTACACGCTCGACGACATCCGGGCCACGTACAAGCGTCGCGACGCGTGGTGGACGGTGTTCCTCGTCGATCCGATCACCGCGCGGCTCATGCTTCCGGTCGCGAACTGGACGAACGTCACGCCCAACCAGATCTCCGTCGCGTCCTTCGTGGTTGGCTGCCTGGCCGCGGTGTGCTTCGCGCAGTCGAGCTATCTCGCGCTCGCCGGCGGGGCGCTCCTCTACCACCTCAGCTTCATCCTCGACTGCATGGATGGGAAGGTGGCCCGCCTGAAGGGCACCGGATCGGTGTTCGGCGTGTGGTTCGACTACAGCTTCGACCGCTACCGGGTGTTCGTCTGCGCGGTCGCGCTCGGCTACGGGCAGTTCGAGCGCACCAACGATCCGGCCTACATCTGGCTCGCGCTGCTGGTCGTCTTTCTCGACATGCTCCGCTACATGGACGCGCTCCAGATGTCGAAGCTCCGCCGCGAGATGGACCGGCAACTGCGGGCGGCGCGAAGCGAACGGCGCGCGCGCCGGCGCGGGAGCGAGTACGTGGTGGCCGACGAGATCCGCGCCCGCCGCCTTCCGGCGCCGGCCCCGACGCTGCCGCGGTTCTACCGGGTCCCGTTGGTCGCGCACGAGCGGTCGGTCAGGGCTGCGCGCGCCGTGCGGCCGGACTTGAACCGCGACTTCCGGACGCGTTTCTCGCTATGGCACGGATTTCGCGACTCGCTCGCCGCACGGCGGGTGCGACCGCACGTGTTCAGCGGCGTCGAGTACCAGATGTTCATTTTCATCATCGGCCCGCTGCTCGACCAGGTCGCCAGCCTCATCATCTTCAGCTCGGTCCTGCTACTTGCCTTCGAGCTCTTGATCATCTACCGCCTGCTGCTCAGCACGAAGGAGTTCAACCGGGAGTTCCGCCGCATGAGCGCAGGGCACCGTGAGCGCGTGACCATCGGACTATCCAGGCAGGCGCCCCCAGACCCGTTCGACGATGCCCTCGAGGCTGGCAACCTCGGGGCGTAGACCGAGAGGGTGCGATCCCGAGGTCAGGACCTCAGCAGCGAGCCGTACCCCAAGCGGTGCAGCCGACCGTGATGTTGTTGAAGGTCCTGACGCGCACGGTCTCCCCGGCGTTGGCGAAGGCCGCCCCCTCTATCCGCCAGTAGCGGACGAGCCCGCGGTCGGTCCCCGTGCCGGTATAGAGGCGGAAGACCTGGCCGGGTACCAGCACCGTGCTTTCGCGGATCTCATAGGTGTATGGCTGGTTCTCGACGAGGTAGCCCTCGAGATTGACGTTGCCCTGGCTGATGTTCTTCACGTCGACGTACTCGGGGGTGCCCTCGTACTTCGCGGAGAGGCTCAACTTGCCCTGGAGCGGGTCGGTGCAGCTGTAAGCGCACGGGTAGGTGAAATGACCGCGGATGTCGGTGTGCGGGTCGAGCAGGTAGACGCCGTTGCCGTAGCCGTGCTCGTCGGGATTGCCAAGCAGTGGCTTGCTCAGACCGAAGTGAAAGCGCCCCGCACCGCAGTCGTTCGTACCGCTCCCGATGCGAATGGTCACGGTCGCCCCCGGGGCGATCGAGGCGCAACTCGGGAATCGCCACATGAAGTGCGATCGGTCGCGGATCGCCCAGCCACCCAGCGGAAGCCGCGTCGTGGTCGAAGGATTCTTGATCTTGATGTACTCACCGTTGAGGTTGCTGGTGTCGGCGCCGTCGGCATCCCACTGCGCCCAGACCTTCGGCGGAACGCTCTGGGAGGGACCGGTGCCACAGGTCGCGGACCTCCAGAGCGGGCCTCGACGGCCAGCGGCCGCTCTCGACGAGCGCAGGTTGTAGTCGCGGTTGCGGGCCCACTCGTCACGGTGCGCCTCCCACAGCACGAGCCCCTCGTCGGCGAGGATCGCCCCCGCGTCGCGCCAGGCCCCGCTGGAGTCCTGGAACGCGGCGAAGCGAAAGATCCGGCCGTCCGACAGCCTCGGGGAGGAGAACGACGTCATCCGGACGCGCTTCCTGTCGATCAGCTGGGCCAGGCGGCGCTTCGCGGGCTCCGCTCCGCACTGATTCCTCTCGCCCGTGCGGTGGGCGAGCTCGGTGGCCTGGATGCCGATCATCCGGACGCGCTCCTGGCGGCCGCTGGAGAGCCGAACGCCGAACGTGTCGCCATCGGAGATGCGGTTGACCGTGCCGTACTCGGCTCGGAGCGTCGGGGCGGCGGCGGCCGAGGACACCGGTCCCGCGACCGCGCCCAGAGCGCCGACCATGGCGAGGATTGCTACCGAAGGACCGCGCATCTGCATCTACCCCGATCGTGAGAAGTTCGTGGCCGCCAGCGCTTGTCGGCGGTCGCCGAGAAACGACGTCTTCAGCTGATCGGAGACCTCGCCACCTGACGCGAGTTGCGGTAGCCGTTCATCGAACGTCTGTCCAAGAGCGAGCGCCGAGGTCGGCGCGTCGCGGGCGCCGGGCGCTCTATTCCAGAGCGGCGGCGGTTGGCAGAGCGGCTCGGTCGTGGAGCGCGCTTAACGCCCGCGCCTCACTCAGCTCAGCGAAGAGGCTCTCCCACAGCGGTCCGATCGAGTCCATCCCATAGGTGCGAGCGGTATCGATCGCGGCGGCCGCGCAGCGGCGGCGCAGCTCCTCATCCTCGACCATCTCGATCAGCCCGGCCGCGAAGGCGTCCACGTCCTCGGGCGGGACGAGGATGCCGTTTCGATGGTCGTCGACGATGTCCGCCGGACCGGTGGGACAGTCGAAGCTGACGACAGCCGTTCCCTTGCTCATCGCCTCGAGCAGGACGAGTGGGAAGCCCTCGAAGCGCGAGCTCAGCGCGAACACCGAAGCTCGCTCCAGTTCGTAGCCCATGTCGGTGGCCGGTGGCGCGAGCGTCACGAC
>Ga0136623_10000491_pt1 | contig 11862 bp, 15 predicted proteins | sample AntDrymUQ4492106_2_FD_104656 | JGI IMG/M metagenome (GOLD analysis project Ga0136623, IMG submission 104656) | Polar desert sand microbial communities from Dry Valleys, Antarctica - metaG UQ449 (21.06) | ecosystem: Environmental > Terrestrial > Soil > Desert | place: Antarctica: Dry Valley...
GCTACTATTAGTGTAATTAAAACAAGGTGTTAGGCCTGTGTGAATGCTATCTGGGCTTCCGGCGTTCAGTATATTGCAATTTGAGACGAGATCGGTAAAACTAAAGCCGCCGTCTTCCGAGAGTTTATAGTCGTCGCGCACGCAATCAAGTTTTCTGTTTCTACTATACGGGAGGAAAGTTAATGATCAGCAAAAACTGGAGCCGCAAGTTCATTGCGGCCTGCGTATCAGTCGCCGTCCTGAGCGTCTATTCGATGGTTACATTGGCGGCGCCAGGGGCTAAGGCCCCCTCAGGCGAACTATCGATTTCCGGACAAGTTACGGTAAATGGCCAAAAGGTTATTTCCGGTGGCACGTTCTTTTCGGACGGCGTCATTGCCACGGCGGATCACAGCGGCGCTACAGTCGGTATCAGCAAGCTCGGCCGCGTTGAATTGGCACCCAAATCCAGCCTGAAACTGAACTTCACAGACACCAGCATTTCGGGGATGCTTGACAGTGGTGTCACTCACGTTTCAACGCTGCCCGGAATCTCAGTTAACATCACCACAAAAGATGGGACAATTGTAGTTGATGGTAGCCAGGCCACCTCTTTCACGGTGGATGTTAAGAACGGGAACACCGTCGTAGCAACCGAGTCGGGGCTGGCAGAGTTGCGTGCCGGTAGTACGGTTAAGGCGATTGCGGCCGGCAACAGTGCAACCGTTGGCACTCCTGTTCCTCAGGGCGGAGAGGATGATAGCGACCTTGACGGTGGTAGATTGGCGGTGCTGCTGATTGCCGCTGGCGCTGCTATCGGCCTGGTTTTCTACGCCATCACGCACAACAACGACATTAACTTGGGCGGCACAGTAATAGTAGTGAGCCCGACTAAGTAAGCGTTGATTTGATCCAGGTCCTAGAAATACCGTTCGGCGTTTTACGAATGGTCATGTGATGTAACCTTGCGGGTCACGCGACTCTCAGTCGTGATTGACCCGTAAGGTTTTGGCGGTATCAATAAATCCCACCTGAAGTTTCTAAGGTAGCATTCCATGCAAATTGGAGTAATCGGCACCGGTTACGTTGGGTTAGTTACGGGCGCGTGCTTCGCGGAGTTTGGAGTCGATGTGACCTGTGTAGACGTCGACACAGAGAAAATTGAGCGCCTCTTGGCTGGCGTAATGCCCATCTACGAGCCAGGACTGGAACAGATCGTTACCAAAAACGTCCAGGCAGGCCGCCTGCGATTTACCACAGATGTCAAACAGGCGGTCGAGCAGGCTCTGGTCATCTTTCTGGCCGTCGGAACTCCCCCTAAAGCCGACGGTTCTCCCGATCTTAGCTTCGTTGAAGCCGCCGCGCGCTCTGTGGCGGAACACATGAACGGGTACAAAGTGATTGTTACTAAATCTACCGTACCCATTGGAACTGGCGAGTATATTCGCGGCCTAATACGGGAAAACCGCAAGTCACGCGTTAACTTTGGGATAGTTTCGAACCCCGAATTCCTTCGCGAGGGGGCGGCCATCAGCGATTTCATGCGGCCCGACCGGGTTGTCATTGGCAGTGCCGATGAAGAGGCAATTGCCATTATGCGCGACCTGTACCGCCCCCTTTACCTGATCGAAGCCCCATTTGTCGTTACCTCGCTGGAGGCTGCAGAGCTAACCAAATATGCTGCGAACGCATTTCTAGCCACGAAGATATCTTTCATTAATGAGATAGCAACTCTTTGTGAAAGCATCGGCTGCGACGTTCATGACGTCGCAAGGGCTATCGGAATGGACAAACGTATTGGTAGCAAGTTCCTGCATCCGGGTCCGGGGTTTGGTGGGTCTTGTTTTCCGAAAGACACGCAAGCGCTCGCATCAGTTGCTCGCCAGTTTAATTGTGACTCTCTGCTGGTTGACGCGGTAATTGAGGTCAACCGCCGGCAACGACAGGCAATGGTACCCAAGATTGAAAAACTCGTCGGACCACTTAAGAACACAACAGTGGCTGTGTTGGGTCTTGCTTTCAAGCCAGAAACAAACGACATGAGGGAAGCTCCGTCCGTAGAGATCATTCGCGGCCTGGTAGCAAGCGGAGCGAGTGTGCGAGCCTATGATCCAGTCGCAATGACTGAGGCCCGGCAGCTACTGCCGGACATCGACTATGCGGAAGATGAGTATGCGGCAGTTAAAGATGCTGATGCGTTAGTTTTCGTGACGGAATGGAATCAATTTCGAGCGCTGGATATGACCCGTATTCGCGATTTGATGAAGTCAGCTAAGATTGTCGATCTGCGAAACATCTACGACCCCGCAGACATGCGCGAACTTGGGTTTGAATATGTGGGGGTGGGTAGATAAGTAGGATTGACAACTAAATACCTGAACTGAGCTTGTTCTCTATCTGGATGTTTCTATGAGTCTATCAGGAATAGCCTTGGTGACTGGAGGAGCCGGTTTCGTCGGTTCACATATAGCTTCAGCGCTCGTTACCAGCGGTGCTCGCGTTCGCATTATCGATGACCTCTCCACCGGCTATCGCGAGAACATAACAGAAATCGGCGGTGACATCGATTTCGTTCAGGGTAGCCTGGCTGATGAATCGTTGTTAAACAAGGCGCTGGAAGACGTTGAGTTAGTTTTTCACGAGGCAGCCATCCCTTCCGTGCCGAGATCGGTTGAGAATCCTCGTCAGACTCACGTGGCCTCGGTAGATGCGACGTTCTCCTTATTACTAGCAGCTCGTGACAAGAAAGTGAGGCGTGTGGTCTATGCGGCCTCGAGCTCTGTTTATGGAGATCAACCCACTCTGCCCAAATCCGAGACGATGTTACCGGATCCTCTTTCACCCTATGCGGTGGCAAAGTTGGTGGGCGAATACTACTGCCAGGTTTTCACACGTGTCTACAAGCTCGAAACCGTTTCGCTTAGGTACTTCAACGTGTTCGGACCCCGGCAGGATCCAAGTTCGCAATACTCTGGCGTAATCTCACGGTTCATCGCTGCGCTTCTAAGTGGGCAAACACCTGTAATATACGGGGACGGCGAGCAGTCGCGGGACTTTACTTACGTCGACAATGTTGTGCAAGCGAACCTTAAGGCTGCCCAGACTAGCAAAGGTGTCGGGTCGGTCATCAACATCGCGAATGGTCAGCGAATCACCTTGAATGAACTCCTGGGGGAACTCAAAGACCTTACCGGCAGAGCGAGTGTAAACGCGGTCTATGAAGATTCTCGGCCAGGCGATGTCCTCCACAGCCTAGCCGACATTTCACGCGCCCGTGAACTGCTGGGATTCGAACCTCAAGTGGGACTACGTGAGGGTCTACGACGGACGATGGACTGGTGGAAAGACAGCCGCTTTGCCGCGGCTTAAGCTCGAACAGAAGCCCTCCAGACAATTCCTAGACAGTGGATCCTATACTTTTCTCGTCGACCAACGCTTGAAGACTATCTGAATATGGCGCCCGGGCTACGCCTTTGTTTGTGATGATTGCCGTGATTAGCTGATTTGGCGTGATATCAAATGCGGGGTTGTAGACAGCCACGCCGTTGGGGCCGAGTTGATAATCACCTAGGTGTGTTACCTCTCGAGGATCGCGTTCTTCAATCGGAATTTGTTCACCAGACGAAAGCGACAAATCGAGCGTCGAAATCGGCGCTGCCACGTAAAAGGGAATATTGTTTTCCGTAGCTAGTACAGCAACCATGTAGGTTCCAATCTTGTTTGCCGTATCGCCGTTTGCGGCAATTCGATCCGCGCCCACCACTACGCAGTCGACCTTCCCGCCCTTCATTACGTGTCCCGCCATATTATCTGTGATAACCGTGACCGGTATGTTGTCTTTGGCTAATTCCCAGGCGGTTAGCCGCAGTCCTTGCAGAAATGGACGGGTTTCATCTGCTATCACGGCGACTCGCTTTCCTGCGTCGCGGGCCCCTCGAATCACACCTAAGGCCGTACCATAGTCTCCGGCTGTTGCAAGCGCGCCGGCGTTACAATGCGTCAAAACCGTCGCTCCATCGGGAATCAAGGGTGCTCCGTGGCGACCGATTGAGCGGTTCGCGTCAATATCCTCCTGAAAGATTCTCAGTGCCTCTTCTACCAAATCAGCCTTAATCTCCTCGACATTTCGAGTGCGAGCCTTCTCGCGTTTGAAGGCCGCACGCATCCGCTCAATGGCCCAAAAGAGATTAACTGCCGTCGGGCGGGTCTTACTCATCACGTCACACATGAAGTCAAAATCGTCCTCAAGATCGGCGACCGAAGTGCCGACTGACTGCTTGGCGCCGAGAGCGAGTCCCATGGCAGCCGATACACCGATCGCCGGAGCACCCCGTACGACCATCTTCTTAATGGCCTCCGCCACTTCTTCGTACGACCGCAACGTCAGGTATTTCTCTTCGGTGGGCAGCAAGCGCTGGTCGATCATACGCACGCCTTCGCTAGTCCATTCGACTGTTTTAATCATTTTTGCAAAATATTCCTCGGTTCTTTTAATTGAATGAATCTTACTGGACGCGAAAGGCTGAATCAACGCAGGAGAGCCCCCGGTGGTGCACCACTCTTGTAGCTGCCAGTTCTGCAGGAGCAATAAGTAACGTGATGCGCCCGATTCGAAGACCAGGAGCTGAGAGGCGTGTTGCACGAGAGAGTCAGACACCACCAGTTCGGAATTAATTCATATCCTTGGTGAACCGGTTGTTCTTCGAAATTATGGCAGACCACTCCCGTTGCGCCACGCCAACCAGTTTTAGTTGCGCGCAGATAACTGCGATATTCGCTGAAGCAAGGGTCCTAGCGCCTACGATGCCTCATGGCAATAGAACCGCTCAACCCCAGGGCCAGCAGCACGATCGACGCCGGCTCGGGAATAGCTGACACAGGGCGCTGTCCTCCAACCACTAAATTATCGATCCGGTTGCTCCCGGCAGCCGCCGAAGCACCGTTAAATACGATCCGGAATGCCGCGCTCGAATTGTTATTTAGTCCGGCGATGCCACCAAGATCGAAGGTGAATAGGCCGAATGAAGTTGGCGGATTGAACGGTGCATTGAAATTGACAAAGGTTGTGCCGTCGAGACTGTATTGGAACTGGTTACTGTTGAACCCGGTCGCGGAGCGCTGGGCTGCGAAGCTAACTATGATGTTAGTGAAACCCAGGGTACTTACACTTAACGTAATGTTCTCACCGTTATTGGTTTGATTGGTTAAGTTGAGAGCTTGGCCGGCAAAATCACCCAGCCGAGCGTTTACCGTGGTTCCGCTCGCAAATCCGATGCTTGAGAAGCTGCTCTGAAGTGTGCCCGCGCCATGATCGACGGTCAGGTTCGAATCGTTAAAGTTCCAGATGCCGATCTCGTCAGCGCGTGCTGTTCTGACGGGCCACAGCAACAACAGACAAAAAAGCGCTGAGGTGGTCAACAAGCGCGAACCTTTGTTGAGGTTTGCTTTGGTACGTGTATGCACAGTTTTTTCTCCTTGATGAGGTTGTGAGTGTCAAAACTCTCGGGCGACTTGTGAGGAAGCAGGAGAATCTTGAGCAAAGAGAGTTGAAACGGCGGCCGGGACTAAAGTGGCAGCCTTCCAAGTTGCTTGGAGCGGAAACGATATGCCATTTTCACGTCGTTCGTCAATAGACGTAAATATGCAGCGTCTAAGCGTCTATTTGGGGCGGGCGACTTTGTATGAATCAAACGGTAAGCTAATATCCCAAGAGTTTCAATTAAGCTGGAGGGAAGCATGGGAAACCATTTCATGAAGCTTAAGGATTCGAAATCATTCGAAGAGTTGGTAAGTCGTTCTCAGGAAAGTCCGGTCGTTGTATTCAAACACAGCACCACTTGCCCGATTAGCGCGGCGGCCTATGAACAGATGTCCCACTTTGATGGCGAAGTTGCCTTGGTTGATGTACAAAGCGCGCGCGAAGTGTCCAGGGAGATTGAGAAGAAAACGGGCATCCCGCATGAGTCACCGCAGGTGCTTGTCTTGCGTAGTGGCAAGGTGATTTGGAACGCATCACACTGGAAAGTCAAAGCGGACGCCGTTGCGGAGGCCATTCGGGAGAACAGCTAGAACGGTTTTTGGTATGCAAGGGCTATGAGAGATGATCGATGCAACTGAAAGGCGTGGGGCTGGAATTGAACCGCGCGCAATTAAGCAGGAGGGTGACGCGGGTTTGAGTATCACGTGGGGTGACGATCGTGTATGCCATTACACTGCTCCTGGGCTCAGACGCGGCTGTCCTTGTGCCCAATGCGTCAACGAATGGACCGGCCAGAGAGTACTGAAACCGGAGTCCGTAGCGAAGGAGCTTACGATTTTGGAGATAAGCATCGTGGGGCGCTATGCACTTAACTTTCGCTGGAGCGATGGGCACGAGACAGGCATTTACAGCTTTCGATATTTGCGCGACCTCTGCGAGGAAAAGAATTAAGGCAGGCGCAAAGCTGGAAGTCTCCCGATTGTTTCGCTCGTTTTCTCAAGAGATAGGCACAATTAAAAATATGAACGAACGAGATTTCTTTAACGAAAAAGAGGAAGTGAAGAAGGCGACGTATAGTTGCCCCCACTGTCGTGAGCGCAGCGAATACGAAGTTCGCTGGTTGAAGCGTACCAAGAAGCCCGGTCCGCCGAGGGGCGCTAACGAGCAAGACCGGATGCGTTTTCAGAAATCACGCGATTACCTGGTGCGAGTGGACGACATGCTGGCCTGTAAGAACATACGTTGTCGCAGGCGCTTTGATATACCCAGTTCGCAGTCCGTGGTCTTTCTCTAGACCCGGTGCTTTGCCATCCTGAGAGATATTAGATCAGGTGGCTACTCCTTCGATCCCAGCTTTTCCATCACTTAACGTTGCGCTCACGTTGTAAGCTGCCAGTTATAGGTGAACCCCCGCCGGCCAACGGATTAGGAATAGACTTACTGCGAGCCTTATGTTGTGAAAATACTCCACCTGAAAGTTTCCGAGATTGCAAAGTCTCGAAGATCCTGACCAGAGTTCGATCAAAACGGTCATTTACCCATTAGTATCGAACGGCCTGAACCTTGCACTCGGATTCGCCGACTGCCAGATGAGGTTTGGGGAAAATTATGCAAAATCAAGAGTTCGCTGGCGCCAGTAAATCGAACACATCATTCCTGTCACCATGGGAGCGACGGCTCACGCCGTTCATCCTTCCCAGGATACCGTGCTGGTTGGAAACGTACCATCTAACAATGCTAACGCTCCTATGGTCTCTACTCATTCTGGTCTTTAGTTACCTCGCAGCGACGAACATTCGGTGGTTGTGGTTTGTCTCGGTAATGATCGTCTTACATTACAGATTATTACGATGGAAAAGTGGGAAATACCGCAACACGGGGCTTTATAGGTGGGGCTACTACATGGACCATCTGCTCGACTATTTCTTTTTGTGCTCTATCATAATCGGTTACGCATTCATACTACCCGAACGTGCGCGGTACCAGCTCTTGTTTCTGCTGGCGCTTTTTGGTGCCTTTGCCATGAGTACGTTTCTCGCTTTCTCGGCAACTGATCGCCTTAAAATTAGCTTTCTGAAACTTGGTCCCACCGAGTTTAGACTCGCACTTGTTGTCATCAACACCTTGCTAATTGTCTTTGGAACGAAATACATGGTGGGCGCACTGAAATACGTTAATATATGTGCGGTACTCAGTCTTTGTCTCCTCATCTACCAGACTCAGAAGAAGATCTGGGAACTGGACATGCGATACAAACGGCGCGAAAACGAGCATTAGACGTAGTGTTGCGAAAAACTACGTGGGATCAATCTGGCCGTACGTATTAAGGGCGTCCTGCGGCCTTCCTGAGCACGCGATCCAGGGCCTTTTTCTAAAATTCCTGGGTTTCCTCAGTGCCCATTATAAAGGTTGGGCTTTGCGGCCCCACGTTTGCAGGAGTTTGCAAGACAAAGCGACTGATTAGCGTTAGATTCAGATTCAGGGAACTCAGGACAAGAAAAAGCGTTTTAAAAGTAAAAGTCAGTAAACGAAGGTAATTAGCATCAATGTCAGCGAAAAGAACAGTCCGAATTATCAAGAAGGGCCAACCAAAGCCGCAGGAAAGGCGCGCTCCCAAGCAGAATTCAGCCCGGCAAACCGCGCGCGAAATGGTTCAAACGGTAACCAATTGGGTTGACGAATTGCAGCGGAAGCGTCGCACTGAAACTCTCGACGCCCTAAAGTTTTTGTCCGAAACCCCTCGGCCAAACGAGGTTTAGTACTAACATCTGACAGTACCCCGACTTCTAGCTTGGAATCCAGGTGGAACCTCATTAGAAAAGGATGCCCCCGGGACGATGAAACTCTCGTTCGCGGTTCTCCTACTCTCTTATACCCACCGATTGACACTACCCACGTGCAGCTATAGCTCACGAAATATTCCGAAATTGGTAGTTTTTAACACAGCCCACATGGGCGATGGCTACAAAGAAATCTCGCGGAAACAACAAGTACTCGAAGAGAACGATCGATTTTCTATAGCATTAGAAAGCCTTTGGTTTCACCCGGGGCAATCGATAGTCAGGCAAAGCCTTAGGAAAAGTGACGGTCATGAGGCAAAACATCTAAAGCCACAAAGGTAGACAAAGAGATCTGATCTGATTCAACAATACGCGCCGCGGATTGCTTAACCTTCAACTCCAGTGAAAAGCAACAAAACTTACCCAGAAGCGGTATTGGGCGACGCTTTTCTGGCGCAGGCCCGGGATTTTTTGAAGGGTGACTACTTACCCAAGCTCGAACGCTGTTTGGCCGGGTTGACTGACGAACAGATCTGGTGGCGCCCAGGTTCCGAATCAAATAGCATCGGCAACCTTTTATTGCATCTCGCAGGCAACGCACGCCAGTGGATAATAAGTGGTTTGGGAGGGGAGGTTGACGACCGCGAGCGTGACAAGGAGTTCGGTGAATCAAGGGTTATTCCCTGTAACGACTTAATCTCTCACTTGAGGCAAACGATTGAGGAAGTGGACGCGGTGCTGGTGGCATTTGACTCGCACCGAATTCTCGATCATTTTCAGATTCAGGGAACTGACGTAACCGCGCTCGAAGCGATTTTTCACGTTACAGAGCATTTCTCAATGCATACAGGACAGATAATCTTTGTTACTAAAATGTTGTCGCAGCGCGACCTCAACTTTTATCATTTTTCTAACGACGTCCCCGTCCACACCTGGCGTGATCGGGACTAGCAGCGACATGACTTGGTCTCAGTCCAAGCCCGGCGATCGTTTTAGGTGATTCTGGCTTTTAAAGTTTTCTCAATCATGCTTAATATAGTCATGGTAGTTTTTTCGGCCGTTGGCCCCGGGAGAATTGCAACTGTCACAGTTGTACCCTTCCGCCACTATTTCAGTTCCAGGAGGCTATCTGGATGACTTACGTAGTTGCAGAACCATGCATGAACTGCCGCTATACTGACTGCGCGCTTGTCTGCCCTGTTGAGGCTTTTCATCTCGATGACGATATGCTCTGGATTAATCCCGAGACTTGCATCGATTGCGATGCGTGCGTTCCCGAGTGTCCAGTCGAAGCGATCTTCGCAGAAGACAAGGTCCCGGCAGAATGGGCACACTTCACACAGCTGAACGCCGAGAAGTCTCTTAGTGGTTTGCCGACGATTACTGCCCGGCTCGACGCGTTGTGCGAATAACAAGCAATGAAGAGAGGTACTAAGCGGCTGCTGGGCGGTCTAGCACTGTTTGCGGGATCGCTCGGCGCGACCGGGGCCTATTTAAAAATGAAAAGGAAAATGAAAACAAAACAAGACCGTTCTTCAGGTGCGCAGGGTGACGTATGGGCGCGGCCGGGAATGGCAGTGATTTTTCGAGCCGAGTTGATGCCGGGGCGTGAAAAGGAAGAAAGGACGTTCAGAATCAAAGAACTGCTGCCCAGCGGACGCGTGCTACTCGATGGTGCAACCGGTGAGCATGCAGAGAAAGAGTTTGAGTCGGCCCAATGAGCCAGCAGAACAGCACCCGATAAGCCTGAAGCCCACCCCACCACAAGCCTCTTACCACGTATAGGTCTTTCCTGGCTCCATTACGGACAGTTTTCGAATATTCAGTGCGTGAAGCTCTTTGACCACCGTTTCGCGATAGGCGGGCTTGATATGAACGGCAAGAATATCAAGGCCGTTATGGTTCAGCTTGAGGAGTTCCTGACTTAGAGCAGCCGGAGTGAAGTGGCGGGAGATCTCTGCAAGCGAGGCCATTTCGTTTGGAAAGGAAGCTTCAATCAAGATCGCATCCAGCCTGGGAGTTAGATTGACTACTTTCCAAAATTCCTCTGTTTCAGCTGTATCAGAACTGAAAGCCACCGTGCTCGTGCTATCTGAAATTATCAAACCGACAGTGGGGACCACATGGTTCACGGGGATGGCCCTCACTTTTAGATGGGCTACATTAAACTCCGGACCATTGGGAATGGGAACGTATTCCATCACTGGCCCAAAGTCGTTGTGCAGCCCGGAGAACCGCGGGTAGACGCTCCAGTTAAAGACGTCGCGCTCGAGAAGTTCAATAACCTCGGCTGTTGCGTGAACGCGAATCGGCACTTCTAGTGTCGGATATAGATCGTCGATGAAGATCGGCAGACTGGCAATATGATCCATGTGGGTATGCGTAATGATAATGTCACGCACCTTCCCACGCTGCTCGGCAGTGAGCCCGATAGCGATGCTTCCGGCATCAACCGCGACGCAATCGTCGATCAGATAGCATGTCAGCCGCTGCTCCAAAGTCGCGTGGCCACGGCCATCAAAGGTGCTATGTAGGAGTTGGACTCTCAAAGGGGTTGCTCGGGTCAAAAGGGCGTAGAGCGCTGCCTGGCCTAGTATAAGCGAATAGCCCCAAATCTCGCGAGCTTTGTTTGGCTAAAGATATTCAGCTTTGACCTCAGAACCGGTTGCAGCACTTTCAGTTAGATGCGCGCAAAGTATATCCGTATCAGCGATTGAAGAGTCAATGGTTTGGCGACCCATCGGAGTAGAAATGTTGATTTGTGGCTCGCGAACCGGACTATCGGGCGCAAGTCTGCGCCCGACCGCCGTCAATGGAATAGGTTGCTCCAGTTATCCAGGAGGCGCGATCAGAAGCCAGGAAGAAAACCAGTTCCGCAATCTCCCGGGCTTCGCCCACCCTCCCGAGAGGGTGAGTTTGCTTGGAATGATCCAAAAAGGCAGCATACTGCTCTTCGCTCATGCCTCCGCGCCTGTGGATGTCGGTAACGACTACTCCCGGATTTACCGCATTTACGCGAACCCCTTTGCTCGCCAGTTCAAGAGCAGCGCAGCGAGTTAATTGGTCTAAACCGGCCTTTGAAACAGAGTAGGCCAGCACGCCTGGGAAAGCGCGCAAGCCAGTCACGCTAGATACGTTGACGATGTTGCCACGTCGCTGGGAAAGAATTGGGACCGAGTCCCGCATAAGAATAAATACCGCCCGCAGATTGATGTCAAGCATCTTGTCCCAGGCTTCCAGCGATGTGTCCTCGATTGTGCCCGAGCTAATATGGCCGGCGGCATTAACCAGGATATCAATTCCGCTAAAGCGATTCATGGTCTGTGAAACAACTAGACCAATGTCTCTTTCAACGGACAAGTCGGCACGCAACGTCAGAGCTTTTCCGCCTATTCCTTCAATCTCTTTTGCTAGAGTTGCGAGTGCCGCTTCGTTGCGCCCAACTGCGGCAATGCTTGCTCCCGCTTCAGCAAATCGCAAGACAGATGCTCTGCCGATTCCCGATGTCGCACCGGTTACCAGCACAATCTTTCCCGAAAACTCTGATTCCATGTTTTGTTTCCTTCCCATTGGCTAAACTTCAAGTTGTTAATCCATCATATATTGACAGAGGTAGCCCTAAAA
>Ga0136623_10000492_pt1 | contig 11860 bp, 8 predicted proteins | sample AntDrymUQ4492106_2_FD_104656 | JGI IMG/M metagenome (GOLD analysis project Ga0136623, IMG submission 104656) | Polar desert sand microbial communities from Dry Valleys, Antarctica - metaG UQ449 (21.06) | ecosystem: Environmental > Terrestrial > Soil > Desert | place: Antarctica: Dry Valley...
CTGCAACCGAATCCGGTTGGGCGATTTCGAGCTGCAGGCCGAAAAAGGTCACATCGACGCCACAGGGAATGTGAAGGTGACCATCCGCCCCGAGCGTGTGCTCATCGAGTCGCAGGGCTCAACCGGATTGAATCGAGTTCCCGCAATCCTCGAGCGCAAGGTCTATCTGGGCGCGTCGACTCAACTTATCTTGTCGCTTCCCGGCGGCGGACGGCTGCAGGCGCTCCTGCAGAACCAGGGCGAGGAGCTGCCGTGGCATCAAGGCGGCACCGTCACGGTGCACCTTCCGCCCGAAGCCCTGCGAGTCCTAGACACCCAACCGCAATAGTTTGGTCGAAAAGTATCACTGGGTGCACGTTTCCGACCAAAGTATGTATCGACGAGGGGATGTCACACCCCGTCGATAGTTTGGTCGGAAATGACTGGTGCTCGACAGTTTTCGACCAAGGTAGAGGTGGACCGGGCGGTGGCGTCTCTGGCCGCCAGGCAGCACGGCCTCGTGTCGCGCCGGCAGACCAGGGCGAGTGGTCTGTCGGACTCCGCACTCCGATATGCCGTCCGCACGGGGCGCTTCGAGCCCTTGCACCCGGGCGTCTTTCGGGTCGCCGCGGCACCATTCTCTTGGGAGCAAAGCGTTCTGGCGGCGTGCCTGTGGGGCGATCCAGGAACGTACGCTTCCCACACGTGCGCAGCCGCGATATGGGGGTTGGATGGTTTTGCCCCCGGGCTGCCTGTGATCTCGTCCACACAAAACCTGCGCCCCGATGACGGTCGAGTCCGCGTTCACAGGGTGGGGCGCTGGCTCGCATGCGACATCGATTCTGCCGGAGGCATTCCGGTCACGAGCCCGACTCGGACTCTGCTGGATCTTGCAGGTGCCGTCGACCCGGCCAGGCTCGAAGTGGGCTTGGATGACGCTCTCCGGCGGAGACTCACGACGATCGAGAAGCTCGGCTGGGGCGTCGAGGACATGGCCGGTCGAGGGACGGCGGGAGTCCGGCTCCTGAGGAGGCTGTTGGCGGAGAGGACGAGCGGCGCGCCGTTACCTGAGAGCGCGCTCGAGCGTCGCGTTCTCCGATTGCTCGAGGAGGCGGGCCTTCCCCCTCCACAGCTTCAGGTGGAGATACGGGACGGCGCCAAGTTCATCGCCCGAGTGGATCTCGCCTACCTCGAGCACCGGCTCGTGATCGAGGTCGACGGGTACCGTTTCCACTCCGGCAAGGCGGTCTGGGAGCATGACCGGGTTCGTCGGAATGCTCTACAGGCCCTTGGACTGACGGTTCTCAACGTCACCGACCAGCAGCTCGCCAAGGGAGGCGCCGACTTTGTGCGCACCGTCCGGGCCATCATGGGAGCCGAAGGCTTCTCTGGTCGAGAATGTACGCAGAGCGCCACTTTTCGACCAGAGAATGCTGGGGCCGGCTAGATTTCGAGGCGGGCGAAGGACTCGACTGCGCCCTTCTGACCATCGCCCCCGGCCAGGCGCCGGTGCATCAGTATTCCAAGCACTATCGCAGTCATCGACAGCAGGAGCATCAGCGTTGCCACCGCGTTGAGCGAGGGATTCGGCGCCGCCCGCGCGCTGCTGTAGATGAGCATGGGGACCGTCTGGGACTCTGCGCCGCCGGCGAGAAACGAGCTGATCACGAAATCGTCGATCGAGATCGCAAACACGATCATGAGGCTTGCGAATATCGCCGGAGCGAGCATCGGCAAGAGCACCAGGCGGAGCGCTTCCCTCGGCGAGGCCCCCAGGTCCATGGCTGCTTCCTCGTACTCTTTCCCGACTGCGAACAATCGGCCCCGTACGACGATGACGACGTAGGAGATCGAAAACGTGATGTGGCCGAGGAGTTGTGCCCAGGTCCCAAGGTGGACGGATGTGTAAAGGAACACGATCACCAGGAACAAAGCCGAACCGAGCACCAGCTCGGGGGTCACCAGCGGGAACAACATGAGGAGATTGCCTGCTGTTGACGCCCGCCCACGCCAGCGCGCCAAGCCGATTGCCAAGCCGACACCGATCGGCGTGGCGATCAGCATGGTCAGGAGTGCGAGTTTCACGCTTTGGGTCATAGCGGCTCTCAGCGCCGGGTTGTGCAACACAGACAGGTCTGGGTCACTGGTGTACCAGCGAAACGAGAAACCTTGCCAAGTGCTCCTTGACCGTCCGGCGTTGAAGGAAAACTGGATGGCAATCAGAACGGGAACGATTGACCACACTATGTAGAGCCAGGAGAAAAGCGCAAGGAATCGGGGCCGGCCCCACGGGTTCGCAAGCCACTCGGCGGGGCGCCGGGAGGCCGCCGTTCGGCCGGCCCCGGCTGCGCGGCTCAATGACCCACCTTGGGGGCCGCCACGGGCGACGCCATTGTCTTCACTGCGCCTCTCTGGCAGCCCGAGCCACGGTGATCAGGTAGTAGATCATCAGCACGCTTACCGCTGCAGACAACAAGATGACGAGCGCAGCGCCTCTGTTGGCCCCGCTTGGCGCTTGCAGGTAGAAGGCGATCTGGTTGCCCGTCATTGTGTTGCCGGGCGAACCCGACAAGAGATCAGGCGTGTAGTAGTCGCCGAACATCGGCAGGAGAATGATGACGCTGCCGGCGATCATGCCCTGCCTGCTGAGTGGCAACGTTACCCTGAGGAAAGTCTTCAACGGGCTTGCACCCAGATCACGCGCCGCTTCGAGCAGTCTTCGGTCTATTCGGTCGAGTGCGGCGTATAGCGGGAGAATTAAGAAGGGTATGTACCCGTATACGAGTCCCAGAACGACGGTCAGGGACTCCCCTGCCAGCCAACTCTTCGGGCGGTCGAGTATCTGCAGGAACATGAGCACCCGATTCACATAGCCGTCGTCCTGCAACAAGTTCACCCAGGCGAGCATTCGCATCAAATAACTGATCCAGAAGGGTGCGATAAGGAGCACGAGCAAGGTGGTCTTGAACCGTCCGCCGTGCCGGGAAATGAAGTAAGCGACGGGATAGCCGATGACCAAAGACAGGATGCCCGCGATAGCCACATATGCGCAGGTACGGCCAAAGACCTGGAGCGTCGTGCTATTCATGACCTCTGCGAAGGAGGTGGCGTCCCATCTCAACGGGTTCCATTCGGGTACGGCCGCTCCGAAGATGGGGTCGAGCGTCCCCATCGCCACAGACAGAATGGCGTAGAAGGGCACGAGGAACAGCAACACCAACCAGATGAGGCCGGGGGCTGCAAACGCCGGCCACAACCACCGGCCCTCCCGCTTGCGCGGGGGCGAAAGCGCCTTACTCATATCTCATCTGCCAGGCGAACGGTAGCTCAATGCCACGTCGCGTGAATGGCGCCTGCACCGCCAGGGTCCCGGCCCGCCGGCGCCAAGACGCGAGCGATGCCGCGGGAGCTTGCGCGTCGAGGCGCTAGACACCCGACTTGAAGTTGGACCACACGTTCTGCCACTTCTGATCGATATTGGCTGGGAGCGCAAGCAGCTGCTTGTCCGAGTCGAGCGCTTTTCGCCCGAGGATGGCAGGCTCGAGATTAGGCACCACATAGCCGTTTTTCACCAGGGTGGCAGGGTTCATGGCGTTTACGGGGGGCTGGTAACCAACCCAACTGAAGTTCTTGAGTGCGTTCTTGTTGGCGAGCAGGAAGTTGAGGAAATGGTGGGCAAGAACGGGGTTCTTGGCCCCCTTAGGGATAGCGACGGTGTCGTTGCCTACGATGCCCTTTCCCTCCGGCCACCAGAACTGCAGCACCCCATCGGGGTCGCCGTAGTCGTCTCCCGGCATGTAGTAGGGAGCGGCGATGATGTCACCCGACCACGACTGATGGACGGCAAACTGACCCTCCGGCAACTTCGCATAGGCGCCATCGATCGTTGTGCGGATCTTGACCTTGTCGGCCATTTCCTTTAGCTGCTCCTCTACCAGCGCGAGGGCCTTGGAGCTCCCGGTATTGACGTCTGAAATGCCGTTCCGCGTCAAAACCATCCCGATCGCTTCGCGATAGTCATCGTAGATGCCGATCCTGCCCGAATACCGGGAGTCCCAGAACACGTCGTACGGGTTCGACCTTGCCCCGATATCCTCGTCCACCATGTCCTTGCGCCAAGCGATCCCGGTCGAATACACCATGTAGGGCACCGTGTAGTGAGCGTTCTGGTCGTAGAACGGGTCCGCCAGCTCGGGCCAGACATTGGCTTCCAGGTTAGGGATGTAATCGTGGTTGAGCGGCTGGAGGAGGCTTCCGGCCACGAGCTTCGGCAGCACATCCGGCGTGGGGAAGAACAGGTCGTAATCGACCTGGCCCGTGCGCATCTTCGCCACGGCCTCGCTCATGTTGTAAAAAGTCGAGATCTCGAAGTCGACTCCGTATTCCTTACCGAAGTCCTTTGCGACCTTGGGCCACAGGTAGTCGTTCCAGTTGAAGATCTTCAGAGGGCCCGCTTCGGGGTCCATGTTCGAGTCAATCGGCGAGTTGTCGTCGGAGATCTGAAGCGTCGAGGGATTGTCCGGAGTCGCCACTTTGACAAGCGAACCGGAACTCTTGTTGTCGGCGCCGCATGAGGCAAGCAACCCGGCGGCCGACACCGCTGCCGCGGAGCTTCGCAGGAAGTCTCGGCGTTTCATCCACCCATAAGACGCCGGCCGTTCTCTTGGATGTGCCATGAGGTTTCCCCCTCCTTGACAATCTGGGCAAATCTCCCCACAACTTCAGCATATTATGGATGCTCGACCACGGCGGTGGTTACGCCTTAAAGGCGTACTCGCGGCGTCGGTCGGTACCCAATGGCGAAAGCGAGGTGCGGCATGGCGAATTCTATGGCACCCGTCCCACGGGCGGTGATGCGAACTCTGGAGCCCTTCGGGCATAGCTTCACCCTGCCGGCCGAGGCCTATGTCTCTGAGGACGTTTTCAGTTGGGAAGAACAGAATTTCTTCGCCGGCTCCTGGGTCTGCGTCGGACGCTCCATCGACCTGCCGCACCCAGGGGACCGGAAAGCCGTGAAGGTGGGCACCGAAGGCGTTTTGCTGGTCCGGGACGAAGAGGACGAACTCCGCGCCTTTTTCAACGTCTGCCGCCATCGCGGGCATGAGCTTCTCGCCGCGGGGGTTTGCGAAACCGCCCGGGTCATCCGGTGCCCGTACCACGCGTGGGTCTATGGTCTCGATGGAGGGCTCAAGGGGGCGCCCCATTTCGGTGACCGCTCCGACTTCGATCGCGCCGACTATCCCCTTCAGACGGTGCGCGTCGAAGAGTGGCACGGATGGGTGTTCGTGAACATCTCGGGTGACGCGCCGAGCTTTGCCGATCACGTCGGCAATCTCGGAGGGTTCCTTGCTCCGTACGAGCCCGAGAGGCTGGTCAGCGTCGTTCGTCATGAGTACGTCATTCAGTCGAACTGGAAGATCATCGTCGAGAACTACCACGAGTGCTATCACTGCCCCCAGATTCACCCGGAGCTTTGCCGCGTAACACCCCCGGACAGCGGATACAACGTCCATCCCGATGGCGCCTGGGCCGGTGGAACGATGGAGTTGATGGACTTTGCCGACACGATGTCAATGACCGGTGAGAGCCTGGGGGTACCGCTCCGGGGTTTGGACGCAGAACAACGGCGCCAGGTCCTCTACTTCGGATATTTCCCCAACCTATTGCTGAGCCCCCATCCGGACTATCTGATGACTCATCGCATCGAGCCGCTCGGGCCCGGCAGCAGCCTTATAGAGTGCGAATGGCTGTTCCCACCCGAGGCGGTCGAGCGAGAGGGATTCGATCCTTCCTACGCATCCGAGTTCTGGGACATCACGAACAAGGAAGATTGGGGCGCGTGCGAGGCCGTGCAACGCGGGGTGTCATCGCGCGGCTACAAGCAAGGCCCGCTTGCTCCCGACGAAGATGCCGTCTATGACTTCATCACCATGGTCGCGCGGAGCTACGTGGGACAGGACATGATGAAGCGGCCGCCGGCACGGGAGGACTCAGTCGAAGCAGCGGAGGCAGCGGAGGTAGCCAAGGATCCGAAACCAGCTCTGACATAGATCAAGGGGGCATCAAACGTGGGCACCTACGACGCCCTTGTGATCGGCGGCGGTCACAACGGCCTTACCGCGGCCGCATACCTGGCGAGGTCCGGACTCAAGCCGATCGTGCTCGAAGGGCGTGACAAGACGGGCGGAGCGGCTTCGACCGACATGCCCTGGGGCCCGGACTTCAAGGTTACGACCCTGTCCTACGTGATGAGCCTGATGCCCCCCACGATCCTGAGAGACCTCGAGCTCGAGCGGCACGGTTACAAGGTGTATCCGATGGAGTCCTTCTACGTCGCCTTCCCCGACGGGAGATCTCTCAGACTGCACGAAGACTCCTCTCAGCATGATATCGATCAGATCGCAAAGTTCTCCAAGAAGGACGCGGCCGCATGGCCCAAATGGCACGCATGGTTGGAGGATCTCGCCGGCGTTCTCGGGCCCCTTCTCATGGCCGTCCCCCCCAACGTGGGCTCACATCGGCCCGACGATCTGATCGATCAGCTCAAGTTTGCGTGGCGTCTGCGGGGACTGGATTCGAGGAAGGTCGGTGACGCTACCCGTTTGTTCACCATGAGCATCTCCGATCTCCTCGATGACTGGTTCGAGTCACCACATGTGAAGGCGGTGCAAGCGATCAACGGTGTCATCGGAACATGGGCGGGACCAGACGAGCCCGGAACTGCCTACGTGATGGCGCACCACTCGATAGGCGATGTCGGCGACGGCCGGCTCGGAAGCTGGGGCTTTCCGGAGGGTGGGATGGGCGCCGTCTCGGACGCACTTAGGAGGTCCGCCGAAAGCTTCGGGGCAACGGTTCGCACCGGCGCGCCGGTCGAGCGGATACTCGTGCGCGGGGGCCGCTCGGTCGGAGTCGTGCTCGAGGATGGCGAGGAGCTCCATTCCGAAGTGGTGGTCGCCGGAACACATCCTCAAACAACCTTCCTTCGCTTGATCGAAGAGCAACAGCTTCCGGACGACTTCGTCCAGGACATAAAGCGCTGGAACTCCCGCAGTGGCGTCGTGAAGATCAACCTTGCGGTATCGGAGCTTCCCGAGTTCATCGCAGATCCCGGCGCCGACGCGATGGTCCATGGCGGCGCGATCGAGCTCGCCCACTCCATCGATTACATCGAGCGCGCCTTTCAGGATGCAAAGGCAGGGCGCGCCGCGTCGATGCCCTTTTCCGACGGCGTCATTCCATCGTTCTTCGACAAGACGCTGTGCCCTGAAGGCACCCACATCGTCTCGTTGTTCACGCAGTGGGTGCCTCAGGAATGGTCGAAGGAGCCACACACCAAAGAGCTCGAGGACTATGCCGATCGCGTGATCGATTGCTATACGGAGCTTGCGCCCAACTTCAAGAGCTCGGTCATTCACCGTCAGGTGATAGGCCCCCACGAGATGGAGCGGGAGTGGGGCCTCATCGGCGGCAACATCTTTCATGGTGAGCTCTCCCTCGAGCAGCTGTTCCACATGCGCCCTGCTCCCGGTTATGCGGACTATCGGACTCCTCTCAAAGGGCTCTACCAATGCAGCTCTGCTACCCATGCGGGCGGCGGGGTGTGCGGTATTCCCGGACTCCAGGCGGCCCGGGCTGCCATCAAGGACAAGAAGAAGCCATCACTTCGCCGCTTCAGATGAGCTCCCCCGGCGCGCCGGTGTCTGCGCCGGCGCACTCTTCCATACGCACATTGCTCGAGGCTCGGTCGGTGGCCGTGGTGGGCGCAAGCCGGCGCCAGGACTCGTTCGGTGCACAGTTGATGAGCCAGCTCGTCGGCGGAGGATTCAACGGCGACGTCTGGCCGGTCAATCCCCGCTACGGCCTGGTCCAGGGATTGGCCTGCGTGCCGTCGGTCTCAGATCTGCCTCGGACTCCGGATCTGGTGGTCCTGGCTGTGCCCAACCCACTGGTCGAACAGCAACTGAGAGCTGCAGCGGAGCATGGCTGCCGCTCCGGGGTCATCTTCGCAAGCCTTTTCGAGCCCGCGTCCGAGGGGCAGGCTCCTCTGGTCGATCGGGTGGCGACGATCGCCCGCTCTGCCGGCATGGCTGTGTGTGGAGGGAACTGCATGGGATTCCTCAACCTCGCAGGCGATCTCCGGGTGTGCGGCTACGGCATGCCGTCCGACCTCGTTCCGGGCACCATCACTTTCATCACCCATTCGGGGTCCGCCTTCGCGGCGATGATCTATAACAACCGGCCGCTCCGGTTCAACCTTGTGGTGTCGTCGGGCCAGGAGCTTGTCACGACTTCGGCCGACTACCTCGAGTACGCACTGGAGCAGCCCAGCACCAAAGCTGTTGCAATGTTCATCGAGACCATCAACGACCCACCGAAGTTCCGCGCCGCCCTGGAGCGTGCCGCCAGCCTTGATGTGCCGGTGATCGTGCTCAAGGTGGGAAGGACACCACGCTCGCAAGACCTCGCAATTGCACATTCGGGAGCGTTGGCCGGCGCCGACGAAGCATATGACGCGTTGTTCGATGCCTATGGTGTTGTGCGTGTCCGTTCCTTCGCGGAGATGTCCGATACCCTCGAGTTGGTGGTGGCCGGGCGGCGCGCCGGTCCCGGAGGTCTGGCATCCATCCACGACTCGGGCGGCGAGCGAGTCCTGTTCGCAGACGAGGCGGCCGGCGTCGGTGTGCCCCAGCCTGACATAGCAGATCCCACCCGAGCCCGGCTCGACGCTGTGCTCGAGGAGGGTCTGGCGCCCGGGAACCCCCTGGACGCCTGGGGAACCGGCAACAGCTACGAGGAGATCTTTATCGAGTCGGCCGGCGCGCTGTTGGCCGATCCTTCGATGGCTGCCCTGGCCTTGTGTGTCGACCTCACCACCGAGATGTACGCCGAGGCCGGTTACGTGAAGGTTGCAAAGCACGCCTGGGCCCATAGCGACAAGCCCCTCGCGGTCTTGTCCAATTTCGCCGACGCTATCGACCGGCGCGATGCGGCTTCCCTGCGTGAGGCGGGCATCCCCGTGCTGGAGGGAACAACGACCGGCCTGCTCGCATTCAAGCATCTGTTCGATCTGCGCGATCATCGCAGCCTGTCCCAGATCGTTTTCCCGGAGGAGGTCTCGGCGGAGGTGCGCGAGCGCTGGAGAGGACGCCTTGTGTCCGGACCGCTTCTCTCGGAGACCGAATCCTTGATGCTGCTCGCCGACTACGGTGTGCCGGTGATTCCGTCCAAGGCGGCGGGTGACGGCCGCGGCGTGCTCAGAGCAGCCGAGGCGGTCGGCTGGCCCGTCGCGCTCAAGACCGCCGCGGAGGGGGTTGCACACAAGTCCGACGCCGGGGGAGTGAGGCTGAACCTCGGCCCCCCCGACCTTGCGCCCGCTTACGCAGAGATGGCCCGGCGACTCGGCCCCGCGGTGACGGTCGCCCGGATGGCGCCGCCGGGGGTGGAGCTTGCACTCGGAGTCGTCCGGGACCCTCAGTTCGGGCCGTTGGTCATGGCGGGGGCCGGCGGGGTGTTGGTGGAGATCCTCGAGGACAGGAGGTTCGGGCTCCCGCCTCTTGACGAAACGAGGGCGTTGAACCTGCTGGGCGGGCTCCGGGCCGGGCGCGTCTTGGACGGGGCCAGGGGAGCGCCGCCCGCCGACGCGATCGCCGTTGCCAGAGCGCTCGTCGCCCTTTCCCGCCTTGCGCTCGACCTCGGGGATGTTCTGGCCGCACTGGACGTCAATCCGCTGATCGCCGGCCCCGAAGGCTGTGTGGCCGTCGATGCGCTCGTGGTCCCGTCCGCGCTGTGATCACATGTTGATCGATATCGAGCTCAGGTCAAACGCGAATTCTGGTTCCAGGTTTGGAGGACAAGGAGGTCCTTGATGATGATGATGCGAACTCGTACCCGAGATGTAGTGGTGGTCGGAGGTGGCCACAACGGCTTGGCGTGCGCGGCCTACCTGGCGCAGGGCGGCTTGGATGTCCTGGTCCTCGAACGCCGCCACATCCCAGGAGGCGCGGCGGCGACCGAGCAACCTTGGCCCGGACACCAGGTGTCGTCTGCGTCGTATGTCGTGAGCCTTATGCCGGAAAAGATAGTGAGCGAGCTCAATTTGAGGTCATACGGATACAAGACGACGATCCTGGACCCGGATTACTACGTCCCTTACGCCGATGGGACATCGTTGACATTATGGGGCGACACGACAAGGACGGCGCGCGAGATAGCGCGCTATTCCAAAGCCGATTCAGAAGCTTACGTGGAGTTCGATTCCTATCTGGCGCGTCTCGGTCGGCTCGTGCACAGCCTTCTCTATGTCGTTCCGCCGAACCTTGCTGCGACTGAGCTACCCAAATGGTTGGCGCTCGGGGGCAAGCTGCGCAACTGGAGCGGACGCGACGTGAACGAGGTCGTACGCCTCTTCACGGTTAGCGCGGCGGACTTCCTCGACGAATGGTTCGAGAACGAGCGGGTCAAGGGTGCGCTTGCCACTCAGGCGATCATCGGGGCGTGGACCGGCCCGATGAGTCCCGGCAGCGCCTACGTTCTCTTGCACCATTGGATGGGATCCATCGATGGGCACGAGGGCGCCTGGGGTTGGGTCCACGGCGGCATGGGCAGCGTCGGTCAGGTGATGGCGGACTCGGCGCGCGCCTCCGGCGCCGAAGTACGGCTCGATGCGGGTGTCGCAAGCGTCGAGGTGGAAGGCGGGCGCGCCACCGGAGTCGTACTCGAGGATGGTTCGGTTATCCCGGCGCGCCGGGTGGTGTCGAACGCGCATCCCGTGACGACCCTGATGGAGCTCGTGGGGGACAGCCATCTCGACGATGACGTCGTGCGAGACCTCAAGCGTTTCCGCAGCAGGTCCGGCTCGGTCAAGGTCAACATGTCGCTGTCGGAGCTGCCCCAGCCCGCAGCCTGGGACGGGCCGACGCCCGGCGACCCCCATACGGGCATCCTTTCGATCTCACCGTCGATCGAGTATCTCGAGCGCGCTTGGGACGACGCCAAGTACGGCCGCATGTCGGAGCACCCCTATGTTGAGATGGTGTTCCCCACCGTCTTCGAACCGGATCTTGCACCCGAGGGGCGCCACATTGCCTTGTGCTTCACTCAGTTCGGCCCCTATGACCTTGCCGAGGGAACCTGGGACACCGAGCGCACCACCTACGCGAACAACGTCATCCAGGCCGTAGACGAGGTTGCTCCCGGTTTCCAAGGGTCGGTCGAAGAGGTCGAAGTGCTGACACCCAAAGACATCGAGGATCGGTACGGGCTCATAGGCGGCAACATATTTCAAGGCGACATGTCACCCGAGCAGATGTTCTGCTTCCGTCCCATCCCCGGTTACGCGGACTACCACACGCCGGTGAAGGATCTGTACCTGTGCGGTTCCGGCACCCATCCCGGAGGTGGCGTCATGGGGGTGCCCGGCCTGAACGCGGCCAGGGTGGTGTTGTCCGATGTGAAGCGCGGCCGGCTGCTGCGACGGGAAGGTCGTGATGAGCGAGTCAGAGACTGATGACCGAAAGGAAAGGCCCGTGGGAGAGGTTCAGACGGTGACCCGCGGCCGTCCCGAACGGATGGAGGCAGGGGCCGGCCGCTCAACAGTACGGTTCGGACGGCCCAGTAGATAGCCCTGAGCCCCCTGAGCACCGATCTGGTGTTCGAGTCCGCGAGGGTCCGGATGGCGGACGAATGCCAGCATCCGTTCGTTCTCGATGCCCTCCGCAATGACGAACGTGCCGGTTTGAGATGCGAAGGCGATGACCGCCACGAAGACCGCCCGGGCGCTCTTGTCGGTCAAGGCTTCTTGGACGACCTCGCGTGCAATTTTCACGTAGTTGAGGGGGAGATGGCGCAGCAGCTCCAGTCCGGCGTTGCCGGTACCCAC
>Ga0136623_10000493_pt1 | contig 11821 bp, 13 predicted proteins | sample AntDrymUQ4492106_2_FD_104656 | JGI IMG/M metagenome (GOLD analysis project Ga0136623, IMG submission 104656) | Polar desert sand microbial communities from Dry Valleys, Antarctica - metaG UQ449 (21.06) | ecosystem: Environmental > Terrestrial > Soil > Desert | place: Antarctica: Dry Valley...
ATTTGGACAGGCCCCTAGAGGAAGAGCTCGACGTCGAGTGTCGCGCCAACGCGGCCTACGAGGCCTACCGGGCTCGCGGCGTGATGAAAGACGGGCGGCGCTTCGGGCGTCCGCCTGACCCCTACCAGCCACCCGCGACGCCGGCGGGCAAGATCAACGTGACCGATCCGGACTCGCGCAACGTCACGACCCCACGCGGGTGGGTGCAGGGCTACAACGCCCAGGCCGCGGTGACCGCCGAGCAGGTCGTGATCGCCGCCGAGGTGACCGTCGACTCGCCGGACTTCGGGCACCTTCAGCCGATGGTCGACGCGACCGAACGCGAGCTCGCGAACGCCGGCATCGACGCGCTGACCGAGGTCGTGCTCGCTGACGCCGGCTACTGGCACCACGTCCAGATGGACGCCCTCGCCGGCCGCGGCATGCAGGTGCTGATCCCACCCGACGCCGGCAAACGCAAGGGCACCCGCCCGGGCTGGGACGGCGGCCGCTACGCGTTCATGCGTCGCGTGCTGGCCAGCGAGCGCGGCGGCGGCCTCTACGCCAAGCGCCAAGGCATGATCGAGCCCGTCTTCGCCGACACGAAGTTCAACCGGCGCTGCGACCGCTTCCAACGGCGCGGCAGATCCGCAGCCCGCTCGGAATGGCGCCTGATCACCGCCACCCACAACCTGCTCAAGCTCTGGCGCCACACCACCGCCCCGCTGCCCGCCTGACGCGGCGGGCGAAGGTCTGCTGCGAACGCTTCCGCGGAAGCGCCCGCCGCCACGCCCGCGCACCTGCACGAGCGACCGACGACTTTGCGCAACAGCCTCCATGGAAAGCAGCAGCGCAACCGTTTCTCCTAGGAACCGAAGGTCACAGGTTTGATCCTGTCGGGCGCGCTCTGAGCCCCGCTGGCGGGGCCTTGTTTGCGTCACCATCGGGCCGACCGGCATGGAAGGACAGCCGAAACGCGACGAAGCTGACATCGGCGGTAGCGGCGACGGTCATGGAGCTCCCGAGCGCGAGTTCGTCCGGCTTCGCCATCCATCAGGCTCCTGGCCCAGCACACGCCGCAGCTCGTCGACGGCTGCCCCCATAAGCTCGTTGTCGGCCTCTAGCGTGAGGGTGAGCCGGAGCTCGATCGGCAAGCGTTCATTCTCGGGCGCGGCCAGCTTGGCTGGGAGCTGGTCGACCGCGGCAACCGTTTCGTCGATGAACGACCGGATCCGCAGGAGCGGCAGGTCCGCCGCCTGCGAAGACAGCTCGACCGCGAGCTCGAACTCCTCGGGAACGCCGGCGCTCCGTACTGTGCCGGCCCGGTCCAGCAGGCGCCGGTAGACCTCGATGATCCAGCCGGCGAAGTGCTGAATGAGCCCGGCGTCGCCCGGCTCGCCGGGCTTGCCGAACGCATCCTCCTGGGCGACGAAGACGCGCTCGATTCGGACGGAGCGTCCAGCCCAGGCGGCCGAAGGAGGCGCCGAGGTAGCCGGCGACCCCGTCCTCGTCGAGGCGGTGGTATTCCGCGGTCGGCAATCGCAGCTGGTGGTCGCGCCAGCGAAGCTCGAGGTCCCTCCTGCCTTGCAGTAGGACGGCGGCGAACAGCAGGAACTCCCAGCTGTCGGGACGCGCGGCCACGAGATGTTGCAGCTGTTTGGGTGTTCGCGGGACACCGGCCGGGGCGGGCTCGGGCGCGGGCGCGGCGGACTGCTTGTCGGTCATGGCCTCTCCCCTCGGCCAGGGGTGCGCCCCGGTCGGAGAACGACCGAGCGGGCGGGATAGACGGTTGAACAGATAACGCACCTCAGTATTGGCCACAAGGCGCGTACGCTTCGGTCGTGGCCAAGGACGACGCAGAACCGCCCGCCGCGCCGGGCCTCTTCCACCCCGTCTACCTCGACGTTCCGATGATGATCAGCTTCCTGGCGCTGCGCGACGGGGTGGCGTTCGAGGACACGACGACGCGCCGGGACAGCCAGACCACGTCGCGCGAGCGCGAGCGCTCGGCGCGAGTCCGCCGCCCGTCGCTCGGCTCGCTGCTGGGCTTCGACGCGTCCGGCCGGATGAAGCTCCTCGGCGAGCGCAACTGGTGGCTGCCCAGCCGGCTGCACTGGCTGCCGAAGTTCGAGCACGAGCCGGTGGCGATCCCCGACGCAGCCTGATCGCTCCGGCCCGACAACCGAACCGCACGGCGCCCGCCTTCCGGCGGGCGCCGTTGCGCGTCGCGTGTCTCGAGCGGCCCGATCGGCTATGGCATCTCGTCACCCGGGATCGGGAGCCGCGCCTGAAGCACCGTCCCAGCGCCTGCCGCACTGTCGACCCGGAGGGTCCCGCCGACGGTCGCGACCCTGTCCCGAAGTCCCTGCAGGCCGGTGGCGGCGTCGGCGCCGCCGACGCCGTCGTCACCGACCTCGAGCCGCAGCTGCCCGTCGCCGTGCTCGGCGACCACCCACGCCCGCTGCGCGCGCGCGTACTTGGCGACGTTGGTGAGCGCTTCGGAGACCGTGAAGTAGGCGGCCGTCTCGACCGGCATCGGGAGCCGCTTCTCGGGGAGCACGATCCGGACCTCGACGGGCACGGGAGCTCGCCGGGTGAGTGCCCGCAGAGCGTATTCCAGCCCGCGATCGCTGAGGATCGCCGGGTGCAGCCCGCGCGCCAGGTCGCCGAGCTCCGCCAGGCCCGTCTTGAGCTCGTCGAGCACCTCTGCGAGCTCGTCACCGTCCCCTCCGGGCAAGTCGTGCGACGCGAGCCAGACCCGCAGGCGGAGAGCGACCGAGACGAATCGCTGCTGTGCGCCGTCGTGGAGGTTGCGCTCGATGTCCCGACGTGCCCGGTCGGCCGCGTCCACGAGTCGTGCGCGCGACGCGCGCACCTCTCCCAATTGCGCTTCGGCGACCCTGGCGTCCCCTCAACGCCTCCTCGGCGGCCCGCCGGGCCGTGATGTCGAAGATCGCGCCGTCCAGCCACCGCTTGCCGTCGGCTGCGTCCTGGGCCTGGCCGCGCTCCAGAACCCACCGCGTCTCACCGTCCGCCCGGCAGATCCGGTACTCGAGCGAGAACGGGCGAGCCGCGTCGACGGCCTCGGTGACGTTTCGCTCGACCTGCTCCCGGTCGTCGGGATGGATCACGCTCGCGAAGCTCCGCACGCTGCTGTCGACGAAGTCGCTCGCCGGGAACCCGGAGATCGTCCCGATCTCATCGCTGATCCACTGCATCGTCCAGTCCGCATCGCAGGCGCAGCGGTACACGGCCCCAGGGATGTTCTCCACCAGCGAGCGCAGCCGCGCCTCACTCGCCCGCCACTGCGCAGCACGGAACCCGGCCGTGACGCGCGCGACCAGGACCTCCGGCTCGAAGGGGATGCCCAGGACGTCGTCGGCCCCCGAATCCACGGCCGCGCGCACTTCGTGCGGGGAGCCGAGCGCGGCGCAGACCACGATGTGCGTGGCGGCATGCTCGGGCCGCGCGCGCAACGCCCGGGTCAGCTCCGGGCCTGCCTTCGCGTCGGCGAGCACGACCTCCGCGCGACGGTCTACGAGCGCGCGCAGCGCGTCACCGGCAGCCGGCACGTGCACGACCGACAAGCCGGAGCCGGCCAGCACGGCCGACGCGGTCGCCGCCACCTCATCGAAGCCCACGAGCACAACCGTTCCCGCCTCGTCCCGCAGGTCGCGGCTTCCGACGGAATGCAGATCGGATCCGAGCATGCGCGGGTCAACGCTATAGGCCGGCCGAAATCCCGACGAGTTCTTCCAAGGAGGAGACCCTCTTCTGAGGCGCTCAGACCAGGTCCGCGAGCGTCGCACGGGCCCCGCACTCATGCAGCGACCGCAACGCCAATCGATAGGCACTGACGAACCGGTCGTCATCCACGAGATCGCCGAAGACGTCGGCGTTGTCGATGAACGCGTCGGGATTGTCGCGCTGGCGGCGCGCGGCGGCCATGAGCGTGTCCTTCAGGCGATCGACCACTTCGATCGGCCGGCCCTGCTCGTCGACGCCCTCGGCGTAGCGCGCCCAACTCGCCACGACCGCGGCTGAGCGCCTGATCCCGCCGCCGGTGGCCAGCTGGTGGCGGATGACGGGCAGCAGCCACTTCGGGATGCGGTCGGAGCTCTCGGCGCACAGGCGCGCGATCGTGTCGCGCAGCTCGGGGTTGGAGAAGCGCTCGATCAGCGTGTGCTTGTACTCCCCGAGATCGACACCTGGCACGGGAGCCAGCGTCGGCGTGCCCTCCTCGTCCATGTAGCCGCGGAGGAAGCTGCGCAGCAGCGGGTCCTGCGCGGCCTCGTGCACCAGCCGGTACCCCGCCAGATGGGCGAAGTAGCACAGCGCCTGGTGACTCGCGTTGAGCAGACGGAGCTTCATCAGCTCGTACGGCTCGACGTCATCGACGACCTGCACTTCTGCGTTCTCATACGGGGGGCGGCCAGCGGAGAAGGCGTCCCCGAGGACCCACTGCGTGAAGGGCTCACACAACACCGGCCATTGGTCATCGATGCCGAACCGCTCGCGCACCGCGACTCGATCGGCGTCAGTGGTGCCCGGGGTGATGCGGTCCACCATGGAGTTGGGGAAGCCCACTCGCGCCTCCGCCCAGGCACCGAGCTCTGGATCGCGCAGCCGGGCGAAGGCGGCGAACACCTTCCTGGTGAGATCCCCGTTGCCTTGGAGGTTGTCGCAGGACATCACCGTGAATGGCCCCAGGCCTCGCTCCTTGCGGCGCCTCAGCGCCTCGGTGATCAGGCCGAAGGTGGTCCGCGGCGTCGCTCCGGGCTTCAGGTCGTTGGCGACGTCGGGGCCGGCGGCGTCGAACCTCCCGGTCACAGGGTGGATGTTGTAACCGCCCTCGGTGACCGTCAGCGACACGATCCGGGTCGACTCTGCGGCCATCCTGTCGATCACCGCCTCGGGGTCATCTGGCGCGAACAGGTACTCGATGATCGATCCGATGATCCGCGGCTCCCAGGTCCCGTCGCCGTGCTTGAGGACCAGCGTGTACAACCCGTCCTGCGAGTCCAGCACCTCCTTCATGCGCCGGTCGGACGGCATGACTCCCACGCCGCAGATCGCCCAGTCGAGCCCCTCGCCCTGGTCCATGAGGCGATCGTGGTACATCGCCTGATGCGCGCGGTGGAACCCGCCGACGCCGAAGTGGACCACTCCTGCGGTCAGGGTGTCGCGATCGTAGCTCGGCGCCGGCACTCGCTCGGCGCACGAGGCCAGCGTGTCGGCGCTCAGCGACGGCATGGCGGAACGGTATCCGCGGGGCACCCCACGCGCCCTCAGTGCGTCAGCTCGGCGTACAGCGCGTCGAGCCGTTCGGCCGGCTCGCCGAGCCCGTCGAGCCGTTCGAGTTGCGCCACGATCGCGGGCGAGCGCCAGTCCATGGCGAGCAGCTCCAGCGCGTAGGTGATCACCGTCCCGTGGTGGTCCAGCACGACGCTGGCCGTCTCGCACTGGCGCGCCATCTCGGGGTCCGCCGGCGGCGGCAGCGTTCGGCGCAGCTCGAAGAACCGTCGCGCCAGCGGTCCGCCGCGCGGCGCCAGCTCCCCGAGCGGCTCGCGCCTGCGGATGTCCGCGAGCAGCTCCACGGCCCTGTCCTGCAGCACCACCGCCTCGGCGACGATGCGCAGCAGCTTCGCTCGCCGATCGAGCAACACGACGGGAGACACCTCGGCCTCGGGCAGGAACGTGACGCTGGAGATCGCCCCGCGCAGCGCCGCTCGCGGGTCGGGCTCGGCGGGGGGCCGCTCTGGGCCTGTGCGCTTGAAGAGCCGCATGCTCGGACGCTCCCCCAGCGTACCCCCGGCACGCTCGGGCTGATACACAAGGCCGATGCACTACCGCCAGCTCGGCACCACCGGACTCAGGGTCTCCGCCCTCACCCTGGGCACCATGACGTTCGGGGGCCGCGGCAACTTCGCGAAGGTGGGCTCGACGGACGTCGCCGGGGCCAAGCGGCAGATCGACCTCTGCCTCGACGCCGGGGTGAACCTGATCGACACCGCCGACGTCTACTCGGGCGGCCTCTCCGAGGAGATCCTCGGCGAGGCGCTGGCGGACAAGCGCGACCGGGTCCTGCTCGCCACCAAGGCGCGCATGCCGATGGGCGAGGGGCCGAACGACGCGGGGCTCTCCCGCCACCACTTGATCGCCGCCTGCGAGGCGAGCCTGCGTCGGCTGCGTGCCGAGCACATCGACCTCTACCAGGTGCACGAATGGGACGGCGTCACGCCGCTGGAGGAGACGCTCGCGGCGCTCGACCACCTGGTCCAGTCCGGGAAGGTCCGTTACGTCGGCTGTTCGAACTACGCCGGCTGGCAGCTGATGAAGGCGCTCGGCATCTCCGAGCGCCGGGGGCTGGAGCGGTTCGTCAGCCAGCAGATCTACTACTCCCTGCAAGCCCGTGACGCGGAGTACGAGCTGGTCCCGGTCGCCATCGATCAGGGGGTGGGGATCCTGGTGTGGAGCCCGCTCGCCGGCGGCCTGCTCTCCGGCAAGTACCGCCGCGACCGGCCGGGCCCCGAGGGCGCACGGCAGCTGACGGACTGGAACGAGCCGCCGGTGCGCGACGCGGACCAGCTCTACGACGTCGTCGACGCCCTCGTGCAGATCGGCGAGGCTCATGGCGTGTCCGCGGCGCAGGTCGCGCTCGCGTGGCTGCTCGGACGGCCCGGCGTCGCCTCGGTGGTGATCGGGGCGCGCACGGAGGAGCAGCTGAGCGACAACCTCGGCGCCGCGGAGCTGCAGCTGGCCGACGACGAGCGTGCGGTGCTGGACGAGCGCAGTGCCCCGCCGTTGATCTATCCCTTCTGGCATCAGGCCAAGACGGCAAGCGATCGCCTCGGGCCCGCCGACCTCGCGTTGCTGGGTCCCCACGTGGCCGCGCCATGACCTACGTACCGGCCGAGCCACGCTATGAGGCGATGCCGTACCGCCGCTGCGGCCGCAGCGGGCTGCAGCTGCCCGCCATCTCCCTCGGGCTCTGGAACAACTTCGGCGACGACCGCCCGATCGAGAGCCAGCGGGCGATCCTGCGACGCGCCTTCGATCTCGGGGTCACGCACTTCGACCTCGCCAACAACTACGGGCCGCCGCCAGGCTCGGCGGAGATCAACTTCGGGCGCATCCTGCGGGAGGACCTCGCGCCGTGGCGCGACGAGCTCGTCATCTCCACCAAGGCGGGCTACGACATGTGGCCCGGCCCGTACGGCGAGTGGGGCTCGCGGAAGTACCTGCTCGCGTCGCTCGAGCAGAGCCTGCAGCGGATGGGCCTCGACTACGTCGACATCTTCTACTCGCATCGCCTGGACCCGGACACGCCGCTCGAGGAGACCCTCGGCGCCGTGGACACGGCGGTGCGCCAGGGCAAGGCGCTCTACGCCGGCATCTCCTCCTACTCGGGCGAGCGGACCGCGGAGGCGGTGCGGATCCTGCGCGGCCTCGGGACGCCGCTGCTCATCCACCAGCCGTCGTACTCGCTGCTGAACCGCTGGATCGAGGAGGACCTCCTCGATGTCCTCGGGAGCGAGGGCGTCGGGTGCATCGCGTTCTCGCCGCTCGCCCAGGGGATGCTTACCGATCGCTACCTCGACGGCGTTCCGGAGGACTCGCGCGCGGCCAGGGGCGTGTTCCTCAGCGAGGACATGCTGACGGCCGACCGCCTCCAGCACGTGCGAGCGCTGAACGACATCGCAGCCGAGCGCGGTCAGGCGCTGGCCCAGATGGCGGTCGCCTGGGTCCTGCGCGATCCGCGCGTGAGGTCCGCGCTCGTCGGCGCCAGCAGCGTGCGCCAGCTCGAGCAGACGCTCGGCGCGCTCGAGCGCCTGGACTTCTCCCAGGAGGAGCTGGCCATGATCGACCGCCACGCCGTCGATGCCGGGATCAACATCTGGGAGGCGTCGAGCCGCAGCTGAGACTCATGGCCGTGCTCCGACACTTCTCACGCGGGGAGCCGTGAGCGTCCTCGACCGCTTCCGCCTGGACGGCCGGGTCGCCGTCGTCACGGGCGGCAATCGCGGCCTGGGCCGGGCCTTCGCGCGGGCGCTGACCGAGGGCGGCGCGCGCGTGGCGATCGCCGCGCGCGACGACGATCGCTCGCAGGCCGTCGCGGACGAGCTCGGCGCGCTCGCCGTCACCACCGACGTGACGGATCCCGCGAGTGTCGAAGCCATGCTGGACGCGGTGACCGCCGAGCTCGGCCCGGTGGACGTGCTCGTCAACAACTCCGGCGTGTGCTTCCACCGGCCGGCGCTCGAGGTGCGCGCGGAGGAGTGGCGGGCGGTATGGGACGTCAACGTCGACGGCCTCTGGCACTGCAGCCGCACGGTCGGAGCCCAGATGGTCGAGCGCGGCAAGGGCTCGATCGTCAACGTCGGCTCGATCTCGGCGATGATCGTCAACCGGCCGCAGATGCAGCCGGCCTACAACGCCTCCAAGGCGGCCGTCCACCAGCTCACCAAGTCGCTCGCCGCGGAATGGGCGCCGTTCGGGGTGCGCGTCAACGCGCTCGCGCCGGGCTACGTGAAGACCGAGATGTCGCCCGTCGACGACCCGGACTTCAGGCCCCACTGGGTCGATGCGGCCCCCATGCAGCGCTACGCGCTCCCCGAGGAGCTCGGCCCGTCGCTGCTCTACCTGGCGAGCGACGCTTCGAGCTTCACGACCGGCGCCGTCCTGATCGTCGACGGCGGCTACACGCTGTGGTGAGCAAGCGCACGGCGTAGCCCCGAGGGTCCCGAGGCACTGTCACAAGCTTGTTACAATCTGGGCGCTGGTGCCGATGAGATGGATGAGCACCGTCTGCACTCCTCCCCAGTAAGGACCCGAAATGACCCGACGCATCATGGACGCGTTTCGCACGCTCTTGGCCGAGCCCTCCGCCGAGTCCGCCGTGCACTTCCACGGCGACGGCTTCAACGGCGAGCCCGCCGCGTGCTTCGACGATCGTTGCCGCCGACCGGCGCTCGACGTCTGAGCCGCCGCCTCGACTTACTCAGCCGGTCGGGTTGTCCGGCTGAGCCGTCTTGCCCTGGGCTTCGGCCTCCGCCTCGATCTCCTCAGCCGGCTTCGCGGGCTCGTCGCCGTCGCCCGGGTGCTCGAGGTCGTGCACCGCGGCGCCGGTCATGATGCCCACCACCTCGTGCATCGTGTGGGTCTTGGGCGTGACCACGGCCACGCGCTTGCCGAGCCGGTGGATGTGGATCCGGTCGGCGATCTCGAACACGTGCGGCATGTTGTGGCTGATCAGGATCACCGGCAGGCCGTTGTCGCGCACGCGCTTGATGAGCTCGAGCACCTGCCCCGACTCCTTGACGCCCAGCGCGGCGGTCGGCTCGTCCATGATCACCAGCTTGCGCGCCCATGCCGCGGCACGGGCGACCGCCACCCCCTGACGTTGTCCACCGGAAAGCGTCTCGACGGCCTGGCTCATCGAGCGGATGCCGATCTGCAGGCTCTTCATCTGCTTGTCGGCTTCCTCGCGCATGCCCTTGTGGTCGATCATCCGCAGGACGCTCCCGAGTGGTCCCGCGCGCTTCTTCTCGCGGCCGAGGAACAGGTTGGTCGCGATGTCGAGCGCGGGGGCGACGGCGAGGTCCTGGTAGACCGTCTCGATGCCCGCCTTGCGGGCCTCCAGCGGTGACTTGAAGTGCACGACCTCGCCGTCGAGGCTGATCTCCCCCGAGTCGGGGATCACGGCGCCTGAGAGCGCCTTGATCATGCTCGACTTGCCGGCGCCGTTGTCCCCGATCACGGCGAGGATCTCGCCGGGATAGAGCTCGAAGTCGGCGCCGTCCATCGCCGTCACGTTGCCGAAGCGCTTGTGGAGCCCCTTCGCCGACAGGATCGGTGTCTGACTCGTATCGGTCATCCGCGCTTCCTCGCGATCTGGTCGACGGAGACGGCGACGATCACCAGGATGCCCGTGATGAGGATCTGGTAGGTCGACGCCACGCCCATCAGCACGAGGCCGTTGCGCACGACCCCGATGATCAGCGCGCCGATCAGGGTGCCGATGATCGTGCCGCGGCCGCCGAACAGGCTCGTACCGCCGAGGACCACGGCGGTGATGGCGTCGAGGTTGTCGGTCAGGCCCGCGTTGGGGTCGCCGACGTTGGTGCGGGCGACCAGCAGCAGCGCCGCGATGCCATAGATCACGCCGGCCACGACGTAGACCATCAGCAGCTGCCTCTTGACCGGGATGCCCATCAGGCGCGTGGCCTCGGGGTTGTCGCCGAGCGCGTAGACCCGGCGGCCCCACGTCGTCTGGGTGAGCACGAACCAGATCAGCGCGAACAGCCCGAGCGTGACCAGCGACCCGTAGGTCACCGCCGTGCTGCCGATCTGGAACGACTCGCCCAGTTGCGTCATCGCGCTGGGCAGGTTCGAGATCGTCTCGTCCTTGGAGTAGATGTGGGTGAGGGCGAGGGCGATGCTGAAGGTGCCCAGCGTCACGATGAACGGCGGCAGGCTCAAGCCGACGACCAGGCCGCCGTTGAGGAAGCCGATCGCCGCGCAGGTCGCGACGCCCAGCAGGATCGCCAGCACCGGCGGGACGTTGGAGTCGACGGCGAGCTTGGTCATGACGATCGAGCCGAGCGCCATCGCGGTGCCGCAGGACAGGTCGATGCCTGCCGTGAGGATGATCAGCGTCTGGCCGATCGCCAGCGTGCCGATCACCATCACCTGCTGGATGATCAGCGAGAAGTTCGCCGGATCCAGGAACCGGTCCGACTGCGTGGTGAAGAAGATGCAGGCGAGCACCAACGCCAACAGCGGCCCGAGCTGCGCGACCCGATCTCCGGAAACCTTCGGGACCGCCTGGGCCTTCGCGGGCGCCTCGGGCGGGGTACCAGTCGCGGGTGATTCCCCGGCGGTCTGTGGTACTGGCTGAGTCACGGTGTGTCCTCCCTGTCAGGACGAAGCGGTGGCGGCCGGCCCGGAGCCGGGCCGGCCGCGGGTCGCTCTAGCCCCAGCAGTTCTCCGTGCCGTAGGCCGCGTCCTTGGACTCGACGCCCTTCACGGGGTCGCCCGCGATCAGCTCGACGCCCGTGTCGACGTAGCCGGAGGGCTTGGCCCCGCCGCGCGCGGCCTCGGCGATCTTCTCGACGCCCAGGGAGGCCATCTTCAGCGGGTACTGCTGCGACGTCGCGTCGATCACCCCGGTGTCGATGCCCCGCTTGATCGCGTCACACCCGCCGTCCACGGACACCAGGATGAAGTCCTTGGGGTCCTTGCCGGCCGCCTCCAGGGCGGTGGCGCCGCCGAAGCCCGACGGCTCGTTGATCGAGTAGATGACGTTGACGTCCGGGTCCTTCTGGAGCAGCGTCTCCATCGCCGCCTGGCCCTTGGCCACCTCACCCAGCGTCGGCGCGGCGCCGACGATCTGGGGGTCGCCCTCCTCGATGCCGAAGCCCTTCAGGAACCCGTCGTGGCGCAGCTGGCCGACGCTGATCCCGGGGGCGAGGTCGAGCATGGCGATCTTGGGCGTGAGGCCCATCTCCTCGGCCTTCGCCTTCGCGTACTGCCCGATCAGCTCGCCGGCCTTGAAGTTGTCCGTGGCGAACAGCGCGTCGGCGGCCTCCTGGGGCTCCGTCGGCGTGTCGAGCGCGATGACGACGACGCCTGCGTCCCGCGCCTTCTTGATCGCCGGCACCACCGCCTTGGAGTCGGCGGGCACGATCAGGATGCCCTTCGCGCCCTGCGTCGTCATGTTCTCCAGCGCCGTCACCTGGCTCTGGTTGTCCGTGTCGGACTTGCCGGCGGCCGTGAGGAGCTTGACGTTGAGCTCCTTGGCCTTTGCCTGCGCGCCCTCTTTCATCTTCACGAAGAAGGG
>Ga0136623_10000495_pt1 | contig 11814 bp, 12 predicted proteins | sample AntDrymUQ4492106_2_FD_104656 | JGI IMG/M metagenome (GOLD analysis project Ga0136623, IMG submission 104656) | Polar desert sand microbial communities from Dry Valleys, Antarctica - metaG UQ449 (21.06) | ecosystem: Environmental > Terrestrial > Soil > Desert | place: Antarctica: Dry Valley...
TTCTCGGCGAGCACGATGAGCTCCTTGCCATCGACCTTCAGACCCTTCTCCGTCAGCTCGACGGTGCCCGGGTAGGGGCCGAGGATCGAGTCGTAACGCAGCAGATGCGCGAGCGTCTCGTTGTCGGTCAGGTCGTTGACGGCGACCCAGTCGATGTCGGCGCCCGCGGCTTGAGCGGCGCGGAACACGTTACGGCCGATGCGGCCGAAGCCATTGATTCCAACGCGTACAGACATACGTGGTGAGACCTCTTTCTTGGCAGGTTCTCGTCTGGAGCTGGGAGCCGGCGACCCCTCCCGCCCTAGGCCGGCGGACAGGAATCTATTAGTTCTCGCCCCGTTTCACGTCGCGCCTACCCGGCGTGCCAGATCGACACGCGCGATAGAGGTTCGTTTGCTGAACGGCTCCCGCGGCTATGTGATCGATATGCCCCCGCAGCACGTCCTCACGGTCCGGCCGCGGACCGTTCTCATGGTTGCCGGCATCGGTGCGCTGTCATTCCGACGCTTGTCGAGCAGATCGAGGCCTGATCGAGGCCGCGCCCGGGTATGTGCGCGACCTGACCGTGGGTCAGGCTTCCGGCGCCGGCGCCTCGGTCTCGAGCACGTCGAAGGACCACAGCTCGCTGGCCGTCCCGACCGGCCCCTCCGTGCGGTGCTGCGCGTGGCCCGCCGCAAAGTCCGGGCCTGCAACCCAAGCCTTGAAGTCTTCATCGGACCGCCAGCGGGTGATCACGAGGCACAGCTCGCGATCGTCGTTGGGACGCAGCAGCTCGAAGGACTCGAAGCCGGGCGAGCTGGAGACCTTGCCCGCACGCGCGGCGAAGCGCCGCTCGAACTCCTCGAAGCGCTCGCGGGGAACCGTGATCGCGTTGATCTTGACGACGCTCATGACTTCATCGTATGGCCGCGGGCGTTGACAGGCATCAGCCGCTCAGATCGAGTGCGCCGAGCAGGTTGGAGTAGTCGTCGGTCCACGGGGCGGAGCCAGGCGAGCGTTTGCAGTCGTGCCAGCGGCGGTCGGAGGCGGCGGCTCTCAGATCCGGCCTGCGTCTCGCCATCACAACCCAGTTCGAGCCGTCCGTATCGGGTCTGCCGTCCATCCCGCTGCGACGGTCGTTCTGGGCGACGCAGGCCATCTTCGCGTCCTGCGCGAGGTTTCCGAGGACCGGCTCCAGTTCCACGTAGCTGTTGGACACGTTGAACGCGACGATCCCGCCGTCGCGCAGCTTCGAGCGGTAGAGCGCGAGCGCCTCACGGGTGAGGAGGTGGACGGGTACCGCGTCTGAGCTGAACGCGTCGGCCATGATCAGCCCATAGCGGCGGTCGGCGGCCGATGTCAGCTTGAGCCGGGCGTCGCCGAGCACCACGTCGAAGTCTCCGGCGCACACACGCAGGTAGGTGAACAATCGCGGGTTCCTGGCGATCCGCTCGATCGTCGGGTCGATCTCATAGAAGGTCCACTGCTCGCCCGGCTCGCTGTAGCAGCCGACAGAGCCCGTGCCGAGGCCGATGATCGCCGCGCGCGACGTCACGTCCGCGGGCATCGAGCTGAGCAGCCGGCCGATCGGGCTACCAGGGTGGTAATAGCTCGTCGGCCTCCGCTCGCGGCCCGGCGAGAAGTCCTGGGAACCGTGCGTGGTCGTTCCGTGGACGAGCTTGTGCAGGTCGCCGCCCTCGGTCGCGGTGACGCGATAGACGCCGAAGAAGCTGCGCTCGCGATGGAGCTCCTGGTCGTCCGGACTCGAGGCCAGCGTGACCGCCAGCAGGATCGTTCCAACCGATAGGCCGAAACGCAGCGGGCGGCGGATGAAGTTGACGGCGATCCCAGCCGCCAGGCCGAACGCGAACATATTGCCGTACTGCTGGGCGCCGAGGTCCGTGAGCTCGATCAGCGCCACGATCATCCCGACGGTCAACCCGAGGGCGAGCGGCAACGCGAAGTCCAGCCGGCGCACGTAGCGGCTCGGGGGGATCCGCGGCGCCCGGCTCGGCAGACAGCCGGCCGCGAGCACGAGCGCGATCGGGTACTCGGCGAGCGAGTCGAACAGCGCCGGCGCCACGATCGCGTTGAAGACCCCGCCGAGCGCTCCTCCAAGCGAGATCAGGAGGTAGAACTCGGTCAGCCTGCGCGTCGGCGGGCGGTCTTGCGCCAGCTCGCCGTGGCACACGACGGCCACGACGAAGAAGCCGACCAGGTGGATCGGCACCATCAGCCAGAGCGGCCCGCGGACCTCGAGCAGCAGCGTCAGCGAGACCGTGAGGACGACGACCGGCAGCGCGAACACCATCACGCGCCGCAGCCCGTCCGAGCGCGAACCGGGTGCGAAGACGAGGATGAACGAGATCAGGTAGAGCGACAGCGGCAGCGACCACAGCAGCGGGACCGGCGCGACATCGGTCGTCATCGCGGTCGTCACGCCGAGCATCAGGCTCGACGGGACGAATGCCAGCCCGACCCAGCGCAGACGCTGGTTGCGCGTGGAGCGGCCAGGCGCTGCGGAGGGCGCGTCCTCCGGCTCGGCCTCGGGGTCCTCGGGGTCCTCGGCGTCCTCGGCGTCCTCGGCGTCCACCGCCGGCGCCGGATCCGGCTCCGGCTCCGGCGCCACCGCCTCCGAGCGCCACACCACGGCGGCGCACGCGAGCACCAGCAGGACGAGCAGCGCATAGCCCGCCGACCACAGCGTCCCCTGCTCGGCGAGGCGCAGGGACGGCTCGACGGCCAGCGGATACGCGAGTAGGCCGAGCACGCTGCCGAGGTTGCTCGCGCGATAGAGGAAGTAGGGATCCGCGGCCGCTGGATGATCGGTGCTGGCCAGCCAGCGCTGCAGCAGCGGCGCGGTCGTCGAGACGACGAAGAACGGAAGCCCGACCGCGACCGCCAGCAGGCCGAGCAGCAACAGCACCGGATTGCTGTCGCCGGAGGGGTCCCAGCCGTCCGGGACGCCGAGCGGCAGGACCAGCAGCGGCACGAGCAGCAGCGCGAGATGCACGGCGGTCTGCCGGCGAACCCCGAGGCGACGCGAGCTTTCGTGCGCGTATAGGTAGCCGAGCAGCAGCGTCGTCTGAAAGAACAGCATCGACGTGTTCCAGACGGCCGGCGTACTGCCGAACAGCGGCAGCACGAACTTCGCGAACATCGGCTGGACGAGAAACGTGAGCGCCGCGCTCAAGAAGAGCGTGACCGAGAACAGCGCGACGACGCCGGCTCCGCGCCCGGAGCGCAGGCGTGCGAGCGATCCTGACGTCGCCATGGTCCGGGAGGCTCAGTGCGCGCCGGCCGCGAGCTCGACGCGCAGACCGTCAGGGTCCAGCAGATAGGCCGCGTAGTAGTTCGTGCCGTACTGCGGGCGGGTCCCGGGCGCGCCGTCGTCGTGGCCGCCGTTGGCGAGGCCGGCCTCGTGCGCGCCGTTCACTGCGGCGCGGCCGGAGGCTGCCAATGCCATATGGCCGTAGCTGGGACCGGGCGTGCGGCCGCGCGCGACGATCCAGACCTGCTCCTGGTCGCGGCCGTAGGCGATCGCGCCGTCGGTCTCGAACATGCGCCTCGCGCCTAGCGCGTGGAAGATCGCGTCGTAGAAGCGCGCGGAGCGGGCGAGGTCGGAGACCTCGAAGGCGATGTGGACGATCATCGGAGGCGCTTCCGATTGGGATTGACGGAGATCATTGTCGAGTTATGACGGGCTGTCACGTTGCTGTCATCGGGCGGAGTGGCCGACGTCGCGGTGCACGACCTCGATGTCGACATCATTGCGCTCGCCGTAGCGCTTGGCCAGCGCCTCGGCGATCGCGACGGAGCGATGGCGGCCGCCGGTGCAGCCGATCGCGACCGCCAGATGCGCCTTGCCCTCGGCGATGTACTCGGGGATCAGCCAGTCCAGCAGCGGGTGCAGCCGGTCATAGAAAGCCTGCAGCTTGCCCTCGCGCATGACGTACTCGACGACCTGCGGATCGAAGCCGGTCAGCGGGCGCAGCGCGGGCACCCAGTGCGGGTTGGGCAGGAAGCGAACATCGAAGACGATGTCCGCATCGCGCGGCGGGCCGTGCTTGTGGCCGAACGAGGTGAACGTCATCGCGAGCTTGGTGCGCGTCTGGCGCGGCAGGAACTCCTCGACGATCCGGCGGCGCAGCGTCGCGGCGCTCGTGCCCGACGTGTCGACGACGAGATCGGCGCGCTGCTTGAACTGCTCGAGCGCCTTGCGCTCGGCGGCGATCCCCTGCGTCACCGAGCCGGTCGGGCTCAGCGGGTGGCGGCGGCGTGTCTCCTTGTAACGGTGCAGCAGCGTGTCCTCGTCGGCCTGCAGGAACAGCACGTGATGGGCGATGCCGAGCTTGGGCAGCGCGTCGAGCATCGGGCTGAGCGCGTCGAACAGCTCGCCGCCACGCACGTCGCAGACGACCGCGGCACGGCGGACCTTCGAGCCGCCGTGGACGAGCAGCTCAACGAGGCCGCGGATCATCTCCGGCGGCAGGTTGTCGACGCAGAAGTAGCCGGTGTCCTCGAAGACGTTCATCGCCGTCGACTTGCCGGCACCGGAGAAGCCCGTGATGACGACGAGGTCCTCCAGAACGGAGTCCCCCGCGGCGTCCTTGGAAATGGCCAGGGCGTTCACGGCATCCATCTTGCCTGGTGATCCGGTCATCCGGATGTTCTATTCAGGTAGCGGTAGAGATCGTTTGCGGTCTTCGACGGAAGTCCGGGGACGGCCTCGAGCTCCTCGCGCGACGCGCCCAGGATCGCGTCGGGGGAGCCGAAGCGCTTGAGCAGCGCGCGCTTGCGCGCCGGCCCCACACCCGGCAGCCCATCGAGCACCGACTCCGTCATCTGGCGGTCGCGCCGCCCGCGGTGGTGCGTGATCGCAAAGCGGTGCGCCTCGTCGCGCAGGCGTTGCAGGAGCTGCAGCTCGGGCGTGTCGTGCGCCAGACGCAGCGGGGCGCGCTGGTCGGGCAGGAAGACCTCCTCGACGCGCTTGGCGAGGCTGATCACGGCGACGCCGCGGTCGCGAAAGCCCTGCAGCACCCGCAGACCGGCCGACAGCTGGCCCGGTCCGCCGTCGATCACGATCAAGCTGGGCAGCGTCGCAAAGGACTCGTTGCGCTTGGGGTCGTTGGGGCTGAGGTCCTGCTCGGACTCCCAGCGCGCCAGCCGGCGCGACAGCACCTCGGCCATCGCGGCGAAGTCGTCAGGCACGCCCTCAGTCGTCGTGCGCACGTTGAAGCGCCGGTAGTCGCTCTTCTTCGGCGCGCCGCCCTCGAAGACGACCATCGCCGCGGTCGTGTTCGTGCCCATCAGGTTGGAGATGTCGTAGGCCTCGATTCGCAGCGGCAGCTGCTCGAGGCCGAGCGCCTGCTGCAGCCCGTCGAGCGCCTCGACGCGCTGCTGGCGGCGGCGCTCCTCCTTGAGGCGTTCCTGATCGAGCGCAAGCTGCGCGTTGCGCTCGGCGAGCTCGAGGATGCGGCGCTTGTCGCCGCGCTCGGCGGCGCGGACCGCGACGCGCGCGCCGCGACGCTCGGTCAGCGCCTCGCCGAGGACCCCGCACGACTCGACCTCGCGCTGGACGATGATCTGCGCCGGGATCGCCATCGTGTCGCCGTAGTACTGCAGCAGGAACTCCTCGGCCACATCCCCCACCTCGCCGCCCGTCTCGTTGGCGAGGTAGAAGGACTGGCGGTCGGCGAGCACGCCGTCGCGGACCTGGAAGACCTGGGCGTTGGCGTCGGTCCCATCAACCGCCACGGCGACCGCGTCGAGCGTCCCGACGGACTCGTTGGCGACGCGCTGGCGCTCGAGCAGGTGGTGCACCGCGCGTAGGCGGTTGCGCTCGAGCGCCGCCTGCTCGAACTCCTGCTCCTCGGAAGCCTGCTTCATGCGCCCTTCGAGGTCGCGCTCGATCTGGCGGTAGCGACCGGAGAGGAAGTCGATCACGCCGTCGATCGCCGCGCGGTACTCCTCCCTGGACTGGTAGCCGACGCACGGCGCGCCGCAGCGCTTGATGTAGAAGTCCAGGCAGGGCGAGCCGCTGCGGCGTCCCGGCTCGACGCCGCCGCACGAACGGAAGGCGAAGACCTTCTGCAGCAGGTCGAGCGTCCCGCGCACGCGCTTGGCGTTGGAGTAGGGCCCGAAGTACAGCCGGTCGCGGCGATGGCGCTCGCGCGTGAAGTAGACGCGCGGGTGGTCCTCGTCGATCGAGATCGCCAGGAACGGATAGGACTTGTCGTCGCGCAGGCGGACGTTGAAGCGGGGCGTGTACTGCTTGATGAAGCGGTTCTCGGTGAGCAGCGCCTCGGCCTCGGAGGATACGAGCAGGAAGTCGATCTCGCAGATCAGGCGCACCATCTCGATCGCGCCTCTCGTTGCAGCCTTCGAGAAATGCCCGGCGACGCGCTTGCGGATCGACTTGGCCTTGCCGACGTAGATGACCTTGCCGCTCGCGTCGCGGAACAGGTAGACGCCCGGCCCGTCGGGCAGGCTGCGGCGCTCGTCGCGCAAGCGCGTCTGACGGCGCGATGCGGGCGTGGTGACCATCCATCGAGGATAGGCGCCGCCGGTCGAAAACCTCCGCGGCCGCTCGCAACCGGAGAGACTCGCCCGGTCCATCTCCAACGGCGAAAACCTCAGGGCGCGCCCCGGTCGTCACGGTACGGACGACCGGGGGTAGCCTGATCGACGGTGATCAATCTCTTCAGCGACACGCAGACGCTGCCAAGCGAGGGGATGCGCGCGGCGATCGCATCCGCCAACGTCGGCGACGAGCAGCGCTTCGAGGATCCGACGACGCTGGCGCTCGAGGAGCGCGTGGCCGAGCTGCTCGGCCACGAGGCCGCCGTCTTCCTGCCGAGCGGGACGATGTGCAACCTGATCGCCTGGCGGCTGCACGTGCGCCCCGGGGGCGACGAGGTCCTGATCGGATCCGACGCGCACCCACTCAAGTACGAGAGCGGCTCGCCGGGCGCGATCATCGGCGCGATCGTGACCCTGCTGCCGGGCTCCCACGGGATGTTCGACGGCGATGCCGTGCGCGCGGCGGTCCGCGACCCGGCCGATCGCTACGCCCCGCGCACGCGCCTGGTTTCCGTCGAGCAGCCGGTCGTCGTCGGCGGTGGGCGAGTGTGGTTGCTGGAGCGGATCCAGGACGTGCTCGCGGCCGCGGCCGAGCATGACCTGCGCACGCATCTGGACGGCGCGCGGCTGCTCAATGCGACGGCGGCGACGGGCGTCTCGGCAGCCGACTTCGCTCGCGGCTTCGACACCGCCTGGCTGGATTTCACGAAGGGGCTGGGAGCGCCGATCGGCGCCTGCCTGGCCGGCTCGCGTGAGCTGATCGACGAGGCGTGGCGCTACAAGCAGATGCTCGGCGGCGCAATGCGCCAGTCCGGAATCGCGGCCGCTGGCGCGTGGTACGCGCTGGACTACAACGTCGAGCGGATCGCCGAGGATCACGAGAACGCGCGCATTCTGGCCGAGGGTCTCGCCGAGCTTCCCGGCGTCGAGATCGACCTCGACGCCGTGGAGACGAACATCGTCGTCTTCTCGGTGCCCGACGCGGAGGCATTGGTCGCGGCGCTGCAGCAGCGCGGCGTGCTGGTGGGAACGCTCGACGAGACGCTCGTCCGCGCCGTTACGCACCTCGATGTGACGCGCAGGGACATCGACGACGCGCTCGAGGCGGCGGCCGCCGCCGTGGCCAACCTCGTCTGACACAGCAGGCCGGCACGCGGCCCAATACCGTTACGCCGATGCCAAGCGTGCGCAACATCGGCGCGACCGCCTCGCTGCGGCGCACCCCCGACGACGACCCCGACTTCGCGACGGTGTGGATTCGCCTGTTCGCGCGAACCGACAAGGGCGACCAGGTCGACGACCCGCAGGAGCAGTCGACGACGGTGCGGATCGAGCGCACGAAGCTGTCCGCGGTCGAGCTGTCGGTGCAGATGTCGCTGCGCCTGCGCCAAGCGCCGACGGGCGTTCGGCGCGAGGCCTGGGAGCGTATCTGCGCCGAGCTCGCGCAGCGGGGCATCGAGATCGATCCCGACACGCTGCACGTGCTGCGCTTCGAGTTCGTGCCCGATGACCGGCTGCGCAAGGCGATGACGGAGAGCTGGCCGGGCGAATCGGCCGCACCTCCGTCATCGCGCCGCTAGACGGGCCACTAGTAGGACTGCTCGTCAGGTCAGCGGCACGCACTGCTCGTCAGGTCAGCGGCACGCACGCGCCCTCGGGCGCGAACGTGTGGGTGACGATGCCCGTGCCCGGCACCACCAGGTAGAGCCTGGAGCCGTCGACCGCGAGGTCCGTCGCGAGAAAGCCGTCCGCCTGGTTCGGACCGGCCGGGTTGATGAGCCGCTCGATCTCGCGGCAGCTGATCGGCACGCTCCAGATGATCGCCTGGTTGGGATCACCGGCATGCTCAGCGTCGGTCAGCGCCCACATAACGCCCCTGCCGCCGAGCGCGAGCCCCGTGGCGTGCGCGCCGCTGTCGCCCTCCGAAGAGGCGACCCTGAGCGAGTGCAGACCGGTCCCGCGGACCGACTGGGTGAACGCGTACTCGTAAACGTCGGCCACGATCGCGGCGACGCGCGTGCCGCGCAGGTCTACCGCGCTGATGTTCGAGATGCCGAACTTCACCGCCTCCTGCGGCGAGCGCAGTCGCTTCGGGCTTGCAGTGCCGGTCTTGACATATAGCCCAGAGCGCTTGTCGTCGATCTGCTTGTTGGGCTTGCGACACATGAGGCCGTAGGCCAGCCGGGTTCGCCAGACGGCCGGGGCCGTGGTCAGCGAACAGCGGGTTAGCGTCAGGTGCCTGTAGCTGGCACGCGTGCCGGAGAGGTTGTCGAGAAACGTCTTGCACGAGCTATTCGAGCACCGCTGGTAGGTGAGCACGAGCCGCCCCTTACGGTCGTGGCCGAGGTCGATCGTGCGGTATGAAGCCGCTCCCGGCGCGCCCGTGACGCGCGCGATCACGCCGCTGGGGCTGCGCTGCATAAGAACCTGGTTGCCGAACTTGCCACTCACCCAGACGACGGTCTTGTCCAGGGCGGTGACCTCGTCGGCGGCAGGATCCGGCGCGATGAGGACATCGGCGGCGGACGCTGCGCCCGGCGCGGCGAGCATGGTGACGGCACAGGCGGTGAGCGTCGCCTGCGCCACGAAACGCTTCGCGCGGCGCGAAGCGATGGCGGACGTGCGATATGGAGAAGTCGTGGGGTGCATGTGACGATGATCGGCCACCGCGGCGCGTGCCCGGGCTCACCTAGGGCTCGACGTACTACACCTGTCTGAGCGCTGGTTCCGACGCTCGTTACGCCGCCAGCAGCGCAGCTTCGTCGAGGTCGCCCGCGAGGCGGCCGAGTGCGCGGTCCAGAGCACCGCCGCTGAGCAGCGCGCCGGTCGCGGCGCGCAGCACGCGCGCATTGAGCCCGCGCTCGCGCCCGAGCTTGATCTCGGCCTGCACCGTGGCGCCGCCGGCGTCGGGGGTGATGCGGTAGGCGACGTCCAGTGCGACTGGCCCGCGCGCCTCCAGATCGAAACCGGTCTCGTCGGCGCGCAGCACGTCGATCTCGAACTCCGCGGCGACGCCGGCCAGCGAGCCGTTGACGATCGCGTGGCTGCCCGGACGCAGGCGGCGGCCACGCAGGCCGTCGACCTCGAAGTCGATGGGCGACCACTGCGTGATCCGCTCGGGATCTGTCAGCGACGCGAGCACCTCGGGAGGATCGGCGCTGACGAAGCGGCTCGCGGTCCAGACGTCGCGCGGCGGCGGGGCAGCGGCGCGACGATTGCGGTGCGGAAGCAGCGACGGCATACGCGCAGTCTCTTGCGACATTCATCACGAAGCCATCGAGCCAGCATGTGTTCAGGGGTGCGGTTGCCCACACCCCTGGTCGCGCGGTTACGAACAGCAGCTAACCCCTTCGGCACCTGGCGCTCCTGTGCGACCAGACTCCGCGCAATGGCATCCGGTCGACACGCGATCCTGCCCTGCGATGGCTGACATGACCCTCGGGGAGGCGGCCAAGGCGCTCGGCGTCAGCATCGACACGCTCCGCCGCTGGGATCGCACGGGCCAGATCAAGACCAGCCGCGACGAGCGCAACCGCCGCCTCGTGCCGGCCGACGAGGTCCGGCGGCTGCTCCCCCACCCGCCGCGCCACGAGACCGGCGACTCGCTGTCGGCTCGCAACCGCTTCCCCGGCATCGTGCGCTCGATCGAGGTCGACGGGGTGATGGGCCTGATCGAGATCGAGGCCGGCCCGTTCAGGGTCACCGCCGCGGTCACACGCGACGCGATCGAAGAGCTCGGCCTGATCGAGGGCGACCGCGCGACGGCGACGGTCAAGGCGACGTCGGTGATGGTCGAGCGCACGCAGCGCCCGGCTGGCTGACGGGCCTCACTCACCTGACCAGCCTCACCTCGAGCCCGCCGCCCGCGATCGCCTCACCGGCGCCGCCGAGCAGGCCGAGGATGCGAGCGACGTAGCCGCGCGTCTCCTTGTACGGCGGAACGCAGCCGCAGGCGGCGACCGGGGCGGGTCCGGCGTTGTAGGCCGCGAGCGCGAGCGGGACGGCGCCGAAGCGGCGCAGGAGATCGCGCATGAGGTGTGCCTGGGCGTCGATCGCCGCGTCGGCGTCGAACGGGTTGCGCAGGCCCATCGACTTCGCGGTGCCGGGCATGAACTGCGCAATTCCCTGAGCCCCCGCGGGCGAGCGCGCGAACGGATTGAAGTTCGACTCGGCGTAGACCTGGGCGGAGAGCAGTGCGGCGGAGACGTTCCAGCGCCGCGCTGCGCGCGCGATCGGCGCGGCAAAGCGGGCGGGAACGAACGACGGAAGCGAGCTGCTGCGCTCCCCGTCGGAGGCGCGCGCGCCGAAGCCCACCGACGAGGTGCCCGCGTTGAGGGTGTAGCCGTAATGCTACGAGGCGCGTTTACCCGCTATAGCCTAAGTGCTGCTCTTGCCTCCGACCGGCAGTGGTTGCTAGCTGTGCGAGGCTTCGCCAATGGAGCAACGAATCAGCATCGTGACGCTGGGCGTCTATGACCTAAGCCGCGCACGCCGGTTCTATGACGCGCTTGGCTGGCACGGCCAAGAGGTCGAGGAGACAGTCTTCTTCCAAGCGGGCGGCATGGCGGTCTGCTTGTGGAGCCGCGAGAAGCTGGCTCAGGACACCGGGATAGAGAACTCGCCCGTGCAGGGCTTCGAGGGGATCGTTCTCGCCCACAATGTGCGGTCTGAGGCGGAGGTCGACCAGGTGGTTGCGGCCGCCGAGGCGGCGGGCGCCCAAGTAATGCGCCCGCCGTCGACGACGTTCTACGGCGGATACGCCGGGGCCTTCACAGATCCGGACGGCCATGCTTGGGAGGTTGCCTAAAACCCTGGTTTCCCGCTTGGCGAGGACGGTTCGCTAACCGTCCCGCAGCTCGGCAGCGACTAGGTCGATTCGGTGTTGCGACTGGTGCTCTCGCCTGAACGGGGCGCTCTCCTGAGTCCAGCCCGGTGGCCGCAAGCCGATCCGCACCCGAGCATCCCCGGAACGCCGTCCAGCCTCTAACTTGCGTTAGTGGATGTATTGCCCGCCGTTTTGGCGCCGTTACTCAGGAGACCCCGAATCGGCACGCGGTATTGGCTTCGGCGCGCGGCCTCGTCGAGGGGCCCGGGTCGACCGATGTGAGTACGAGCTTGCGGAAACCGCGCCGCACCCCTTGCGCACGAGTAGCTGACCGATCGCAAGACGGCCCCTCAGGACCGGTGCGTTCTATGCGACATTCATAGGGTGCCCGACCCCGACGACCCCGACGCCCTGCGAGCTCGCGCAAA
>Ga0136623_10000497_pt1 | contig 11769 bp, 9 predicted proteins | sample AntDrymUQ4492106_2_FD_104656 | JGI IMG/M metagenome (GOLD analysis project Ga0136623, IMG submission 104656) | Polar desert sand microbial communities from Dry Valleys, Antarctica - metaG UQ449 (21.06) | ecosystem: Environmental > Terrestrial > Soil > Desert | place: Antarctica: Dry Valley...
ATACTGCCAACGCCATTTGAGATTGAGCGGATTCGGAGTCCGGTGGATCCGAATTTCCTGAAGGCAGACGACATTGGTTTGACCGCGTACATTTCGACATCGGGGACGGCGACGGTTTGCGACCACTTTCGGTACATTGGAAGAACGGTGGTCCGAAATGGCTTCGCCGGGCGATGTGGATGTGCGGCATTCTCGGTCATAAAAATATGCGTCCGGCATTTCGTCTGGCGATAAAGCAGGAAGACATTGTACCGAAACAGTCAACAGTCAGCAGACAACGATTAATAGTTGGCAGTAAACCGCTAACCACCGACCGTTGATTTTTCGCCGAGCCGCTGACCTATTTCTGCCGATTATGCAAAATCTTGACAAACGAACCGGAACGAAGTTCGTCCGGCGAAAGGCTGGTTAAATCCTGCGCTTCCTGTTCGGTTAGAGCGCGGCAGTTAATGGCGCGGAGGAAATAATTGAGCAGTCCTTGTCCGGTTGCCGCGTCGTCAAAAACATCACCGATGAGCGTCGCCTGCGCCGCCTTGGCGACAAAATTCCGCAGACGTTCTGAAGCCGCGTCCAAGCCTTCGAGAAAGAATGTGTAAACTGCCGCGTAGCGCGTCGGAAATTGTGCCGGATGCAAATCCCAGCCTTGATAGAAAGCGTTAGTGAGCGAATGCCGGACGTGCTGGTAATGCAGCTTCCAGGCGCGATGCACGACGGCGCGGTTTTCGGCTTCCTGTTCCGCATTCAACTCTCCGCGATGCGGCGCGACGGGCATAATATTGGTCGCGCCGTCCGACAACCAGATGCCCGTTCCGCCAAATGAGACTTGCATGATATGGCGGGCAAAATCGCAAGCCGGATGCAGCATATCCTGATACGCGGCAGTGATGCTGCAGCTTGCCGTGTAATCGTAAGTTCCGAAATGCGCCGCAACGCAGCGTCCGCGAGCGGCGTCGAGTAGTTGCGGGAGATTCGCTTCGCCGCGTTCGTTGATGATTGATTGGGTCGTTTCAACCATCATCTCCATTTTGAGCGAGCCGGTCGGCAGACCGAGTTTCGGCTCGAGCGTATCGAAGATGGCGGCGAGAGTCGCCACTTGCGCCGGATGCACGATTTTCGGCAGCGTCACTACAAAATTTTCCGGCATTCGCCCGTCGGCAGATTCGACGAGCGTCGTCAAAAACAAATCGAGTGTGCGAATACTGCGGGCGTGCAATTCTTCAGAAAATGTTTTGATACGAATGCCGAGGAACGGCGGCAGAGTGTCTGCTTCAAGACCTTTGGCAACTTCCCGCGCGGCTGATACCGCGTGTCCGTCCTCTTCCGTGTCGGGGCGCGTGCCGTAGCCGTCTTCAAAATCAATGCGGAAATCTTCGACCGGCTCGCGCGTGAGTTTTTCCCGAACCCGCTCGTAAATCGTGCCTGACAGTTTATCGGGCAGTTCGAGGATTTGTGCGAACGCTGCCGAATCCGGCGCGTAAGTTTGAAAAGAGCGCAAAGCAAGCGCGCCGAGACGCGGCGCGGTGTCCGATTTAAAAAGATGTGCGCCGCCATAGACCGTATGCACCGGCTGACGGCGACCAGATTCGCCCGGATAGCGCGATGCGAACGCGGCGAGAGCCGATTGCAATTCTCGCGTGATTTCCTGCATTGATTCCTGTAAAAGTGTTGTTGTCATAGAAAATTTGTAAATAATAACTTCCCGTTTTTAAATCCGCGTTTCGGCATTTTTACTATGTTTGTTAAAGATTGGATTTACGGGCGCACTTTTTTACATTACACCAATTCAAGAACTACTCCAATGTTTGCCCGACGCTAAAAAAGCTAACGGATATATTTTTTTATCCGTTAGCTTTAATCACTGATGTTACGCAAAATTCATTTTTGCCGGGAGCGCACACACATCCCTGTGTGCTGCGTCGCGCTTCGCGGCGCAAAAGTGTCGCACCGCGAGGGCTTCGACGGGCGGAGATCTATTCGCGCTCCCGCGCTCAGCGCGCAGGGATGCGCGCGCTCCCAGCGATAAAAACCATTTTGCGTAACATCCGTTAATAAATTAATCGTTCAAGCGAATTGAACGAAGCATATTGCTGAAGGCATTATTGTAACTTCTCGATTCATTTTCCGGCGCAATCATCGCCACATACAATAAACTGCCATTGCGAAGTTGAGTCGTATAAACGGTAACGACTTCGGTTCTGTTTGTGACCGGCGAAACTCCTGAAAGAACGGTTGCTAATGCTTGCCGTCCGCCAATCGAAGCGCGCGAATAATTAGAACTTTGCCGCAAATAATTATTGCCTTGCAAAACGCCGTTGACGTATTGTTCGGTTGCCTGCGCCAGATTTCGGCTATTAGTTTGAGCAACTCCGACCATCGCGCCGTGCGTAATTCCGTTGTTGCCGTAAGCGCCTTCGGGCGCAAACTGCACCGATTCCTGAGATTCAAAAGCCCGCCAATTGTTCGGGACGTTCAGTTGCAGCCAATTGCCGCCCGTGTAAACCTGCGTTCTGGCGGACGGATACGCAACGCGGCTTGAATATCTGCCGTTGGCAGTCGGATTTTGTTCGCCTTGTCCTTGTCCTTGTCCGCCCTGCTGATTACGCGCGATTTCTTCCATTGATTGAGCGCGCGGCATCCGCTCGAGTCGGCTTTGAATGCGTTCAAACTGCGCCGTATTCTGCACCGGATTGTTTACGCGAAGCAACTGCGCTTCACGATTGATGTTTTCATAACGGTTCGCCGGATTCGGGTGACTGCTTAAAAATTCAGGTCCGCGACTTCCGCCACCACCCTGCTGTTCAATCGTACGAAACATATTTGCCAAATCGCGCGGGTCATAACCGGCGTTCGCCATAATTTGCGCGCCCAAAATATCGGCTTTCGACTCATAATCGCGGCTGTATTTCGTCATAATCGCCTGCGCTCCGATTGCGCCGATTTGTGCGCCTTGCTCTCCGCCCAAAATCGCGCCGCCGAGAATCAAACCGATAGTTCCGATTTGATTTAAAGGATTGTTTTGTTTCGTCGCCTGCGAAGTGCCGTGCCGCAGAGCGATGTGCGAGATTTCGTGCGCCATCACGCCCGCCATCTCGCCTTCGCTGCGAGCCGCCGCGATCATCCCGCGATTAACATACATCGGACCGCCCGGAAGCGCGAAAGCGTTAATGTCGCGCGCGTTGACAATCTTAAATCGGTAATCAAAAGCCGGTTGCCGAAACTGCGCCGGAATTCCGTTGACCAACCGTTCTCCGACCATCTGAAGGTAGCGCGTGGCTTCCGCATCGTTCAAAATCGGCATCTGTCTTTCGACTTCGGCTGATGCCTGTCGTCCGATTTTTACATCGTCCTGAATCTTATAACTGTTTTTCGGCAGCGTGATGCGCGTTTGCCCGGTTATCGCCATCGGCAGAACGAGCGTCGTCCACGCCAACATCAAAACCGTTAAATTTTTTCCCAAATTATATTTTCTCATCTTTCTCCCCCAAAAGTTCTTTTTATCAAGTCTTTCAAAACCTTTATAATAAATGATAAAGACCCGAAAAGCCTATTTAAGATGAAAATACAGATGACGAAAGTTTGCTGAAATCGGAGCGGCGCAAAAGGCGATTGAATCGGAGTAATTAAAGAATCCGATTGGATAATTATGATTTTTGAGGAAAAAGGTATTTATTTAGACTGGAACAGTCTAATCGAAAAGATTAAAATTTATATAATTCAGTAGGATACGCTAATGTTTTTCTTGCCGGACAAATTGCTTTCCGGCAGTTTCGGCTCAAGCGAAACCGGCTGTAAAACCTTTCTGACTTTAGCGATTAAAGCCCGAACTTCCTTCGAGTCAATTTTCCCGGTATGTCTTTTTTCCACTAAAAATGCTAGCGCTAAATCAGTCCCCAATTCGTTTACTAAGTCCATAATTTTCCCTATAGGCTAAATTTTTACACATTTACACGGCAGAATATTTCTGACCGGAACGGATTAACCAACCGAATTTTTACGAGAATTACAAATGATATGACTGCAATGTTAGAACAATGTTACTTAAATGTTAAATCTTCAACGCCGAAAATTAACGCGCCGAAAAAATTAAGTATAATTTAATCCGAAACAAACAAATCTTTGGACTATACTCGAAGAAAATTCTGTGATAGAAAATTGAATAAATTATTATGTCGTCAAGATTTTCCACATAAATCTAAAAATATAAAAATTGTAGTTATAAAATTCAGGAGAGTTTAATGGTTAATAAAATCTTTTTTGGAAGGAAATTTATCAGTCTGTTTTTATTGTCAGTTGCGGCTTTCGGCTTGGCTTGCAGCGGTCAGCCGATGGGACAGAGCAACGGCGGCGGCTCGACCGACAGCGGCGGCGCGATGCGTCTGCAAGGTTCGGGAGCGAGTTTTCCGAAACCGATTTATGAAAAATGGGTGAGCGAATACGGGAAAATAAATCCGAACGTCAAAATTGATTATCAGGCGACCGGTTCAGGCGCAGGACAAAAAGCGCTTTTATCGAAAACGGCTGACTTCGGCGCGTCGGACGACCCGATGAGCGACGAAGATTTAAAGGGCGCAGGCGGCGAAATTCTGCATATTCCGACCGTTCTGGGCGCGGTCGTTTTGACTTATAATTTGCCCGCAGTAAAAGAACCGCTCAAACTTTCCGGCGAAACGATTGCCGACATATATCTCGGCAATATCAAAAATTGGAACGACGAGCGCATCAAAAAAGATAATCCGAATCTAAACTTACCTAATACTGATATTCTTCCCGTCTATCGCGCCGATTCGAGCGGAACTTCGGCGGTTTTTACCGATTATCTTTCCAAAACGGTTCCGGCGTGGAAGGAAAAAGTCGGCACAAACAAACAGCCGAGCTGGATTACGGGCGTTGGAATCGGAGCGAAAGGCAATGACGGCGTGATGGGACAAGTCAAACAAACGCCGAATTCAATCGGATATGTCGAATTAACTTTTGCGAAAGCCAATAATCTGCCGACCGCGCAAATCAAAAATAAAACCGGCAGTTTTGTCGAGGCTTCCTTGGAAAGCGTTTCGGCGGCGGCGGCGGGAATAGTTGCTCAAATGCCCGAAGATTTGCGCGTTCAAATTACCGATGCGGAAGGAGCAAACGCCTATCCGATTTCGAGTTACACATATATTTTGGCTTATAAAGACCAGAGCGACGCGGCAAAAGGGAAAGTTCTCGCCGACTTTTTATGGTGGGCGACGCACGACGGCGAAAAATACGTCAAAGATTTGCATTACGCGCCGCTTCCGGCTGAAGTCGTTAAAAAAGTCGAAGCGAAAATCAATTCGATGACGGCGGGCGGCAAAACTTTAAGACAGTAAAAAGTGGTAAATGGTAAGTGGTAAGTGGTAAGTGAAAAAACACATTTACGTTCTTTAATTTTCCAATCTTTAATTTTCCAATCTTTACTTACCACTTACCACTAATTAGATATGGCACAAACAGGGACAATCGGCGACAACATATTTCGCACTATCCTGCTCATCGCCGCCGCGAGCATTTTGTTGATTGTTGTTGCGATGCTTTATATGATGGTGCAGAATTCTTTGCCGACCATCGAAAGATTCGGGCTGAGTTTTTTAACGGGAAGAGAATGGAAACCGGCGCAGGAAGAATTCGGCGCACTGCCGTTTATTTACGGAACGCTTGTTTCCTCGGTTATCGCGCTCGTTTTGTCCGTGCCGATTTCACTCGGCATCGCCATTTTTCTGGTCGAGCAAGCGCCGAAAAAACTCGCCCGACCGATTGGCTTTCTGGTCGAATTGCTGGCGGCGATTCCTTCGGTCGTTTACGGTTTGTGGGGAATTTTTGTGCTGGCGCCGTTTATCCGCGATTATCTCGGAGTTTTTCTGCAAAACACGCTCGGATTTTTGCCGCTTTTTCAAGGACGCTTGACGGGAATCGGAATGCTGACGGGCGGAATTATTTTGGCTTTGATGATCACGCCGATTATCACTTCGGTTGTCCGCGACGTTTTAGAAGCCGTGCCGACGACGCAGCGCGAAGCCGCGCTCGCGCTCGGCGCAACTAAATGGGAAACGACGCGGATTGTTCTAGGCAATGCAGCTTCGGGAATTGCGGGCGCGGTTGTTTTGGGTTTGGGACGCGCCATCGGCGAAACGATGGCGATAACAATGGTTATCGGCAATTCGGCGCAGATTTCCCCATCGTTATTTGAACCGGCGAATACGATTGCTTCGCTTTTGGCGGCTAATTTCGCCGAAGCGACCGACAAAATTTATATGAGCGCGTTGATTGAAATCGGTCTGGTTTTATTTTTTGTAACCTTTATCGTCAACGCGCTGGCAAAACTTTTGATTATCGGTGTGGCAAGCGGCACAAGCAGCGCGAAACACACTTAGCGAGTCCAAAGTCCAAAGTCCAAAGTCTAAAGTCGAAAAGGCAACCAGACTTTTAATTTTTGACTTTAAACTTTGGACTTTGGACTTTGGACTTTGGACTCAAAGATTAATGTCGAATACTGATTCACAAATTCACCGCCGCCGGAAAATCGTCAGCAGCATAATGACGACGCTGACTGCCGTGTGCGCGTTTTTCGCAGTTGCGATTTTGCTGATAATCATTTCCTATATCGCGGTGCGCGGCATTTCGTCGCTGAGTTTTCAGTTTTTAATCGATACGCCAAAACCGGTCGGCGAAGGCGGCGGCATCGGAAACGCGATTCTCGGTTCGGCTTTAATGACCGGTTTGGCGGCGATTATCGGATTGCCCGTTGGAATCGCGGCGGGCGTTTATCTGGCGGAGTTCGGCAACGGCTGGTTCGGGAAAGTCGTCAGATTCGTTGCGGACATTTTAATCGGCGTTCCTTCGATTATCGTCGGAATCTTTATTTATACGCTCGTCGTTTTGCCGATGGGCAGACAATCGGGTTTGGCGGGCGGACTCGCTCTGTCGGTGATTATGATTCCGATTGTCGCCCGCACGACCGAAGAAATGATTCGGCTCGTGCCGAATTCGATGCGCGAAGGCGCGTTAGCTCTCGGCGCACCGCAGTGGCGTGTGACGTGGAACATTATTTTGCCCGCCGCTTCGACCGGAATTGCGACGGGCGCGATGCTGGCGATTGCCAGAATCACGGGCGAAACCGCACCGCTGCTTTTTACCGCGCTCAACAGTCGCTTTTACAATGTCTATCTCGACCAGCCGATGGCATCGCTGACCGTGCAGATTTACAATTACGCGACCGGACCGTTTGAAGTCGAACACGCGATGGCTTGGGCGGCGACGCTGATTCTGGTCGGACTTATTTTATTGATAAATATTACAGTTCGCTTTTTGACGCGCAAAAAATTTTAACGAAAGTTTTTTCTAAATTAATGCAAAGCAAAATCAGCATTTCAAATCTAAATTTTTTTTACGGCACAGCGCAGGCGCTTTACGATATTTCGCTTGAAATTCCCGAACGTCAGGTGGTTGCCTTTATCGGTCCGTCGGGATGCGGTAAATCCACATTTTTACGCACATTAAACCGGATGAACGATACGATTCCGATTGCCAGGGCGGAAGGCACGGTTTTGATTGACGGCGAAAATATTTACGCGCCGGGAACTGACGTCGTCGCCCTGCGCCGCAAGGTCGGGATGGTTTTTCAGAAATCGAATCCGTTTCCGAAATCAATTTACGAAAACGTCGCTTACGGCATCCGCATTAACGGAATTCATAAAAGTAAAGCGGATATGCAGGAACGAATCGAAAAAGCTCTGCGCGACGCCGCGCTCTGGGACGAAGTGAAAGACCGCTTGAACAGTTCGGCTTTCGGGCTTTCCGGCGGACAGCAGCAGCGGCTTTGCATCGCCCGCGCACTGGCGGTTCAGCCCGAAATTATTCTAATGGACGAGCCGGCTTCGGCGCTCGACCCGATTGCGACGCAGAAAATCGAAGAACTAATCGTCGAATTAAAAAAGCAGTATTCAATCGTCATCGTCACGCATAATATGCAGCAGGCGGCGCGGGTTTCCGATAAAACGGCATTTTTTATGCTCGGCAAACTAATCGAATACAATCCGACGCAAAAAATGTTTACCAACCCGAACGAGCGTCTGACGGAAGATTATATTACGGGAAGATTCGGTTAAAGAAGATTCAGGATTCAGGATTCAAGATTCAAAATTTAATGTCACAATCTTAAATCTTAAATCTTGAATCTTGAATCTTAAATCTTGAATCTTGAATCTTAAATCCTGAATCCTGAATTTAAATGTTAAATTATTAGAATTAGAAATGGAAAATCGCTTATTAGACCAACAACTCGACCTTTTGCGCGACAAAATTCTGCTGCTCGGCGGAACGACCGAAGCCGCGCTGCACCGCGCCATGAGGTCTTTAACAGAGCGCGACAGCGAACTTGCCAAAAAGGTTTTGGATGAAGACCAGATTATTGACCAGATGGAACTTGAAATTGACCGTCTGAGCATCGAGATTCTCGCTCTTCGGCAGCCCGCCGCGCACGATTTACGCTTTGTTATTTCAGTCGCCAAAATCACGCCGATTTTGGAACGCATCGCCGACCACGCCGGAAGCATCGCCAAAGCCGCTTTGATTTTGAACAACGAGCCGCAGCTAAAAAATTTCATTGATTTGCCGTTGATGGCGCAGATTGCGGCGGAAATGCTTCGCACCGCGCTCGACGCTTTTACTTCGGAAGATGCGGAAGTTTCGCGCGAACTAATTAAGCGCGACAAGGAAATTGACAAATGTTATCACCGCGTTTTTGATGAATTAATAGAAACAATGATTGATAATCCGCAAGCGACGACCAGCGCGGCGCATCTTATGTTTGTCGCCAAACATCTTGAACGAATCGGCGATTATGTCAAAGATATTTGCGAATTGAATGTTTACCTGCGCGAAGCCGCTTTTATCAAACACAGTCCAAAACAATAGTTTATTTTATAATTTTTTTCTTTTAGGACTTTCGCTTTTTAGGAATCACAAAGCCGGAATCATTGGATTTCGCAGTTGTGATTTCAGATATTCAGCGAATAATTGGTTTCTCACTTAATAGATGGAAAGGCTTCTTCACTATCATCAATCCGATTTTTCACTAATTCCCACAACTCCCGTGGCGTAAACTTCGAGTTCTGTAAAAAATCCGTCACCGAATCGTGGCTGACATTCTCCAAATGCTCCGATAAACTTGAACAAGTGTAATTGATTGGCGTATTTAACAGATATTCAACATACTGGCTTTTTGTTATCATCAGAACATCTGTTTAATCAAATTTTTTCAAAAAGCGAAAGTCCTAATATAAATCGTGAATAGATTTCTCTATTCACGATTTTTCTTTTTCCGCATCTTCATAAATTTTATCAATTACATTCTTATATTTTTCGTCAACGATGCGCCGCTTTACTTTAAGCGTCGGTGTGAGTTCGCCGCCTTCGACCGTTAATTCCTTTTCGAGCAGCGCGATTTTCTTTACCTTTTCATATTGCGATAAATCGCCGGTTAATTTCTCGACTTCTCTTTCTAAAAGATTGACGATGCGCGAGTGCGCGCAAAATTCTTTCGGCGTTTTCAAATCCAAATTTTTCAATTTCGCGTAATTAGCCAATTGCTCGAAATTCGGCACAATCAGCGCGGCGGGAAATTTTCGTTCGCTGCCGACGAGAACGACTTGATTGACAAAGCGCGAAGTTTTTATCGCCTGTTCAATCGGCGAAGGCGCAACGTATTTTCCGCCCGAAGTCTTAAAAAGTTCCTTTTTGCGGTCGGTAATATATAAAAATCCGTCCGCGTCAATTCGTCCGATGTCGCCGGTTTTAAACCATCCGTCGGCAGTAAAAGCATTGCGCGTCGCTTCTTCCTTGTTGTAATAACCGAGCATTACATTCGGTCCGAAGGTTTCGATTTCGCCGTCTTCGGCGATGCGAACACGAACGTTGCGAATCGGTTTTCCGACTGCGCCGAGCCGCGCGTTTATCGGATTGCTCGATGAAATTACGGGCGAAGTTTCCGTCAAGCCGTAGCCCTGCATAATCGAAACGCCCGCGCCGTTGAAAATCAAATAAATATCGTCGGAAAGAGCCGCGCCGCCGCAGATGCAAAACCGAAGTCGTCCGCCGAAAAATTCGCGGAACTTGGAAAAGACGATTTTGTCGGCAATCGTGTGTTTCGCTCCGAGTAAAAACGGTATTTCCTGCCTTTTCTCGATTCGGAAAGCATAATCTTTGCCGACTTCGATTGCCCAATCGAAAATTTTTTCCTTTAATTGGCTCGATTGCGCGGCTTGCAGTTTGGCTTTGGCGTAAACTTTCTCGAAAATTCGCGGCACGACGACGAAAATCGTCGGACGCACTTCGCGCAGATTGTACGGCGCTTTTTCGATTGATTCGGCGTAATGAACGCCCATTCCGTTGTAAATATACAGATACATCGCCGAACGCTCGAAAATGTGCGAGAGCGGCAAAACCGAAAGCGGAACGTCGCGCTTGTCAAAATTGTAGTTTTCGCCCGCGTCAACGACGTTTGAAACGATATTTGCGTGCGAAAGCATCACGCCTTTCGGTTCGCCCGTCGTGCCGGAAGTGTAAATTAAAGTCGCTACATCTTTCGGCTCAATCGCACTCTGCAATTTTTTAATCAATTCAGGTTCTTCAGCTTTGAGTTTTTCACCCGCTTTTTCCAAATCGTCGAGCGAAATCACGTTTTCGGCTTCGACCTCTGCCGCTTCAAAAAGAATAATTTTTTTTAAGTTCGGGAATTTAGATAAAATTTCTTCCAGCCCGGTCAAACAATCTTTGTTTTGCAGGAAAAATACCTGTGCGCCGGAATCTCTGATAATGTATTCAACCGCAGTCGGCGCGAGCGTGGTGTAAAGCGGCACGTCAACGATTCCGGCAAATTGACAGCCCGCGTCGGTTAAAGTCCATTCGGGCGAATTGGCGGACAAAAGCGCGGCGCGGTCGCCCTTTCTTAAACCGAGCGAATACAGTCCGAGCGCGATATTTTCGATTCGCGCAAGCATTTCTTCAGATGAAATAGAATGCCATTCGCCGTTTTTTTTGTAATTCAGAGCATCTTGACGCGGATGCATTTCGGCAGCCCGCGTAAATAATCCGGCTAACGTCTGCGGCTCGTCGGCGAAAAGCGGAATGCGCACTTTTGATTGCGGATTTTGGATTTTGGATTTTGGATTTTGATTGGTCACTTGACTCGACATATATTTTAGAGCGAGCAGTAAGCAGGAAATTAATTCATACTCTATAAACTTTCAACAAACTGCTTACTGCTCACCGCTCAGTAACTTTCGTTCCGTTAAAAAACACCTTCAAAACCTCGTCCGCCATCGGCGTCAGCGGATATGATTTTTTCGATAAAATCCAATTCGTGACCATTTCGTCGAGTGCGCCGTAGAGTATTTTGGCGCAGACAATCGGCTTTAAATCCTGACGAAAAACGCCTTGCCGCTGTCCGTCGGCAATTGTCTGTCGAATTATGTCGAGATACTCGGCAAAACCGCTCGCCGAGAATTCTTCCATAAATTTGGTTGAGCCGCGCAGTTCGACCTGGAAGACAATCGCCAAATCACGGTCGGCGCTCAAGCGTTCGAGATGAAGCCGCGCAATTTTTTGCAATCTTTTATCGGGTTCAATAATACCGGCAATTTCGCGCTTGCCTTCGGCGATAAATTCATCCATCGCGCGGTCGAAAACCGAATGCAGAATTTCGTCTTTGCTCTTAAAATAAAGATAAACCGTGCCGTCGGCGATTCCGGCTTC
>Ga0136623_10000500_pt1 | contig 11758 bp, 7 predicted proteins | sample AntDrymUQ4492106_2_FD_104656 | JGI IMG/M metagenome (GOLD analysis project Ga0136623, IMG submission 104656) | Polar desert sand microbial communities from Dry Valleys, Antarctica - metaG UQ449 (21.06) | ecosystem: Environmental > Terrestrial > Soil > Desert | place: Antarctica: Dry Valley...
AAATTATAAGTCGTGGCAAAAAAACCCAGATTATGCTGTCTGCCGATGTCGCGCTTTAAGCGCAAAATTCCGATGTCGGCATTTTTATTAACAAACCGCTCGATTCCGCAAACATTATTAGCGTTTGGGGTTGTCAGTCGTATTTGTTGGCAGCCAAGCAAACCTTCGCGCTCGTCGAGCGAATAATTTCCCGGCGCATTGTCGGAAGCGTATAGAACGCCGAATGTGTTTTTTCCGCGTCTGCCCGTGAGTTTCAAAGCAATGTCCGGGTCAACTATGGCGCGGGTGTTGACGACGTTCATCCGCGTATTGAAAATGTCTATGCGTTCGAGAAAAAACGGTCGCTTTTCCGAAAAGAAAATCGGAAACCGCTGATTCGCGGTGGTGACGGGTGCGTCGGCTTCGACCTGTGCGAAATCGGGATTGTAGGCGAAATCGAGCGTAATGGTCGGCGTTAAACTAAATTTGGCGGTCATTCCAAAATCGGCTTTAATGCCGTCGTTGACGTAACGTCCAGCCGGATTCCCGTCAAAAGTATAGCGTGTGCGTCTGCCGGATTCGGAAACTGTGAAACTCGGATTGATTTCAAGCTGGCGCGTCGTCGAAATATCTTCGAGTCCGGTGATATGTCCGGCTTGGTTGAGCCAGCCGGAGATGCTGCGGTTTTGCGGCATCCACGAATTATATTCGTTGTTGTTGTATTTAACTCGGCGGTTGATGTGAAAGCCCCACTGCTTATTTTTGCCCGCTTCGTAACGCAGAGATTTGAAGGGAATAGCCACTTCAATCGTAAAACCGTCTTCGGTTAGAACGCCTTTCGACTCCATTACGATGTCGAGGCTGTAATCTTCTCCGCGTCCTTCGGTAAAAGTTCCGTCGGCTTGAATTCCCAAAGGATTGAAAAACAATAGATAAGCCTGCCGCTGATCGTTAAAAGTATCGAGATGAACCAAAACGTAATCGTCGTTGAAAATATTATCGCGCCGCGCAACCGTTGCCCGCACCGTGTTTCTATCCTGTTTGATGCGAAAAGCCATGTAGAGATGTTTCGCGTCATAACCCATCATAAACTCGGTCGGATGCGTCGGTTTGACATTATCGCCCGGATTTATCTGAACAAAATCACCGAAAACGGCGGCATTCTGCCAAATCGCTTCGTTCAATTGACCATCAATCAACGGCGGCGCGTCAAAACGCGGAATACGCGCCGGAGCGTCTTTCACCATATATCGCGGCGCAATGTTCACCGGTTCAACGCTATTTTCGACAATCGCGGTGTTCGGTTCGGTTTTCGGCTGCGGCACGGCGGGCGACGCGACCGGAGATGCTTGAACAGTATTGTTGCCGTTAGACGACGTTGGAGAATTTTGGGCGAAAATAAAAATTCCGCCAAAAAAGAAAATGAATAATAACAAAAATGAATTTTTTATTAAGAATGAAACAGGATTTTTCATAATAGTAAAAATATAATTGGCAAAAATATAATTTAAGACAGGAGAAAAATAATTAAAAACCGAAGTTAATTTCAGACCATTGAAATCTCAATAATTAAAACCCCGTCGGCTCGTGTTTTATGACAAAAAATTTATTGAAACTTTAAATCTCGATTGAGCTAATCAGAAGCTAAATTGTAAACACTTTATTAATCGGGAAAAACCTATTTGTGATAAAAAGTTGATTTTGCGGGACAAGCGAACAGGAAAATGTGACAAAGAAAAATAAGCGGCAGTAAAAGTTTGCAATATCTTACTTCCCGTTCAGAGTCCACGCTGAGAGCGTGTAACCTTCGAGCGAAGCGCGGCGGTTTGGCAAAGTGCGTTCCGCGTTTGGACTCTGAACTTTTCAAAACATCTCAAAACTTCTGCACACCTGCTTATCGAGTATTTATCTGAATCTTCCTGAATTCATATCTTGAATCGGAACGCACAAACGCTCCTTCCGATGAGAATATATAATGAATATCTTGACAGTGAGATTTAATGAGGTTATAAATTAGAAAATTTTGAAAATTTAACAGTCTTTTCAATAACATCGCCGGAAAACTTATATCTTAAATTGAATTCATTTTCTGAATAAACCGAACCGCGAATTCCGGTAAGAGTTTGACAAACAAAACGAGGAACAAAATGACATTTTCCCGACGTGATTTTATAAAAACCGCAGGTTTGACTTTGGGCGCGTTGACATTACCGTCGTGGATTTACGACGCTCAGGCGGCGACTAATCTGACGATTGATGTTAATAAAAATAATTTGGCTGACGCGGCGCTTTCGACGGCGAAAAAACTCGGCGCTAATTACGCCGACATCCGCATCAATCGTTATCGCCTCGAAGCCATTTCGACGCGGGAACGCCAGGTGCAAAATGTATCGAGCGGTCAAAATTTTGGTTTCGGCGTGCGCGTTCTGGTAAATGGGACGTGGGGATTTGCCGCCAGTCCGATTATGACGGAGGAAGAAGTCCGGCGCGTGACGCGCCAAGCCGTCGAGATTGCCCGCGCCAATTCCGTCTTTCAGCGCAAAAAAATAGAACTTGCTCCAACGCCGAAAGTAGTTGCATCCTGGAAAAGCTCTTTTCAAAAAGACCCGTTTGAAGTTCCGGTTGACGATAAAATTCAGTTTCTTTTGAAATTGAATGAAGCGGCGTTAGCGGTCAATGGCGTGAGTTTTGTTAATTCTTCGATGGCTTGGGTCAACGAGCAGAAATATCTCGCTACATCCGACGGTTCGCGCATCGAGCAGTATCTGATTCGCGGCAACCCGACTTTTACCGTGACGGCAACCGACCGCGCAACCGGCGATTTTCAAACGCGCAATTCGCTCATCGAAGCGCAAAGCGCCGGTTATGAATATATCGAGAAAAACGATAAAACCGATTGGCTGGCAGACATTAAAACGGCAGCCGAAGAAGCCGTGATGAAACTGAAAGCCAAAACGGTCGAGCCGGGAAAATATGATTTGGTGCTGCATCCGTCGCATCTGTTTCTGACGATTCACGAATCGGTCGGACATCCGACGGAACTCGACCGCGCCTTGTTGTGGGAAGCAAATTACGCCGGAACAAGTTTTTTAACGCCGGAAAAAACCGGAAAACTACAATTCGGCTCGAAAATCGTCAATTTTGTCGCCGACCGGACGCAGCCCGCCGGACTCGCCACCGTCGGATATGACGATGAAGGAGTCGAAGCGCAAAAATGGTATCTCGTTAAAAACGGAACGTTTGTCGATTGGCAAACGACGCGCGACCTCGCGCCGCTGATCGGAAAAAACAAATCTTACGGCTGTCTGCACGCCGACAGTTGGGGAAGCGTTCCTTTTCCGCGAATGCCGAACGTTTCGCTCGAACCGGCGAAAGGTAAAGTTTCGACCGATGATTTAATCGGCGGTGTTGAAAAAGGAATAATGATTTACGGGCGCGGCAGTTATTCGATTGACCAGCAGCGTTATAATTTTCAATTCGGCGGTCAAACGTTCTGGGAAATCAAAAACGGTAAAATCGCCGGAATGCTGCGCGATGTCGCGTATCAATCGCGCACAACCGATTTTTGGGGCGCGTGCGACGGTCTCGGCGGACAATCAACTTATTTGATTCCCGGAACTTTTAACGACGGAAAAGGCGAACCGGGTCAATCAAACGCCGTTTCGCACGGCTGTCCTTCGGCTCGTTTCCGGCAAATCAATGTTCTTAACACGGCGGCTAAAACACAAGGCTAAATAGAGGTATAGTATAAAAAAATGCTATTAAATGAAAAAGAATCTAAAAGCATAACCGACAAGATACTTTCTTACGTTAAAGCTAATGACGCTTCGGTCGGCGTAGGCAGCGAAAAACTTTCGCATCTGCGGTTCGCCCAAAACACATTTTTGACGAGCGGGCAGCGTGAGAGCCGCAGCGCGAACATTACCGTTTGGATTGACGGCAAGCGCGGCACATCCTCAACTAGCGATTTGGACGACGCGAGTTTGCAGGCAATGGTCGAACAAGCCGAAAAAATCGCCCGTCTTGCTCCGGTTGACCGCGAATATCTGCCGACGCTCGGCAAACAAACTTATAAACCGGTTAATTCTTTTGTTGCGGCAACGGCGAACATTTCTTTAACAGACCGTGCGAAAGCTATCGGCGACATCATTACGGAATGCGAGAAAAACAGCGTCATCGGCGCGGGTTTCCACCAGGCGCGGGCGCAAACGGGAGCGTTCGCCACAAAAAACGGCAATTTCGGTTTTGAACCGACAACATCCGTCAGTCTTTCGATGACGGCGCGAACGCCGGACGGGTCGAGTTCGGGTTATTTTCTGCGAAGCCATTTCGACGTTGCGCGTCTCGATACGAAAAGAATCGCCCGCGAAGCTATTCGCAAGGCTCTCGAAGGTCGCAATGCCCGAACGCTCGAACCGGGCGTTTACACCGTTATTCTTGAACCGCAAGCCGTCGCCGACCTGCTCGGCGGGTTAGCTTTTAGTTTCGATGCCAGAAATGCCGAAGAAGGACGAAGCGTCTATTCCGCTCCGGGCGGTAAAACCCGTCTCGGCGAGAAAATTTTTGACGAACGAATCAGCATTTACAGCGACCCGTGGAACGCGGAACTTCCCGGCTCGCCGTCGGCGCAAGCTGGAATTCCCGCCCAAAGAATTTATTTAATAAAAAACGGCATCCTTGAAAACTTAATTTATTCAAGATTTTGGGCTAAACGAGCGGATAAAGAACCGACTCCCGGTCCGGTTAATTCGATTATGGAAGCCAACACCCCGGTTTCAACGCCTGAAGAAATGATTCGAGCAACGAAGCGCGGCATTCTCATCAGCCGATTTTGGTATATTCGCCCGACCGACCCGCGCACGGCAAGTCTAACCGGTCTGACGCGTGACGGAGTTTGGTTTATCGAAAATGGAAAAATTCAATATCCGCTGAAAAATTTTCGTTTTAATCAATCCATAACCCAGATGCTCGCGCCCGGAAACGTGGAAATGATTGGAGCTTCCGAACGCGTCGGCGGCTCCGAAGGCGGAAACGCTTCGCTGCTTCCGGCGCTTAAACTCAAGGCTTTTAATTTTACGTCGCAATCGGAAGCCGTATAAATTTAATTTCTAAGTCCTGAATTTTTATCTATAGATACCACAAGACTTACTTTTCTAATTGATTTCATAAGTCTATTTAATAATTCCGCGCTATGAAAGAGAAGTTTTTTTGATTATCATTATCCCATAAGATAAATTAACTGTAACTATCTTTTAACAGCACGGAATTAGAATTTTGAACCAATTATTAGAACAACCGATTTTATTTGCCGTCGGGATTAATCATAAAACCGCGACTATCGCGGCAAGAGAAAGTATTTTTTTTCAGGAAAGCGAGATTCCCGCGCTAATCGCCGCGCTCAGGGAAACGCTCGCCGAGTGCGTTGTTTTGTCCACCTGCAACCGCACCGAAATTTACGGTGTAACGACCAGAACCGACGTAGACCTGGATTTTTACAAAGATTTATTAATTAACTTTAAAAACGCCGGTAAACTCGTGACGCGCGAACATTTTTTCGGTTTGGTTTCCTGCGCCGCTTGTCAGCAGCTTTTTAAGGTTTCAACGAGTATTGATTCAAAAATTGTCGGCGACACACAAATTTTAGGTCAATTGCGCTACGCTTATTCGATTGCCAATCAACATCACTCGACCGGAAAAATCATAAATCAGCTTTTTCAACGAGCTTTTAAGGTCGGCAAACAATCGCGCACCGCGACTTCCCTGCACAAAGGCGCGGTTTCAATCAGTTTAGCGGCGGTCGAACTGGCTTCGGAAATTCATAATTCACTTTCTAATAAAAGTGTTCTGGTTATCGGCGCGGGCGAAACGGCGCGATTGACGGCGGAATGTTTGATAAAAAAACGTGTCGGCAAAATCCTTCTTACCAACCGGACGCGGGCGCATTCCGAAGAATTACTCGCATATTTGCGTAAATCTAATGTTTTTGTCGGCGAAGTTGTTGATTACGCCGATTTCAAATCACATCTGAACGAAGCCGACATCATCATCAGTTCGACGAGTTCGTCCGAACTGATTTTGCAAAGGTCCGATTTTGCGGCGCAGCGTAACAAAATTTTGTTGCTGGACATTGCAATGCCGCGCGACGTCGCGCCCGATGTTGCCGATTGCGAAAATGTCACGCTGAAAAATATTGACGATTTACACGCCATTGTCGATAAAAATTATCAGCAGCGAATGGCTGATCTTCCGCTCGTTAAAAAAATCATTATGAACGAGATGAGTGATTTTCTCGTCTGGTATTATTCGCTTCCGCTGCTTCCTGAGAAAATGCGCGGCGGCGCAAAACCTGACGATTCGACGCTTGCCGAAATCGTTCGCGTCAAGGAATTTTTGCTCAAAAATGTTTCCGAGCTACATAAAATGGCAATGAAAAACGGCGCGGAAAATTTCGCCGGTCACGTCGAAGTCGTTAATCAATTGATTGTGATGAAAAACTCCGCCTTTACGAGGTTTGAAATTGAAGCGTAAATTCATCATCGGCTCACGCGGCAGCAAACTGGCATTGTGGCAGACCGGATTCGTAAAAACCGAACTCGAAAAACTCTTTCCGCAAACTGAATTCGACGTTCGCATTATCAAAACGACCGGCGACGTAATTCTCGATACATCGCTATCCAAAATCGGCGACAAAGGCTTATTCACCAAACAAATCGAAACCGCTTTAATCCGGCAGGAAATAGATTTAGCCGTTCACAGTTTGAAGGATTTGCCGACGACCCAGCCTGAAAACTTAATCATCGGCGCGGTTTCATCGCGCGAAACGGCGAACGATGTTTTGATCTCGAAAAATTACGATTCGATTGACGATTTGCCCGAAAACGCGCGGGTTGCGACGGGCAGTTTGCGCCGCCGCAGCCAATTATTAAACTACCGCCCGGATTTGGAAATCGTCGAAATTCGCGGCAATGTGCCGGGGCGAATCGAGAAATTTCTGGCTTCGGATTTAGACGCGATGATTCTCGCCTTTGCCGGCATTCATCGCTTAAAACTCGACACGCATATCAAACAAATCATTCCGACCGACATTATGCTTCCCGCCGTCGGTCAGGGCGTAATGGCAATCGAAATCCGCGATTCGGACGCGCAAATTGCCGCAATGATTCGTGAATTAGACGACGCGGCGGTTAAATCGCGCGTTGCGGCGGAACGCGCATTTTTGCGAAGTTTGGAAGGCGGCTGTCAGGTTCCGATTGCCGCGTTCGCCGTTTTGGAAAATGAAGAAATCTATTTGCAGGGATTTGTCGGCAGTTTGAACGGCGTGAAAACTATCCGCGACTCGATGCGCGGAAATCGTGCCGAAGCCAAAAGTTTGGGCGAAAATTTAGCGAAGAAAGTTCTGCAAAAAGGAGCGGCGCAGATTCTGGATGAAGCGCGGGAAACATCTTTGAAAGCGGCTCACGAGGTTGTTTGATGAAGCGAGTTTTAGTCGTTCGTAAATTTGACGATTTCAGCCGGATTTTATCGGAAAATGGTTTATCGGTTATAAATTGCGCGACGACTGAAACCGTTCCGCTCAAGGATTTAAGCGATTTATCGGCGAAATTTGAAACGATTGATAATTACGACGGTATTTTTTTGACAAGCGCGGCGGCGACGGAAATTTTTCGGCTGAAATTGCGGGAAATAAAATTGAATTTTCGCGGGAAGATTTACGTCCTCGGTAAACGCAGTTTCGATTTATTAAAAGGCGAAAATCTCGATTTAGTTTTTGACGAAACGGCGAACACGGCACTTGAAATGCTTGAAACAATTAGGTTGGAAGATGTTCAAGGCAAACGATTTTTGTTTGTGCGAGGCGAAAAATCAGTGCGTATCATTCCTGATTTTTTGAACGAAATCGCCGCGGTCGAAGAAACTGTTGTTTATCGAACGGAGAACATCCCGGTTGAAATTGATAAAATAAATCGAATCGGTGAAATGTTTGAAAAAAAAGAAATCGTTTGTTCGGTTTTTTTCAGTCCGAGCGGTGCGGAGAGTTTTTTAGAGCAGTTCGGCGCGGAAATTTTACGACAAAATAAAATTGCGACCATCGGAAAAACGACCGCCGATTTTTTTGAGAGGCAAAATTTGAAAGTTGATTACGTTGCGTCAAAGGCGACGGCGGAGGATTTTGCAGTTAAATTAATCGAGTATTTAAAGTGTTTTGAGTCCCGCCTTTAGGCGGTTTTCCCTAAGCCGATTAGCCGCCTAAAGGCGGGACTCAAAACTAAAATCTGTTATTTAAATAAAACATTTTGAGCGAAAATTCACTATTTATAAGAGCTTGTAAAAGCCAAAAAACAGAGCGAACGCCGGTTTGGATTATGCGGCAGGCGGGCAGATATTTGCCCGAATACCGTGCGATTCGGGCAAAACACGATTTTTTGACGATGTGCAAAACGCCGGAATTGGCTTCGGAAGTGACCGTCCAGCCGATTGATATTATCAAAACTGACGCGGCGATTTTGTTTTCCGATATTCTCGTCATTCCCGAAGCGATGGGAATGCGGCTCGACGTGATTGAATCGAAAGGTCCGGTTTTTGATGAACCGATTCGTGAGGTTTCACAAATCGAAAATTTGCAGGCGGAAAATATTGTCGAACGGCTCGATTATGTTATGCAAGCCGTGAAAATGACGAAGGAAAAGCTGAATAATCGTGTTCCGCTCATCGGTTTTTCCGGCTCGCCATGGACGCTCGCCGCGTATATGGTCGAGGGCAAAGGCTCGAAAAACTTTGAAATTATAAAGAGTTTCATTTATAACGAGCCGGAAGCGGCGCACCGGCTTTTGCAGATTTTGGCTGATTCGGTTGTCGGATATTTGAACGCGAAAATCCGCGCCGGATGCGATGCGGTGCAGATTTTCGACACCTGGGCGAGCATTTTGTCGCCGACGGATTTCGAGGAATTTTCGCTCAGATACATTCGTTATATTTGTGAAAATCTCGAAACAAACGGTGCGCCCGTCATTGTCTTTGCAAAAGGCGTGAGTTCATATAAAAATCTGGCAAATTTAAATTGCGACGCGCTCGGCGTTGATTGGGTGCGGAACATCGGCAACGTGCGCGCGGAAATCGGCGGGGCGAAGGCGCTGCAAGGCAATCTCGACCCGACGATTTTGTATGCTCCGAAAGAGAAAATCCGGCAGGAAACCGAAAGAGTTTTGCAAAGTTACGGTCGCGGCGCGGGACACATTTTCAATCTCGGACACGGCATCACGCCGAAAACGCCGGTCGCAAACGTGCAGTATTTTATCGAATGCGTGAAGGAATTGAGCGCGAAATATCACGCTGAAGAGGTAGAATGAACAAGGAATTTGGGGAAATTGACATTGAACTGCTGAAAAGATTTAATCAGCCGGGACCGCGCTACACTTCGTATCCGACCGCGCCGATGTTTTCCGGCGGGTTTACGGAAAAGGATTTCGTAGGCGAAATCGTCGAAACAAACAGGGACGCGAATTCAAACGCCGTTTCGCTTTATTTTCACTTTCCCTTCTGCGCGAAACTTTGTTACTTTTGCGGCTGCAATATGCTGGTGACGAGCGACCGAAGCGCAATCAGCAAATATAACGAATATTTAAAGCGGGAAATCGAAATGCTCGCGCCGCTCGTTTCCGCAAATCGGCGCGTCGAGCAACTGCATTTCGGCGGCGGCACGCCTTCGTATTTAACGCCCGACGAAATTCTCGATGTCGGCGGTTTTATCAAATCGAAGTTCAGATTCGCCGAAGATTTGGAAGCGAGCGTCGAAATTGACCCGCGCGGTTTGACCCGCGAGCATCTCGAAGCATTTCGGGAAATAGGTTTTAATCGCACGAGTTTCGGCGTTCAGGATTTTAACTCGAAAGTGCAGGAAGCGATAAACCGCGTTCAATCCGAAGAAATCACGAGACAAACGGTTTTGTGGGCGCGTGAACTAGGTTACAAAAGCGTCAATATTGATTTGATTTACGGTCTGCCGCATCAGACACTGCCCGAATTCGCCGAATCGGTCGAAAAAGTGATTGATATTTCGCCCGACCGCATCGCCGTTTTCAATTACGCGCACGTTCCGTGGCTCAAAAAACACCAGAACATTATCCAGACCGAAAATTTGCCTTCGCCCGACGAACGTTTGCAGATTTTGCGGATGACGATTGAAAAACTCGTCCGCGCGGGCTACGAATACATCGGTTTAGACCATTTCGCCAAACCGTCGGACGAACTCGCCGTCGCGCAGAAAAACAACACTTTGTATCGCAATTTTCAAGGCTATTCGACCAGAGCCGGAGCGGACGTTTACGCTTTCGGCGTTTCGGCAATCAGCCAGTTTCAGAATATTTACGCGCAGAATCAGAAAAATTTGAATGATTATTACGCGCAGATTGATTCGGGTTTAGCGGCGACGGCGGTCGGTTATCGAATGACCGCCGACGACCACGTTCGCAAAGAAACGATTATGCAGTTGATGTGTCATCTGGAAATTGACAAGCGCGACATCGAGCGGAGATTCGGCATTGATTTTGAGGAATATTTTTCTGCGGATATTCCGAAATTAGACATTTTCATCGCGGAAAACCTGCTTGAAAACAACGCTGACAAAATTAAAATTATCGGCGCGGGCAAGTTGATTATTCGTAACGTGGCGATGTGTTTCGATGCTTATTTGGAAAAAATGATGCGGGAAAAACCTGTATTTTCCAAAACGGTTTAAGAAAGGAATTGACAGGGATTGAGGGGATAGGCAGGGATAAAAACAAAATCAAATCACTTCTATCCCTGTTCATCCCCTTTATCCCTGTCAATTTCCTTTGATTAATTTATGAACGAAAAAATCGGCGTAGTTTTATTAAATCTCGGCGGACCCGACTCGTTGGAGGCGGTTGAGCCGTTTCTTTACAATCTATTTGTTGACCCGGACATTATCAACTTTCCGGGCAGTTTTCTCGTTCGGAAACCTTTGGCGAAATTGATTTCGTCAAAACGTCATCCGAAAATTCAGGAGCAATATAAACAAATCGGCGGCAAATCGCCGCTCAAAGATTTCACGCTCGGACAGGCGCGATTATTGGAAGAAAAACTGAACGAAAAGTTTCCCGCAAAAGTTTATGCCGCAATGCGCTACTGGCATCCGTTCACGGAAGAAGTTTTGGACGAAATCGAAAAGGAAGAAATCAAAAAAGTGATTCTGCTTCCGCTTTACCCGCAATATTCCAAAGCGACGACCGAATCGAGCGTCAAGGAATGGAAAAAACTTTTAAACCAACGCGGCGGAATAAACGGTTTGCAGTGGAATTTAATCGAACATTATTACGATTTCCCGCCGTATATTGACGCATTCGTCGAGCGTATTAATCAAGGACTGGAAAATTTCTCGCTCGAAAAACGCGATAAAGTTGACATACTTTTTTCGGCTCACGGTACGCCGATGAAACTCGTCCGCGAAGGCGACCCGTATTCCGGTCATATCTGCGAAACCGTCACGGCGGTGATGGAGCGCGGCGGCTGGAAAAATCCGCATCATCTCTGTTTTCAATCAAAAGTCGGACCGCAAAAATGGCTTACGCCTTCAACGCCCGCGACGATTGAAGATTTAGCAAAAAAAGGTGTCAAAGATATGCTCGTCGTCCCGATTGCCTTCGCCTCCGACCATCTCGAAACTCTCTTCGAAGTCGGCATCGAATTCCGCCACGAAGCCGAAGAAAAAGGCGTTCAGCAATTTGAAGTGACGGAAGGTTTAAATTATTCGCCGAAATTC
>Ga0136623_10000506_pt1 | contig 11713 bp, 7 predicted proteins | sample AntDrymUQ4492106_2_FD_104656 | JGI IMG/M metagenome (GOLD analysis project Ga0136623, IMG submission 104656) | Polar desert sand microbial communities from Dry Valleys, Antarctica - metaG UQ449 (21.06) | ecosystem: Environmental > Terrestrial > Soil > Desert | place: Antarctica: Dry Valley...
AGAGCCTGGGGATCGTCGTCCCGGGCGATGCCTCCGCCGGGACCTTCAGCAGCACGCTGACGTTCACGACCGCACCGCCCGTCGGATGATGCGTTACCCGGCCGCAGGTAGATGCCGCCGCGGGCCGCGCGCCGATGAGGGAGTAACCCGGATCGTGCAGGGAGCAGCCGGCCCCGACCGAGGAGTGCTGATGTTTCGAACCACCCACGCTTCGCCCCGTGTAGCGCTGCTCTGCCGATAGGGACCTGTGTCTGGCTTCGGTCCATCGCAGCCCAACGACCCGTCCCGCGCTGTGAGCCCCATGCGGACGGTGGCCGCCGGGGCGAGCTCGGTGCTGACCGGCCGGGTGATGTCCGGCGTGGCGACGCTGGTGGCCACACCCATCCTGTTCGCCCACCTTGGAGCGGCGCAGTTCGGTATCTGGGTCATTCTGCTGGGGGCTGTCGCCCTCATCACGTATGCCGACGGCGGGCTCGGCTCCACGCTTCTGCGCGCGACGTCGCGGGCACACACGACGGCCGAGGCACTGCGTCAGGCGCGAGGCGCTCTGGCACTGGGCATGCTCGTGCCGACCGCCCTGGGAGCGCTCCTGGTGAGCGCGGTCCTGCTGTCGTGGTCCACGCTCGCCCCCGCCGTCGGCCTCCATGGCCAGGGCGGAACGGTCCGCGATGCTGCGCTGCTGCTGATCGCCGGCGTCATGGTCGATGGCTGGGGGGCGCCGGGCAGGGCGGCACTCGAGGCCACCGGACGGATGCCGAAGGCGGTGACCGTCACGGCGGTTACCGGGGTCCTGGCGACGTTCCTCGGTGTCCTGGCCGTGCTGAGCGGCCTGGGAATCATCGGGCTGGCACTGGCGACACTCGCCGGGGCCGTGATCCGCTCGGCGACGTTCACGGCACTGGCCCGCCGTGCGGCCCCCCACCTGCAGCCCCGCCTCTCACAACTGCGCCGGTCTGACATTCGGCCGCTCATGCGCTACGGCGGGGCGGTTCAGCTCTCGCAGGCGGGAGGAGCGGTCAACAGCGAGTCCGATCGCCTCGTCGTCGCCGGCGTGGCGGGGGCGGCCGCGGCGGGGGGCCTGGAGCTGGGGCTGCGCTTGGCGAACCTGTTGGCGCTCCTGCCCTTCTGCCTGCTCTACGCGCTGTTCCCCGTGCTCGCCCGGTTGGCCGGCGATGGCGACCGTTCTGCTCTGGACGCCGCCTACAAGCGCGCCTCCCGGCACGTCGCCGCGGTCTCGCTGGTCCCCGGGGCGGTACTGATCGCCTGCGCGCCGTCCGTCGTGGTGCTGTGGCTCGGCCACCCCGTGCCCTTTGCGGCCGCGGCGTTCGCCGCCCTCGTCCCGGCGGTCGCCGTGCGCTCGCTGACCGGCGTCGCCTCGGCCATGTGCCGCGCGGAAGGTATACCGGGGCGCGAGACCCGCTTCTCGGTGTCGACCGCGGTGCTCAACGTCGCGCTGACGGTCATCCTGGCGCTCGCCATCGGTCCGATCGGGGTGCCGATCGCCACTTCGGCCGCCACTGTCGTCGGCACGACGATCTTCCTCGTGGGCTTCCATCGCGCGACGGGGCGTCCGCTGAGCATGTTGCGCGACGCCCTGGGGACTTCCACTGCGGCCGCGCTCGCGGCGGGCTCGGCGGCGGTCGCGACCGGCGGCTTGCTGTCGGACGGCGGCGGCCGTGCCCACGCCGCGCTCGAGGTGGGAGCGCAGGGCTCCGCCGGCGGTCTCGCTGCGCTTGTCGTGCTCGTGCTCCTGCATCGCGTTCGCACCTCCGGCCAGCCTGCTGCCAACGCCGTCGACGAGCGCTCGTGGGCGGTTTACCTCAGCGCGATCCCTTTCGAGGGCGCCCGCAACCGCCAGCAGGAACTGGCGGAGCAGGTCGCCCAGACGCGTCGCGTGCTGTTCGTCGAGGCGCCGGGCCTGGGTATGGCCTGGCGGCTGAAGGTCGATGAGCTGGCACCCTCGCTGTGGCGCGCGCGGTCGCTGTCGCTGCTCCCGCTGGGCCGCTTCCTGCCCTGGGCCAACCATCTGAACCGCCGCTACAGCGGCTGGAGGTTGCGACGCTGGCTGGATCGGCGCCCGGGCGAGCGCATCGTGATCGTCGACGAGGACCTCGCCGCGCCGCTGGCCCCCCGACTCGGAGCCTGCGCCCGGGTCTACGATGCCGCCGACCTCGACTGGACCTTCACGCGGCGCTGGAACCGTCGGCACCTGCGTGGAGCACTGAGCGAAGCGGTCCATGACGCTGACGCGGTGCTGGTGTCGTCCCTCGTTCTCGCGGACCATATCCCGCGATCACGTGGTCCTGTCATCGAGCTGCTCAACGCCTGCGACGTCACCCACTTCGCCGGGCAGGCCGAGCCGCCCGCCTGGCTGCGGGCGCTGCCCGGGCCGCGGATCGGCTACGTCGGCTCGATCGACCGCCGTGCCTTCGACGCTCAGTTCGTGGCAACGGTGGCCGCCGCTCATCCCGAGTGGACCTTCGTTCTGGCCGGCCCCGCCGAGGAAGGCGTCGCGGCCGCGTTCGAGGAGCTTCCCAACGTGCATCTTCCCGGCCGGATCGACTATGAGGCGCTGCCCGGCCTGCTCGGTGCCTTTGACGTCTGCCTCATCCCGTATCGGGTGGGTGAGCTGATCGATTACGTGCAGCCGAAGAAGCTCTTCGAGTATCTGGCCGCCGGCAAGCCGGTCGTGGTCACCGCCATGCCGGCGCTTGCGGGTCTCGCCGTGCCCCATCGCTGCGCGGCGGCCCCGGAGTCCTTCGCGCTCGCGATCGCCGCGGCGCTGCACGAGGGCTCGGCTCCCGCCGATTGCGAACTTCGGCGTCACAGCGTGCGCCACCACACCTGGGAGGCCCGCGGCCAAACGATTCGCGGCCTGCTGGACGACCTGGAGATCGCCACATGACCGGCGCGCTGAGCCTGCGCAGCGCGCCGCTGATCGCCGTCCCGGCGGCGGGCGGGGCGCTCGTCGCGGCGGCGGCGGGGAGCGCGAGCCAGCTGCCGATCGGCGCCGTCGCGGCCATGGCGCTCGTCGCGGCGTTCCTGGCGTGGCCATGGTCGGTGCTGCCGGCGTCGATCATCCTCGGTTCCACCGCAGCCATGATCCTCGGGCTTACGTCGGTTGCCGAGATCATCGCCCTGCACGCCGGGATGCTCGGCGCGGGGATGCTGGCGCTCGCCATCAGAGCGCTGCTCGGGTGCGCAATTGCACGCCGCGCGACCGCCGCGGACGTGCCCATGGCGTTGCTTACCGGACTTGTCGCGCTGGGCTGGCTCTACGGCATGGCACGCGGCAACGGAGCGCATCCCGCGACGGTCGCCGCCTACCAGGTGGGCATCATCCCGGCGTACTACTGGATCGCCACCCTCACGCTGGGCGAGGAGGCCGCGCGCGTTCGCGCCGGGACCCTGTTCGTGACCGGAGCCTGCGCTCTGGCGGCGATCGGCCTGGTCACGCCGGGGCGTCACGGCGGCCTCCTGTCGGCCCTGGCGCTGCTGCCTCTCCTGGCGGCGGCCGCCCGCCAGACCCGGCCTGGCACGCGTCTTGCGCTCATGGCCGGTGCCGGTCTGCTCAGTGTCGACATCGCCCTCGGCGCGTACCGCTCCATCTGGCTGGCCGCCGGCATTGCCCTGCTCGTCGTGGCGCTGCGCGGCAGCCGCTCCGAGCGCAAGGGGATCGTCGTGGCGCTCACGCTCGCGGTCGCCGTCGGCCTGGCCTCGTTCTTTCTGAGCCCGTCCTTCTCGTCGCGGCTGGCCATCGCGGAGACCCAGCTCGGTGCCTCCTCCGGCTATCGGCTGCCCGAGGCGACGGTGGGACTCGACGTGTTCGCCTCCTCCCCGCTTGTGGGAGCCGGGCTGGGTCAGTCCACGCCAGGCATCTACCTGCCCGGCTTCCGGGTCGACGATGTCGGCCCCGTCTACCACGCCTTCTACGTCACCGTCCTCGCGAACGGGGGTGCTGCGCTGCTCTTGGTCGTCGTCGCGGCGATGCTTCCCGCGCTGCGCCTCCTGCTTGCCCGTCGTGGCGGACCGTCGCTTCCCTGGGCCGCGCTGCTGCTGGGCTTCCTCGCTGCGGCGGCCTTCGCCGGGCCCACCGACGGCCACTGGGAGCTGGGTCTGTTGCCCGCGCTGGCGTTGATGGCAGCAGGGCCTGGCCCGCGACGAGCGCAGCGGCGGATCACCCCTGTCGAGACGCGGCGCACGGCCCGGTCCCGCCGGGCGACGGCGGTGGATGCGGGTGGCTCGACTACCGCGCCCCGCTGCGCCGGCATCGCGGCGGTCGTGGTCACCTATCAATCGCGTGATGCGATCGGGCCCTGCCTCGAGGCCCTCGCGGAGTCAGCGGACAGGATCGTCGTCGTCGACAACGCCTCCCGAGACGGGACGGCCACATTCGTACGCGGGCGCTACCCCGCGGTCGAGGTGATCGCCAACGCCGACAACGTAGGGTTCGCGAGGGCCGTCAACCAAGGGACTGCCCGGACGAATCACGACACCGTGATGCTCGTCAACCCCGACTGCGTCCTCGCGTCGGGGACGGCGCACGCCCTGCGCGTTCACCTTTGCCGCCACGCGGACGTGGGAATCGCCGCGCCGCGGCTGTTGAACTCCAGCGGCGGTCCGGTGGTCAGCGTCCATCGCTTCGAGACCATCTTCAGCGTCGTGGCGTCGCGCTTCGGCGGAAGGGTCGTGGTCTCTCGCCTGCGTGGCGCCCTGAGCTGGGGCGCTCGCCGCGCCACCGGCGCCGGCGGCCGGGAGGCGCTGACCGTCGACTGGGCCTCGGGCGCCTGCCTGGCCATCCGCGGGGAGCTCCTCGAGAGGCTCGGCGGCCTGGATGAGGGCTACTTCATGTACTACGAGGACGAGGAGCTCTGCCTCCAGGCGCGCCGGGAGGGCGCCTCGGTGGCATACCTGCCCGGCGTGAGCGCGCAGCACGTGGGCGGCGCCAGCAGCAGCGACCCCGCGGCGATCTGGCCGGTGCTGTACACGAGCATGCTGCGCTTCTTCGCCCGTCATCGTCCGACCTCCCTCCCGGCGCTTCGCGTCGTGCTCGTCTTGCGCGCCTGCATCGGAGTCACGCTCGCCGCGGTGCGAGGCCGCCGCAGGCCGGCGCTGGCCTGGTGGAGGATCGCCCGTGTCGCCCTTCGCTCGCCGCCCGCTTCGGGGGGGAAGGGGTCATGAGGGTCCTCGTCGCCGCCGTCGGCAAGCGCACCGAGCACTGGGAGGGCTTCTTCGCCGCGCTCGCCGCGTCGCAGGACCTCGAGGTCGACGTCGTGGTCGCTGACGTCACGCACCTCACCGTGGGCTGGCTCGAGGCGATCGCCCGGCGCCATCCGGACCGCTTCCGCTTTCGGGTGGTGCGCCACCTGATGGGAGAGGATCGAACCGGTCACATGGCGTCGATCGCCTATGCGCCCGGGTCGTGGCGGACCTGGCCCGACCGGCGTCCGGACGTGGTCCACCTCATCGGGGAACCGTCCTACCTGTCCACCGCTCAGGCGATCGCCGTGTGCACCCGCCGCTGGCCCGGCGTACCGATCACCCACTACGCGGCGCAGAACGTCGTGATCGGATTCCCGTGGCCGTTCCCCTGGCTCGAGCGTCGCGCGTATCGACGCATCGATCTCGCGCTGCCGATCACCTCCGCCGCCCTGGACGTGCTGCGCCGCAAGGGCTACCGCGGTTCGGCGAGCATCGTTCCCCTCGGGGTCGACCGTCGACGCTTCGCGCCGGGGCAAGAGCCGGCGAGCGGGCCGTTCACCGTCGGCTTCGTCGGACGCCTCGAGCCCCACAAGGGGATCGCAGAGCTGCTGGCGACCTCGCGGGCGATCGGCTCTCGCCTGCTCCTCGTGGGGGACGGCTCGCTCGCCGGCGCCGTACGGGCAGAGGCCGTGGTGCGGCCGGGCGAGGTGCAGCTCATCCCGTGGTCGGGCCACGATGAGCTGCCCGCCCTGTTGCGACGCATGCACGTACTGGCCCTCCCGTCCGTCGAGATCACCCAGCGCAACGTCCTCCCCTGGGTGCGCATCCCCCTGCGCGAGCAGTTCGGCCGGGTGCTCGTGGAGGCCATGTCGTGCGGCGTGCCGTGCGTCGTGACCCCGGTCGGGGAGATGGCAGAGGTCATCGGCGACGCCGGCGAGGTCGTCGAGCCAGAGGGACTCGCTGCTGCGCTGACGCGCCTTCGCGACGATGCAGAGCACGCCGGCAACCTGCGAACGGCAGCGCTGGAGCGCGCCGAGCTCTTCGACTGGGACCACATCGCCCGTGACGTCCGTGATGGCTGGCGCGAACTTGTCACCGGCTCAAGACAATCTCTATCCCGTCCGATGCCGGCCCGTGCCAGCGTGTCCTGAGAGGACGTTTGACGCCATGCAAGACCAACCCGACATCCCGACCATGCTGCAGGTCCTACGGCGACAGCTCTGGATCATCCTGATCTCCGTCCTGGTCGCCGTGCTCGCCGCGCAGCTCGTGACGAACGCCCAGCAGCCGCGCTATGAGGCGACGTCCACGCTGCTTGTCACGGGCAATGTGCCCTCCGGCTCGGGCGAGAAGTCTGATGACCCGACGGCCGCGATCCAGCTCGCCACCTTGGCCCAGAACAGCAGCACGAGCCTTGCCCAGCTGGCCCAGACGCGTGCGGTGGCCGCGACCGCGGCGCGCCAGCTCGACCTTCCGCTCTCCGCAGCAGAGGGACATATCTCCGGTGAGGCCGAGCCCGGCGTCCAGATCGTGCGCGTGCGCGCAGACAGCGACAACGCCCAGGGCGCCGCCCGGCTGGCCAACGCGGCCGCCACCGCGCTGACCGAGGCCTTTCCCGGAAGCGCGGGCGGAGGCCTCGGGGGCCTCCGCCTTCAGCTCGTCGACCCGGCGGCCCCCCCGGGCAGTCCCGTCGCCCCCAACCGTTTGCTCAATCTCCTCCTGGGAGCGGGGGCCGGGCTGCTGATCGGGCTGGGGCTTGCGACGCTGCGCGAACGCCTGGATCGACGGATCCGCTCGTCCGCCGACGTCGGGGCCGCGCTCGGTCTGCCAGTGCTGGGCGAGCTGCCGCCCATAAAGCGAAGCCTGCGCGGCATGAGCGCTGTGGATCGCCACGCCATACCACGTATCGGGGACCCCTACCGGTCGCTGGCCGCGAGCATCGTCGTGGCCAGCGATCGCGAGGACTATCGCCGCCTGCTGGTCTCCAGCCCCGTGCAGGGGGAAGGCAAGAGCACAGTCGCCGCTCACCTGGCGCTGGCGCTGGCGCAGGACGGCGAGACCACCGCTCTGGTGGAGTGTGACCTGCACCGCCCGACCCAGCACCGTGAGTTCCCATCACCCGAGCGGCTGAGCCTCGCACAGCAAGTGTCGGGCGTGAACGGCTTGCTGCCCTCCAGTGCTGAGGTGCGGCCGTTGCTGAAGGTGCTCGCGGCGACCGGCGAGGAGCCCACCGAAGGTGTGAGCGTCCGCAGCCCCGAGTTCGAGCGTGCGCTCGATGCCGCGGGCGCCGGTCACCAGCGGCTCCTGCTCGACGCGCCCCCGATCCTCGGCCTTTCCGACGCGTCCGTCCTGGCCCGTCGCGCTGACGCCGTGATCCTCGTCCTTCGCGCCGGCCGGACGCGGGAAGCCGACGCGATGAACGCGTTGGCCGTGCTGGGCCGACTCGGCATGCCGGTGCTGGGCGTGGTGCTCAACGGGGCGCGGCCCGGTCGGCGTGGCGGCTACTACGGAGCCCAGTGACCTCTATCGTGTCATCGCCGACTTACCGATACCCGGCCGGTCCCGTGCCGGTCGCCTGCGACGTCTGCATGAACGAGCAGGGCCAGCGGATCATCGAGGCTCGCGAGATGATGCTCGGGCTGCGCGACCGCTTCAGTTATCAGGAGTGCGCCTCGTGCGGCCACGTGCAGCTGCTCGACGTGCCGGACGACCTGAGCCGCTACTACCCGACGGACTACTACTCGCTGCGCCCGGGTGCAGTCGCGCCACACCGCGGCGCGGGTCGACTGCGGCGCCAGCTTTCCGAGCTTCTGCTGCGGCTGCCTCCCCGCGTCTGCGACCGCCTCGCCGCCTGGCGACGCATCGACCCGGTCTACAGCGCGCTCGCCGGCCTGGGGCTGTCAACCCGCGCGCGTATATGCGACGTGGGCTGCGGCGAGGGCGAGCTGCTGGTGCGCCTGTGGAAGCGAGGGTTCCGCGACCTCGTCGGGGTCGATCCGTATGTCGAGCGCGACATCGAGGTCGCGCCGTCGGTCTGGGTGCGCAAGCTCGCTGCGCAGCAGCTCAACGGCGTGTTCGATGCCATCCTCCTCAACCACTCCCTCGAGCACATGGGTGCTCCCCGGGCAGTGCTCCAAGGCCTGCGTGCGCTGCTGGCGCCGGAGGGTGCGATTCTCGTCCGCATCCCGGTGGCCGGGGGTTTGGCCTGGCGCCGGTATGGAAGCGACTGGGTGGGCCTCGACCCGCCACGGCACATGTTCGTCCCCACCGAACGGTCGATGCGCCTGCTGGCCCAGAGGGCGGGGCTGCGCGTCGAGCGCGTGTTCTACGACTCCCACGCACTGCAGTTCTGGGGCAGCGAACAGTACCGGCGCGACATCCCTCTGCACGACAAGCATTCGTGGTCGCAGTCTCCGGCGGCCGCTCACTTCTCCCACCGTGACGTCGTCGGGTGGCACGCTGCCTCCCAACGCCTGAACGCTGCAGGGGACGGCGACAGCGCGGGGTTCGTGCTGCGACGCGTCGAGGTCCCGACAGCCGAGCCCGCCCCGGAGAGCACGGGATGACTGACGTCGGGTACTCGGCGGGCAGCGCGTATGTCGACGCCCGGCTGAACGAGCTGCACCATCCCGTGACGGGTCTTCCCGGGGCCGCGCTGCTGCTCGATCGACTCGGGCAGGCGCTGGCGCGCGAGCCGCGGCCAGGTTCCGGCCTCGCGCTGCTCGTCGTCGAGCTCGACCCCTTCGATGACATCGTCGGCTCGGGAGGATCGGTCGAGGCCGACGAGACAGTGCGGGTGGCGGCGGCTTGCCTGCTCAAGCCGCTGGGTCGCGCGGACACGCTCGCACACCTCGAGGGTTGCCGGTTCGCCGTCCTCTGCGAAGGAGTAGAGCGGGAGCGCGCCGCTCGAGAGGTCGCAGAGAGCCTCGGCCTGGCTCTCCTGCGCCCGCTGCCCGTCGCAGGCCACCATCGACGCGTGAGCGCCAGCATCGGCATCGCCATTGCCGAGCATTCCGATCCCGACCCGCGGGTGCTACTGGCCACCGCCGAGGGCTGCCTCGACGAGGCCCGGCGCGAGGGAGGCGGAACGGTGGTCATGGTCAAGCGCGTCACCGAGCAGGGACGGGCGGAGCGGCTGTCGCTCGAGGTCTCGCTGCGCCACGCCCTGCACGAGCGTCAGCTGCGCCTCTTCTACCAGCCCATCGTGTCGCTGCCTGACGCCGAGGTCACGGCCGTAGAAGCACTTCTGAGGTGGCAGCATCCGACCAGGGGACTTGTCTCTCCTGCGGAGTTCCTGCCCGTTGCCGAGGAGAGCGGAATTATCGGTGCGATCGGCGCGTGGGCGTTTCGAGAGGCGTGCCGCGAGGCGACCCGTTGGCCCGTGGCGGAAGGCCGGCCACTGCCTGTCCAGGTCAACCTCGCCGCCGCGCAGGTCGTGGCGCCTGACTTTACTGAGCTGGTCGACGAGACACTTGCCCAGACTGGAGTATCCGCCGATCGCGTGGGGCTCGAGGTGACCGAGAAAGTATTGCTGCAGCCCTCCTGCCCGATCGTCCTCAGGCAGTTGAGGAACCGAGGGCTGCGCGTCCTGCTCGACGACTTCGGAACGGGATTGTGGACCCGCGAGGCGCTGGGTCATCTTCCTATCGATGCTGTGAAGTTCGATCGCGCGCTGGTCTCCAGACTGGATAACTCCGGCGAGGCAAGGGAGGCCTTCGCCGCGGCGACGGCGACGGCCGGTGCACTCGGCCTGCAATGCGTTGCCGAGGGGGTGGAGAACGCCCAGCAGGCTGATCAGGTTCGTGAGCTCGGATGCGGATTCGCGCAGGGGTACCGTTTCGCCCGTCCGATGACGGCCGCCGCGCTTCGGTCCCATCTTGCAGCAGAGGAGCCGTCGCGCTCCCCCGGCCGACCGTCGCGTGTGCTGGGCCGGCTCGCCGCCGGGTTGCCAGGAAGGCAGCGCTAGATGACCGTCCTCAAAGAGGCCCTCCGCCTGGTGCGGGAGGTTCCGCCGGGTGCGCCGGCGGACTCCTGCGCGCCCGAGCCCGAGCGCGCATTGAGCGTGACGTGGCCGGCGGGTGCCGTCCTGCGCCGTGTGGGCGGGCTGGCACTGGCCGCAGCCCTGGCGGTGCCTCTCGTCGAGGAGCAGCCGTCCCCGCTGGGCATTGCGTTGCTGATACTCGTCCTCGGGGTCGCCACCCTGGCCGCGCGGTTGATCTTCGAGGCGCTCGGGGCTCTGCGGGCCAGTGCCCTGCATCCCGTGGCGGCCCTGGTCGCCGCGCTGCCTGCCGCCGCGCTCGTGCAGGCCGCCGGCCGGTTGGTCGGCGACGGCGCCCCGCCGGAGGCGGCGCTTGCGGGCGCAGTGGCACCGGCAGCCGTGCTCATGCTCGGCTCGGCGCTGCGCCGCCGCGAGCTTCGACAGGCCCCGCGCTGCAGGGTCTTCTTCGTCGGTGCCATCGACCAGGTCGACGCGTTCGCCCGCGAGGTCGGCCACTCTCGTCACCTCAGCCTCGTCGGCTCCGAGTGGCTCGATGGCCATCGCCGCCGCCCGCTCGACCGCGAGACTCTCCTGTCTCGGGTGGCCGAGGTCAGCGCCAACAGGATCGTGCTCTCCGAGCGTGCCCTTTCCGATCCCGCACTCGCCGACGCAGCGGCCACCAAGCTCAACGTGAGGGGGGTGCGCGTGCGCAGCCTCGCAACCTTCTACGAGGAGGAGTTCGGCAAAGTCGCGACGAGCGAGCTGTCGAGTTCGTGGTTTCTCTTCGACGTCGCCGAGATCCACGGCCTGGCCTATCGCGCCACCAAGCGCGTGCTGGAAACGCTGATCGCCGTGGGGCTGCTGGTGCTGGCCGCGCCGCTGTTGCCGGTGATCGCCGCCGCCATCAAGTGGTCGAGCCCCGGGCCCGTCCTCTTTCGCGGTCCGCGCGTCGCCATGGACGGGCGAGTGACGACCCTGGTGAAATTCCGCACCATGGAGGAGGACCCGGAGGGTAAGGCAGAATGGGCTGACGCCTCGCAGCTGAGGTTGTTCCCAGTGGGGAAGCTCCTGCGCAAGTTCCGCCTCGACGAGATCCCGCAGCTGTGGAACGTCGTGCGGGGCCAGCTGAGCATCGTCGGACCGCGACCCGAGCAACCGGCGATCGTGGGAACACTCGAGCGCGCAATCCCCTTCTACGCAAAGCGACACAGCGTGCGCCCCGGGCTGACGGGCTGGGCACAGATCAACTTCGGCTACGGCGGCTCGCAGACGGGCTCCCTCACCAAGCTCCAATACGACCTCTACTACATCAAGCACCAGAGCTTGCGACTCGACTGGCAGATCATGCTGGCCACCGTCCGCACCGTGATCGCCGGCACCGGGCGCTGAGGGGGGCGCAGGGGGGGACTTTGGTTGCGGGTATTTGGCCCCGATCACGAAGGTGCCGATGCATCAGCGTGAACGTGAACCCTGGATCGCCCGTGGGGCGCCGCCTGCACCGCGGCGCCACCGTCGCGTGGCTGGTGGGCCTCG
>Ga0136623_10000507_pt1 | contig 11713 bp, 25 predicted proteins | sample AntDrymUQ4492106_2_FD_104656 | JGI IMG/M metagenome (GOLD analysis project Ga0136623, IMG submission 104656) | Polar desert sand microbial communities from Dry Valleys, Antarctica - metaG UQ449 (21.06) | ecosystem: Environmental > Terrestrial > Soil > Desert | place: Antarctica: Dry Valley...
GATATCCCCTGATGTGCGTTTCCACAGGGGTGACGAGATACCGCAGGAGCCGGTGACAGCCCCGGAGCCGACTAGGAGCCGGCGGGTACCTCGGCGGCACGGCCGACGGTGTTGCCGTACTCCCACACGCCGATCTCGGGCGGCTCGATGCCGAGCGACGTGAGCGCCGTGCAGACCTGGCTGCGATGGTCGCTCCCGTGATGAATCACCTGCGCCAGCCGGATGCCCTTCGTGGCGCGGTAGACGGAGCCATCGTCCCGGTGGACCTCGAGGATCTCGTCGGGGTCCGGATCCGCGGCCAGGATTCCTGGCCATGCGGCGGCGTTGCGCTCCATCGCCGCCCGGAGGTCAACCAAGTCCATCCCCTCCTCTTCGATCGTCGGATGGCGTTCGCCGCTCAGCCGATGGAGGTACCAGCTGTCGGAGCCGACGATGTGACGCATCGTCTCGAGGATCGGACCGAACGTGCCCGGTGCCGGCGCCTCGAGCTGCTCGGGGCTCAGCGCCTCGCAGGCGTCGATGACTCGCAGGGTCGCCCAGGTGTGGTGAGCGAAGGCATCGCCCAGCAGAGAACCGGTCATGCCGCGAAGACTATCGCGTCGAAACAGCCTTAGTCATCCCGCGGAACAAACCGCAGCGGACCCAGCGCCGCGTGTTGGCGGCCACCTGAGCCCGACGTTAGTCATCCCGTGGGAATCGCGGGTGAAGCTCATCGCGAATGGCGTACGTAACCCGCAGAGGAGCAGCCCGTGCAGACCATCGGCATCGTGCTGAACGTGGACACCGCCCAGTCGGAGGAGTTCGAGCGGGGATTTCGAGCGGAGGAGGCGCCGATCTGGGCCGACCTGCACGGGCGCGGGCTGCTGGTCATGGCGACCCTCACCCGGCTCGACATCACCACCAGGAAGGTCGACGGAGCGGTGCAGTACCTCGTCGTCGCGATCTTCGCAACCGACGAGGGCCATCACGCACACGACGAGGATCCCCGCTTCGAGGCCTGGAACAAGCGGGCCGATACGTTCCAGATCGCCGAGCCCTACGTCTTCGGAGGCGACACGATCGTCAACATCGGCCCTTGAGGTCGGTCAGCGGTACACATCTCGGCGGTGAGCAACTCGGATCACAAGGATCAGCAGCCGATCGTCCTGGATCTGGTATAGGATCCGATGGTCGCCGACCCGCACTCGCCACGTGTGCTCGGCGCCGCGCAGCTTCACAGCGCCCGCCCGAGGATCCTGCGCAAGGCGATCGATGCGGCGCGCGAGTCTCCTGCGAACGGCGGGCTCGAGCTTTGAGAGCTCCCTTGCGGCCGAGGGAAGGAATTGGACCGTGTACATCGGCCTGGGCTACAGGCCGAGCTGGACCTTCAGGTCGTCCCAGGCGATTCGCTCGCGGTTCCCGGGATCAGCCAGCGCGGCGCGCACGTCGTCCAGGTCGCGGGCGTCCTCGAGCGCCTCGATCAGCTCGAGATCCTCGATCGACACGACCGCCGCAACGCGTTTCCCATGCCGCGTGAGCACCACGCGCTCGCCTCCGAAGGTGACGCGGTTGATCGTCGTGGAGAACGACTCGCGCGCCTCGCTGATCCGTCGCTCCGACATGGACGAATTGTACGATACGTACGCAAATGGCCCTGTAAAAAGGAACACGCCGACACGGCTCGCTGCGGTCCATCCGCGGCGACGAACCGGGAGCGTCAGTCGGGGGCGATGACCGCGAGTCCTGCGGCCTGAGCCGCATCGGCAAGACGGCGGTCGTACGTCACGAAGGCGTCGAGCTCGTCATGGATCGACAGTGCGGAGGCCAGGTGAATCGCGTCCAGCGAACGCAGCGAAGCTGGTTCAAGGTCACCCGCGGCCGATGCGATCGCTGCATCGAGCTCGATGACCATGATTCCCTCCAAGGCACCCCGTATCGCGTCACCACCGATGGCGACACTCTCCGGCCCCCGGCGAACGAGTGCCCGGCGCACCTCGACCGCCGCCAACCGGCTCGTGGAGCGGCCGGAGTAACGCGAGAGATGGGCGAGCAGTGCATCGGTCTCGACTTCGCGGGTTGTCAGCTTCACGAGGGCAGACGTGTCGAGATAGCACCCGCTCACTGGGCATCCTCGTCACGCATCTCTTGCAGGATCTCCGAGAGGGGCCGACCAGCCGGCAGCTCGATGGGCGGCGGAATGTCCTCCCACCTTCGCGTGGCCGGCGTGATGCGGCCCTCGGCGATCATGCGCTCGATAGTGGACATCGGCCGATCCTCCAGCGGCGTCAGGCGCGCGACCGGCTCCCCGCGTTCAGTCACCTCGTAGGCGCGGCCTTCCTCCCGCACGCGCTTCACATACACCGATAGGTTCTGGCGCAGCTCGCGAATCCCCACTCGCTCCGGCCTCGGCTTCCTGGTGTTCATGACGCACAATTGTAGCACCCGGCCGCGCACGGAACGGCGGCACATACCTCTGTAGCCCGATGACGGACGCGGGGTTCAGTCAGCGCGCCGCCTTGAGCTTGCGCCAGCCGCCGGCGCGGTTGTGCGCGAAGATCAGGCAGCGCATCGATGTACTCGTCGATTCGTGGATCGGCTTCCCAGGTCGTCGGCCCTACCCGGCGCTGTCTTCGTCGAACATGAGCGACGGGGGTGTCCAGCAGCTCCCCGGTCTCGAGGAGCGTCTTCAGCTCAGGATCATCGGCGAGCCGCCATAGAGCTCCGCGTTGGCGCCGGGGCGCAGGCCGGAGTGAACAACCGTGAGCCGGCAGGACGACGCTCAGCGCGCTCGAGGAGGGGACGCCGATGATCACCCAGCGGTCGTGGACGAAGCGGATCCAGCCGAAACCGGCAGGGTGAGGATCACGTCCCGCTGCTTGTCTCCTCCGACGTCGAAGACTTCAACGCCGACGCTCGCGAAACCCCAGCGTTCGTAGAAGGCGATTGCCTTTTGATTTCGCTCCCACACACCGAGCCAGAGGAGGTCGTGAACGCGCAGACGGCACTCCTCGATGCAACGCTCCATGAGAGCCGAGCCGAGGCCGAGGCCGAGATACGGCGTTTCCACGTAGATCCGAGCGAGCCGTATCGGACTGGTGCCTTTCACGTCGGGGTGCGCCTGGTCGGTGCGCAACAGTGCGAAGCCCGCAAGGTGACCGTCGATCTCGGCGACGAGGTATGTGAGCCGATCATCCTGGAGCTCGGCCAGCTGCATCGCCGTGGAATAGTGATCGGCGATGTACGCCTCCACCAGAGGAGCGTCATTCGCCTCGGCAAATGTCGCGCGAAAGGTCGCTGCGCCGAGCTGGCTGAGCGCGAAAGCGTCCGTCGCGGTTCCGTACCGGATCGCGGCCGTTTCGGCGATGCTTCCCATCCATTCGATAGTAGGAGCCGCCCGGATTCGCACGCAACGGTGAAGCGGTCTGCCCTCGCACACCGATCTTTAACCCGATCGAGTTACAAGTAGGTTCGGGCCACTCCCCCGCCACGGAGGCAACCGAGCATGACGGCACCGATGAGTCCAGCAACCACCCGAGGCGCAACGGTCGCATGGACGCGGCGGGACGTCCAGGTCGGCCTCCTGTTCGCAGTGGTCGTCATCACCGCCATCGCGACGTTGACGGCAACGCTGCTGTTTCCCGAGGCGGGTGAGGGCGGCTTCTACACCTACGAGTCAGTCGAGCCAGACCGGGCCTTCTTCTGGGGGCTTCTCACGCTGGCAGCCGTCAACGTGGTCGTGACCATCGTGCCGGCTGCGCTCGTGGCCGTGCTCCTCACTCCGCGGAGAGGGTGGCAGTGGACCACGGCGGGATTCGTGTCGGCCGTGATCGGCGGTGCTTTCTACGCCATCGGCCTCGGCGGCTGGGCGATGCTCTATTTCTTCGCCACCGATTCGACCGCCCTCGACGTTACGACCGCGAGCGCCTTCATCGAGTCGGCGAACGCCGACGGGTTCCGCCTCTTCGCCACCCCAGTGGCCGGTGCGATCCTCGGCACGATCTCAACTCTGCTGTTTGCCGTGGGGCTCTGGCGCTCGGGAAACCTGCCGAAGTGGGTGATCGTGCTCGGCGTCGTCGGCTCCTTCCTCACCTTCCTCCCGATCGAAGGCGTCGTGGGCGCCGTCGGCGAGTCACCCCAGGCGATCGCAAGCGTCCTGGCCGCCTGGTACCTGTGGCGCCAGCGTCACCAGCTCCTCGGCGGCGCGGGCGCTGATCCCGGCATCGGCTCCCCTACGAACCCGGCTTGACATGCTAGGCAGTGAGAAGTAGCGTACGCACGTTGTACTCACATACAGGTTTCCTCTGACATGCTTCCTGCACGCTCGAGTCGACCACGACTGAATGTGACCCGCTCCAGGTCGGCTTCACCCAAGAGCCAGCGACTCGCGGTACGCCTGACTGAGTTCCAGCGAGATCTCCTCACCGAGGCAAGCCGTGCGAAACAGACGACTGTCAGTCAGTTCGTGCTGGACGCGGCCACCAATGCAGCCGAGCAAACGCTAGCGGACCGGCGGGAGTTCCGACTCTCTGCCGATGAGTGGGGTCGATTTGTCGCAGCGCTCGATGCCCCCGTCGGGTCGCTGCCTCGGCTGCGTCGTCTCCTGGAGTCGCCTACCGTTCTTGATGAGGCGTGAGCCGCTACGCGGCGCCGGAGCTCCTAGGACCTCATCACGACACGACGGAATTCGACTGCGGATCGTCTGCTCAGACGAGCTGGTTGCGGAAGTACGCGCTGGCAGCCCAGCAGGTCGGCTCGAGTCGAGTCTATGTAGCGTGTCGCAAAGATGAGAACCGAGTCGTCGGCTATCACGCCCTCGCGGCTGCTTCGATCAAGCATGACGACGCTTCGGAAGGCGTGAAATCCGGCCTTCCCCGGTATCCAATTCCGGCAACTCTCCTGACTCGGTTGGGAGTCGACCAGTCCGAGCAAGGTCAAGGGCTCGGGAAGGCGCTCGTTGTTGACGCCATACGCCGATCGATCGCGGCAGCTGCCGAGGTCGGCTCCGTCGCCATGCTGATTCACGCAGAGGGCCCGCCCGCCCGCGAATTCTATTTGCATCTGGCTGAGTTCGAAGAGTCGCCTTCGGACCCTCTACACCTGATGCTGCGTATTGAGGCGCTAAAGGCGACGCTGTCCGGCGAATAGCGGATAGGAAGGGTGTGGCGTGCGGCCATTCGAACGGCGTGACCCAGCCGGCGAGATCGGCGAGGGCCGTCTTACGACGCGCGGGCCGTCAGTCGTCGTTCGGACGGCTGCTCGATAGAGATCGGAGAGCCGCGTTGACGGCCTCCGACGTCGGGAAGAGCACGGCGACATCCGGATCCAGGCGCACCAGCGCGCCTTCCTCGGCCAGCAGGCGATGGTGTCGCCCGCGGCTGCCCTCGCGGAAGTCGTACTCGTCGCGCGGCTCGTCAGGCTTCTTCATAGTCCATTCGTTCGGGCACGGTCGCCCGCCTTGCGAAGATGAGGCGAATCTTACTCTCGCGTTCCGTGTATCCCACCACCAAGAGTCGGCCAACCGAAGAAAGGCCGACGCTCACAAACCGATCCTCGAACACCGAGTGATCCGGGTCGTAGACCGCGATCTCCAAGGGATCGGCGAAGATCGTCACGGCCTCTTCGAACGTGATGCCGTGCTTGCGCAGATTGCGTTGCGCTTTCCGCCGGTCCCAGCTGAACTCCATGCCGCGCCACGGTATTGATCGGGACTTACCGCGGCGTTATCACGGGCTTAGCGCGTTCGCAAGGTGTAGTGCAGACCTCATGACACGCGCCGATCCGCGCGCCACGGCCCGGCCCTGTTCGTAACCGGCGCGAAGCGTCGCCGCGAACTCAGGGCTCGAGGATTGTGAGACGGCTGAAGGACGACCGATAGAAGCCCCGGTCCCTGGTCAGGAGCCGATCGGCATGGATCTGCGCATGGGCGCCGATCAGGAAGTCCGGCAGGATCCTCCGACGGTTTCCGCCGGCTCTGCGGTACGCCCGATAGACGCGACCCGCGGCGATCGCCACCTCGCGGTCTTCCGGAACGAGTTCGAGGCCGAGCCGATCGAGCTTGGTCGACACGCTTCGCGGCTCATCGTGAGCGCCGATCACCTCCGCCCACACGATCGTCGAGGCGATGAGCGCGCCGTCGGTGGACGCCTGTCGGAGCGCTGCGGCCGACCGCGGACCGTGGGCCACATCCCCCGACAGCACGTCGAGCAGGACCGAGCTGTCGACGGCAGTGATCACCGACCCCGCGCACGCTCGAGGTAGTCATCCACCGACTCGTCGAGCGGCAGCGAGCCGTAGATCTCATCGACGATGTCCCGTCCGCTCGCCTTGCGCCCGACGAGGCGACCGCGCTCCGCCTCGAGCTCGAGGACCGTCCCCGGACGCAGGCCGAGCTTCGTCCGCACGGCCTTGGGGATCGTGATCTGGCCTTTCTCCGAGACCGTCGTTTTCATATCCTTATGGTATGATTTCCTACCGGCGGCGTCAAGACCACGCCGGCGCTGCGCACGTTGCCGTCGGACCGAGAGTAGAGTGATGCCATGACGCTCATGCGCGACACGACGACCTCCGCGCGCCGCGTGCAGATCGAGGCGCTCCGGCGCCTGGATGGCCCAGCGCGCGTCCGGATGGCCTGCCAGATGAGCGACGACTCGCGCCAGGTCACGCTGGCCGGCATCCGGTATCGGCGCCCCGACTGGACCGATACGGCCATCCATCACGAGCTGCTGCGCCTCATGCTCGGCCGCGACCTGGCGACGACGGTTCTCGAGCGACGCCACCCGCATCGGTGAGTGCGCAGGGCCAGCTGCTCGGCCGGATCATCAGCCTGCTCGACGATGTGGCGATCCCTCACATGGTCGTCGGCTCACTGGCGAGCTCGTTTCACGGCGAGCCTCGCCAGACGCGCGATATCGACATCGTGATCGACCCCGAGCCAGATGCGCTCTCGCGCCTCCTGGATCTGCTTCCTCCCGACCAGCTCTACGCCGATGCCGCTGCCGCCGCCGAGGCACTCGAGCGGCGCACCTCGTTCAACGTGATCGAGATCGACACGGGCTGGAAGCTCGACCTGATCATGCGGCGGGACCGGCCGTTCTCGCACGAGGAGCTTGGGCGGCGGATTTCCGTGCGTCTGCTCGACACCGATACCCACATCGCGACGGCCGAGGACACGATCGTCGCCAAGCTCGAGTGGGCGACCGAAGGCCAATCGGAGCGCCACCTGCGCGACGTCGCGGCGATCATCGACACACAGGCCGCCAACTTGGACCAGGCCTACCTGGACCGATGGATCCGCGCGCTCGACCTGCAGCCTGCTTGGGACCGTGCCCGCCAACTGGCGGCCCGGCCAACCTGAACCGGCAAGCGACCCGCGCGCCATTTGAGCTAGGGAGCTGGGCCAGCTGCTCGAGACGGTGGCGCGCGAGGCGGTGGTCGATATCAAGCACCCCCTGCGCCGCGATCGGGTCGCGAAGCTCGATGCGTTGATTCGGTGGTGCCGATCTCGCCTGCTCGACGAGCTGCTCGAGCGTCTCAGTCACTTGGCAATCTTCGCCGACGGCCCGGCCGTCGGGCGTCGCCGGCACGCGCGGCACGGTTCGTAGTCGGTGCCGTCGAAGCGGGGCCACCAGCGGCCATCGGCGTCCTGCTCGTACAGGTTGGCCCCATTGGGGGCATGGGGCGGACCGACCCAGCCCGGGATCGGCTGAGCGCCCTGGTCAACGCGGCGGGGCGGCTCCACGCTGTCGGCGGTGCATCGGTTGAGCTCGAAGCGGGTGCGCCAGTAGCGCAGGCCGTCGGGGCCGTCCCAGTAGCGGTTCGGGCGCTGGTAGCCGCGGAAGTAGGCGAGGTAGCTGTCCGGGCTGTCACGAATCACCGCGTCGAGCGCGCACCACGCCCACGCCGGCGACTTGCGCAGCACCGCGTACTGGTGCCGCATCAGCGGGCAGAGCTGGTCGACCCAGGGGAGTGCCTCCATCGCCTGGGAGACGTCGACCGCGGCACGCACCGTTCGCGAGTCGGGGACCTCGTTTTGCTGCACGAACCGATGGTCAGCCGCCGATGCGACAGCTCAGCCGTCGCGGGTTACCTCTCCGTAATCGGCAACCATCGGCCGGCGCACGACCACGCCCTTGAAAGGCTTCCCCGACACGAGGAACTTCGGGAGCGGGACCCATGTATCGAGACGCTCGAGCTCGATAACCATGAGATAGCCCGCCCAGTCCGGCTCTGCCTGGTCCGGATCGGCATGGTCGCGACGATCGAGGGTCGTCTGTGGCCGTGTTGCGTCGAGCTCATCGAGCGAGGCGAACTGCTCACGACGTCGGTACCGGGTGAACCGGCCGCGCCACGTGGCTGCAGGGATCGATTCACTGTTTCCGCGGGTGACGGCGTAGAAGTAGATGGGCACGTCACGAGGAAACGTCGGCGGCTCCTCCCACAGCATCGTGCCGAAGCTCACCTCGGCGCCGGGCTCGTCAAAGCGTGCGTCACTTAGCGCTGACGTCAGGTGTTCCTCGTCCACACCGGCCAGAATCACATTCATCGATGCGTCTCATGAACATGGTAATCGGCAACCCCGCCCCGGGGTTCTGATCTATGCAGGAGTGCCGCGATCGCCTCATCTTCGGTTCCGCCGTGCTTTAGGACGAGCGAGCAGACGGCGAGGAGGTGCGTGAGGTATGGGATCACCGTCTTCTTTCGCGCCTGGCGAGCGGGGAGCTCGGTGGCGTACGTCACCGCCTGAAGGAAGCGGTCACCCAGGATCGGATTGGGCCCAAAGGCATCGTCAATCATCGAATCGCAGCGTGAGCGGGGCGTGGTCACTCATGCGAAGGCACGACGCAGGATGTGCGTCGATCTCGCAGGATCGCATGGATGCGGACGTGACCTCATCGCAGAAGACGTGATCGAACTGGTACCCAAGATTGCCGGCTCGAAACCACGTCTGGCCCTCGTGCTTGTGATCGCGCCGATAACAATCGACCCATCCATCAGCGGCGGCGCGATCGAAGAAGTCGATGTCACGCGATTCCGGGTGGTACACGCGCCACAGGTCGCGGGAGATGTTCCAGTCGCCGCCGGCGATGAATCGTCTGCCACGTACCCGTTCAAGGAGTGTGGCGTACGCAATGTCGAAGGTCCGAGGCACGCGATAGCGCGGCAGCCTGATGGCATCGGGATTATGCCGGCCGAGGAACTGTTCGGTGATCCGGAATGGCGGCGCATGGACGCTCCCCACGATCGCACTCTCCCCATCGGCCAGCCGTATCGATCCGGTCGCGATCCATCCCTGGATTTCCATTCCGTCCGGCCCGCCCGGATACGGGCTGAGCTCGAGAGCCGGCTTGGCGAGAATGGCCGATCCCCAGCCCCAGGTGTCCACCGGCCACATCACCCAGTCCGGCCACCGCTCGCGCACCAAGGCAGGCGCCAGTGAGGGATTGGCTTCCTGGAGCAGCGCGATGTCGGGATCCAGCTCAGCGAGATATTCCCAAGAACGACGCGTATGTGCCATGTTCCAGCTAACGACCCGCATGCTCGCTCCATCATGCCGCGAACGGGGCTCGGCGCGCCTCATTCGCCGGTCGCGGCATGATGCCGGTGCCGGGCATCCTGCGGCCGCTCGTCGGCGACCTCGTCATCGGCCAGAAGGTGAAGTTCGCCCTACGGGTTCGATTCCCTGACATGCCGATCGCAGCGCACACCAGCGCCTTCTTCACCATCGGCGACCGCGACGGCGTCCTCAAGGCCGATGGCTGCACCCTGGCCTGGCAGCATGCCGAGGGCGCCGATGTCGACGCTCAGCCTCGCGACCGCCACGTCGACCGTGCCGTCGCACGCATCTACGCCGCACGCGCCCGCCTGGAGGCGGTCCATCTCAACCGGCTGGGCGAGTACACCGATGCCCGTCATGCGCTCCGGGGGGTCGCACGACGCATCGCCGGCTACGCCGGCTCGGACACTGAGCTCAAACCTCGCCGCTAACTCGTGGCCGACTGCGCTGAGCGCGACGATTGGCCTTCGCTGCCCGCCCCGTGTTCCGGTCGCCCGAGGAGACTCGCGAGATCGTCGTAGGCCTGCTGCGAGAGGCGTCGCAACCGACCTGGGTACGACCGCATCGCCCGCATTTCACCGGTGATTTCATGATCCCCGAGGTCCGACAGCACGTCCTCAACCGGCAGGATGTGGCCAAAGTCGCCGCGCTCGGGTGCGATCTCGTATCGATACGACCCGGTGATCCGCATCACCGACCAACGCCACTCGCGGGCAGGTGGGGCGCCAGCAGCAGGTCGCCGATCTGCATGCCATCCGGCTCATCACCGAGCATTCGCCGATTCGGGCCAGGCCCACTCAACGTCCCGGTCGATGGCGTCGCCACGCTCGCGTCGGTCCCGAATGAGCGTGAGATCCTGCTTCGGCTGATAGCCCCATCCCTGGCGAAGACGGCCCGCATTGACCTCGGCCCAGTGCCAACTGGCGTTCTGTCGGTCCGTGCGCATCATCCACCCGGGGACAATGGCGGGTGGCCCGCCCGCCAGGCGACCGGTGCGGCTGCGAGCGGGCTGCCGAGCGCCCAGCCGCCGGAGCTCCTCGTCATGTCCAGGCGCTGATCAGGGGTCACTTCGTCCCGGGGCCAGCAGCAGCGTGGCGATTGCGGTGGGCCGCTCGCCCAAGTCGGCCACGCGCCCGATAACCCTCAGCGCGAACCGCGTCAGCACAGAGTCGGCGAGCCATTCTGCCAGCGCGTAGATGCCTTCTGGCCGTGCGCTGCAATCGGGTCGCGCAGTTCGATCCGATCGATAGCCGACGCCCGCCTCGCGCGTGCAACAAGATTTTCAATGGTGTCAGCCATGAGATTGGGCGGATGCGTGTTCGGCCATTTGGTGGATGCTACCGCCGGCACGCGGGCAGGGGTTGATACCCGGTGCCATCAGTAGGCTTACGACCTGGCGTCGGCCTCCTGGACGCATCATCCGAAGACCGGACCGGCTGGTAGTCGGCTCGGACACCAAGCTCAACGAGCTGACCGCCGACCTCGTGGCCGAGGGCGCGACCTTCTCGGCACCCATGCCCGAGCTCGACTGCACGGGCGCCCAATTCAGGTCCGCCAACATCCAGCGCTCTCGTGACCCGGGTGGCCACGCTCAGCGATAGAAACGTCGAGTAGGCTGGGACTTGAGGATAAGTGGAGGGCTGCAAGCATGGCGAGCGGAGCGATCTCAGAGGTCTACCGCGGGGTGACGATCTACTACACGCCTCCCCCCGAGCGTGTGTGGTCTTTCAGACCCGGCGCGAGCGTACCGCTGCAGTCATACCGATCAGCGTTCCAAGCTCGGCGAGCCATCAATCAAATGCTCGACGGGTTCTCGGAATCGACCCCGCGCCGAACGAGCTCAGCCATGTCGATTCCGAATCGGCGGGAGCCCCCGAGTGTGCCGCGACGCGAGCCGCCGACACGGGCCAGGGTCTCTGGGACGGTCGAGGAAGAGATCGGACGCCTGTTGGGGGCCGACACTAGCCGTTCCGTGACAGTCACCCTTCCAGAGAGCCAACGGCAGGTGCAGGTACCGGCCTTCCAACGACTGGAACAACGCTTCGCCGGGGAGCTGCCCGCAAACTTCCGCACGGTCCCGAACAAGGTCGCCGTCGACTTCGATGGCGCAGCGGTGTATCCCGAGTTCGCGATCATCCGGCGACTCGAAGCCGCCGGATGGAATGCCGCCTGGCGGAAGAA
>Ga0136623_10000508_pt1 | contig 11701 bp, 12 predicted proteins | sample AntDrymUQ4492106_2_FD_104656 | JGI IMG/M metagenome (GOLD analysis project Ga0136623, IMG submission 104656) | Polar desert sand microbial communities from Dry Valleys, Antarctica - metaG UQ449 (21.06) | ecosystem: Environmental > Terrestrial > Soil > Desert | place: Antarctica: Dry Valley...
CCGCTGGCGGCGGTGCCACCAGCGGTGAGCAGTCGCCGGAGCGACGTTGAGGGCGGCGGCGGCCCTCAACGTCATCCCCGACTCGATGGCATCGCAGAGTGCGAGTCGTCCCGCCGGTCCGAGCGCGGCGTTAGCGTGAACCTTCATCCGGGTCCTCCTCGAGACGTCGGGCGTAGACAACCCAAGCCTCGGGTGGGCCGGATGGCTTCTCAGGCGTTCACAACGTGTGTGGGTGGCTCAACAGGGTAGCTGCCCGCGCCCTGGACAGGCAGCCGATTGCAGACCACCGACCTTGGTGAGGCTCCTAACGACCGGCAGCCCCCGAGCGAGAGTGGCGTGCACGGTTCGCCGCCGTGGAATGAGCCCGCCGAGCCCTCGCGGAACTGTCTGCGGGCAAAGGCACCGAGAAGCGCGACGGCGTCCTTCTCCTCGGAGCGGAACCTGTCCCGACGCGATCGCCGTTGACGGCCGGGCCGCCGTCCCAAGAGCAGATCCACCCAGAGCGCGCGAAGATTCAGCCCGGCAGCGACCGGAAGTGCCAGCGATCCGACGATCCGGGGTTCAAGTCGATGAGGTAGTGCCTGTCGCCGGAGCGAATGAACTGCACCTGGAAGATCCCGCTCCAACCGATAGACTGCAGCAATCTCGCGATTCGCTCCTCCAGCCGCGCGGTGTCCCGAGGGATTGTCTCGGCGTACGCGCTCACGCCGCACACCGGTGGAAGGATGTGCGCGCACTGTGGCTCGCGCAAACCAGTTCCCCCTGCCATGCCACGCCGGCGATCGATACGAGCGGACCGGCAAGTGCGGCTGGACGAGCGGGCGCTCGCCCGGCATCGCCGCGCGCGCAGCTCTGACGGAGACTCGACACGCCTACCATCTCCTCTTGGAGACCCCCCGGCTGCGGCGACCTTCGACCGCAGCGGCTTGATCACCGCCGGAGTGGGAAGATCGCTCGCTCGGGCGGCGATCTCGGCGCGTTCGACCACAGTCGTGGGCGGACTCTGCAGCCCGGCGCCGGCAGCAAGCTCTGCCAGCACCCACTTGTCGGTTGCGTGGCGGACGACGTCGGGCGACGGCACCGCGAGCGACGACGCCATAGAAGCCGGTGTCGGCGAGCAAAAGCCGAGCCATCAGGGTGCGAGCGGGCGTACTCTCGACAAGCTCATAACGGATTTGAACACCGCCTCCTCGAGCGCCTCCGCTAAGCGTGCGAAGCCGAAGAGCGAGCTCTCGGCGAAGCCCCCAGGTTTTTGGGGGATTTAATCTCCTTCTAAATCACGTATGGCTCTCCGCCTTGACACCATCACCACCGAGGACGCCTTCGCCTCGATGGCGCAGGGTTGGGACGGCCTCGTTCGTGCGATGCCGCGACCCAGCCCATTCATGCTGCACGGATGGCTGCTGCAGTGGTGGCGCCACCACGGGAACGGCGCCGCCCTCACCGTACATGTCGCGTACCGCGACGACAACCTCGTGGCTGCGCTCCCGCTGTTCGTCCGGCGCGGCTTGGGGGGCCGGGTGGCGCGTTTCCTCGGCGGCGTGGACTCGGCGCTGGCGGATCTGCTCGTGGCCGAGAACGAGGACGAGAACAGCGACGCCGCCATCGGCGTCGCGAACCAGGCGGCGCATGCCGGGTTCGACTTCGCGGATCTGTTCGGGCTACCGGCCGATAACCGCCTCTCGCGGGCTCTGGGGCCCGCGCGCCTCCAGCTTCTGGAGCGGGTCGAGGCCCCGGTCCTCGACCTGGTCGGGGATTGGGACGCGGTCTACCGAGCGAAGACGACGTCGAAGAGGCGAAACCAGAATGCACGCGCGCGCAAGCGCCTCGCCTCGCTCGGGACGCTGGAGGTCGCCGTCGCGCGCCGAAGCGGCGAGCTGGAGCCGGCGCTGGAAGAGGCGCTCCGGCTGCACGCGCTGCGCTGGGAGGGCCGTCCCGACCGGTCCGGCTTCACGACGCCGACGGGCCTGCAGTTTCACCGGGCCGCGCTGCGCGCGCTCGCGGCGCTTGACATTCCGCGGATCGTGACGCTCAAGCTCGATGGCCGAGCCGTTGCCTACCATTACTACTTTGCGCTCGCCGGACGGATGTACGTCCACAACCTGGGGTTCGACCCGGCGTTCGCCGAATACTCGCCCGGCCGGCTCGCGACGCTTGAGGCGATCAAGGCGGGGGCGACCGAGGGTCTCTCGAGGGTGGAGTTCCTCGGCGGAGCCGAACGCTACAAGCTCGCTTTAGCGGATCGGCTGGAACCCATGCACCAGGGGATCGGCCTCGCGCAGACGCCCCTCGGGCGGGTGATGGCCGGCGCCCGAACGCGTTGGATACCGCTCTATAAGCGACTGAAGAGCTCGCCCACGCTGCGCCGCGTGTACTACGAGTCGCTCACCCCGGCGCGACGCGCGTTCTCGCGCGTCGGTGACCGGTAACCCGCGCCGTCGCGATCAGCCGGAGCGCCAGCGCCCATAGGGCGTGCGTCCGCCCGACCCGGCAGAAGTAGGCGCGAGAGAAGCGCGCCTGCGTGGGAAAGAGGCCGAGTGCGACAGTGCCGCCGGCCGCGAATGCGCCGAGGCTGCGGCGCCAAGGGACCCCGAAGGACGGGATCAGGAGGAGGTCGAGCACGACGCCGTACCTCGACGGAGTCCTCGCGCGATCCGTTGGCCTATCCGACGGTCGGCTCGAGGGACTCAACTCGGGGGTGCGGCTGATCAGCCACCGCAGTGTCGGCTTACACGGGCCCAGCGCCCCTGATTGCCCTGACCTATCCCTGCTGCGGCGGGGTCACGGTCAGGACGCCGTTGCGGTAAACGTGGCCACTCAAACGACCGGAGCCCCCTTGAGGGCTCAGACACTGAACACGCGCCTGGCGCGCTGCGGCTCGCCAGCCGGTGAAGGGTGCCGTCCTAGCGTCCGGGTGAAATCACTCGGACGTAGCTCCGCTGGCGGGGCATGCAAAGCGGCGACCTCCCGTTCGTGCTCGCCGGTCGGGCCCGCTGCGCCGGACGGCAGCTCCCCACGCCGCAACCGCTCAATCTCGGCCACGGTCTTCGGCCTCATGACGACGCCGCGCCAGCCACGGCTCGATAGCTCGAGCACCGCCCAGATCAGCGACAGCGCCGAGGTCTCGCCGGAAAGCGCCCGATCACCTCTGGTGCGCCGGCGGACCTCGACGAATGTGCGCTCGAGCAGGTTCGTGCACCCTGACTCGCTTGCGGTGCGCGGAGGGCCAGCGCAGGTGGGCGACGAGGGCGTCCAGATCCCGCTCGATCACCGCCGCGGCGGAGGGGTAGCCCTCGCGGTAGTCGCCGACGAGCGCGAGCAGCTCGCGCCTTGCCTCGACCGGCGAGGCGGCCTCGTGAAGATCCCCCACCAGCGGGCCTTGACCTCGCGGTGATGTCGCTCGGGGAGCTTGGCGGTCACCGAGGGCAAGGCGTGGACGGTGCAGCGCTGCTCGTCCGCCGAGGGCCACAGCTCGCACGCGGCCTTCCAGAAGCCGGGCGCTCCGTCTGCCACCACGAGCGCCGGGGACCGCAGCCCGCGCTCGTTCGTGCCGCGCCCGAACGAGAGCCATGACTCGTAGCTCTCGCGCGAGCCGAGGGCCAGTCCGAGCAGGACCTTCCGGCCCTCGAGGGTCACTCCCCACGCCACGGGCACGCCCTCGGCCGGCTCGTCGCCGAGGCGCGGCTTCAGGTAGGTGGCGTCGAGGAACAGGTAGACGAGGTCGTGCTCCTCGAGGCACCGGGCGCACCACCGCCGATAGCGCTCGGCGGTGTCGCGGCAGACGCGGGCCACCGTCGACTTCGAGACCACCGGCTCTTCGAAGGTCTCGCAGAGCGTGGCCTCGACGTCGCGCACCGAGAGCCCGCGCAGGAACGAGCAGATGACGAGCGACTCGAGCGCATGCGTGCGCGCGACGCTCTTGCCGAGGACCTTCGACTCGAAGCCGAGCGCCCTGGCGTCCCGGACGCGTGGGCGTTCGAGCTCCACCGCTCCGCTCGTCGTCTTCACGATGCGGGCGCTCGTAGCCGTTGCGGTAGGAGAGCGGCTCTCCGGCACGCTCGTAGCGAGCCCGCCCGAGGAACTCGGTGACCTCGTCCTCGAGCGCCTGCTGGAGGATCAGAGGGGCGCCGACGCGGCCGACGGCCTCGATCGGGTCGGCCTCTCCCTCGACGCCGTCGAGCACCTCGTGGAGCTCACGGCGGAATCTCTCTGACGGGGCTAGTCTGACCATGCGGGCGTACCTCCTCGAGCTCGACTTGTCGGTCGAAGCGGAGGCTACGCCCGCCTCAAATCCCCCGGGACGTGGGACGGGACCCGGCGAAGCTCCCGCATGGCCTGGCGCGAGACCTGAATCGCACACGGCCTGGCGGGAGACCTGCGTCGCCGCGCCACTACCGCGAGCAGCGCCCGCGGGCGACGCGCTCGCTCACTCGATGACCCGCAATGCTTACCCGGCGATCTCGGCTCATAGGTCTTGCGACCGAGCGTCCGCTCGAACCCGCGGAGGCGCCACCTCAGCTCGTGCTCGCCTGGGGGCTCGGTCCTTGCCGGCGAGCTGCTCGGGGCCGCCCACGATCAGCTTGTGGCGCCACGACCAGTAAAGCGTCTCGGCGATCTCGTGCTCGCGGCAGACCTTGATGGAGCGGTCTCCCGCGCAGGCCAGCGAACAGATCTCGAGCTTCTCCTGGCCGTGAACTTGCGGTCCGCTTATAGTCTCTACGCTGTTCTCCGTCTGCCTCAACCTTCGAGCGAGCAAACTTCGGTCACACCGCTTCGGCGAGGCATCGCCGAGCGCGCGACCGGTCCCGTCACTGCCCCCGAACACGTCGATTCCAGGAGATTCTGATGTCCCTTGCCGCCGACCGTTATGCGCGGGTCAGACGCCGCATTCCTCGCAGGGCGCTTGGTGTTGCGAAGGCTCTCTACTGGCAGGGGCTCTCCAGCAGCGGGAAACGCGCTCTGATCGCGTCCCGATTCCGTGCCCAGGCCGACTGGTGCGAGAGGCTGGGGTCGCCGCTCTACGCCCACCTGCTGCGATGCGCTGCACAGGACGTCGAAGGGAGGGGACCGACATGGGCGGCTATCAACAGGCGACAGCTGGCCCCCGTCGGGGCGGACGAGGCCATCCCCTTGAGCTTCATGGCGGGCGTGCATCGACTGGTGCTCGAGGGACGGGCTCCAGAGCTTGCACGCCACTATCCCTCCGCTGGCGGTGCGGCGACGCACGATCCCTGGCCCTCATTCGTCGAGGTCGTCTCCGAGCACATCGGGGACCTGCGCGACGCCATGGAGAGGCCGGTGCAGACCAACGAGCCCGCGCGCTCGGCCGCTCTCCTCGGGGGCTTCCTACTCGCTGGTCGTCGAACCGCCGGTCGGCTTCGGCTACTCGAGCTCGGCGCGAGCGCGGGCCTGAACCTTCGGTGGGATCTCTACCGCTATGAGGCAGGCGACGCCGCGTGGGGCGACCCAGAGTCGCCCGTGAGGCTCGACGACTGTTACGTCGGAGGCACTCCGCCCCTTCACTTGCCGGCCCGGGTGCTCGAGCGAGCCGGGTGCGACCTGAACCCGCTGGACCCTGCATCGGACTCGGACCGGCTGACACTCCGCTCGCTGGTATGGCCCGACCAGGAGAACCGGCGGGCGATGCTCGAAGCGGCGCTGGACGTGGCCCAGACAACGCCGGCGTGCGTCGATCGCGAAGACGCCGCCGAATGGCTGGCTGCTCAGCTCGAGCGTCAGGCAACGGGCGTTACAACGGTCGTCTTCCACTCCTTCTTCGAGCAGTATCCGGACGAGGCAACACGGCAGCGACTGCGCAAGACGCTCAGGTCCGCAGGTGCTCGCGCCACGCAGGACGCTCCGGTCGCCTATATGCGCATGGAGTGGGGTCGCAACGGCGCGGATATCGAACTCACGACGTGGCCGGGGTATCGCAGGGCGCTCATCGCATCGGCCGACAACCAGGGGCGCAACGTCCGCTGGCTGGGAGAGGCAGGTGACTAGGGCCACCCGCACCGAGAAGGGAGGCGAGGAGAGCGCCTGCGGCCTTTTCAGCTGCGCGACGCGCGTAGTACCGGACGAAGCACAGGATGGGGCCCGGGTCACGAATGTCGAACCCACTGACGCTCCGTGCGCCGCGGTATGATGCAAGCAGCTGTCGGACGGCGAGCCGGCGGGAGACAAGAAGGGCGAGGACCCGGCGAACCTCCAGCGTGGCGACCACGAGGCGCGCACCCTGCCGGGGAGCAGGCTGTGGCGAAACTGGAATACCGGCGAGCGTCGCGTAGAGGCGCCACGAGGCGTCGACGCCGGCCGCTTCCCCGAGGTCAAAGGCCTGGGACAGTCGGAGGTTGGCTTCGATCAGGACAGGTTGCCCCGTCCTCTCGTCTCGCTTGGTCTCGACGGTCGCGAGTCCCACGAAGCCCGCTTCCTCCAGGAGCCGGCGTGCGAGCTCGAGCGTGTCGGGAAGATTTACGGTCTCGTGGATCGTTCCGGCACCGAGCTCCGGATATTCGGAGAGCTTGCGCTTGGTGTAGGCGAGCGGTAGCGATCCGTCGTCGCGGCGGATTATCAAAGCGCTCTCTATGTTTGTGACGGGGCCCGGCACATACTCGCTCATGAGCACCGCAAGCCCGGCGTCGACAGCGGGCATGGCGACGGCGCGGAGGGCCCGTAGGTCGTCCACCAGGAAGGCGCGCCGATTGCCGAAAAGGTGACGCCAGCGGTGCGTGAGAGCAGGTTTCATAAGGAGCGGAAATGCAGCATCTCGCCCAACGGACTCGATCTCCGCTCGGCTCGTGACCACATGAGTCGCGGGATACGCGATATCTGAGCGATCCGCGAGGGCATAGAGGCGCGCCTTGTCCATCAGCTCGAGATGACTGCTGCCCGCCGATTCGAACGACCGCAGAACGGACGGGATCCGTGCTCGCTCCCGCGCCACGAAGTCGCACGCGTCGTCGGAGGCGGGCATCAGAACACCGGTCCCCGCCGCGGCGATCTCTCGCAGCACCTTGAGCCAGCTCTCCCCTTCTTCTGGGAGCCTACCCAAGACCCTGCCGTCGAAGCCGCAGCCACATGCGGCCCACGGAAACGTAGGGGTCGCAAGCAGTGTAACGGGCACCCCGCTCCGGCGGAGAGCGCGAACGAGGCCGGGGCCGTTGTCGCTCGGGTCCAACACGACTGCTCGCGGAAGTCGCATCACCGTGGAATCCACGGAGCGGCGGAGGGGACTCGGAGCGGCGGGCGACTGGCGGCGGACCTGCGATCGCTGCCCGACCGAGCACCCCAACGGCCCATCATGCTTACCCTCTTCGCGTCCGCGCTGCACAGCGAACTACCTCCTCCTTCTGCAAAACGGCGGGGCATGGCTTCCGCCGTCGTCAAACTACCACGTCAAAGGATCTCGCCCTCACCGACGTCTTCAGCTTTCCTAACGCGTTTCTCTCCGTGAGGTTAGGACATGATGGGAAAACCTGGACCGTAGAGCCAGTTAGCCTCGGTGCTCCGAGCGTCCTCGCGGAGGTAGTCCCACTTCTCGTTCTTTGAACGGCGGTCCTCCCGCCTCGTCCGCTCCGGTTGGGAGCGTTCGGGGCGACCAAACCAAGTCCGATGAGGACAGGAGGAACCGCCATGCGAAGCGTAAACGCACCGCAGGTCGCCACTGCCGAAGAGGCGATGGAGGGCCTGCCCGAATCCGTCCAGCTCGTCCTCGGCGAGCTCGCCGGCGCGGCCCGCGAGGGCCTGCTCGCGCTCTCGATCGGCGTCGCGCTCGGCGTCGTCCACGAGCTGATGGCCGCCGAGGTCGACGAGGCCTGCGGCCCGAAGGGCCAGCACGACCCCGACCGCACCGCCACCCCGCTGGAGCACCGAGCGCGCCTCGTTGACGCTCGGCGGGCGCCGGGTGCCGGTAAAGCGTCAGCGGATGCGCTCGCCCGACGGCGGGCAGGAGCTCCCGCTGCGCAGCTACGAGCACTTCGCCTCGCGCGACCCGCTCACCGACCTCGTCCTCGAGCGGATCGTGGCCGGGGTGAGCTGCCGCTCCTATGAGCGCACCAACGAGCCCGTCGGCTGCGAGGTCGAGGCCGAGTCGAAGTCGACCTCGAAGTCGGCGGTCTCGCGCGCCTTCGTCGAGCGCACCCGCACGGCGCTCGGCGAGCTGATGAGCCGCCGCCTCGACGACGTCCGCCTGGCGGCGCTGATGATCGACGGCATCGACCTCGAAGAGCGCACCCACGTGGTGGCGCTCGGGATCACGACCGAAGGCGTGAAGGTCCCGCTCGGGCTCTGGGAGGGCTCGACCGAGGACGCCACCGTGGCGAGAGCGTTGCTCTGCGACCTCGTCGACCGCGGCCTCGACCCCGAGCAGGGGATCCTGTTCGTGATCGACGGCGCCCAGGCGCTGCGCAAGGCGATCCGCGAGGTGTTTGGCGAGCGGGCGCCGGTGCAGCGCTGCCAACGTCACCAGGAGAGAAACGTCATCGATCACCTGCACGAGCAGGAGCAGCAGATCGTCCGCGGGCGGATGCGGGCGGCCTGGGCGCTCGATGACCACGAGCGGGCGATCGAGCGGCTGCGGATCCTCGCCCGTGAGCTCGACCGCTCCTGCCCGGGCGCGGCGGCCTCGCTTCGCGAGGGGCTCGAGGAGACGGTGACCGTGCAGCGGCTCGGCGCCTCGGAGCGGCTGCGCCGCACGCTGTCGTCGACCAATCCGGCCGAGTCGATGATCGAGATCGTGCGCCGCATCCAGCGCAACGTGAAGCGCTGGCAGGGCGGCGACATGCGGCTGCGCTGGACCGCCGCGGGGATGCTCGAGGCCGAGCGCCAGTTCCGGCGGATCATCGGCTACCGCGACCTCGCGAGGCTCGCGGTCGAGCGGGAAGTCGCCACCGCTCCTACCCAGCTCACCCGGAGGGAGGTGACCGAGACCGTTAGGGTGTGATCGTCAACCGGGCCGCCGTCGAAGTTCAACGACGGTCGGGACATCCTCACCTCGCGCTCACCCGGGCCGCGTTCCTCAGGCCGAGGGCGGACTTGACCTCCGTGCCGGAAAGCGGCCGCAGGACGCGGCGGAAGACCGCCAGCCGCCGATGCACCAACGGGTCTGGCTAGGCTACGCTACCCGTCGGCAAGTCCCGCGCCGTCTGTCCGCACGCTCGGGTGCCCTCGGGCTCGATAGACAAGCCGGTTCATGACCACCCACCAGCGGACATCACGCGCTTGAGTCTCACTTGGATCGACTGCACCGCCGACGTCCATGCGCTCTCCGCCGAATGGACTGAGCTCGCGGAGTCAGGTGGCAGCCCGTTCCTCACCAGGGAATGGCTCCAAGCGTGGTGGCGGGCGTTCGGGAAGGGAGAGCCAAAATGCCCCATTGTCTGGGGGGGCGACGGCAGGCTGCTCGCGGCGGCCTTCCTTGGGATGTCCGGGCATCGGGTATCTGCGGCCGCGAACGTCCACAGCGGCGAGTGGCATATCTTGGGAGCCTCGGAGGCGGCGCGCCGGTCGGTGGTGGAGGCGCTGGTCGAGACGGATGCGAGCCGGCTGACGCTCGGGCCGATGCGCCGCGGAGCCGGCTCCGACCTCGTCGTTGATGCGCTGCGAGCAGCGCGCTACTTGGTCCACTGCGAGTTCCGCCTGAGCCCCTACATGGCGCTGCCGGACCGGCCGGAAGACGTCCTCTCCTCAGCGAGCAAGACATTGCGGGCACAGGTCCGCAGGAGGCGCCGAGCACTCGAACGCGAGGGCGAGCTCACGCTGCGCACGGTTAGCCAGCGACCCGAGCTCGAGGCCGCCCTCGATGCGGTGTTCGCGGTCGAGGGGTCCGGTTGGAAAGCGCGCAGCAAGACGGCGATCACCAGTGATGCCCGTACAGAGCTACTCTACCGCGGCTTCGCTCACCGTGCGACTGCACGGGGGTGGCTGCGCCTGCACCTTCTCGAGCTGGACGGCGAGCCGATCGCGGTCGAGTACGGGTGTGCGTTCGCCCGCACCGCCTTTCTTCTCAAGACCGGCTTCCGCGAGAGTTGGGGCTGTTTCTCGCCGGGGCTTGTGCTCCGAGCGGCGGTCCTTGAGCAGGCGGTCTCCGAGGATCTCCGGGAATACGACTTCCTCGGGGGGCCGGACGCGTACAAGCTGCGGTGGACGGACGACATCCGCTCCCGCGTGACCATCCGAGCCTACCGACCTGCCAGGGGACTGCCCGCCTATGCCTATCGGTCGATGATGCGGCCACGCCTCCAGGCCCTTCGCGACGCCGCGCGGGAGAAGGTGACCCGCCGAGCTACCTGACGGCGTCGGTCGGACGTGGCGGGACTGACTGGTGCGAGAACCGGGCCAAAGCACTTCGTGAAAGGTGGAAGTCCACTAGCCTTATGGGGTCACGTCCCAAAGTGCGGGTAGGACGGCGCCGGACGGAACGACGTTTGAGCGGGGCAGGCCAGTCCTCGACGGGTTTCGAAGCGCGTTGGCGATCCCGCCAGGCAATTCGTCGCCTTGATAACGCTGTATAAACTCGAGTTGAGTAATGGGCTGGTTGCGAAGGCGTTGCCCGTGTCGATCACCTTCGGGTGCGGACGGCTCGGGCCCCTCAGAGCCAGCAGGGCCAGCCAGCTGTTGCTTGTTGTGATCCGTGTGAAGCACGACCGCGTCGAAGACGCGCCTGTCAAAGCTCTTCCTCCGGGTAACTCTCGAGGTCGGCCCATAACTGCCAGCTCTCGAGCCAGACGATCTGAACGGTGGATAGAAACGTTTTCGCCCGTCGTTAGGCGAGGCGTCTCTCGGACGACGATGGCCGCGACCCAGTCCGCGAACCCGAGCGCCTTGGATATCTGCCACCCCGCGGCCTCGTGGCGAACCGCCCGCTCCCAGTGCTCGTCGAGCGCGGCGCTCGCGCGCCAGCTCCGACTCAGCGGCGCTCAGCGCGTTGGCGAGCTGGGCGGCACGGTGATCTTCGGTAGGGCAAATTCCATGCCAGCGCACCACGCCCACTGAGCACGGTCCAGCCCGCGGAGCCGCTCAACGCGGTCGTACGCCCTACGCCTTTCGGATGTCATCGAGCGTGAAGGTCATGGCCTAGTGGGGGAGCGAACAGCTCCAACGACGCAAGCTGCCGGATGCGTCGGACGGAGCCAAAACCCACCACGCCCCACCGACCCGTGCGGTCGGTGGGGCGTAGGCAGTCGCATGACCTGGACGCGACGACGGTCGAGAGTGTGCGAGGGGCGTCGGATGGACTCGCGGCGCGGGGCGTGTCCCGTCGCCCGGGACAGGTCGCCGCCGATCTCGGGACACGGTTTCGGGACACGCTCATCTCGGCCCGAACTCAGGACAAAGAAAGCACGCTAGTGCATACCCGCTTCGTTCCGCCTGACGTGATTGAGACGGTTGCGGGGTGCCGCGGCCGAGCTTCCCACTGACGATCATGGAGTTCCAAGAGCGCTTCGCCGACGAGGAGGCGTGCCGTGAGTACCTGTTCGCCTCGCGCTGGCCGGAGGGCTTCGCTGCCGAGCAGCGAGGTCGGCGTCATGCATCGCCGCCGGCTGGTCTGGCAGTGCAAGGGCTGCGATGCTCAGACCTCGGTCACGTGGGAGCGGCCGCTTGCACTGGCCCCACCGCGGACGCTTGAAGTGGCCCCACCTCGCGTCGGTTGATGGGTGGTGGTGATGATGACGTATCGGGCTCGGCCACGCGCGGAGCGAGG
>Ga0136623_10000509_pt1 | contig 11693 bp, 8 predicted proteins | sample AntDrymUQ4492106_2_FD_104656 | JGI IMG/M metagenome (GOLD analysis project Ga0136623, IMG submission 104656) | Polar desert sand microbial communities from Dry Valleys, Antarctica - metaG UQ449 (21.06) | ecosystem: Environmental > Terrestrial > Soil > Desert | place: Antarctica: Dry Valley...
CCGCCAGGCGAGCGCGAGCACCGCGGCCGCCAACAGGGCGTACAGCGGCAGGAGCCGGCCGAGCGCTCCCGAGGCGAACCCCACCGGGAATCCCTCCCCTCCGAAGGCGAGCGGCGGGCGAAGCGGCGCGGCCACGAGGGCCAGAGGCGCTACCACGATCGGGTATCGGACGAGCACGGCCGCGACCGCCGCGATCATCCCGAGCCCGCCACCGAGCGCGATCAACCCGGTCGCCGAGCCCCCGAGCGCGATCAGGCTTTTCCCAGCGCCCTGGCTCGCAAGCAGCGTTGCCTCGGCGAGGCCCAGCAGGATGAAGCCTCCGAGCAGCGTCGAGCGCGAGCGAGAGAGCAGGAGCGCGCCAGTGCCGAGCACTCCGGCGCCGGCGGCCAAGTACGTCATCGCCCTCCGTAGAGCCAGGCTTCGGGCGGGGACGACATGGCTTTCACTCGAATCGATCGTGTCGCCACCGCCGGAATCGCAGCGAGAAGTGGATGAGATAGGTGAGCGCCGACGAGTTGTCGACGTAACCGGGGTTGGGGTCGCCGTCGAGCGTCCTGATCCCACGGTACCTCCCGGATCGTCGAGGCCGAGCGTGAAGCCGATCCGGCCACCCCCGACGGTGAGGGCGTGCGGCAGTGAGCCGACGCTGCGGGCGTGGAACCCCACCCACCGCGAGGCCGTCGACCTGCGGATTGTGCGCTTCGAGCGCCTAATCGCTCAGGCGAACTGAGAGGACGTCTGATCCTCACCGCACGCGGCCGGCACGCCCTGTCACCGCGAGCGCCACGGCTCCGATCGCCCGCCATCGCGTTGCCAGCCAAGGCGCCACTTTCGCATCGGCCCATCTCTGGGAGGACATACTCGGGCACCCGGTCGTTTCGCGCGTAGCACGCGCGAAACGTCAGCCCACGCCGGAGTATCGTGACCCACTCCCAGAAGCTCGAAAGCGGCTCGCGGGGGACGCGTCTCCGAGCTACAGTGGGCGCGTGGACTGGAAGCGGACGGTCAACGACGCCCTCTCCCGCACGACAGGCTACCAGCTGCGCAGGGTCGAGCCGCGCTCTACCCCCGGACCCCGCCGCCGCCGGCGCGGTGCGACGAGCGAGCTTCGTCCCGGCGACCGCCTCGTCGAGGCGCCGGTCTTCGTCCTCTGCACGCTCCGGTCGGGGTCGACACTGCTGCGGGTTTTGCTGAACAGTCATTCCCAGATCCATGCCCCGCACGAGCTCCATCTGCGATACGTCTCCGTGCGCCTCGATAGGAAATGGTCCAAGCGCTCGATGAAGGAGATGAACCTCGATGCCAGGTCGCTCGGGTACCTGCTGTGGGATCGTCTGCTGCACCGTGAACTCTCGAGCAGTGGCAAGCGGATGATCGTCGACAAGACGCCGAACAACGTCTTCATGGTCGATCGCATCCGAGAATGCTGGCCCGATGCTCGCTTCATCTTCCTGCTGCGCCATCCCGCGGCGATTGCGCGATCGTGGCAGGAGGTGGCCACGACCGACAGCGAAAAGGAGATCGATCTCATACGGCGATACTGCGAGGCGCTCGAGAGAGCGCGGGATAGCCACGATGGAGTCACCGTGCGCTACGAGGACCTGACCGCGGACCCCGTCGCGACGACGCAGCGACTCTGCGAGTTCCTCGGCGTCGAGTGGGAGCCGCGCATGCTCGAGTACGGCAAGTTCGACCACGGCCGCTACCGGATGGGCCTCGGTGACTTCGCCGAGAAGATCAAGAAGGGTGAGATCCAAGCTCCGGAGGCGCCGCCCGATCAGATCCCGGAGCCGCTCCGAGCGGCGTCCGCAGCCTGGGGGTACTCCACGGGGTTGCAGCAGCGCTCGCACCAAGAGCCCACCCCGTCTTGATACGTCGTGCGAGCGGTCTGCGTCAGCCACGCCGCGCTTTCGCGAAAGCCTCGGACGAGCGAGGGTCCCTCCTCGAAGGGGTGCTCGCGGCGGGACGGCCGTCCCCGCCGGTCGCCGGCTCGGGTAGGCCGAGGTCGCGGAACAGTTGGTCCCAGCGCCCGCCGACTGTGTCGACCGCGTAGGCTAGAGCGGTCTCCCGGGCCGCCCTTCCGATGCGATCCCGCTCTTCCTGGCTCTCGATCAGCCGTAGCAGGCTTCGGGCGAACCCGTCGACATCCCGCTCGGGTACGAGCAGGCCGTCCTTCTGGTGGGTGATGATGTCGGACGGACCGCGCGGGCAGGCGAAGCTCACCGTCGGCAGGCCCATGCTCATCGCTTCGATGATCACCATGCCGAAGCCCTCGAAGCGCGAGCTGAGCGCGAAGATCGATGCCTTCGACAGCTCCTCTCCGAGCCGCTCCGTTCGCCCTAGAAGAAGGACGTTGTTGTAAAGGCCGCGAGCGATGATGAGCCTGCGGAGCTTCCTGCCCTGGCGCCCGGACCCGTAGATCCTCAGCTGCCATTCCGGGTGCTCGCGGACGACGGCCTCGAAGGAGCGGATCAACAGATCGAAGCCCTTCTGTCGAGTCAGGCGCCCGGCGGCGACCACGACGGGGTTACGCAGGCGAGACGGCTCGCCGGACAGTGGCGGGAGCGCGTTTGGAATGCGCACGATCCGGATCCGGCTGCCTGAGAGGACCTCGGAGTACTCTTCCCGATCGCCGTCCGTCAGCACTGCGAGGGCGTCGAGGTGACGGTAGTCGCGCCGCATTGCTCGCTTGACCGGGTCGCGGTGGATGCCGAAGTGCATGTGCTCCTGACCGATGGTGAGAACGCCGGGGGGAGCCAGCCGGGCCGCGAGGAGGTTGAGAGACGGCCGGGTGGTCATCAACACGCCGGGAGCCAAGGAGTGCAGCTTGCGCGCAAGCTGGATGTCCGTCCAGAGGCTGGAGCGCCCGAAGCTCGACTCCTCCTCGGGAACGAGGACGCTCGGAAGTCCCGCCAGCGTGCTGCGAATCCATCCGCGCCGGCCTGCCTCCGTGCCAGACATCGTCCGATCGTCCAGCGCGGTCACCGTCACGCCGGCCGGGAGCGGGAAGAACGCACGCGCGCGCTCGCGCAGCAGGCTCACCACCTCGACGTCGTAGCGCTGACCGAGGTACTCGGCGAGGTTGAGCACCGTGCGGACTGTCCCACCCATGCCGAAGGCATGAAGAACGAAGATGTAGACCTTGGGAGGGGCGCCGGGAGCGGGCGCATGTCTGCGCCGGTTCCCGAGCGCGCGGAGCGCCGCGACTGCGAGGCGGCGAATCCCCGGGCGCGCGAATGTGAGCAACCGGTCGAGGCGACGCTCTTTGGGCGCTTCTGCCGTCGGCGTCGGCTCCGGCGCCCGAGGGCGGCGCCTGACCGGTTTCGAACGTATCGAGAGGCTGTTGTCCGACGTGAAGTACGGGCGTAGGTTGCGCCTACCACGGGGGCCGCGAATACGACGTGCCGGGTAGACGATGGCGCTCTTCTTGTCCGCCACGTCATCGAGGTACGCGCCGAGCCGGAGCCGCTCGCCCTCGACCTCCAGATGCAGGTCCCAGGCTCCCGCCTTCGGGTCTGCCGTCACGAGGCTTTCGAAGGCCATACGGGCGGTGAAGGCACCGTCCACGAGCTCCGTCGCGCCGCTGACCTCCGCCTCGCGTCGCCGTGCCCGCGCCACAAGCCGCCCCGCCACCCGGCCGTCGGACGGTGCCTTCGAGGGCGGGGCGGTGCCCTGGACGGTCATCTCGAGCGCATCGACCCAGACCCGCGCCACCTCGGCGTGCGGCTCGACCTTGTTCACGGCGATGCTCAGCGCGCCTTCGTCGGTCACGTGGGGGGTGAGGCGGAAGAGCCCGGCGTGGTCGCGCACGACCGCGGACCGCAGGCGACGTTCTCGAAGCGTGCCGGCGGCGCGTCGCTCGAGGACGGTCCCGCCGGCGGCGAAAGCCAGGTAGACGCTCCAGCTACCGGCGCGCAGGGGCAGTTGCTCAGCTGCGGGGTCGAGCACCACGTCGAAGTCCTCCGGCGCGTCGGCCCCCGGTGCGAGCGGCAGTCGAACCTCTTCCCCGGAGTCGTGCTCGCGGACGACGAGGTGCCGCGATACCGGAAGATGGAGCTCGGCCGGGAGGGCGGCCGTGCCGCGGAGCCAGAGGCGCGAGCCGCCGAGGATGACGAGCTCGCGAACCTCCGGCACGGCTTGCTCGCACTCATCAGCCATGCCGGCGCGCCTCGCTCGGATCAGTCACCGGGGCACTTCGCTCCGTCGAAGCTGCCGAACCGCTTAGGAGGAGAAGGCATTCCGGCCGGCCCCTTACGGCCGCGGGCTACTGGACTTCCTTGATGGGGCCGAAAGCCGCCTGGTAAGCCGCGAGGTTGCTGCGCAGCGCCCGGACGACCGCGTCGACGAGCGTCGGAGCGATGCGGACCCTGGCGACGACGTCCGCCTGGACCGGCGCTGAGCTCTCGCCTGACTGGACCTGGCAGAAGTCGATCGTGAACTCGTGCGCGGAATGACTGACGAGGGCGAGGTTGGCGTAACTGCCCTGTCGCACCTCGTCGCGGACGCTGACGCGGACCTCCTGCTCTTCGGCCATGTTGCTGTTCTCGTCTTGCGCCATCATCGTTTCCGCCGCCGCCGGACAGCGTGCGAGTGTAGCCCATCGGCCGCGGGAGGAAAGTCCGCAGGCGGGTCGGCGCAGGCGCCGCTCGACCGCCGGAGGCGTCTAGCATGCGTTGCTCGGAACGCGCTTGAAACGCCCTGCATGGCTCCCGCTCGGCAGGAGCATCTCCGCTCGACCAGGAGGAGCCGGACACGGTGACGCCGACAGAACAACGCGCCAATGGGCGGCCCGCCCGGAGCCGCTACTCGCTCGAAGACATCCGAGAGACGTATAAGCGTCGCGACGCTTGGTGGACGGTCTTCCTGGTCGACCCTCTTACCGCTCGGCTCATGATCCCGGTCGTGAATCGGACGAACATCTCCCCCAACCAGATCTCGGCGGCCTCGTTCTTGATCGGCTGCCTCGCGGCTGCGTGCTTCTTCTTCGGAACATATCCCGCGCTGGCCGGCGGCGCCGTTCTCTATCACCTCAGCTTCGTCCTCGACTGCATGGACGGGAAGGTCGCTCGCCTGAAAGGCACCGGCTCGGTCTTCGGGGTGTGGCTCGACTACAGCCTCGACCGGTATCGAGTGCTTGTCTGCTCGATCGCACTCGGGTACGGGCAATTCCAGCGCACGGACGACACGCTCTACATCTGGCTCGCCCTGGCAATCGTCTTCATCGACATGCTGCGCTACTTGGACGCGCTACAAACCTCGAAGCTTCGGCACGAGATGGACCGCCGGCTCCGGGCCGTGCGAAAGGACCGGCGTGCGCGTCAGCGGGGGGACCAGTACGTGGTCACTGACCAAACCGGCGCGCGCCATGTCCCGGCGCTCGCCGCCCCTACACAGCCACGGTTCTACGCGGTCCCGGTAACCGTCACGTCCGCCTCGGTTCGAGCGGTGGGCGCCGAGCGCCCGGACCTCAATCGCGAGTTCCGCACCCGCTTTCGCCTGTGGCACAGGTTTCGCGACGAGCTCACCCAGCGGCGGGTACGGCCACACCTGTTCAGCGGCGTCGAGTATCAGATGTTCATCTTCATCATCGGCCCCCTGCTCGACGCGGTGGCAGTCCTGATCATTTTCAGCTCGGTCACGCTTCTCGTCTTCGAGGCCTTGATCATCTACCGGCTGCGCCTGAGCACCAAGGAGTTCGATCGGGAGTTCCGGCGTGTCAGCCGGAACCGGCGCGACCTCATGACCATGCGGATGTCGAGGGAGGCGGACGCGGAGGCGCTCGACGATCCGCTCGAGCTGGAGGACTCCCCGGCGCCGTAGTCGTCCGGCCGCCGCCGGCCAGGCATTCCTCTGGAGCCGCTTGGCCTGTGGCACTCCGAAGGAAGTGCTACATGCGCAGCGAGATCGGCGCTTGCCGGCTTCGGAGAGGACTGCCGGACGTCCGCCGGTCAGGAAACAATTCAGCACCGAGCGTCGCCCCAGTGGTAGCAGTCGAGGGTGATGTCGTCGAAGGTCCTCAGGCGCACGGTCTCCCCGTCGTTGCGGAAGTTCGCACCGCGCAGGTTCCAGTAGCGGACGGGGCCCGCACCGGTCCAAGTGTCGGTTCCCGGACCGACGTAGAGGCGCATGACCTGACCGGGCTGCAAGACTGTCGGGCTCCTGACCTCATAGGTGTACGGCTGGTTCTCGATCAGATAACCGCCCAGATCGACTGCGTCGTCGCTCGCGTTCTTGAGGTCGGCGTACTCGTTACCTGAGGGCTGAGCGGTGACCTCGATCTTGCCCTTGAGCGGATCGGTGCAGCGGTAGCCGCACGGGTACGTGAAGGCACCGCGGATGTCGGTCACGCCTGTCAGGACTGCAGGCGACGGAGCTGGCCCATCGGTCCGGCGAGACCAACCAGTGCGGGGCCCGGGAAGCGAAGGCGCGCCTGTCCAAGCTGATCTACGGCAAGACGGTGCGCCTGACCTCGTACTCGCGGTACGCAAAGGCGCCGGACGGACGGCTTCTGCGCTACGCGGCGTTCAAGGACGCGAACGGAAATTGGCGCGACGCCGGCGCGATACTCGCCGACGAGGGGCTGGCACTGTGGGAGGCGAACCGGACGGAGTGGGATCGCAACCGGGATTACAACATGCGGACCTCGAGAGCCCGCCTCAACCGGCGTGGTCCGCTGTGGCACACGGCGTGGTGTGGCATCGGTCCCCAGCAGAACGTCCCGCTCAAGGTCTGGGCGCAGTGGGACGCCGACGGCGCCGATAACCGAAACATCAACGGCGAGTACGTCAAGATCAAGAACCTCTCCCAGACCGCGAGGCTCTCGCTGAGTGGCTGGGCGCTCCGGGACCGCTCGCACTACACCTGGCGCTTCCCGAGGTGCGCCTCGATCGCCCCGGGCGCGACCGTGATCATCCGCATGGGCACGGGCACGAACAACTGCGCCGCGGGCCGCATCTATGCCGGCCGAACCAAGGTCCTGTTCGGCAACCCCGATGCGAACGGGTACGGGAACGGCATCTACCTGCTCGATCCCAAGTGGGCCTGAAGGGTCCGAGCGTGGGCTGCCGGCACGAACCCCGAGACCATCGTCAGGGCGCCGAGGACCGCCAGGATCGCTGCCAACAGACCGCGCATTCTCATCCACTCCTTCATCGAAAGTGCCCGCGCCCCGGATCGCTGTACCGGACGGCGGCCTTCTTATGCTTCGGAAACGCGGCGGCGGTCGCCAAGTTGTGGACCAGGGGACCGAACGAACGTCCACTGCTGGCGACGGAGCTTTGAACGCGGGCGCTGAGCGCCGCGCGTCCGCGGCCGCTGAGGTGCGGCCGTCGCGCACCCGCACTGTTCCCGCGTCGAACCCTACCCCGTCGCGAGGGTGCCGCGCTGCTCAGCCCGGTCCTCCCGTATGCGTCTGGCCGGTTCCTCTCTCAAGTCGCGAAGCAACGCTTCCCAAAGCGGTCCCACGGCTTCCATTCGGTACTGACGAGCCGTCCCGACCGCAGCGGCGGCACAACGGCGGCGGAGCTCCTCATCCTCGACCAACTCGAGCAGGCCGGCCGCGAATGCGCCGACCTCCTCAGGCGGGACCAGGAGGCCGTTGCGGTGGTCCTCGACGATGTCGCCCGGGCCGGTGGGGCACGCGAAGCTGACGACCGCCGTACCCTTGCTCATCGCCTCCAGCAGGATGAGCGGGAAGCCCTCGAATCGCGAGCTCAAAGCGAAGATCGATGCCCTCTCGAGCTCCGCACCCATGTCCTTGGCCGGTGGCGCGAGCGTGACAACGTCGGTGAGGCCCTGGGCCTCGATCATCGTCTGCAACCGCTCGCGCCACTTGCCACGGCCGCAGATCTTCAGTCGCCAGTCAGGATACGCTGCGGCGACCTGGGCAAAAGCCGGGATCAGCAGGTCGAACCCCTTCTGATCCACGAGCCTGCCGGCGGCCAGCACGGTCTTCGAGTCGAGGTCCGCGGATCCCTCTCCCAGGTCACGCACGGTGTTGGGGATCCGCACGACTCGCACGCCTCCGTCCAGATGCGCGTCGTAGTCCTGCTTCGCGCCGTCCGTCAACACGACGAACGCGTCGAGCTTCGGGTAGAGGCGCTTCATCGCCTTGCGCAGCGGGCGGGCGTGATGCTGCAGGTGCATCTGCTCCTCGCCGATCAGTATCAGGCCTGGAGGCGAGAGCTCGGCCGCCATCAGGTTCAACGCGGGCCGCGTGCCGACCAAGAACCCGCGACGCCCCCGCAGCATGTGCACGAGCCTGACGTCGGTCCAGACGTTGAACTCCGCGGCCCGCCGGTCGGACGAATGGGTCATCACGCTGGGGCAGCTGCGCAGCAGCCTGCGGACCAATGCCATCGGCTCCCGTGGGGTGGCTTCGGGACGCTGGTCGTCGAGCGCTGTGACCTTGACCCCGGGCGGGAACTCCCCGAAGAATGGAGCCTCACGACGCCGGATCACGCTGATGATCTCGACCTCGTAGCGCCCAGCGAGGTAGCCCGCCAGATTGAGCGCCGCCCGGGTCGTGCCTCCCATGCCCCACGCGCTGAAGAGGAGGATCGTCACGCGCGGTTCGCCGTCCGCCTCGTCGCCCGACGCGGGTCGCCTGACCACCGAGCGGCGGAGAGCCTCCCGAGCGAGCGCCATTGCGACCCGCCAGACGCTCCGACCGGCGCGGCGGGCGCGAAAGCGCACGGATCTGGCCACCCACCCGGGCTGGCGGGAACTGACGGTCACCCTCCTGAGGGCACCGGACGACAACCACCGGGGGCGGGGTAGGAGACCCGCCGCGTCGGCGCGACCCGGCATCGTGTGACCGTCCGGGGAATCCGCGCTGGACGGTCCGACGGCCGCGTCGACGGCTGGGGCGGCGCGGAAGCTTCGATGCCGAAATGGCGGCACGGGCGCGCTGCCTGCTGGTCGACGTCGCGGGCGGCGAGCTCTCGAGCGGCGCTCATCGGCGCGTAACATAGCGGTTGAGAGCAGGGCGCCGGCCGCCCGCTGGCGCTTAGAGCGACGGTCATCAGGCGCATCGCGCCACCCATCTGCCCGTCTATCCTCGCACCAGCGTCCAACCACCGGCGCCCGCAACGGAGCGGGTACTTGCAAGCGCAGGGCGCAAGAGGAGGCCGGCGCCGAGGGCTCCGACCCGGCGACCAGATACGTCAGATTCCTCCGCGGAACCAGGCTCGGGGAAGGGGCTCACTATGATCGGCCGTGACGAGCGCACGTGCCCATTCGTGGGAGCAGAGGCGCGGTTTGGCTGAAACCGCTCTTACCTGCCTTACCAGGGCCACCCGTTAGGGCGCTGCTCGCATCCTCGGCCTTCTGTTCGCTTCGGCATCGACGAAACCACCAGCACAACCGCGCGAAGCTAAGGAGGGAAGCACGATCCGCGCAACTCTCTACCACACACGCGCCTTGTCCCTCGTGCGGCGCGGCGCGCGCGTGGTGTCGCAGGCTGCGCGGAAAGTTGTCTCGGGTAGGCGCCACCAATTGGTAGCCGATGCGGTGGCGGTGGCCCTGGTGGCGCTTGGGCTCTTCATCGCGTTTCGAGGTGGCTTTCCCTCGAACGATTCGTGGCACACCCTCATCTGGGCGGAAGAGTTGGCAAGTGGGCGACTACCCGACTATGAGGCGCCTCTTGCTCCCACACCGCATCCGCTCATGATCTTGTATGCAGCCGCGCTTTCTCCGTTCGGGCCTGCGGCCGACCCGGTGTTACAGGTGACGGCGATGGCTGCCTTGAGTGCGGTTGCGGTTGGCGTGTTCAGATTGGGTACGCGGCTGTACGCGTGGCCGGTCGGGTTACTGGCCGCGGCGACCCTGCTCACCCGTGAGCAGTTCCTATATCTGGGCGTCCGCGGTACCGTCGACGTCCTAGCCTTGGCGCTCATCGTGTGGGCGGCGGTATTGGAGGCGCAGCGATCACGGCGAGGGTGGCCAGTCCTTGCTCTTCTCTTTCTCGCCGGGTTACTACGTCCAGAGGCTTGGCTGTTTGGGGCGGCTTATTGGCTCTGGCTCATACCGGCTCGAGGCTGGAGAGCCAGCGCGGGCCTGGGTGCCCTGGCTGGGGCCGCCCCGATGCTTTGGGCGCTCACCGACTATTTGGTTACGGGAGATCCCCTTTGGTCGCTTCGCGGCACCCAGGCTCTCGCTGAGACACTCGACCGCCCAACCGGCGTTTCCGCGCTCCCAGCCAGCGCTTGGTACGCCTTGGAGGAGCTCTTGACCCCACCGCTTGCGATCGTCGGCGCCTGTGGGCTGGTGGCGGGTCTCGTCTTTCGACGCAGGCCGACGCTCCTCCTAGCTGCGATTCTGGCTCTGGGAGCAACCGCGTTTGTCGGGCTGGCACTTTTCAGTCTGCCGCTGAACGAGCGGTACCTCACGCCGGCTGCATTCGTTCTCATTCTGGGTTCTGCGGTCTCGGCTCTTGGATGGGTCACCCTTCCTTCTCGTACAACCTTGAGGAGCGTCTGGAGAGCGGCTGGTGCGCTGACCGCCGTCTTCATGGCTGTGCTATTGCACTATCAGTTACCCACTCTGGCTTCGTTGCGTGCCGATATCGTCGCTAACCAAGCGATCGGTAATGACTTGCGAGCGCTTCTTGACAGCGACTCCGTGAGACGCGAAGTGCTTCACTGCGGACGTTTGGTCGCCCCGAGCAATTTTCGCCGCCCTCAGCTTGCCTACCTGGCGAATCGAAGCGAGGAAAGCGTTGCCCTGCCCAAGCGTGGGGGGTTACGGAAGGGCGGCGTGTACGTCAGGGCGGCCACTGAATCGGAGGCGACGAGCCCCGGGAACGCTAATTCGTTCGCTCCCACCGACTTCAGGGCCTTCAGCCGGGACATAGGGCCGCTCAAGGCCCTGGTTCCTCAGGGCTATTCCGAGCTGGCACGGACGCGGTTCTGGGTCGCCTATTCGCGTTGCGAGGCCCGGTCGGGACGAAACGGTAGGAGCGGGCGACAGGTGCCCCGCGCCGGTGGCGAGCGAACGCCGTGATCGGATTGGTGCTCGCGGCCGGCCCCGGCTCGCGGCTGTCCCCCTTGACCGATGCGCTGCCCAAGACGCTGCTCCCCGTCGACGGCGAGCGGCCCATCCTGGACATCACGCTCGCCAACCTCAAGCACGTGGGACTCGCGGAGGTCGTCGTGGTCACCGGCTTCGCAGCGGACGCGGTGCGCGGGCAGGTGCCGGCGCTCGAGCGCCGGCACGGCCTGCGCCTGGAGCTGATCTACAACGACAAGGCCGAGGTCTGGAACAACGCGTACTCGCTGTGGTGCGCGCGCGAGGCCTTCGCGGAGGGGGTTCTGCTGGTGAACGGCGACACCGTGCACCCCGCGGTCGTCGAGGAGCGGATGCTCGCCGCCCGGGGCCCCGAGGTGCTGCTCGCCCTCGACCGCGAGAAGACGCTCGGCGAGGAGGAGATGAAGGTCCTGCTGAGCTCGGACGGCCGGCTGGAGCGGATCGACAAGCAGCTGGATCCGCCCTCGGCGCACGGCGAGTACATCGGGGTTACGGTGATCGAGGCCGCAGCCGCCGCGCGGATGGCCGAGGCGCTCGAGGCGACGTGGCAGCGCGACCCGTCGCTGTACTACGAGGACGGCTTCAGCGAGTACGCCGAGCGCGGCGGCGAGGTGGGCGTCGCCTCGATCGGCGCGGTCGAGTGGGTCGAGGTCGACGACCACGCCGAC
>Ga0136623_10000510_pt1 | contig 11680 bp, 8 predicted proteins | sample AntDrymUQ4492106_2_FD_104656 | JGI IMG/M metagenome (GOLD analysis project Ga0136623, IMG submission 104656) | Polar desert sand microbial communities from Dry Valleys, Antarctica - metaG UQ449 (21.06) | ecosystem: Environmental > Terrestrial > Soil > Desert | place: Antarctica: Dry Valley...
ACGTTGTGTGTCTTCGGTTTGCGCCGCTTCTAATCGGTCGTTCGGCAATATATTAGAAAATATCATTTGTAATCAAGTCTTCAAAATCATCGCGCTTTCTTATCAACTCGACTTCACCGTTTTCCCTAGTCAAAACAATCGCGGGCAAAAATCTTCCGTTATATTGAAACATCTGCGCAATTGAATAAGCGCCGCAGTTTAATAAAGCCAAAATTTCATTCGGCTGAACATTGTCGGGCAAAAGACGATAATCGGGAAGCCTGGCTTCGCCTTCAATGTCGAAATAAACGTCGCCGCCGTCGCATAAAGGTCCGGCTAGTTTATACGGGTAATTATGCGGTTCACCGGCGCGTTCGGCGGAGATTAAATGGTAATACCATTTGTAAGTTTCCATCGAGAGCAGGATATTGAAGCCCGCATCCGTTAAGAGCCAGGAATCAGTAGAGAGTGGAGAGTAGAGAGTGGAGAGTGACTGATGATTGATTTCGGGCGATTTACTTTGGTTTTCAAACTCTCTGCTCGCCACTCGCCACTCGCCACTTCTCAACGGTCGTTCTTTAATGTTCCGCACAGTTGTCAAACAAACGCCTGTATCGGAAATAACACTTCTGCCCGGTTCTAAAAGCAAAGTAAGATTTTTCAGAAGGTGTTCGGCATTTGAAGCGATTGCCGTTTCTTTGACAGTTTGCCAGGCGTTTTGAACCGCGTCGGCAGGTTCAAAATCGGCGGAGAACATTTCGCGCTGCGCTTCGGGGAAATGCGTCGCGTGAGTTTTGTCGCGCAAATAATTGACGGGAAAACCACCGCCCAAGTTTATATGCGAAAGACGCAAACCTGTTTCATTGAAAATCTGCACGAGATTTTCAAAAAGCATTTTGAAAGCGTCGGTATAAGGAGAAGATTCGGGGTTTTGCGAGCCGATGTGCAGATGAATGCCGCATAAATTGAGAAATTTTGAATCTTTGTAAATGTGAAATGCCGACAACGCTTCGTCCGGCATCATCCCGAATTTTGAAGTCAGAAGCGCGGTTTGCAAGCCCGAATGAGTGTTTGTTTCGATTTCGGGAACAAGCCGCAAACTGACATTTGCCTGTTTTTCCAAACGCCGCGCCGTCGCTTCGATTAAGGATAATTCAAACAGAGAATCAACCTGTATCGCGTAAATTCCGACGTTAATCGCATTTTCCAGTTCCCAGATTTCCTTGCTCGTCCCGTTAAAGATAATTTGTTCGGGCGCGAAGCCGATTTTCAGAGCCTTCCAAAGCTCACCGCCGGAATTGACTTCCAAATCCGCGCCCGATTCCCGAATAACACGCAAAATCGCCATATTTGAGTTGGCTTTCGCGGCGTAACAAATTTTCAGAGGACATTCAATATAATCTTCGGCGTTTTGCAGACGGGAAATATTATGTTTAATACGCGACTCGCTGAAGATAAAAAGCGGCGTCCCGTATTTTTCAGCTAATTCAACGGCTGATACGCCGCCGATTTGTAATTGATTGTTTTTAACATCGAGAAAATTCTCGATTGTCCAGGCAGGATTCATAAAGAAATTTATCGGTTGGAAGCTAAATTCAAACCCGTTCCGCGCGGATAATTTCCAACGGTAATCGGAAGTTTCCCTCTAAATTCAATCTCGCCAACCAGAGCGCGAGCCGTCGCCCGCTGCAGACTCGGCATATCGCCGTAAGCGACAATGTAGGTTTTCATTTCGGGGAAAATATTTAACAAATACGGATTTCCGAAACTGACATTGATAACTTTTTTGTCGCTTTCGAGAAGCTCGCGCAAAACTTTCGCTCCCGCTTTCGGAAGGGCGCCTGAATTTGTCGAGCCTGTCCGCACGCGCCCGAAAAGCCCGGCTAAAATGACATCGGCTTCATTCGCTTTTTTTCTGGCTGTGTTTATTTCATCTTCGGTCGAGCGTTCGTCTAAAATTACGGCTTCAAAATTGATGCCTGCCTGCCGTAAAGTTCTTTGGAAAGTATTGGCGACGAAACTACGGTCTTCGCCGTTGCTGAGTCCGAGAAGAAAAATCTTTTTCGTTTTTGTAAGCGGCAAAACGCCTGTTTCGGATTTGACCAAAGTTATCGCATTGTCGGCAATTTCATTCGTTAGTCGGCGCGTTTCATCGCCGGAAACCGTTTTGTCAATCGCATCGAGCGGCGTGATTTTATTTTCAGCCAAGCCTAATTGATATTTCCACGCGAGAATTTTACGAACGGATTGATTGATGCGTTCCTCACTGATTCTGCCCGACGCAACCGCGTCTTTCAAGCCTTTAATAGCGGCATCGGAGCTCGCGGGTTTGAGCAGAACATCCGCGCCCGCGAGAATGGCGCGAACCGCCGCTTCATCCTGATTAAAATAAATCGTCAAGCCGCTCATATCCATCGCGTCGGTAACGATTAAACCGTCGAAGTTCAAATCTTTTCGCAGCATTTGCGTGACGACATTCGGCGAAAGCGACGCGGGCATTGTAATCGCATTGGTGATAATTTCCGATTCGGTGTAGCTCGGCTTGATTGATTTTTTGAGCGGCTCGATTCGCGTCCCGTCAATTTGCGGGAGACTGATATGCGCGACCATTACCGAGCCGATTCCCGAATCGACGACCGACCTGAACGGTGCGAGTTCGACTTGTTCAAGCCGCTCGCGTGAAAAGTCAATCACCGGCAAACCGCGATGCGAATCGGTCGCCGTGTCGCCATGTCCGGGAAAATGTTTCGCCGTCGCCAGCACGTTTCCGCTTTGCAAACCTTCAGAAAACGCCACGGCAAAACGCGAAACGTCCGCCGGATTTTCGCCGTAAGAGCGCACGTTGATAACCGGATTGGCGGCGTTATTGTTGACGTCAACAGTCGGCGCGAGCGCCCACTGCACGCCCAGCGCTCTGGCTTCGCGCGCGGCAACCACGCCCATTCGACGCGCGAATTCAGGATTTCCGGTTGCCGCGATTCCCATATTCCACGGAAAATACGTCGTATCCTCAAAGCGCATCGCCGCGCCCGTTTCATAATCAGCCGAAATCAAAAGAGGAGTTTCGGCAAACTCCTGCATTCGATTCATTAAGTGAACCGTTTCGTAAACGCCGCCGAGAAAAACGAGGATTCCGCCGATTTTATTTTCGACGACCTGGCGTTTTAATTCTTTAAACTCCGGGCTGTCCTGATTCTGGTAACGCGCGTTGATGCCGACGTGAACGAGTTGACCGATGCGCTCGTCGAGCGACATTTTTTTTATCCTTTTGTCTGCCCATTTGTAAGCCTTTTCCGACGGGCGAAATTTCTGCTGCGGAGCGGCAGCGAAGACGAAAAGGGAATTTGTCCACAGATGAACACAGATGAACACGGATAATAACACGCGAAGATATAAAAATTGTTTTTGAGATTTCATAAACTTAATTGTTGATAACTTCCTTCTGAAAAATTAAACTCGCCAGCCAAGCCACAATAAATGTCGTCAAACTTCCGATTAAAACATACCACGTCCAGGCAAGCGGCGTGTAAAATCGTATAAAAAGCATCAGCGTAATGCTTGCCGTCATTCCGACGAGCGCGGGCGTTTGCGAAACTCTTTTCAAAAATGTGCCGACCAGAAAAACGCCTAAAATCGGACCGTTTATCAGCGAAGCAATCGAAAGCGCCTGGTCGAGCGCGGAACGATTCTGTTTCATCATCGCTAAAGCGACGACGATTTGCACAACTCCGAAAAACAACGTCAGCCAATGCGAAACTTTTAAGTAATGTTTGTCGGCTAAATTTTGCCGAAAAGGTTTGTATAAATCGTTGACGAATGTTGCCGCAATCGAATTTAAAGATGACGACAAAGCCGCCGCGAAAATCGCCGCGACGACCAAACCGCTCAAACCCGAAGGCATATATTTCGTAATAAAATCCGGGAAAACCTGATCGCCGCCGGAGAAGGGAAATGTCGGCGGAACGCCTGAACCGGCAATTCCGGCATTTGTGTATTCAGCCGCATTAAACGGCGCGTAGAATGCAAAAAGTAAAACGCCGATAAAAAGAAATCCGATAAATTGCCCGAGAACAACCGCCCCGCTCGACAGCAGCGCTAAAGATGCGCGGCTCGATTTGTCGGTGCAGAGATAACGCTGAACGAGATATTGGTCGGTGCCGTGCGTGGACATTGTTAAAAAGCAGCCGCCGATTAAGCCCGACCAAAACGTGAAAGTCTTGGTCATATCGAACGTAAAATCAAACAAATCGAATTTATCGAATTGCCGTCCGATTTCCAAAACGCTCGGCATTCCACCTTCGATTTGATTCAAAATTACGACCGCCGCCGCAATCGCGCCGCCGATATAAATACCGAGCTGCACGACTTCGACCCAAATCACGGCTTCCATTCCGCCGTAATACGTAAAAATTATCATCACCGCGCCGAGCAGAACAATCGAACCGATTATCACCGTACTGACATCGGCGTTCGGCTGAAAGGCAACGTAGACTGCCGACAAAACAATCGCCGTCAGAAGCAGGCGAATACCGTCGGCGATGTTTCGCATCACGACGAACAGCGCGGACGCGAGCATTTTAACTTTCGTCCCGAACCGCTCGCCCAAAAGCTGATAAACCGTTTGCAGTTCGCCGCGAAAATACATCGGAATAAAGAGCAGGGAAATGACGACGCGACCGAGCATATAGCCGAAAACGAGCTGCAAAAACTGAAAATTTCCGTTTCGCGCAAACGCGATTCCGGGAACGGAAATAAACGTAATCGTCGAAGTTTCGGTCGCCACAATCGAAGCGGCAATCGCCCACCATGGCACATTTCTATCGCCGACAAAGTAATCTTCGGTGGTTTCCTGTTTTGACGAAAACCACACGCCGAAAAGAGTTACGCCGATGAGATAGCCGAAAATGATGATTAGGTCAATTGTTTGCATAATTAGAAAATAAATACAAAATTGTTTAGCGACAGACCGGAAAATCTCTCGCTAAACATTGATATTTACACATTACTCGTCGGTTTAATCAACTGCAAAACTGATATTTACGACCGCCGTCACGTCTTTATCAATCGTTGTCGTATCGCTGATGCCGCCGTCCGAAACTTCGGTCGAATCAGCCGCCGTAATCTGCATCACGCCCATTCGCGCCGAGCGCACCGCGCCGATTTTGTTGCCCGTGCTGTCGGCGATTCGTTCGGCGCGGGTTTTCGCGTCCTTCGCCGCTTCGCCGAGCATTGCAATTTTCAAATCGCCGAGCTGCGTGTAAAAATATTGCGGCGAATTCGATTCAATCAAAATTCCCTGATTGATTAGTTCCGTTGCTTCGCGGGCAATCTGCGCGATTTTATCAACCTCGTTTGACCGCACTTCTATTTGCTGCCGCAATGAATAGCCCGTAATTTCCGACGTTTCGCCGCCGTTTTCATCCTGTTTTTTCAACGTCACAGTCGAAATTGAAGAAACCGTGATTTGATTTTCGGCGATTCCTTTGCTTATCAAATACTGCTTGACGCGCGGAATGTTTTCCGAAAGTGAGCGGTAAGCATCAGCTAATTGCGGCGCTTGATAGCTCACGCCCGCGCTCCAGACAACCAAATCGGATTTGATACGCTTTCGCGCCGAACCCGTCACCGCTACCGCTTCATCGCCTTTTTTCGCGTTGGAATAAAACCAGCCGAATACAAGAGAAGACAGCACCAAACCAATCGCCAATGCCACGCCCGAATTAAACCAGTAATTTTTTCTTTCTCCGTTCATTTACGCCTCCCTAAAGTTGTTGCTATTGAACAATAAAAAACTGTATTTTTGCAGGACGATAGACACGGTTGATAACTGTGGAAATCCACATTTAGTTTTCAAACTTCAATAACTCGATTGCTTTTTCCACCACAAAATTACTTTCGGCTAAAGCTTTTATCGCCGTTTCGCTCGATACATCGGCGCGAAACATTACGATTGCCGCCCGTAAATCATTGTTCGCCGCGCTCATCAAATTTTGCGCTTTTTTTTCTTCCAGCGCGGTTTCCGCCATTAAGATACGTAGGGAGCGTTCTTTTAGTTTGATGTTGGAAGACTTTACGTTCGTCATCCGATTGCCCTTGACATAACCAAGGCGAATCATCGCGCACGTCGAAATCATATTTAAAACCATTTTTTGCGCCGTTCCCGCTTTCATCCGCGAAGAACCGGCAATGGCTTCCGCGCCGACAACCGGAACAATCGCAATTTCCGCCGCGTTTGTAATCGCGGAGTCGGGAACGCACGTGACGCAAGCCGTAAAACAGCCGATTTCACGCGCAAATTCCAGTGCGCCGATTGTATAAGGCGTTCTGCCGGAAGCCGCAATGCCGACGACCGCATCTTTTTCGGTCAAACCGCGATTTTGTAAATCAAATTTTCCGGCTTCCCGGTTGTCTTCCGATGCTTCGACGGCTTTATAAAGCGCGTCGTAACCGCCCGCGATTATTCCTTGAACTAAATCATACGAAACACCGAAAGTCGGCGGAATTTCGCTCGCGTCCAAAACGCCGAGTCGCCCGCTCGTTCCCGTTCCGACGTAAAAAAGTCGTCCGCCATTTTGCAGCCGTTCAACAATTTTATCAACACTCGCAGCAATTTCCGGCAAGACTTTTTCAACCGCTAATGCTACCTGTTTGTCCTCTTCATTGATTAAACGAACAGCTTCCAGCGTTGAAACGCGGTCAATATTAACGGTTTTCGGATTTTCCTGTTCGGTTATCGGAAGCATTTTTAGCAAAAGTTTTTTTATTATCTGTTTCTAACCCGAAACTGTCAATTATTTTTTATAACTGACCGCTGATCACTTTTATTGACATTTAGGAAACAACGCGAAAAAAAAGGAGCGTTTTTGTTGCAGGGAGCGCAGGCATCCCTGTCTGCTGATCGTCGCTTCGGCGCGAAAATGTGGCTTAAACTTCGAATCGGGTGTTGGCAAGCGCAGTTTTCGCGCTCTCGCGTTCAGCAGGCAAGGAAGCCCGCGCTCCCAGCGAAGAGTTTGTTTTGTTTGATGGTTTGTCAAAAATGATAAGCAGTCAGTTTTTATAGATTTTGTAATCGTGTTAAAAAATTGAATAAGTCAAAAATAAAAAAAACCGATAAACGATTGAATTATGCAAAAAATTCGTTTTTAATATTTTGCTCCGTTGGCGAAATTCTCGAAAGCTAATTGCGCCGCCGCTTCAGCCGGAAAAAGCTGCGGCTTTGTCAGATAGGCATTGGGAGCAGTTCGCCGGATTATTTTGAGCATCGGACAGGTTAGCAATTCGCCCGCTTTGAAAATACTTCCGACACATCCGATCGGAACTTTTTTTTCCTGCAAATTTAATTTTTTTATCACCGCCGAAGCCGATAAACCGAGTTCGTAACCCGCTTCATTTAAAATTTCCAGAGCGATTTCATCACCTGCTTTCGCCGTTTCGACGACATCACGCGCAAAACCGGCGATTTTGGCGTTATCGGTTTGCGGCGAATGAATCGCCACGATTAAATCCTCGGTTTTTGCCGTCCGAAAATATTTTGAAGCGACGCGGCTCAGCATCGTCGGTTTGGCGCGACCGTCCGAAGCCTTGGCGATTGCCTGCAAAGCGCGTTTGGCGATTCCCGCGCCGCCGCCTTCGTCTCCGGCAATCGGACCCCAACCGCCCGCCGTCGCTTTTTTTCCGGTTTCGTCCTGACCGATACAAATCGAACCGGTTCCGGCAATGACCACCAGACCGAATTTGCCGAGTGTCGTTCCGTAAAGCGCGATCTCGGCGTCGGTAATGATCTGCACTTTATCAACCGGAAGTCGTTTTTTGAAACTTTCAAGCACAATTTTCCGAATGTCGGCGCGGCGAACCCCAGCCAGACCGAGCGTCGCCGAAACAATATCGTCGCGGCTGCGATTGCCCGCGTCGCAAGCGTTGTCAATCGCTTTGATAATATTGCCGACTGCCACTTCAACGCCGACCCGCAAAGGATTTGAAGCTCCGGCGAAGCCTTCGCAAACTACTACGCGCGCTTCATTTATCAAAACTATATGAGTTTTCGTTCCGCCGCCGTCCGCGCCGAGATAAAGATCGGGAAAATTCAGGCGCAAAACTTTATTTTCGGCTTTTTTCCGCATTAATAAATATTTTTCCGTTAAAAAATCCTTTTCTATATTATCCTGACTTGACATATAATCAATCCTAAAAGATTTTATAAAGTCAATAAGATATTTTAATCGCAAGTTGTGATGCCGTTCTAATTATTCAACCGACGATTAATCACCAACCAAATGGAAATAAGACAAATAAAAGCCTTTTTAGCAATTGCCGAAGCAAAAACATTTACTGCGGGAGCGCGGCTGACAAATGTTACGCAGGCGGCAATCTCGATGCAGATTCGCCAACTCGAAGATGAAGTCGGGATTCCGGTTTTCACCAGAACGCCGCGCCGCGTGATTTTGACCGAAGCGGGCGAACATCTGCTGAGCCGCGCCAGAAGAATTATGCGTGAACACGACGCCGCGATTGCGGAAATTGCCGAACTCGCCGGAGCCGAACACGGACGCTTGCGAATCGGTTCGGCTTCAGCGATGTTTGACAAGCAGCAATTGCCGAAAATACTTCAGAAACTAAAAGACAGGTTTCACCGCGCCGAACTCACCGTTATCTCCGGCACGAGCCAGACTTTAGGAGAAAGAATTATGCACGGCGAACTCGATATTGCCTTCGTTTCGCTTCCGGTCGAAAACTCGAATCTGCAAACCGAACTTCTTTTTAGTGATGAAATCGTCGCCATCGCTAATCCGAACCATCCGCTTGCCAAAAAGAATCTAATCAGCGCGGCGCAATTGGCGGGCGAAAACCTGATTTTAGGCGAAAAGGGCGGCAATACGCGCCGGATGATTGACGACTTTTTCGCGGCGGCAAGCGTTCGCCCGAATGTCGTGATGGAACTTTCGCGTCAGGAAGCGATCAATCAAATGGTCGAAAACAATATGGGCGTGGGAATTGCGGGCGTAAAAACCGTTTCTGTAGAAATCAAAGCCGGAAAATTGATTTCGTGGTTTATCGAAGGCGCGGAAATTAAATGGGATTTGGGTTTGGCGCGACTTCGCGGCGGTTATTATTCGCCGATTGCCAAAGAATTTGTCAGATTTTGTAAGGAAAGTTTTGTTGAAAGAGAAAAGGAATTAAAAGCGAAACGATAATTTTTTATGGAAACGTCAGCGCAGACGGAAAACTGTAAACCGTTTTGCTGGGAGCGCACGCATCCTTGCGTGTTGAGCGCGAAAGCGCGAAAATAACGCGGGCACTCAAAGTATTTAAAAAGCAACGCTTTTACGCCGCGAAGAGCGACGTAGCACGCAGGATGCGTGCGCTCCCAGTGATTTAATGTAAATTATTTTAAATGCCATTTACCGGCATTTATGAAAAATCAAAGTGTTATAAATTATTTTTTCTATTCCTTAATCGAAAAGCTGAAGAAGTACTCATTTTGAGCGCACGGGATATGGCGGCGAAAGAGAGAAAAATATGGCAGAAAATAATCAAACTAAAATACCGAAATTCGATTCGATTGATGCTTTGACGCAGTTTTTTGACGAAAACGATATGGGCGATCATCTGGAAAATATGCCGGAAGCGAATTTTGACGTGAATTTGCAAAGGCGAAGTTGTTTTGTCGCGGTTGATGAAGAACTTATCAATCGGCTGTCAGAGATTTCCAGACAGGAACATCTGCCGTCGGAAACGCTTGTTAATTCCTGGCTTCGGGAAAAAATTCTAGATTACTCAGAAAAAATATAGATTCATCCACAATGAGAAATTCAAAAAACAAAAATATCTTTACGCCTCTGCATCTTTGCATCTTTGTGTTAATTTTCTGTGCATTAGCAAACGCTCAAAGTTTGCCGATTGCCGCGCCAAACACGGTCGGAATGAACGCCGCCAAGCTCAATCAGATTGACGCTTTGGTTGCAAAAGACATCGCCGACAAAAAACTTCCGGGCGCGGTTGTTTTAATCGGACACAAAGGAAAAATCGTTTATCGCAAAGCATTCGGCAATCGCGCTTTAGTTCCGACGGTTGAAAAAATGACGGTTGACACGATTTTCGATGTCGCGTCATTGACCAAACCGATTGCGACGGCGACGAGCGTAATGATTCTAGTCGAGCAGGGAAAACTTCGTTTGAACGACACAATAGGCAAATTCATTCCCGAAATCGAGGACGAAAACGCTAAAAAAGTGACAATTCAGCAGCTTCTCACGCACGTTTCCGGTTATCGTCCAGATTTTGATTTAGGCGAAAAATGGACGGGACGCGAGGGAATGTTGCAGGCTTTGAAGAAAGAAAAACTCCGCAATCCGGCGGGAACGAGATTTGTTTATTCGGATATTGGATTTATTGTGCTTGGTGAGATTGTAGGAAGAGTAAATGAAAAAAGTCTTGAAAATTCTTTGAGATATTTCTCTGATGAATTACAAATGAACGAATCACGATTTGTTTCTTTTGAATCATTGAAACCTTTAGGAGAATATCAAGGAACAGAAAAATCAGTTGAAATAATACAGAGAACAAAACGAACTGCGCCATCCGAGAACATAAAAGGACAGCAAAGCTATTTAGGCGAAAAATTTGAGGGTGGTGTAGAAACAGGTCAACAAATTTTACGTGGATTTGTTCACGACCCGACGGCTTTTCGGATGGGCGGAGTTGCCGGACACGCCGGACTTTTTTCGACCGCCGACGATTTGGCGCGTTATTGCCAGATGCTTTTGAACGGCGGAATTTTGGACGGCAAACGCATTTTGTCGGCAAACACCGTCGCCCGAATGACCGCGCCTTATGTCATTTCTGAAGACGGCGCGACGCGCGGACTCGGTTGGGATATGAATACTTCGTTTTCGTCTAATCGCGGCGAACTTTTCCCGCTCGGTTCGTTCGGACACACCGGATTTACCGGCACGAGCGTTTGGCTTGACCGCGTTTCACAAACCTTCGTCGTTTTTCTATCGAACCGCGTTCACCCGGACGGCAAAGGCGACGTAACGCCGCTTCGCGCTCGCGTCGCAACGGTCGCGGCTTCGGCGATTGAAGATACTCCGATTGAAAAAATTAGAGAAGCGGAAAATATTTATTCCGCGCAGGTTGCCGCGCAAATTCCAAAATTTATAAGTCAGCAGTCAGCAGTCAGCAGTCGGCAGTCAGTAAAAAATGTGACGGTTTTGAATGGAATTGACGTTCTTGAAAAAAACAACTTCAAAGAATTAAACGGTTTGCGCGTCGGACTCGTCACAAATCACACGGGCAGAAATTTGTTGGGCAAACCGACAATTGATGTTTTGAAGGAAGCGAAAAACGTCAAACTCGTCGCGCTGTTCGCGCCCGAACACGGTATTCGCGGGGAACTCGACGAAGAAGGACTCAAAGATTCGGTTGACGAAAAAACGGGTTTGCCGGTTTATTCGCTTTACGACGTAACGCGCCGTCCGAAGCCCGAACAATTAAAAGATTTGGACGCGATTGTTTATGACATTCAGGACATCGGCGCACGTTTTTGGACTTACACGGCGACTTTGCGAAACGTGATGGAAGAAGCGGCAAAAGCCGGAAAGACGGTTTATATTTTAGACCGCCCGAATCCGATCAACGGCGTGGACGTAGAAGGTTCGCTTGCCGAAGAAGACAAACTTTCGTTTGTCGCCCCGCACACGAC
>Ga0136623_10000516_pt1 | contig 11662 bp, 17 predicted proteins | sample AntDrymUQ4492106_2_FD_104656 | JGI IMG/M metagenome (GOLD analysis project Ga0136623, IMG submission 104656) | Polar desert sand microbial communities from Dry Valleys, Antarctica - metaG UQ449 (21.06) | ecosystem: Environmental > Terrestrial > Soil > Desert | place: Antarctica: Dry Valley...
GGGGACGGAGATCTCCAACCGGTCATCTTGAAGGTCAACGGGACGGGTCCCTTCGAACCATACTCGGAGCGAGGGAGCGTTGATGTGCTCGGAAACGCGGTCGAGGACTTCAGCCCATACGGTATCTACCTTGGCGGCCACGGTCTACTTGACCCAGGCGCTGACTATCGCCTCCACGAGATCCTGCCCGAGAGGAGAGATCACGCGCTTCCCTGACTCCTCGGTGAGCACCAGCCCGTGTTCCTCCAAAACCGACAAGTCACGGTAAGCGGTGCTGACGCTGATCTCCAACCGATCCGCGACGGTCGAAGGCCCCACTTCTCCACATTCGAGGACCGTGATCAAAGCCTGCTGCTGCCGCTCTGAGATGTTCATTCGAGGCACCGCGTCCGGATATCTCCGCCGGGCCGGGGCCGGCTCCCTGGCAACGGGCGCGCCTGACTTCTTCGATTCTCCATCGGCCGGAACCGAGATCGTCACGACGGCTCCACCACCGATGTTGTCTTCAACTGAGATCGTGCCTCCAGCCTCCTCCGCGACGATTCTGGCGATGCCGAGACCGGCCCCCACGCCGCGGATCTCCGCCAGAGCCTCGGGCGTGGCACCGCTGAACCCGAACTCCACGGCCCGGTCTTTGTTGCGGATGCCGGGGCCTCTGTCCGAGATGCGCACGGTGTTGCCGTGGTCGAAGATGGAGACGACCACTCCACGGTACTCCGCGTGGATGAGGTTCTCCATGACTTCCCGCACGGCGCGCTCCGGAGCCCGGCCCTCCACCGCCCCGATCTTCTCGGAAACGAGCCTGGTGAACTTCGTCGTGGCCGAGCCCGGACTCGCGGCCGCAGCCTCGATCACCTCGGGCACGCCGTCGTCAGAGTACACGGCCAGTCGGATGTTGAATCCGGATCTCTCACCACCTCTATCTATGCGCTCGTTGTAGATCATCCCCACCACAAAATTTAGCAGCACCCCCGGTACTACGCTATAGCTAGCGCGTACAAAACGCGGTTTTGCAGAGCATTAACAAAGTTATCCACATAATTATCCACAGCATGTGGATAACCCGTTCGAAACCGCCGGAGCTTTTATACAACGACCGCTCTCATCACCCACGAAATCAGGATTATAAACAGCCGTTTTGCAAGCATTTTCTGATTTGAAGGACGGTGATGGATTGCAGAAGATCCACCTGGCCGAAGTGGCCTTGATTGGATAGAGTCGGGTAGTTCGGATATACTTTCGCTTTCTGTAGCCGATTATCCGAACCGTATCCAAGGAGTTTTCGATGAAGCGTACTTACCAGCCGAACCGCCGCAAGCGGGCAAAGACACACGGCTTCCGTACTCGTATGAGCACAGTTGGCGGACGCCGGGTCATCGGTGCTCGGCGGCGGCGCGGACGCAAGCGTCTGGCCGTCTGAACGCTTGCCAACGCGCAAGGGCACGCGCCTTACGGACTCGCCCGAATTCGAGCGCGTGTACCGTCAAGGCAGGGCTTTTAGAGGCAGGCTGTTCTCGGTGCATGAGTTCCCAAACGAGTTCGGAAACCCCAGGTTGGGACTCTCCGTATCCAAGAGAGTGGGCAATTCAGTGACCCGTAACGCTGTGCGCAGAAAGCTGAGGGAAGTATTCCGCGCCGCTGCGCCTTCGGTATCAGGTGCCTCTGACTTCGTTATCTCGGCGCGTCCGTTGGCTGCGAACGCGGACTTTACTGAATTGAGTGATGAGTTCACTCGGGCGCTTCGGAAGTTTGGCCGTCTGGATGAGAGCCGTGGGGACGCTGCGAGGTCCGGGGCGTGATCTCGAAGTTGGCGGTGGCGATGATCCGGGGCTACAAGACAACTCTCTCACCCATGCTGCCGCCATCGTGCAGGTTTTCGCCGAGTTGTTCCCAGTACGCCCTGGAAGCCATAGAGAAGCACGGATTTTTGAGAGGCGCGGCGCTAGGAACCTATCGTTTGCTGCGCTGCCATCCGTTTTCAAGAGGAGGGTTCGACCCGGTAAAGTGAGACAGAAATCATGAACGCCATCGCCGACTTTTTCTCCAACCTGTTCAGCCCGGTCGTCAACGTGCTGGGTCAGGTGCTTTTGTTCTTCCACGATCCTTCGGGGCCGATCGGTGCTCCGTGGTGGTTGAGCATCGCGATGCTCACGGTGGTGTTGCGAACATTGCTCTTCCCGCTAACGATCAAACAGGTGAAGAGCATGCGGGCGATGCAAGACTTGAAGCCCGACATGGATCGGATACGAAACCAGTATCGGGATAATCGCACGAAGCAACAGGAAGAGACGATGAAGCTGTACCAGGAGCGCGGCGTGAACCCGCTCGGCGGCTGCCTTCCGATTCTGGTCCAGATGCCGGTTTTTATCGGCATTTTCTACGTCATCCGCAAGTTCGGAGGACAACCAGGATACAGTGAGCCGCTCTATCCCAGCTTTACAGAAGGCGGCCTCTTTTGGTTCCAGGATCTCTCGCACATGGACCCGTACTTCGTCCTCCCTGTGGTATCGGCCTTGACCATGCTGGCGGCGACGGAGATCACCGCCAAGAACATTGACCCGCAGCAACGATGGATCATGCGCCTGCTACCTATCGGCGTGACCATTTTCCTGTGGAGGTTTCCCGCTGGTCTGTTCGTCTACTGGATAACGTCTAATCTCGTCACGCTGGTGCAAAACTACCTGATCTACAACCACGGCCCCGGCAAAAAGCCAGCGGTGGAGAGCGGAAAAAAGGCAGCCAGCGCGCAGCAGAGCGCCACCAGTGATGCTTCGAGGCTTGCCGCGAGCCAGAATGGGGCGGACGATCCGGAGGCTTCGCAACCGGATGACGCAGAGTCAAGAGCTGCAAAGGTAGCCAAAAGAAAGCGTAGAAAGAAGAAAAAGTGATGGAGAAAACGGAATTCAACGCGGCCACAGTCGGGGAAGCCGCCGAGAAAGCGGCTGCAAGCCTCGGTATGTCAGTGGAGGAAGTCCAGTATGAGACCCTGGATGCGGGAAGCTCCGGTTTCATGGGCATCGGCGCAAGAGACGCGCGAATCGCCGTCAGAATCGAGGTCTTGCCGGATAGAACGGACCCGCCGCCGGTCCCAGACACGCCTGCCGAGGTGCGCGACGCCCCACCAGCGAGAATCGAAGAGCCCGTTTTGCTAGAGCCCGAAGGTATGCGAGAGGCCGAGGCAGAAGCAGTTCCCGAGGAAGAAGCAGTCCCCGAGGAAGTCCTGGATGAGGTTCGGAAGTTCATGGACGCTGCGGTAATCGGCCTTGGCCTGAGCAACGCTCGACTGGATGTCTACGATGCGGGAGAATTCGTTGCCGTGGACGTTGTCGCTGAGGAAGCCGGGCTTTTTATCGGTCAAAAAGGCGAGACAATAGATGCATTGCAGTACATCGCCAATGTCGCCGCATACAAGAACCGTTCGTTCTCGAAACGCATAATTCTGGACTCCGAGGGCTACCGGCAGCGTAGAACGGAAGCTATTCAGGGCATGGCGCATCGCACCGCTCGACGCGCGATGCGTGAGCAGCGTGAGATCGAACTTCCTCCGATGAACCCGGCGGAGCGCCGGGTCGTGCATGTGTATCTGAAGGAAAACACCGAAGTGAACACGGTCAGCGAAGGGTCCGGCGAAAACCGCCGGGTCAAAGTCTCCCCAGCCTAGCTTTTCTTGCCGCGCATGTTTCACGTGAAACATGTCTCACGCCAAATGGTGTCACGAACAAACTTTTGTCGCTCGCCGACGGTCACGTTGCTTCGGGGGCGAGGTTGTTTCACGTGAAACGCATGGCATGAATGAAGTAGAGACATTACTGCGACAGGTAAAAACGTGGGGTTTAAGCGTGCCTGAGTCTGTGCTGGAGAGGCTGATCCTTTACGCCGAGTTGATGTGTGGCTACAAAGAGGCGAATGTGATCGGTGTCCACGACTTTCGAGCAGTTCTATTAGACCATGTACTCGACTCCTTGAGTTGCCTGCTTCACGAACCGCTACGACATGCAAGCAACCTGGCTGACATAGGGTCAGGTGCCGGATTACCAGCTCTGCCCGTGAAACTCATGCTGCCTTCCTTGAGGGTCGCAATGGTCGAGTCCAACGGCAAAAAAGCCCGTTTTCTGGAGCATGCGGCGGATGCATTGGATATCAGTGGAGTCGAAGTCGTGGCTGCAAGGGCTGAAGAGGTGGGACACGAGTCAAGCTATAGGGAGCAATACGATGTCGTGACTTCTCGGGCCGTTGCGCCGCTGTCCATTCTGGCGGAGTATTGTCTGCCGCTAACGCGAGTGGGTGGGTATGTGATCGCCATGAAAGGCACTCCCACGCCCCTGGAGATCACGGAAGGCGAGAAGGCCGCCGGGGAGTTGGGGGCGAACCTGGCGGAGATAATCGACGTTCCGCTATTGTCTGAGATGCGCGCCAGGAACCGAAAGCTAATGATCCTAGAGAAGGTTCATGCCACGCCCCACAAGTACCCGCGCAGGCCGGGAATGCCGAAAAAGCAGCCGTTGGGCAAAAAGTAAACGTCCCAGGAGATGGTTCCGTCGTGCTAAGATGCCGTTCGTGACGACCGTCATTGCGATAGTGAATCAGAAAGGCGGCGTAGGCAAGAGTACTACCGCCATCAATCTCTCCGCATACCTTGCCGGGCGAGAAGAAAGAATCCTGGTCGTGGACATGGACCCGCAAGGCAACGCCACGAGTGGGCTCGGCGTAAGTCCAGACTTGGATCAGAGCATGTACGAGGTTTTGTTGGAAGGCATGGCTCTGGACCAGGTGGCGCTAAAGACCGATGTGCCGGGGCTCGAAGTAGCGCCATCCAGCATAAACCTGGTGGGGGCGGAGGTGGAGCTCGTATCCGCTCTAGCCCGCGAATTCAAGCTCAAAAAAGCACTGGAGAAACTACCATCGGGGGCTTACGATCGGGTCCTCCTCGATTGCCCGCCTTCTCTCGATCTTCTCACCCTCAATGCTCTGACAGCGGCGGATGAAGTCCTCATACCGATACAGTGCGAGTACTACGCTCTCGAAGGACTCACGCAGTTGATGCGCAGTCTTCGAATGGTGCGTGAAGAACTCAATCCGGCGCTCAAGGTAGGCGGGGTGCTGCTGACCATGTTCGATGCGCGCACCAACTTGGCGAGTCAGGTAGCCGAGGAGGTGAGATCCTTCTTCGGGGATAGCGTCTTTCGTACGCTCATACCCCGCAATGTGCGGCTCAGTGAGGCACCCAGCTACGGGATTCCCGTGGCCCTTTATGCGCCCAGAAGTTCCGGAGCCGAAGCCTACGCCGCCGTCGCTGAGGAGGTGCTGAACCGTGAGTAGGAGGGGACTGGGGCGCGGGCTCTCCGCGCTGATAGCAACCGGTGAGAGCGTGGGAGGGTTGAAGTTCGAGGAGATACCGACCTCCGCAATCCGGCCCAATGCCCGCCAGCCACGCCGCAGTTTCCCCGTGGTCGGCATTAGGGAGCTCGCCGCTTCGATCCGCGAGGTCGGCATTTTGCAGCCGCTCGTCGTACGCTCCACCGACAGCGGGTTCGAACTCATAGCCGGGGAACGCCGATTGCGCGCTGCCAGGGAGGCTGGCCTGGATAGGGTGCCAGTCCTGATCCGCCACGCCGAAGACAACGAGTCCATGGAGTTGGCACTAATCGAGAACCTGCAGCGCGAGAATCTCAACCCGCTCGAAACCGCCGCCGCGTATCAGGCGCTCATGGAGGGCTTCGGCCTCACTAAAGAGCAACTCGCTATCAGGCTCGGCAAGAGCCGGGCAGCGGTGACCAACACCCTGCGCATAGCTCAGCTTCCCGAGAGCGTCCAGGTCATGCTCCTCGACGGAAAGCTAACGGAGGGCCACGCGCGCGCGATTCTTAGTCTGGAGACCGAAGAGCAGATGCAGAGGATCGCGCAAAAGGTTCACGCCGAGAAACTCTCGGTTCGCAAGACGGAGCAATTGGTGCGCGAGCGTCTGACGGAACCACCAAAGCCGCCGTCGGAGAATCCGGATCAGGGACCGTCCGAGCCTCCAACAGAGTTCGAGCAGGCGTCCCAGATGATGCAGGAAGCACTCACGCTCCCCGTCAAAGTCCGGCCCTTCAGGAAAGGTGGAAGAGTGGAGATCCGCTTCCGCGAACGCGAAGAACTGGAGGAGATCCTCTCACTCCTCACCTCCAGCGAGGATCAACCAGCCAAGTAGTAAATGTGCCAAGTTAAGTTAAAAGCTCAACTGGCATTCTATCCACAGGTTTGACGGTGAGTATTGTAGAATGCTGTCATCGTCACGATTGTGGATGGGGAGTAGCGCAACCATGAGGGGGATCGCATGAGATATGGTCGGGCGAAGACCGTTGGGATACTCGCGGTTGCGGCGTCTGTTGTGATGTTTGCTGGCGTTGCTGATGCACAGATCACGGGGGTGCCGGAAATTCGGGCGCAGCAGGCTGACCTGGAGGCGCAGGTGAAGGAACAGAACGTTCTGATAGACGACGGGCTGGATGACCTGTCGGCTGTCGGGGCGGAGTTGGAGGATACCCAGGCCAGATTGTATGGTGCTCAGGCTCGCGCCCAGGAGTTGCGATCTCAGACGCAGGGACTGAACCGCGACCTCGTGGTGCATCGAGATATATTCGAGTCGTCGAAGGCGAGGTACGAGGATCAGGCGCGGGCCGCCTACAAGGGCAACGACCTCGAAGGATTGGCGGCGTTGGTCGGGGACTTCCTGGGTGGTGGCGAAGGGTCCGGATTCTCCGCCGACTTTCGGATGGCTGAGATATTACTCGACGGGCGCGAGAGCCTGGACGCTTATCGAGACAACCGGCAGACCGTGAGCAACACCATACGGCAGCTTGACCAGAAGAAGGGCGCATACAACGAGCTGTCCAAAGAAGAGAAGGAGCAGGCGGAAAAACTGCGCCGGCAAGAGGAGCGGCTCGACGCTGCTGTAGCTCGGGTGCGCTCGGATAGGAAACAGGCCGAAGCCCGCCTGGAAAAGCTCGAAGCACGAGAACGAGAGAAGATACGTAGGCAGCGGGCGGCTACCGGCGGCGATAACACCAAGCCGGTGGAACTCGCGCTAGCGCGAGGCGGAATATACGCCAGTCCGGTGGATCGCGTCTCCAAAGAAGATTACCAAGCACTCTACAAGAGAGCAGCCAAAGAGTACGGTTTCGCCAAAGACTGGTACATCCTCGCCGCCGTAGGGAAGGTCGAGTCCAATCACGGCGAAAACATGGGGCCTTCGACCGCTGGCGCGATGGGACCGATGCAGTTCCTGCCCTCGACCTGGGAAAGCTCGGGCGTGGACGGCAACGGCGACGGCAAGGCGAACATCATGGACCCCAGAGACGCCATACCCGCCGCCGCAGGATACCTCAAAGTTGGTGGCGCGCCCGATGACTGGTATGCGGCCCTCTTCTCGTACAACCACGCCGACTGGTACGTAATGGAGGTCCTGGCCGTGGCCGAGAGCTACCGCCAGCGGGCGAAGGACGACCGGGTCGGACCCTACATATAAGATTGCATTGACAGGCCTGGCCCGGCAGCGCGTCCAGGTTTTGTGCAACCTGCCCGAAGATTATCGAGACGCCGTTCTCTAGCATGGGTTGCCAATGTCCGAAAGTTGGAGAAAGGCGTCCCTGGTCTCCATCCGCTTCCGCGTTCTCGCCGGAGTGGTCGCGCTGTGCTGCTTGTTCCTGGCGGCAGGCTGCGGTGAAAGCTCCGGGCAGGAGGGTGACAGAACCGGAGGTGGGGGAGATGACACCCTGACTGTATTCGCGGCGTCGTCGCTCACGGATGCTTTCAGGGAGTTAGAGGAGACCTTCGAGAAGCGGCATCCGGGCGTGGATGTGCGCCAGAGCTTCGAGTCTAGTTCGACGCTGCTCGCCCAGATCCAACAGGGAGCGCCAGCCGACGTGTTCGCCTCAGCCGCCCAGGAGGAGATGGACGCAGCCGTGAAAGATGATCTGGTGTCAGGGGAGCCTCGGATATTCGTCCGCAACCGCGAGGTCGTCATGGTGCCCGAAGACAATCCAGCGAACATCATGGACTTTCGGGACTTGGCGACGCCGGGGATCAAACTGGTCCTGGCTGAGGATGGGGTTCCAGCCGCCGATTACGCCCTGGAGATACTTGGCAAGTCCGAAGCCGAGTACGGGGACGATTTCGAGGAGGATGTTCTCTCGAATGTGGTCTCGCGGGAGGCCGACGTGCGGGCGTCCGTCAATCGGGTGGCCCTGGGCGACGCCGACGCCACCTTCGGATACGCCAGCGACTACACGCCGGACACAAGGGACCGGGTGAAGGTCATCCAAATACCGCCGGACCTGAACATCGTCGCATCCTATCCGATAGCCACCTTGAAAGAAGCCAAGAACCCGGAACTGGCACGAAACTGGACCAACCTCGTGACGAGCAAAGAGGGACAGCGGGTCATGGAGAAGTGGAACTTCGAGCCGGCTTCGTGAAGAGGCGACGCCGGAAAGTCAGCAGGTTCTTCGGGGGTGATGCGATGGCCTCCGGGTTGGGCGCGGCGTCGCTGGCGTTGCTCGCAGGGTTCATAAGCCTGCCTATCCTGAGCCTCGTCCTGTGGACCGTGAACGAGGATTCCTGGCGGGCGATGGCCTCGCCGGTGACGAGGGATGCTTTGTTGTTGAGCGTCAGGACGACCGCGATCTCCATGTTCATCATCATCCTGGTGGGGACGCCCGCGGCTTATGTCCTCGCTCGGGCGCAGTTTCCTGGCAAGCGGTTGCTGGACAGTCTGATAGATTTGCCGGCGGTTCTCCCGCCCTCCGCCGCTGGCATTGCCTTGCTATTGACGTTCGGCAGGTTCGGGCTGGTGGGAGAGCCTCTCGATGCTTTCGGAATCCAGATAACCTTCACCACCGTGGCGGTAGTGCTGGCCGAAATCTTCGTCGCAGCCCACTTCTACGTGCGCCAGGCGGTCGTTGGCTTCTCGCAGGTGCGCCGCGACGTGGAGGAGGCCGCGATGGTGGACGGCGCCGGACGATTCTCCGTTTTCGCCAGGGTCACGGCACCGCTGGCTTTTCCGGCTCTCATCGCGGGCGCGGTGATGGCCTGGGCCCGCGCTCTGGGCGAGTTCGGGGCCACGATCATCGTCGCCGGCAGCTTTCAGGGGGTGACCCAGACCGTCCCCCTCGCCATCTTCTCGGCCCTCCAGAGCGACTTCGACGCAGCCGTGGCCCTCTCCGTCATGGTCCTGGGTTTCGCCTTCGTGGTGATCCTGGCGTCGAAATTCCTGCTCTGCAAGGCGGCGGACCTCGAAGATTAGGCTAGTCCCTCGTCGGTGAGGATCATTACATCCGTTGCCTTTACGAGCGCGGTCACCTGCTTGCCCGGCTCCAAGCCGAGCTCGTCGGCGCTCTCGCGGGTGATGAGGGCGACGACGTGGTTGTCGCCGACCTGCAAGGTCACCTTGGCGGCGGCCTCGCCTTTCGTGACCTCCACGACAGTGCCGGGAAGACGATTACGGGCGCTAATTTGCATACGGTTCTCCTTTCTCGGTAGCCAGCAACCCCAACTGTAGCGCGAGAGCTACCCGATGGTCCCTCAACTCCAAACCCGTCAGCTCCCGGATGCGCTCCAGACGATAGATCATGCTGTTGCGATGCAGGAACAAACGGTCGGCGGCGGATGAGGCGTTAGATCCGCACGCGAAATACACACGTAGCGTCCTGACGAGGTCGCTTTGGCGCTGCTGGTCGTATTCGATCAACGGCCGAACCAGCCCGGCGAAGGGTTTGAGATCCTGGGAATGGGAGAGTTCTTCGAGCAAACTTTGTAAGTCCATCCATGAGAGAGACTAACAGTACCTCCGTGGCCGTGCTAAAAAGTCCCGTATGGAAGGCTCACGCGCTGACATGTTCCGCAAGCTGCTGGATCGGGACCCCGACAACCCGATGGTTCTGTGCTCGCTCGGCATCGAACTGTTCAAGGAAGGAAGTTACGCGGAGGCCCGCGACCACCTCTTCCGGGCCGTCGAGAACAAGCCTGACTACTCCGTCGCCTACCGGATGCTCGGTCGCGCCCATTTCGAGCTAGGCGAAGATGCCGATGCCCGCCGGGTCTTCGAGAAGGGCCGCGAGGTAGCCGGACAGAACGGCGATCTCCAGACCATCAAGGAGATAGATGTGTTCGCGCGCCGACTCGAGAAGCGGGAGTCGGCGGAAGATTAACCGAGGAGCGTCAGCGGACCTCAACCGCTACGGGCGGGTTTCAAACTTACGACTCACGGAAAACGGACGCAGCGAGCCCTTTACCGTATTCGGCGTGAGCCAGATATTTGCTAACATCCCGGCCATGTCGAAGGCTACGGTTGGCATCCTGGTGGACTACGAGAGCCCGATCGCGCGTCGGGTGGCGAGCGCCGTCTGGTCCGGACTCTCGTGGGCCGCGCTCGACGCCGGACACGCCAGTACCACCGCCCTCTGGGAGAGCTTGCGCGAGACACGGGCACCCGAAAAGCCGGAGGGGACTCGCGTCCACATATTCGTCGTGGGCCAGGATCACCCGGACGCAATAGACAACATTGGCGCTATCGGGGATCTGGCCGCGCCCCACCTGTACGGCTTGGTCGTGGCGGTTCCCGAGCGGGCAAGCCCGCTGGCGGGTTCGCTGCTCTACCAGGGCGTCGAGCGCCTGACGGACTCCGGCGTGAAGCCGGGAGCCGTGGAACCTGCGCTCCTTCATGCCGTCCCCGAGGAGTGCGAGCGATACGCTCGGAGGCTCCTGGAGCGGCTCCGGGTGGCGTAGCGGGACCGCTTGCTCACGCAACTCCTCGTAGCCATCCCGATCACGGTCCTCTTCGCCGCGCTTGCCTACGCTCTGGGGATGGTGAGCTGGAGCGGGGCCGCTGGCGGCGCCATCGTGGGAGCTTTGATCTACGCCTGCCTCGGCCCGCAAGGCTTCGCAATCCTTGCTCTCTTCGTAGTCGGAGGTTCGGTGCTCACCCGCATCGGCTACGGACGTAAGCAAGGATCCGGCACCGCCCAGGAGAGCGGGGGCAGGCGCGGCGCGAAGAACGCCATCGCCAACTGCTCAGTCGCCGTCCTCTGCGCCATTCTCGCCAGCGTCACGGGAAACGCAGCCTTCGCCGCGGCCTTCGTCGCGTCCCTCGGCGCTGCCTTCGCCGACACCGCCGAGTCCGAGGCGGGACAGCTCTCCGGCAGGTGGCCCCGCCTCGTCACGACCATGCGGCGGGTCCAGCCTGGCACCGACGGGGCCGTCTCGTTTCCGGGAACACTCGCCGGTATCTGCGCCGCCACGTTGACCGCCGCGCTGGGGTTCGCGCTCGGGCTGGTGGGGAGTGGGGGAGACGCGGTCTTCGTCGCGCTCGCGGCTTTCCTCGGCACCGTGGCCGACAGCCTCATCGGAGCACTGTATCCACGGCTCGGCAACGAGCTTACCAACCTTGTCTGCACCTTCGTCGCCGCCGTTCTGGCTCTCATGTTTGTCTGAGGCGATAGGGGATGGCGCACCAGGCGGGTGCTTGCTCGCGCCGTGCGCTTGAATTTGAATTACTTGCAATGCGGCAGGAAGTCCGTAGTATTTCTCCATTCAAGTATCTTGTCTGGCCGGGACGATCGGGTAAAAAAGCAACCGTGTTTAAAGTCAAGCTCCTGGAGGCCCGGACAAGGGGCGAGGCTCCTAC
>Ga0136623_10000517_pt1 | contig 11659 bp, 5 predicted proteins | sample AntDrymUQ4492106_2_FD_104656 | JGI IMG/M metagenome (GOLD analysis project Ga0136623, IMG submission 104656) | Polar desert sand microbial communities from Dry Valleys, Antarctica - metaG UQ449 (21.06) | ecosystem: Environmental > Terrestrial > Soil > Desert | place: Antarctica: Dry Valley...
ATGGGCGACACCAGTAACGATTTTCTCGGCACGGAGAGATTCAGGATCCGCAGACGGTTGGGCTCCGGAGGAATGGGTGTGGTCTATGAAGCGCATGATCGGCAAACGGATAAAGTTGTTGCTCTGAAGGCTCTCACGCGCACAGAAGCCTCACACATCACTCGTTTCAAACATGAGTTTCGATCCCTAGCGGACGTCTCACATCCGAATCTGGTCGCGCTTTATGAGCTCATGTCCGATGGTGAGTATTGGTTCTTCACAATGGAACTAGTGCACGGAGGCAATTTCCTCGAGTACGTCCGTCCCGGGTACCAAGCCAAGCGTAGTCAATCTTCGCTCACGCCGACGCTGCTCAGATCTACTGGCGGAGACACGTCGGCTCAGGATAGCGAGGCAGAAACGCAGCAACTAGACTCGATAAGGACAACATTCGTCGAGGATACGCTCCCAGATATTTCAATAAACACCAGATTGTCTCGATCACGACTCGATCTCGATTGTTTAAACATCGCTCTGCGCCAACTCGCCGAGGGTCTTCATGGCCTGCACGAAACCGGAAGGCTGCATCGCGACATTAAGCCTTCCAACGTCCTGGTGTCGAAAGAAGGCCGGGTGGTGATTCTTGATTTTGGCCTTGTCGCCGAAGTGGAGAGCAAAGGATTACACGACAGCATCAGCCTGGCTGGGACTCCAGACTACATGTCTCCCGAACAGGGAGCGCAACTGCCAATTTCAACGGCCAGCGATTGGTATAGCGTAGGCGTGATGCTTTATCAGGCCCTTACCGGCCGCCTTCCTTTCTCGGGACGGTTCTTCGAAGTAATGATGAACAAGCAGAGCTTAGATCCCCCAGCGCCCGCAGAACTCGTGCGGGGCGTTCCGGAAGAACTGAATGATCTCTGCGTCAGCCTGCTTCGTCGCAAGCCTGAAGATCGGCCCACCGGTCGAGACATTTTGAGAGTGCTGGGCCACGGCACAACCGGACCTTTGAAACAGCCTTTGATGCCAACGCCAGTGTCGTCATCGCAGCACAGTGTGCCCTTCATCGGCCGCGAACGGTATAAGCGAGAACTTCTCGACGCTTTCACGGCCACGCGACAAGGCCAAACGGTTACGGTCTACGTTCATGGCGATTCGGGCGTAGGTAAAACTGCTTTGGTGAGGCACTTTCTCGACGATTTAAGATCTCACGAGAGTGACGTGGTCATACTCGAAGGCCGCTGCTACGAACGAGAATCAGTACCATACAAAGCACTCGATGGCGTGATCGACAGTCTGACCAAGTATCTCATGGCTCTTCCCGTTGGGAAGGCGGAAGCCTCGATGCCCCGCGACGTGCTCGCACTCGCGCGGTTGTTTCCTGTTATGCTGCAGGTTGATTCCGTCTTTAACGCTCCCCAGCGCGAACAAGAAATCCCCGATCCCTTTACGCTGAGACGTCGCGCCTTCGCCGCGTTGCGCGAACTGCTGGGCCGCATTTCCGACCGACAACCGCTAGTGCTCTATATCGATGATCTGCAGTGGTCTGATGCCGACAGCACAACGCTGCTGGGTGAGATCCTTCGGCCTCCAGATCCGCCGCCACTTCTGCTGGTGGCCAGCTTTCGCAGCGAGGATATCGAGGCCAAGCCTTTTCTTAGAACACTTCTCAATAGCACAGGCACGGAGAGCCGGCGGGAGCTACGCGTAGCAACTTTAAATAAAGAGGAGGCGCGCGATCTCGCCCACCGTTTGTTAGGTTCAAGCGTGCCCGCGATGGAACCTCTGGTGAATTCAATTATTCGCGAAGCGCGGGGAAATGCTTTCTTACTGGAGCAACTGGCGCGCTACGCCTCAACAAGCGAGCAGGCGGCAACCACCGGCATCAATCTCGGGGTTATGCTGCGTGTCCGGCTGCGTAGTCTACCTAAGGGAACGCGTCAGTTTGTTGAGGCACTGGCTGTTGCCGGACGGCCGATTAATCCGGAAGTCGCCTACCAGGCGGCCGGATTATCCGGCGATGAGCTGCCACTAATAAGTTCCTTGCGCGCCGCTCAGTTCCTCCGTAGCGGTGGCTCTCAGCACACGGTTGAGCTTTATCACGATCGCATTCGAGAATCTCTAGCGTCACAACTTGACCAAACAACCGTGATCCAGATCCACCGGCGCCTGGCCCACGCCCTGGAAGCGCGTGGCATTGACGACCCCGAGGCGCTCTTCGAGCATTACATGGGCGCGGGGGAACGAGTGCGTGCGGCCACACACGCTGGAGTGGCGGCAAAGAAAGCGGCCGATGCACTGGCGTTTGATCGCGCCGCGGCCTTCTTCCGGCGGGCCCTGGAACTGGCGCCCTCAAGAGGTGCGGAACTCATCGATCTCAAACATGGACTTGCTGAGGCCCTGGCTTATGCCGGCCGGCCGGCCGAAGCCGCGCAGGCCTATCTCGACGTGGCCCGTGACACGTCGGCATCGCGGAGCTTGGATTACAAGCGCCGGGCCGCCGAACAGTTACTGATGGGAGGTCACATCAAAGAGGGTCTAGAGATTATGCGATCCGTGCTGGCGGCTGTCGGGTTCACCTTGCCCGCTGGTCCAAAGAGAGCTCTGCTTTCATTGATGCTGAAGCGCATTCAGATCCGTCTGCGCGGACTCAACTTTACCGAACGCGACGCCAGCGAGATTTCCCAGGCGGATCTGTTCCGTATAGATCTCTGCTGGGCAGTTTCCGCGGGCCTGGGGGCGGTTGATCTCATCCGCGGCGCGGATTTTCAGTGCCGCCACCTGCTGCTTGCATTGCGCGCCGGGGAGCCATTCCGGGTAGCGCGAGCCATGGCCATGGAGGCAGCCCAGACGGCATCACGCGACGGGACCACCAGGAAGCGGGCCTTGCAGATTGCGCAGCGTGCTGAGGAGTTGGCCCATCGAGTCGGGCATCCGCATGCCATTGGTCTCTCAATCTGGGCCAGAGGTGTGGGCGCTTACCTGGTGGGCCACTGGAAGAAGGCATCGGAACTCTGCGAGCAGGCTGCCGAAGTCCTGCGAGATCAGTGCACGGGGGTTACCTGGGAACTAACAATCGCAAATCGTTTCATGCTCAGTGCTCTGCTATACCTCGGTGACACCGCGGAAGTCTCGCGGCGTGTACCTGTTCTGCTGGCAGCCGCTTTGGAGCAAGGGAATCTCTTCGCGGCAATGGACTTGCGCACGCGTTTAAATCTCATCTGGCTGGCGGCCGATGACCCAAACGGCGCGCGCGCCGCAGTGATCGAAGCCCTGAAAGCCTGGCCCCACGAAGGCTTCCATCTGCAACACTACACATCAATGCTCGCGCTGGCCCAGATAGAACTCTACACGGGCGACGTCGAAGTTGCCTGGAAGCATATTCAAGGTCAATGGAAAGCCCTGGAGCAGTCGATGCTGCTTCGGATTCAGGTCTTGAGAATAGAGGCCATGCACCTGCAAGCACGTGCCGCCCTCGCCACTGCGGCCAGCGGCAATGACAACAAACGTCGTCTAAGGGTGGCTGACAACATGGCCCAGCGCATCGCTAGAGAGAAAATCGCCTGGGCGCTACCCTTTGCGAGTCTTGTGCGAGCTGGAATAGCGCACCAGGAAGGAGAATCATCTAAAGCAGTCAACCTGCTGTCAGAAGCTGTCGAGAACTTTGAACGGGCGGATATCGATCTCTACGCGGCAGCTACGCGCCGCCGGTTAGGCGAAATACTAGGGAGCGAACGTGGCCGGCAACTCATTGCCGAAGCCGACAGCTGGATGCGCAAACAGGAAATCAAAAACCCCGCTGCGATGACCGGCATGCTGGCACCAGGGTTCGATTGAGGAATTAGGGAGAGCCGTTGCGATAGATTTATGGACACACTCAAGACACTCACTTACGAAGTCACTGGCCCCATCGCTCGCATTACGCTCAACCGTCCTGAACGCGGCAATGGCATCACGTTGGAGATGCCGGCTGAACTGGCGGCGTGTGTGGAGCGCGCCAACCTGGATCCAAACGTCCATGTGATCGCGCTGGCGGGAAACGGCAAGGGTTTTTGCGGCGGGTACGATCTGGTGGTTACAGCCGAGCAAAGGCTCGGTCTAGAGCAGGGGTTAACCAGTTGGCCAACAAGTTCGCCGATGGATCCGAAGGTCCAGCTCGCCAACCATGATCCGGACGCCACCTGGGATCCCATACTTGATTACGCCATGATGAGTCGCAATGTCCGTGGATTCATGAGTCTCTTCCACAGCGACAAACCAGTCGTCTGTAAAGTCCATGGATTCTGCGTAGCCGGCGGCACTGACATGGCGCTCTGTTCCGATCTCATGATTATTGAGGACCGAGCCTCGATTGGGTATCCACCTGCGCGTGTGTGGGGCGTGCCTACAACCGCGCTCTGGGCTTACCGCATCGGGGTAGAAAAAGCGAAACGGCTTCTCTTTACTGGAGATTGCCTCTCCGGAAAGCAGGCGCTCGAATGGGGCCTGGCAACTGAAGCACCGACGGCCGAGAAGCTTGACGAGCGATTCGAACGACTACTCGAACGCGTAGCGCGTCTCCCCATCAATCAGTTGGTAATGATGAAGCTCTTGATCAATCAGACGATGCTGGCCCAGGGCCTGAACACGACGCAGGTCCTGGCTACGATGTTCGACGGCATCGCTCGCCACACTCAAGAAGGTTACGCATTTCAGAAACGAGCGGCTGAGGTTGGTTTCAAGCAGGCTGTTAAAGAACGAGATGAACCATTTGCCGATGGCGGCGCGACAGTGAGTGAAAACTAGACGGCCAAGCGCTTTCCCCGTCACAAACTCACGCGGAGATGAAACGATATGATTTTCAGCAGTCCTCACGAAATTGTAACGATTCCGGAGACCTCACTTGCAGCATACGTTCTGCAGCGCGCTCATGAGTTTGGTGACAAACCCGCGCTCATCGATGGGTCAAGCGGACGTACGATCACTTACGAGGAATTGTGCCCGACCATAACCAAGCTGGCTGTCGGTTTCTCGAGCCACGGCTTTGGCAGAGACGATGTTCTAGCCATCTACAGTCCCAACACTCCAGAATATGCGTTGGCTTTTCTCGCCGTCGCAATGCTGGGTGGCGCCACTACCATGGTTCCACCGTTGTTTACCGATACGGAAGTAAAAACCCAACTAAGAGACTCTGGCGCTAACTATCTGCTGACGATTCCGCAGCTGCTGGATAAAGCGAATCAGGCGGTGCAAGGCAGCAAGATCCGGCAGATCTTTGTCATTGGCGAAGCTGAAGGCGCGGTTCCGTTTACATCTCTGCTGGAACATGATGGCCCACTCCCGGAAATCAAAATCAACGCTCGCAGCGATCTTGTAGCTTTACCCTACTCCAGCGGCACTACCGGCTTTCCCAAGGGAGTGATGCTGACACATTACAACCTGGTTTCCATGCTGTGCCAGCTTCACGCCAGCGGGGCGCTCACTGAAAACGACACGATGGTCTGCGTGGTGCCGATGTACCACCTTTACGGTTTGCACGTAGTTGTAAATCTGGGACTCAGCCAGGGAGCTACCATAGTGATCCTCCCGCGCTACAACCTGGGGCAATTCCTGCGAACACTCGAGCGCTACGGAGTCACGGTAGCGCCGCTGGTTCCGCCCCTCGTGTTGGAACTGTCCCGTGCGCCCGAGGTGGGCAATCATGACCTCTCGAAGCTGCGACTGATCCATTGTGGCGCGGCTCCGCTCGCGAGCGAGGTCGCCGCCGCATGTTCAGCGCGTCTGGGCTGTCCGATCCGATATGGTTATGGACTGACGGAGGTAAGTCCACTCTCCCATTCCAGCCTGCCTTCGATACCTGATAAACAAGGCTCGGTCGGATACTGCCTGCCTAATACGGAATGCAAGATTGTTGACTACGTTACTGGCGTCGAGCTCGGTCCCAATCAGGAAGGCGAGATCTGGGTGCGCGGGCCGCAGGTTATGAAGGGCTATCTCGGCAACAACCACGCAACAGCGGAAATGATTTGCGAGGACGGGTGGTTGCGCACCGGCGACATTGGGTATGCTGAGGAAGACGGGCGCTTGTTTGTCGTTGATCGGTTGAAGGAATTAATCAAGTACAAAGGACGCCAGGTGGCGCCGGCGGAACTCGAAGCGATTCTTCTTTCGCACCCGGCGATCGCCGATGCGGGAGTCATTCCGAGTCCTGATGAGGAAGCCGGTGAAGTTCCTAAGGCATTCGTGGTTCTGAAAGGCGCGGCCACGACGGCTGAGATTATGGAATTTGTTTCCGCGCGCGTCGCCCCGCACAAACGAATCAGACGGGTAGAGTTTGTGAGTGAGATTCCGAAGAGCCCGGCAGGGAAGATATTGCGTCGGATTCTGGTACAGCGTGAACGAGAGAAACCTTCCCCTGCGGCCTAATTCCAGTTGCTTCCAATCCAATCAATGTAGGCCGAAGCTCGTAGTCGTTTGCGGTCGTGATCAGTTCCGGCAGCTTCGAAATAGCTGACGGCAGCTAAAGCCTCCAAACTTAGGCAAGGTCGATCGCTTCGCGTCGCGGCCGTATCCCCCAGTCGTACCTCCTTCTTGTGATGCGAATAGCCGCTCGGACAGAGAGTCTGGCAAATAACCCCAGCTTGGTTTTACGCACATTGTCCGCGGCGATCCCACCTGGATAAAGCGACGCGAACACCAAACATGCCACTGCATAGAAAACCTTGCTGCTGAGAGGCAACGAGCTCATCGGCCCATAGCGCGTGCGCGCGATTATCTCTTTCAAGCTATAAAAGGTGCTCCAACTTTCCTGCGCCTCTTTCATCAGGTCCTCGGTCGCTATCGTGGGGTGTTTGACCGCGACGTCGGTGTGATCGTAGTCGAGCCAAAACTTATCCCGAACAATCTGCACCGCGTGTTTTGGCACGTAGCCAGCCCGATCACGATTTTTCCAGTCGCGCATCATCTCGTGGTAGTCCTTGGTTCCGGGATACACGCTGTAAAGCGGAAACTGGGCGAAAGCTGTGCCCGAGGCGTTCGCAAACTGCCGCATGGTCCGAAGAGTGGCCAGCGTATCACTCTCGAGTCCACTAATAATCGAGGCAAGAACCATGATTCCATGGTTCTGAATCTTCTGAATTGCCTCAACCATCTTTTGTCCGACCGGGTTCCAAGTCTTGTTCGCGTCCTTTAAACCTTCTTCGCTGAATGACTCCACTCCGATCAGTGCCCCACGAAGGCGCATCTTGTTGTACATAGCGTCCAGGTATTCGTCGTCACTGATACATTCCGCTGTCATTTGCGTAAAACTGTAGAGCGCGGGGGGCCCTCTCCGATCGTACTCATCGAATAGTTTGAGTCGATCCTCGCGCACACGTTCGAGATTGGCCCGAGTGCCCGGGCTTGTTTCTCTAGCGATACGACCCAAAGTAGCGGGCGTGAAGTTGTCGTCAGAGAAAAAGACGTAGCGGAAACCTAGCGCGTAAAGCTCGTTTGCCTCCTCGATGATCTGGTCATTCAAGTGCAAGCGTGGCGTCCGGCCATCAGTCACCCAAACAGAGCAAAAGCTGCAATTCTCAGGACAGCCAGCCACGGTCTGGATACAGCCCATCAAGTATTTACTTGGATCCAGCAGATCCCAACGAGCCTTCGCCATCAGCTCTCCCGGCACTCGCCCGCCGTCATACACGCGTTGTAGCCTACCCAGGTGGGCGTCCTCTAAAATTTTCCTCCAAATGATGTCAGCGTTTCCCTTAACAACCGCGTCTGCGCCCATTTCCAACGGCTCTTCGGGGAATATGGTAGCGTGAATGCCACCGACGATAACGGTTGCTCCGCGCTGCTTTGCCTCGCGGACTACCCGATAACCCGGCCGGCAGTTTGCCGTGTGGATCCCAACACCGACGATATCACCGGGGCTTACTTGGTCAGCATCAAACGCCTTAACCGGCTCGTCGATAATGACCGGATCACCTGCAAACTCTTGGGGCGTTGCGCCCGCGATGACAAAGAGCCAGCGGGGCGTGATCACGCTGTAGCCGACGGACGCGTTTGCCGGGTTTACTAGTATCACCTTACTCATAACGTATTTTCGTTTTCAGTTATGCGCGTATCGATCGTCCCGTGCCGAACTTTAGTCAATATCAGCCAGTAGTGCCAGTGAATAGTCAAAGGCTCTTGTCTACCTTGATCCTTTAGCCGCAATACTCTTCGGTCAACTTGCGCAGATGGTAACCCATCGCCGCAAGCATCACCGCGCGCGCGAACTTCGTACGGTGCTCCAATAGCACACGCCGAATATACCGCCAAAACTCGAGTCGTGCGGGGTCCCGTACACCGAGTTTGAGAACCACGCGTGAGAGCGTTGCTATATCCCCCTTGAGGGTCGTGCCACGGGAGCCGGCGCCGCTCTGGGCAACTTCCTTTAGACAATCAAGGGCCCGGCTGTAATATTCGGCGGGGTTATAAATTGTGCGCATGACCTGCTTGTAACCCTCAACCAGTCGTACAGGATTCATTTTAGGTACGAAATTCAGCGAACAATCGCTGTTATTGCCGGAAGCTTCACTCAGCAGCCGTCCTTCACTCTTAAGTCGGCGCCACAGTTGTGTATCTGGCAAAGCCGAAAGCAGATTAACCATGGCAAGTGGAATCTTGCTGGCGCGTATAAAATCTATCTGACGATCAAAGACGTCCTCTGGATCACTGTCAAAGCCAACGATGAATCCGGCCATAATCTCCAAACCATGGCTGTGAATCCTCTTCACAGAATCCAGTAGACTGCGGTGGAGATTTTGCCCCTTCTTAGTCTCTCTGAGACTTTCTTCGATCGGTGTTTCAATACCAAGAAAGACCCGGCGAAAGCCGGCGCTCCGCATGGTGTCGAGTAATGGCTCGTCTTCCGCGAGGTTAACACTTGCTTCAGTCATGAAAGAAAATGGATACCGGTGCTCTTCAGACCACGCAACTAGGTGCGGCAGCATCTGTTTCACGTTCTTCTTATTGCCAATGAAGTTATCATCAACGATGAACACCGGTCCGCGCCAACCGGCTTTCAACAGCGCGTCAAGTTCACTTACTATCTGCTGGTTGCTCTTGGTCCGCGGTATGCGCCCGTAGATTTCAATGATGTCGCAAAACTCGCATTGGAAGGGACAGCCACGCGAATACTGCACCGACATCGCGCTGTAACGTTTCAGGTTGGCAAGATAAAAATCGGGAACCGGCGTCAGCGAAAGCGGTGGTCGTTCAGCCGCCATGTAGATTCGCTTGGCCTCGCCGCGTTCCAAATCCTTGACAAACTCGGGCAGCGTCGTTTCAGCTTCGCCCTGAAAGATGTGATCGACCTCGAGTAAGTCTTCAGTCGTGGTGGTTACGTATGGCCCGCCGACGACTACCCGCTTACATTGCGCCTTGCACTGCGCAATAACCTGCCGTAGTGAATCCTTCTGCACCAGCATCGCAGTAGCAAAGACCATATCCGCCCACTGAATGTCAGAGGCATTCAGTTGCTCTACATTCAAGTCAACCAGTCGTCGTTCCCACGACCGCGGCAGCATGGCGGAGACCGTCAACAACCCGAGCGGAGGGAAGGCGGATCGTTTCCCCTCGAAGGGAAGCGCGTGCCGAAAGCTCCAGTAAGTGTCGGGGAATTCTGGGTTTATTAGTAGAACCTTCATGGCGTCGTCCTCGCTCAATAACAGATTTGGTGGACAATACTGCAGAAAGAGAAGAGAAGTCTATACTAATAGTGCCGGCAGTGCTCCAATGAGTGGTTTCGTATTGCTTGCGTAAGGACTTGCCCAGATTTCAGTCCTAATTCCAGTTGCTTGCAATCCAATCGAACGTCGGCTGGAGGTCATAGTCGTTCGCCGTCTTGATCAATTCCGGAATGGCCTTCCAATCGTCAAGTGCAGTCTGCCGGAGTAGCGGTGGATTAAGTCGCCAGTAACGCGGTCTGAGCAAGTGCCGACTCATGATGGCATCTGCCTCGACAACGCCGTCGAAAAGAATGTTGAGAAGGGGCTCCGACGGTGATCGGAACGGGTTTAGCATCCACTGCACAATGCCCCACCGCTTTGTGTTGAGGCTGATTATCGTCGGACTCAATCCAGTTCCTAGCGATAATAGACAGACATCCTCAAGGTCTACCAGCCGCTTGACGAGCGTGGCCATCAGCGATCCCCGGACGCCGCCACCATCGAACGTCATGATTCGATATCGGGCCATAGCTCGGCTCTTTAGGCTCCGAGTGCAGCTGGCCGCCGGGCATTCATTTGCAACACGCCTGACTCGATCAAATCTTCATGCAACTGGCCGCTTTTGTCCGTGATCATCGTCGGCTTGAAGTAACTCGCGAAGCGGGATTCAACCCGAAACGCCGCTGTATACATGTGATCGAGTGGTTCGGTGCTGCTGATGAAAGTACGTGGCCTGGGGCGGGCTTTGATCCAACCTAGTCCCGTAAACGATGTAGTCAAAGGTTGCGCGCAAGTCAGCAAGCTGTTGCCCAGCGCGAAAACCATCTGGGCCTTAGTCAGCTTGGAGCGATAGACACTGGCGAATCCGACGGCGTGCTTCAGCACGCGGCTGTGAAATCCTCTTAGACTCTGCAGGTCATTAACAAACTTTACAACCTCAGCGAGGTCATCCAGCGGCTTCTGCAGGATGGTTGTTCCGTCCATGTCGCGCAGCTTGGTTTCGGGAAGCAACGTCCCTTTGTTCAAACACTCATAAAAATACGGCGTCCCCAGAATTGGAATTGCGAGCGTAACAAAGGAAGGAATGGTGATCTCCGGTGTGCTCGTTATGAACTCCAACTCGCGTCGCAAATCAGGAATGCTGCGGCTGGCGACATCAAGCATTAGACCATAAGCAAAAATGACTCCCGCATTCAGCGATTTGGTAACCATCTCCACTTGCGGCGACGACGTGTTCTGCAACTTGTTGAAGCTTCGCAGCCAGTCGTTATCAAACGACTCGAGGCCGCTAAAAAGAATCTCGCAGCCTGCATCCTTCACGAGCCCCAAGTTGTCATCGTTTCGGTAAAAGTCGTTGGTTACTAACGCTGCCCAGTGCTGAAACTGGCGCGCCCGGCGCATTTCATTGATCAGGCCGATGCGAGCCCGGAAATTATTCCGGTCGCTTCCATAAAAATTATTATCGAAAAAGAACATCCTGCTTCTCTTGCCCGATGCCAAAATCTGCTGCCGGATGTGATCGAGGTCGTAAGTCTGATACGGCCGCCCCTCAGCGGTAAGCGCGCAGAACGAACAACGGAAATTGCAATAGCGAGTGGTTTCGACATAGCCAACTCGTCCCAACCAGTAAGCCAGGTCGTAACGCGGGATCATCTGCCTCGCAACATACTCGGCTCCGAAAGCTTCGCCAATCACCTCGCACAACTCTTCAATATCTCCCAGACACGTGTAGTCAAAAAACCTCTTCGCTAAGAGCGGCAAGGCTCGCACGGGAGGACCGCCGGCGACGACAATCACTTTGGCATTCTTGGTACGAGCATAGGCCGTGAGGTGCAGCATGCGATCGAACCCGTTGGTGAGACCGGTAAGGACCAGCATGTCAGGCCAGGAAAGCAGTCGTTCATCTTCCAGCGGCCCACTTGCTACTTCCGTGTAGCAACGAACCTCACACAGCTCGCGCGCGAAAGCTCCGGCTAGATATATCGGGCCGACCGCCTGCGGTA
>Ga0136623_10000518_pt1 | contig 11645 bp, 10 predicted proteins | sample AntDrymUQ4492106_2_FD_104656 | JGI IMG/M metagenome (GOLD analysis project Ga0136623, IMG submission 104656) | Polar desert sand microbial communities from Dry Valleys, Antarctica - metaG UQ449 (21.06) | ecosystem: Environmental > Terrestrial > Soil > Desert | place: Antarctica: Dry Valley...
GCCAGGGCGCTCGCGCCCTATCGGTCCGTGGCCGACACGGTGGTCGTGCGCGGCCTGCCGGTCGAGGATACCGTCGACGCCTGGCTGGAGATCGCGGCAGCGGCCGCCGGCGGCTGAACCCTCTCGCCGGATGGCGCAGATTCAGCGGCGACCGCGGCCGGTGAGGATGCCGAAGACGGCACGCAGGATCGTGTTGAATGCGCCGGAGCGCACGACGCGGGAACCTTCGGTGGCCACCTTGCCCCAGTCGACGCCGCGCTGGGGTGCGCGTGTCGGGCGCATTCGGCGCTCGCCGGGCGACTCCGGATCCTCGATGCCCTGCATCTCCTCCTTCGCCTCCGCGGTCGCCTTCACCAGGCGGGCGGCGAGGAGTTCCTTGGCCGATTCCGGGTCGGTGTCGGTCGCGTACGTGACCGCGATCGGCGAGGCGGCCACGACCGCGTCGAACACGGCGGGCTCGACTTGGGCCATGAGCGAGGTCGGTGGCCTCATCATCGTGCGCGCGGTCGGCATCGGCCTGCCCTTGGGGTCGAGCGCGGTGATGAGCGCCTCGCCCGTGCCCAGCTTCGTGAGCTCGTCGGCCACGTCGTAGTACTCGGTCGACGGGAAGGTGTCCGCCGTGGCGCGCACCGTCTCGAGGTCATCGGGCGTGAATGCGCGCAGCGCGTGCTGTACCCGGTTGCCGAGCTGGCCGAGCACCTCGGCCGGGACGTCGGACGGGGAGTGGGTGACGAAGAAGACGCCAACTCCCTTCGAGCGGATCAGGCGCGCCACCAGCTCGATCTGCCGCATGAACGTCTTGTTCGCGTCGCGGAACAGCAGGTGCGCCTCGTCGAAGAAGAAGACGAGCCTCGGCTTCTCGGGGTCGCCGACCTCGGGGAGCGACTCGTACAGCGAGGCCAGCAGCCACATCATGAAGGTGCTGAACAGCGCGGGCCGGTCCTGCATGTCTGCCAGCTCGAGGACGCTGATCACGCCCTTGCCGCCATCGGTCAGGCGGAGGAAATGGTCGACGTCGAACTCGGGTGAGCCGAAGAACGCATCGGCCTCCTGCTGCTCGAGCTCGACGATCTTGCGAATGATCACGCCGGCGGTGGCCGTCGCGACTCCGCCGTACTCGGCCATCTCGGACTTGCCCTCGTCCGAGTTGAGGTGGTTGAGCAGCGAGCGCAGGTCCTCGAGGTTCACGAGGGGGAGCTGCTTGTCGTCCGCATACTTGAATGCCAGCGCCAGGACCGATTGCTGGGTGTCGTTGAGTTCGAGCACCTTGGCCAGCAGGATCGGCCCGAAGCTGGACACCGATGCGCGCAGCCGCACGCCCTTCCCGTCGCGATCCAGGGTCAGGAACTCGACCGGGTAGGCTCTCGGCGCAAAGTCGCCGAAGCCGATGGCCTGCGCCCGCGCCGTCAGCTTGTCGTTGACTGCGGCCGGTGCGGCGAGTCCGGAGATGTCGCCCTTGATGTCGCTGATGAAGACCGGCACGCCCGCGTCGGACAGCTGCTCGGCCAGGACCTGGAGCGTCTTCGTCTTGCCGGTGCCGGTCGCGCCGGCAACGAGGCCGTGACGGTTCATCATCCCGAGCGGGACGCGGACCTGGAGGGCGGGGAACGTCTCGTCACCGCGCATGGCGGCCCCGAACGCGATGCCAGGACCCTCGAAGCCATATCCGGCGGCCAGGGCCCCTTCGAAGTCGGTGGGCATGGGCGCGAGTATAGGGTCGCTGAGCGGCGATCCGGGTGCACCCGCGGGCTGACCGACGTCATTCCCATCCAGATATGCAGCCCCGGACTGGAATGTGACGAAGATGGCCGGTCATGCGTTTGCCGCGCCCGGCTCGCGAGCGTGGGGACGGACAACCCGGCGACCCGCGACCGCCGAGATCGTGTCTACCAGTCCTCCGGTGCATGCCTGAGCGGGTTCGGCCTCCGCTCGACCGATACCAGTCGCCGGGCGAATGTCCGCACGGGAACTGCCCCTGGGCGAGGCCGATCGACGAATTCCTGAGCACGGATGCAGGCCTGGACTGGTATCCGACGAAGGGGGCCGGAGGCGGGCGACCACCCCGAGCCATTGAGCGTGGAATCGGCGTCGCACGGGCCTGCGCCGACCCGGTTCCCCGTCCACCAGTCCAGGGGTGCATGTCTGCGCGGGTATTCCTCACCCCGTGACTGGCCGCATGGGAATCAGCTCAGCCTCGCTTCGCGTCGATCCTCGGGAGGCGGGTCCTCCGCTCGACCAGGAAGTGGCGGAACCAGTCGGCGATGAGCCGCGCGTTGTCCACGCGACGGAATGGTGTCCCCGAGCGCGTCAGCTCGTGCGACTCGTCGGGCACGCGCATGAGCCGCACGGTGCGCTTCAACGAGCGCAGGAGCGAGAAGAGCTCCTCGGCCTGCGTGATCGTGCAGCGCAGGTCCTTCTCCGCGTGCTGGATGAGGAGCGGGGTCGTCACCTTCGCTGCGTAGGTCAGCGGCGAATGGCGGCGGTAGAGATCCCAGTCTTCCCACGGATGGACGCCGTATTCGTACAGGCCGAAGGTCGGGCCGCCGATGTCGCCGGACAGCATCTGGCTCACCATGTCGTTGACGGATCGGCAGGTGACGGCGGCCTTGAACCGATCGGTGTGGCCGACGATCCACGAGGTGAGATACCCCCCGTACGAGCCGCCGGTGACGCCCATCCGATCGCGGTCGATGAGCCCGTCGGCCGCGAGCGCGTCGAGGCCGGCCATGACGTCTTCCATCGGCCCGTCGCCCCAGTCCCCCATGTTCGCCGTCAGAAAGGCCTGGCCGTACCCCTGGGAGCCGCGCGGGTTGCACGCGTAGACGCTGATCCCGTTGGCAGCCAGGAGCTGCCACTCCCAGATGAGGGACCAGCCATACAGGGTGGCCGGACCACCGTGAATCTCGAGCACCACCGGCGCGGGGCTGCGCTTCGTGCCGGCCGGCGAGGGAAAGAACCAGCCCTGGATGCGGCGGCCGTCGACCTCGTGCCAGCGCTCGAGCGGCGAGACGAGCCTGATGTCGGCCCACGCCTCACGCATGAGATCGGTTACCCGGCGCAGCGCGACGCGGTCATTGCCGGTCAACCGGCCGGCCGGGATGTCGCCCACGACGACGTTCGGAGGCTCCGTGCTGCTCGTGCGCACGGCCGCGACCCGCGCCCCGCCGCGCGGCAGGCCGACAAGGTCGGTGCGGCCGACGTAGTGGCGGTCGCGTGAGACCCGCTCGATGCGACCGCCATCGATCTCGACCCGCCACAGCTCGAAGCTGCCCTCGACCGGCGCCGCGAAGACGAGCCAGCGACCGTCCGCCATCCAGTGCAGCCGAGCGAGACCGCCACCGAACAGGTCGCTGTTCATGCCGGCAGCGGCCTCGAGGTCCGAGCCGGCGATCAGGTCCTGGGCCAGGCCGTCCCGCACGCGGAATCGCCACACCGATGCCTGGTCGATCACGCCGCGCTTCCAGTCCCGCGTACCGATCGCGGCCACCCAGAGGCCGTCCGGCGACCATGCCGGCGCGCCCCACGTCTGGCGGCCTCGGCCGGGGGAGACCTGGCTCACCCGCTTCGTGGCCACGTCGACCAGGTAGATGTCGGTCCGCCAGCCCAGGTCGGCGTCCCGGTGCCTGTCCGAGACGAACGCGATGCGCCTGCCATCGGGCGACCAGCGCGTATCCGCATCGTGGTTGTCGCCGCGGGTCAGGGGCTCGGCGTCGCCCGATGCAACGTCGACGAGCCACAGGCGCTTGAACTTGTCATGGATGAAGCCGGCGCCGTTGAACTGGTACATGAGCGTATCGATGAGCCGCGTGTCCGGCGCCGGTGGGTCCTCCGGCTTCCGCTCCGGCTTTTTCTCAGGCTCGGTGGACGTGGAAGCGCTGACGACGCATAGGCGGCCGCCATCCGGCGACCACGCCAGCCCGTCCGCGTTCTTCGGCAGGTCGGTCAGCTGCCGTGCCTCTCCCCCATCGGCGAACGGAAGCAGCCAGACCTGGGTGCCACCGTCCTCGGGCGCCTCCGCCTTGCCCGGCTTGGCGCCGCCGCCACCGGCCTGCAGCACACCGCTCCGATCGGAGAGGAACGCGAGCGTCCTCCCGTCGGGGCTCCAGCGTGGAGAAGCGTCGGTCTTGCTGCCGGCGGTCAGCTGTCGGGCCGGACTGGCGCCGTCGGCGGGTACGATCCAGATCGAGCTGCGGTATCCGTCCTTGCCCGGTGCCACCGACTTCACGGCGACGGCGACCCATCGCCCCTCCGGCGAGAGCTCGAGATCCGTCGGGACGCGGAGGTCGTACAGGTCCTCGGGACGCGGGGCACGGGTTGCCATCAGTGGATCGGTCTCCTTGACGGGGAATGGCTGGCGAGGTCGCCAGTCTAGCCAAGGCTTGGCAGCCCGGGCGCACAGGTGTGGTTGGGGACGTTTCGCTCGCTCAGCGTGCGAGCCGGCGAGGCCGGGTCAGGGTCGGGCCGATCGCGCTCCGGCCCGAGGTCGCGCTACCAGTTCGTCGCGGTGGACGTTTCGATCTCGCCGACGGACGCCAGCCAGCGCTCGGCGTCGATAGCGGCCTTGCACCCGTCGCCGGCCGCGGTGACGGCCTGGCGGTAATGGCTGTCATGCACGTCCCCGGCGATGAAGACGCCGTCGATGCCCGACCCGGTCTCGCCGACGATCTCGAGGTAGCCGCCGGGTCCGACACGGAGCTGATCGGCGAACAGGTCCGTGTTCGGCTTGTAGCCGATGGCGACGAACATGCCCTGCACGGTGAGCTCGGTGGCCTCTCCGGTGGCTGTGTCGCGCAGGCTGAGGGAGCTCACGGTCATCTCCCCCTTCACTTCGACGACCTCCTTGTTCCACAGGATCTCGATCTTGGGATCCCGCTCGGCACGGTCCTGCATGATCTTGCTGCCGCGGAACTCGCCCCGACGGACGAGCATGGTGACCTTGTCGGCGAAGCGGGTCAGGAAGGTCGCCTCCTCCAGCGCGGTGTCGCCGCCTCCGACGACGGCCACCTCCCGGCCTCGGAAGAAGAATCCGTCGCAGGTCGCGCAGGCCGAGACTCCCCGGCCGCGGAAGGCCTCCTCCGAGGGGAGGCCCAGCCACAGTGCCGATGCGCCCGTGGCGACGATGACCGAATCGGCTCGGAGCTCCTCGGCGCCGACCCAGATCCGAAACGGCCGCTGGCTGAAGTCGACCCGGGTTGCGTCCTTGTCGACCAGCGTCGAGCCGAATCGCTCAGCCTGCTCGCGGAACTGCTGCATCAGCTCCGGTCCCTGGATGCCGTGCGGAAAGCCGGGGTAGTTCTCGACGTCGGACGTGATCATCAGCTGGCCCATCGGCACGTTGCCGGCGATCACGATCGGCTCGAGGTTGGCGCGCGCGGCATAGATGGCGGCGGTCAGGCCGGCCGGTCCGGAGCCGATGATGGCCACCTTGCGGTGCCGGGTGTCGCTGTGGTCGTGGTCCGGCGGATTGGGAGTGCCGGTGCTCGGCGGAACGGTGGCGGTCATCTCTCGCTCAGTGTACCGCTCGGCGGGCGCGGGCCACCGCGCCGGCGTGGCCCGGACCGGCCGCGTTGCGGAATCGATGGTCGGCGCGGATGATGCATTCCGCCACCGGCGAACCAGGAGGACCGACGCCCTGATCGGCTCGAGGCCGCATCCATCATCCGAACGCGACGCTCGCGGCGCGGCCGGCCGCCCGTGCTGAGCTCGCTGCGCGTGGCGCTCGACCGCCTTCCGCTGGCGAACAGGACCGATGCGGTCGAGCTCCTCGACTCGGGTTGCCTGTCTCTCCCGGAGATCGAGCAGAACCTCGCGGACCTCGTCCGGCTGAACCGGCTCCCGGGCGGCATCGCCACGAGCGTGGAGGGCATCAGGCAGCTGGCGGGGGCTGGCGGCAGGCTTCGGGTGCTGGACGCCGGCGCCGGACGCGCGGACATGCCGCTGGCATTCGCCGGTCACGGTTGGCGGACAGTCGCGCTGGACACGAACCCGGACGTGCTGCTCGTCGCACGGCGCGAGGCTGCCGGCGAGCCGGCCGTCGAGGTCGTCGGCGGCGACGCACGTCGTCTGCCGTTCGCCGATGGCGCGTTCGACGTCGCTCACTGCTCGCTTCTCATCCACCACCTCGGCCCGCGTGACGCGGTCACCGCCCTCGAAGAGCTGGCTCGGGTGGCCACGCTCGGCGTCGTCATCAACGACCTGAGGCGCGGCATCTGGCCGCTGGCCGCCACGTGCGTGAGCATCGGCGCGCTCGGCCGGAGCGGAGTCACGATGAGGGACGGCCTCGTCTCGGCGCGCCGAGCCTATACCCTCGATGAGCTCGACGGCCTCCTGGCGGAGGCGGGCCTCGTGACCCGGTGGCGCTCGAGCCGGTGGTTGCCCCGCGTCGTCACGTCGGCGTCGCGCGCATGACCTCGTACGACGCGCTGATCGCGGGAAGCGGGCCGGCGGGGTCGGCGTTGGCCGCGGGCCTGGCCCGCGCGGGCGCGCACGTCCTGCTCGTCGAGCGAGCGCGCCACCCGCGGCCGAAGGCCTGCGCCGAGTACGCGAGCCCGCGGATCGTGGAGGAGCTGGCCCGCATCGGGCTCTCGCCTCAGGCCTGGGCCGCGGACGCAGTCCCGCTGGAGGGGATGCATATCCACGCCGCTCGCCACGCGGTGCGCATCGGGTATGCGGATCGCAATGGCCAGCGCTCGGCCTGGGGCGTGGACCGGCGGACCTTCGACGAGCGGCTGGCCCGGCATGCGGTGGCGTCGGGCGCCGAGCTCCGGGAGGCAACATCGCTCGTCGGGCTGGGCCGTGGCGGCGCGCGCGTCCGCGACCTGCAGTCCGGGCGCGAGGAGCGGATCAGCGCCGGCTGGATCATCGGTGCCGATGGCGCGCGATCCACCCTCGCCCGCCTGCTCGGGGTCTGGCGGCCGGTCCGCTTTCCCCGCCGGCTTGGCCTGGTCGCGCACTATGCCGGCGTGCCCGGCCTGGTCGACCACGGCGAGATGCACGTGGCTCGTGACGGGTACGTCGGGCTGGCGCCGACGCCCGGGGGCGAGCTGAACGTCGGGATGGCGCTACCGCTCGTCGACGGTGGTGCCTCGGCGAGCGCGCGGTTCACGGCCGCGATCGACGCGCTCCCCGCGGTCACGGCGCGCCTGGCGGGCAGCTCCCGCATGACGCCCATTCGCGGCGCCGCACCGATCGGGCATCGCGTCGCGTCCGCGGCGGGCCCCGGATGGCTGCTGATCGGCGATGCTGCCGGCTTCGTCGACCCCTTCACCGGCGAGGGCATCCACCGCGCCCTTCGCTCCGCACGCGCCGCCGCCGACGCCATCCTGGGCGCCGGCGACGTGTCGGCCGCATACCGGCGGGAGCGCCGCCGGGCGTTCGCCGCCAAGACGGCGCTGACCTGGCTGGTGCAGGGCTTCCTGGCCGCACCGCCACTGCTCGAGCACGCCGTCGAGCGGCTCGCGGCACGGCCCCGAGCGGCCCTTCGGCTCGGCTCCGCCCTGGGCGACTGCCGCCCGGCCACCGACGCGCTCGCCCCGGGTGCCCTGCTCGAGCTCCTCGCGCCGTGAGGAGCCAGCTCCACGAGGTGATGCGTGCGCCGATCGAGCGCATCTTCCCACTTGCCGCGGACGTCGAGCGCTGGCCGGAGATCCTTTCCCACTACCGCTATGTCCGGCCCGTGGCGGACCCGAACGGCGAGCGGCGCTTCGCGATGGGCGCCCGGCGCGGCCCGGTCCCCGTCAGATGGGAGGCAATCCAGCGGCCGAAGCCCGACCAGGGGCGCATCGAGTTCGTGCACACCGGTGGGGTGACGAAGGGCATGTGGGTCGAATGGCGCTTCGCGCCGGTGCCCGGTGGCACCGATGTGAGCATCGAGCACCGCCTCGATCTCCGCTGGCCCCTCATCGGCGAGCTGGCGGCGCGCCACGTCATCGGCCCGCACTTCATCGAGGCCATCGCCGGCCGCACGCTGCGCCGCATTCGGCAGCTGTCCGAGGGCTCGCCCGCATGACGCGCCGGCGGGTGGTGATCACCGGCATCGGCGCAATCACGCCGATCGGCAACGGCGCCGACGGCCTGTGGGACGGCGTCATGGCCGACCGCTCGGCAGTGCGCCTGATCGACCGCTTCGACGCCACCATTTTCCCGTCGCGCATCGCGGCCCAGGTCGACGACTTCGACCCGGCCGACCACCTCGACGCGCGCCGCGCACGCCGGCTCGACCGGTTCAGCGCCCTGTCGGTCGCAGCGTCGCGGATGGCGTACGTGGAGGCCGGGCTGGCCGGCACGGTGGACGCGGCACGTACCGGGGTCTGGATCGGGTCCGCGCTCGGCGGGGTGGCGTTCGGGGAGGAGCAGCATGCCGGCTTCGTGGCGCGCGGCGTGCGTGGCGTGGCACCGACCCTCGCGCTGGCAGTCTTCGGCGGCGCCGGTGCGAGCAACGTGGCGCTCGACCTTGGCCTGACCGGGCCGACAGTCGGGAACGCGAACTCATGCGCTTCCGGCGCCGTCGCAATCGGCTCTGCCGCCGCAGCGATCCGTGACGGGACGGTCGACGCGGCGCTGGCCGGCGGCGCGGAGGCGCCGCTGGCACCGCTGACGTTCGGCGCGTTCGCCCTCATCCGCGTCCTGTCGCAGCGGAACGACGACCCGTCGACGGCCTCGCGCCCGTTCGACCGCGACCGCGACGGGTTCGTCATGGGCGAGGGAGCGGCCGTCCTGGCGCTCGAGGAGCGAGGCGCGGCCAGCCGCCGCGGCGCGCGGATCATCGCCGAAGTCGTGGGCTTCGGGGCCAGCAATGACGCGTATCACATGACCGCGCCCCGACCGGACGGGCGGGATGCGGCGCGCGCCATCAGGGCGGCACTCGCCGACGCGCGGATGGCGCCCGAGCGCATCGGCTACCTGAATGCGCACGGCTCCAGCACACCCCTGAACGAGCCAGCCGAGGCACGCGCCATTCGGGCAGCGTTCGGGGTGCTGACCGACGGCATTCCGGTCTCGGGCACGAAGGGCCTGTACGGGCACGCGCTCGGGGCGTCCGGCGCGATCGAGGCGGCGATCACGGCCCTGGCGCTCGAGCGGCAGGTGCTGCCGGGAACGTGCAACCTCGCCGAGCTCGACCCCACGATCGACCTGACCGTCCTTCGGACGGCCACGGCCGCGAGCGTCGACGCAGCGGTCTCGACCTCGTTCGGTTTCGGCGGCATGAACGCCGCCCTCGTCCTGGCCCGGGACGTCCCCTAGAGGGCCGGCCGGCCCTCCGGCGCCGGCGCCCCCACGTCGTCCAGCGCCCAGGACAGCGCGTCCTGCAGCGGCGACGAGCCGGCCGCCTTGTCGACGACGATCGTGTAGCGGTCGTCCTGGATCATGGACGGCAGCGCATCGGTCCGGCTACCGGTCCAGTAGATGATCGGGAGGCGCGGATAGCGGTGCCGGGTGGCCATGAAGAGCGCGGCGCTCAGCTCGTTCTCGAGGCGCCAGTCGAGGATGACGACCGCCGGCGGCGGGCTCGACCGCATCGCAGTCAGGAACGCGAGGGGGTGACGAAAGACCGATGGCGCGGCCCCGCCGGCCTCGCACAGGTCGGCGGCCAGCGTCGCGGCCGCCGGCTCGTCGTCGACGATCCATGCGCGTCGCTGAAAGCCCCCGTCGACCGCCCCCAGCTGCTCCACGATTCACGCCCTCCGTGCACGCCGCGTGCCGAGGCCACCTGCCCGCTCTACCATGACACCGATGAGCTCGATCCGCAGGCGGCCGACCCGCACCGTGATGGTCGGCAGCATCCCGGTCGGCTCGGCGCACCCGATCGTCGTGCAGTCGATGACGAACACCGACACCGCCGATGCCGACGCCACGGCACTCCAGGTCGCGCAGTTGGCGCATGCCGGATCCGAGCTCGTCCGCATCACCGTCAACAACGACGAGGCCGCAGCGGCGGTGCCGGTCATCCGGCAGAAGCTCGACCGGCTCGGAGTCGACGTGCCGATCATCGGCGACTTCCACTACAACGGGCACCTGCTCCTCACGAAGTACCCCGAGGCTGCCGCCGCGCTGGCCAAGTACCGCATCAATCCGGGCAACGTCGGCACCAAGCGCCGCGACGAGCAGTTCGCGCAGATCATCGAGGTGGCGATCGCGAACGCGAAGCCGGTCCGCATCGGCGTCAACTGGGGTTCGCTCGACCAGCAGCTCCTGACCGAGATGATGGATGCCAACGCGCTGCTGGCCGAGCCGGCCGGTAGCCGCGAGGTGATGATCGAGGCCATGATCGAGTCCGCCCTGCGCTCGGCGCGACTGGCCGTGGAGACCGGGCTGCCGCCCGACCGGATCATCATCAGCGCCAAGGTCTCCGGCGTGCAGGACCTGGTCGAGGTCTACGCCCGCCTGGCGGACCGGTGCGACTACCCGCTGCACCTCGGCTTGACCGAGGCCGGCATGGGCGCCAAGGGGATCATCACCTCCACCGCCGGCCTGGCCATCCTGCTCCAGCGCGGCATCGGCGACACCATTCGCGTCAGCCTGACGCCGGAGCCCGGGGGCGATCGGACGACTGAGGTCCAGGTGGCGCAGCAGGTGCTCCAGTCGATGGGCCTGCGCTCATTTCTGCCGCAGGTCAGCGCCTGCCCGGGCTGCGGCCGCACCACCTCGACCTTCTTCCAGGAGATGGCGCGCGACATCCAGGCCTACCTGGTCGAGCAGATGCCAGGCTGGCGCGCCACACATCCGGGTGTCGAGGAGCTGCGGGTTGCCGTCATGGGCTGCATCGTCAACGGCCCGGGGGAATCCAAGCACGCCGACATCGGGATCAGCCTGCCCGGCACGTTCGAGGAGCCGGTGGCGCCCGTCTTCGTCGACGGCGCGAAGACCGAGACGCTGCGCGGCGACGACATCGTGCCTCGCTTCCTCGCGATCCTGGACGACTACGTCGCGCGCCGCTTTCCCGCTCCGGGCAGCGTCGCTGCCGCCGGTCCCGCAGACTGACGCCCGAAACGTCCCAGCGTCCTCCCTGCCGGACCGGGACATTTGCCAATGGCCGCGCGGACGGGGTGCGAATACCGTGCTCACACGAAGAGCACAATTGTCGGAGCCAACCCCATGCCATCCTCACCATCCCTCCGCGCTCGCCGTCCGGCCATCGCGCTGACCGCCGTCACCGTCGGGCTCACCCTCGCGACCGCGTACATCCATCTCGGCCTGGGCGGACTGCTGTTCACGCTGAATGCGATCGGCTACGCGCTGCTCGCGCTGGCCCTTGCCATCGGCTCCATTCCGCACCCGCTCATCAGCAGATTCAGCTGGCTGCCGCGCGTCGGCCTCGCCGCGTTCACAGCGGTCACGATCGGCGGCTATCTCGTGATGGGCCCGTACTTCAGCCTCGGATGGATCGCGAAGGCGGTCGAGGTCGGAATCCTGGTGCTGCTCGCCGCGGACGTCGTGCGCGTGTACGGCTCTCCCGCCGGCCTGGTCCGTGCCGCGCTGGCGACGTTCAGTGACCGTCCCCGCACGGGACCGATGCAGACGGCGTGAGGCGGCGGACCGATCGGTCTGGATCAGCCACAGGCGACCGGGCAGCTGCTGGACGACCGGCCCGCACCCGGCGAGCAGGACCAGGCCTGCCAGCATTCGCCATCCGCAGGCGTCGCACC
>Ga0136623_10000526_pt1 | contig 11593 bp, 9 predicted proteins | sample AntDrymUQ4492106_2_FD_104656 | JGI IMG/M metagenome (GOLD analysis project Ga0136623, IMG submission 104656) | Polar desert sand microbial communities from Dry Valleys, Antarctica - metaG UQ449 (21.06) | ecosystem: Environmental > Terrestrial > Soil > Desert | place: Antarctica: Dry Valley...
GGCGACGAACGTACCGTGGCCATAAAGTTGATCGGTGTTGGAAAGGTTCTCGGAATTAACTGAGTAGTTGAAGCCGGCGCTCACACTCTGTGTGTCGGCCAGCTTAATGTTCTTCGCTACACGGTCCGCCAGATCTCCGTGGGTCCCATCGATGCCCGTGTCGAGCACCGCTACGGTTACATTACGGCCGGTAACGGGAAGATTGCTGTTGAGCATCGTGATTTCCGCATCACCGCGCGCCCGCTCAACCCCTGTGATCGCCCTAACCGCAGGCTCGCTGGTAAAGCTAAGTGTTCGGTTACCATAAATCGAACGGACGGCAGGCGAGCGCGAAATGGCAATAATCTGATCTCGCGTGGCGGTGATGCTCACCATCGGCAGCGCCCGGAACCGCGTGCCACCAATAATGCCCATACTTTGTAAGTGCGCGAAATCCGATTCGGTTGGCAAGTTGTGATAGACGACTACAGCATTTATTCCGCTATCATCTGCTATCTGATTCAGTTGTACGGCAAGTTCGGGATCGACGCTTTGGAGACTAGTCCGCGCATCGTCAGCCCCTGTCATAACAATACCGTCAGCACCGGTCATGACGATGCCATCCGCACCGGTCATCACGATGCCGTCTGCTCCAGTCATGACGATCCCTGTCACTCCGGTAAACGTTAGTCCGTCTGGAACAACTGAGAATGCAATCCCGTCAGCTCCAACCGCCCTAACTCCATCCGCGCCCGTCATCACGATCCCGTCTGCTCCGGTCATGACGATGCCATCCGCACCTGTCATTACTATGCCGTCGGGGGCGGGACGCTCGAGACCATCTGCGCCGGTCATCACAATCCCATCTGCGCCCGTCATCACGATCCCATTAGCGAGTGTAATGGTGACCGAATCGACGGTATGCGTCGTCCCATCAGCGCCCGTCATTACGATGCCATCGGCGCCGGTCATGACAATCCCATCCGCCCGGGTAACATTCAAACCTTGCGCAGTAGTGACACTGAGACTATTTGGGTAAGCAAATGCGTCCGCGCCCGTCATGACGATGCCGTCCGCACCAGTCATCACAATGCCATCAGCGCCCGTCATCACAATGCCATTCGGACCGTAGGTTAGAAAGCCGTCCGCACCAGTCATCACAATGCCATCTGCACCGGTCATGACGATGCCATCGGCCCCGGTCATCACAATTCCATTGGAGGCGGTGAACGTGATCCCTGCCATTGCTGGTGAACCGCTTAGCACCAGGGCCAGCATAACAGCGATAAGTGGGTTCGCTTTTTTAAGAATGGAATTTAATGCAGTGGGCATACTTAGCAAACTATCACCTCATTCGGGTATATCGGCGCAGTCGTGCTAACGATCGGACGGTCACTGAGCAGAGGAACCATTCGGGCTGTCAAAAGTGGGTAGGATTCTAATTTGGCGCTTAAATGCATGTGTTGCGATATCCTTGTGATTTCGTCATGAAAGTGACCCAAACGAGAGAACTCTAAGGGCAGTAGTCTAACCTACAAGCTCCTGAAAAAGCTTGCGCGTTTCGGGACCAGGCTCCACTCCCAACTCCGCCTTCAAAAGTCGGCGCAGCCCCTGATAGTGATCCTTAACTGCCGCTCGATTGCCCAAAGCTCCGTGTGCCCGCATGACCAGACAATGAATATCTTCGCGAAACTGATCTTCATGAAGTATGCGCTGCGCAAGTTGCATCGACTTAGACCAGTCCCCCATCTTTTGCGCAACTTCTGCGAGCACCTCCAGCAGACGCAGGTACTGCTCACGGTAATAGGTCCTTTGCTCGTCGACCCAGGGCTCATAACTTCCCTGCATAAACTCTCCTCGATAGAGTCCAACCGCTCCTTCATAGGCTTTCACACACTCTTCAAAGTTTCGTGATCGTCGCGCCTTTTCTCCTTCATCCAGCAGACGATCAAATTCCTCGATGTCAATGTGATAGGAAAACTCGGGGTTGAGTTGATAGTCGTTGTCTCGATAGAGCAGGAAGTTCTGCTTTAGTGGTTGATTACTGTTAACAGCCTTGCGTATGTGCGAAATAGTGGGATGGAAGTTCTTTTCCACAACCTCGATGTCAGTTTCCGTCCAGAAAGTATCGATGATCGTGTCCTTCGAAGCCCGATGGTGGCGGCGCGAAGTTATGAAGCACAAGATGTCGCGCCCGCGCCGCGTGGTCCAGGCGTCTGCTGCCAGCGGACGGGTTGGATCGCGAACTATTTCTACCTGCCCAAGCATATTGACTGTGAGATCAGTAACGCGTTTCGTCGTTAATGCGATTTCAGCTATTTGAATGGCGGCCGGTTTGACGGCAGGCCTCTGCGCGCCGGCAAGTTGTGCTCGCAAATCCGAAGGCAACAGATCGCGAGCTTCTTCGGTGGAAAAAAGCTCGGGATTGTTCAAGCTCTCTCGTTGCAGCCAGTATTCGTAGTCGTATCTGACAGCGAGATCCACCGCGCGCCTTAAGTGCTCAAGCATTTGGGGCTCTTTATTGAGCTTCAGTTCACACATGGCAACCGCCATGGCTGCCTGGGCTTCGTAATAGTAAAAGCTATTAAGGTGAAAGTATTGGAGAGCTTTGGTCAAACCCTCGTAAGCCGTTCCAAATTCTCCCTGCCCGGCCATGATGCGGCCGCGAGTAAGTGAGGCGGTATAAAAACCCCTTTCGTCCTTCTCAGGGGGCCTGGCGCTGATCAGGCGATCGATTAGCGTTCGCGCAGCAGCGAGATCCCTTACTTGCAGGCTCAGCAACGCGCGCTCTTCAAAAAGCTCGGTGCGAGTAAGACTGATCCCCGCTTCACCATAGGCGCGTGCAGCTCGTTCGTAGTATTCGTGTGCTCGTTCAATTTCCGCTCGCTCACGATAGAGATTTCCATACGTTTCGAAGGTCTCTGCTCTCGCCGCAACCAGATTGAAGAGTTGGCACTGCTCTAATGCGCTGTCGAGATGCCGCTCTGCCGCTTCAAAATCGCCGCCGTAGATGTGGCAGCGGGCTGTATTCAGGTGGGCTACAGCCTCCTGCGGCATTGGCGATGCCGGACGGTCGCGGCGCAGCATGCGGCTGAACCAACGTAGTGCTTCCCCGAAATCGCCTCTAATACCCGCGGGAGTCCCCAGGTTATGAGCGATCAATCGAGTATATCGCTCGTCGTTACGCTCTTCCGCAGATTGCAACGCGCCCCTGAACTCGCGTTCGGCCCCGGTCCATTCCCCCATTGCCACCAAACAAAGGCCTCGCGTGTTTCCGCATTTTGTTCTGATTGCAGAATTTGCATCTGTTAGTTCAGTCGCACGATCCAGGTAAGTGAAAGCCAACTGGTAATCAGCCTCACGTCTGGCAAGCGTGGCCAGGGAGTGAAGGGCCTCCGCTTCCCCTTCTCTATCATCGCCCTGACGCAGGAGTGTGGCTGCCCGCAGAAACATCGACTGGGCCGCATCATATTCACCACGCAATCTGGCGACCTCCGCACGGTTCGCGATTGCACGAGGATGCGCTTCAAGGGCCTGCTGAGGAATGGAATCAGCTAACGTGGCTAGAGAACCAAGCGCGCCGGAAGAAATCCATTCAACTCCTCTTTCAGCGATAACCGTCGCCGCGCGATCAAATTCTTCCGCGGCAATCAGGTGCCTGACTGCAGGTTCCCATGCCTGCCGCTCCAAAAAATAGGCAGAACAGCGCTGATGTTCCGCCGCGACCCCCGCACGACCAATTTCACTTCGCAAGCGCCGACGCAGGAAACCTTGGAAGAGCGGATGGAGACGATACTCTTCTCCGCGTCCGTCGCCAGCCACAGTTATGAAAACGTTTCGGCGCACAAGGTTGGGCAAGACTCGTGAGCAATTCATGCCCCGGTAGAGGGATGTACAAGTATCCAGCTCAATGCGATCGAGCAGCGACATCTTCACGAGCAGCTGTTGCTGCTCCTCGGGCTCGGCTGAGAATACTTCCTCAGCAAAATAGTCGAAGATGTCGCGCTCTGATTGCCGCAGTACTTCAACCAGGTCAGGTGGTTTCGCTCGCTCGTCGCGCGAACTGGTCACAGTTCGATGGGCTACTTGCCTGACCAATTGGAGGGCAGTAATCCAACCGTGAGTGCGTTCGCGATATTCGGCGAGCTGCTGTGGGGTGAGTTCTAGGTCGAAGACCTGGCGAAAGAGTTGCTGTGTCTCTTCGTCAGTAAATAGTAGATCCGAGCGATCGATAGTTGATAGCGGCGACTGCGCGCGAAGTCGGGCGAGGGCCAAAGGCGGCATTTCGCGTGAGATGATAATTACGTGCAACACATCAGGCAAATAAGCGAGGAGGCGATCAAGGAACGCGTGCACGGGGGTCTCGGCGCCCAGATGATGATAATCGTCGAGGACCAGTATCAGCTGCTGCTCAACACTATCCAGGACCTGGTTCAACAGCACGTCAACGGCCCGTTCCGGCTGCTGTGCCAACTCGCTCGCAGCTCCCTGCAAGTAAGAAAACATGGCGGGGCCAAATCCCGGCACGACTTGCTGAAGCCCAAAGCTTAGATAGCCAAGAAAGGCAAACGGGTCGGCATCGGTGCGATCCAGCTGGTACCACACAAACTTCCGCTTATGCGTGCGTAGGAAATCAGCGACCAGAGTAGTTTTTCCGTAACCGGCGTTTGCGGTAACCAGCGTAACGGGCTGTGTGAGATTTGCTAGTAGTCGTTCAGTTAATCGTGGACGGGAAAGCAATTCGGGAGCCGGACGGGGCGGCAACAATTTAGTACGCAGAAAGAAACTGGGCTGCGCACCAGAAAGCTCGCCTGTTGCCCCGACTGAAGACGATTGCTGGGGCTTTCCCTGACGGGTTTTGGCCATCACCTCCTGCCTTTGGGTCCTGCTCGTTATTGCGGGGAGGGTAACATGGCAAAATCCCTTCTGGCCACGATCACGAGAAACCGCAGGTGGCTGGGGAAGTACCAATGACATTTGGAGGCCAGTCATCATTTGCCTCGCTGGAATTTGGTCGCTTAGCTAATTCCCATCTGCGTCCAAGTCCACCTCGCAGATTCCCTTTTCCGATTCATTGAGAGTCGCTGCAAATCCGGTGAGCGCAGCAGCCCGTCCATGCGCGTGGCCTGACGCGATGTTCGCTTGCTCGCTAGATAGTCCGTAGCTCTCGAACAGCTCAATCGTTTCCTGCCTCGTAAAGGCAAGCACCTCTTCTTCGATCACCGAAAGTGTCTGCTTTGAACGCATGCGCCACAAGGGAGCAGGCGGCATGGTTCTACTGGTTATCAGCACATGAACCTCCGAAGGCAGTAACGGCAGCAAGCGCCTGAAAAACGGCACCAACCATTCGGAATCGAAAATGAGATGCAAGTCTTCGATCACAATCAGGAGCGGCTTGTTTTCCCCTTCCACCAGCTCGTAAACAAAGGCTTCCGCCAGCATCGAAATCTGGTCGAGTTGGGCGATTCCTGCCCCTGGCAATAACGCAGTGCTGCCGAAATTTGGTCGCTGGGTACGGATACTGGCGATCAAGTATTGGAGAAAGATCTCAAGCTCGCCCTCTGCTGCATCGACTTTGTACCAGGCCACTCCCCTGCCACAATTCCGTGCAAAATCCCGGGCCAGTCCAGACTTACCGGTGCCAGCGCGACCACTGAGGAAGGTGGACGTACACGATGCCAGGCTTTTTTGAAGAAGCGCGAGGAGCCTCGGCCTCGAGAGCCGTGGCAATTCCGCGGGAACAGTTATTTTCTCGACAATCAGCTCCGCATTGTTTGCGATGGTGTTTTTGGAGGACTCAATTGGAAACATATCGTCGAAGAGGCTGGTTTGAGCGTTTTCGAAGAGTTTGCTGCCCCCTGCACGGTGCTGGGTATCAGGTTTCAGGTAATTAACAAGGAGATTTTGCATCCCTTTTCTCGGAAGTGTTTTACTGCAGTCCCCTTGAGAAATTCTTGAGTTTTTAAACAAGGATTTACAAAACAGCAGAATAAAAGGCCTAGGCAGCTACAGGAACGGCGCCCAGCACTAGGAAGTTAAATGGGAGAGGGAGAAAATCTTGTTGCGAGCGCCTGCCGGTGGAAGGTTTCAGAGGTTTTTCGGGGCCACGGTGGCGTGGGCAAAAGTGCTTGGGGCCTTGGTGTCGCCTCCGCCCTTCGACGTTCAGCTTGTAAACGGGCCACTGTAAAAAGGACGATGTGAGTTTGCCCCACAGGATTTGGGTTTCTAATCTGCAAGACCTAGTTCAGCCTGCCAAAAGCGAATCACTTTATGGAATAGGTCGAGCGCTTCCCATTGATTGTGGTCCTTGTCGGTAATTGAAACAACGAGGGTTAGCACCACGTCAACAGGGGCGTGACTGGCCCTGGACATCCCTCACGATCCCGGCTAGGTCTTCAGTGTGTCTAACATCTTGAGCAACGTCGAAGGCTTGCAAGTTTCTGTTTGTAAGTACCAAGTGCTTTGCTCCATTACAGAGCTGTTCGCAAACCGCAAGTTCAGGGCACTTTGTCTTGAGTTGTTTTTGTTTGCCTGCTAAGTCCGCACCTGTCTCAATCGCAAACCAGTCCACTAAGTGCCAAGCCGTCACCGCGAAGTCGAAGCACCAGTCGACTTGATGCTCGCCGTAGGCGGATCGGCGGTCAAATGTGCGCTCAAGCTTTCGATAGAGGGCCTCGGTGGTATCAATAGAGCGCTGGCTTGTCATGGAGTGTTTTACTTTCGCCGACCAGTGCTTATATTCTTTTCACCCGTCTGGTTTATCGAGGCCAAGTTTGGTCCTGCGCCGAACAGAGGCTCTTTGGAGCGGAGCGAAGCTGGCCGCCATTATGTTGCGACTCGAATGCTGACTCGATCGAGATAGACCAGCCCTCAGCCGGCTCAGGGATTGCCATCGGGTCCTTTCCTACTCGCCTTCACGTCATAGAAGACGATACTTGCAACCAGCGCGATGCCTGCGACAGCAGCAAGAAGAAAAAAGATCATGGGAAACCCCGGATAGCCAAGAATGCGGAATGACGTTTCGACGCGCATCAGCAAGGATGCTCCAAGAATCAGAGCAGCCAAAACGAGACCTAGTGTGATTCGATTTGCTACTTTCTGCAGCCCCTCAAGCACTACCTTCTCATCGATCGCGTCCACCTTGATCTTGAAATGATTATTCTCCAGGGAATCCAGGATTCTATTTACCCGACGGGGGAGCTTTTCAACAAACTCTTTGACCTCCACAACGCCGCTGAGCAGGTTTCCTGGAGCGATGCTCTTTAATACGTTCCGCTGCATGATCTCAGTGGCGCGTTGGCGTATGACGGCATTGGGATCGAAGCCTGGATCAAGAGTAAAAACGGTCCTATCGAGATTAAGGAGGGCTTTCGCAATCATCGTAAATTCGTGGGGCAGACGGAACCAGCAGTCGGCGGAAATTTTAGTTATCTCGAGAGCAACTTGCCCCGCATGAATCCGACTCAGGTTCGCATCCGCGTTTTCGGCAACCAGATCTGCAACGCGCCTGGTGAACTCCTTTCTATCAAAGCCGGGTTTCGCTTCCCCCAGCTTGATCGAGGTTTCCGCAGCGTCCTCCCCTCGCCCTTCGCTAATCGCCAGAAGCAACCGGAGCAGGTTGTCCTGAAATCCAGTCATGAGACGACCAACCATGCCCAGGTCCAACAATGCGATTCGTTCGTCATCGGTTATGAAAACATTCCCGGGATGAGGATCTGCGTGGAAAACACCATCTACAAGGATTTGTTTCAGGTACGCCCTGAAGAGTTCATTAGCCAGCCCTGGGCCATCAATCTCAAGAAGGCGAAGGGGATTCAGATCAGTGATTTTCTTGCCCGGAATGTAATCCATTGTGAGCACACGTGAGGTTGTGAAGTCTTCTACCGGCTCCGGGACAATTATGTGCTCGAACTCTCTCAGGTTCTCGGCAAACAACCGGAGATTCTTCGCCTCAGTTTGAAAATCCAGCTCGTGAAGTAAAACCTTGCGCAGGCCGAGTAGCATGTTCCCAAATTCGTAGCGCTTGCCCAGTTCGGTGTGAGCATCAATAAAGTGGGCCACCTGTTCGAGGGCTTCCAGGTCGTTAACAATCTGCTCGCGGATGCCGGGTCTCTGAACTTTGACGACCACCGCCCGCCCATCGCGCATGTAGGCCCGGTGGACCTGGGCAAGAGAGGCGGCCGCGAGTGGCTGTGCGTCAAACTCTGCAAAAGCCTTCGAGATGCGCACGCCTAACTCAGCGGACACGATGCGATCAACTTCTTCATAGGAGAAGGGCTCAATCTGATCCTGTAACCGCTCGAGCGCGATCAGGTAGGGCGCCGGCAACAGATCAGCGCGCGTTGAAAGCAATTGACCCAGCTTGATAAATGTAGGCCCGAGCTTTTCCAGATCCGTTGCCAATTCTTCCGCTTTGGGAATAGCAACTTCGACAGCATGCTCGTCCAGTTCAAGGCTATCTTCCAGACCGGACTGCTTGACCAGATCTGAACGGCCATACTTCGCTAGAAGCATCGCCACATCCTTGTATCTCTTCAAATGCTCTGTCTTAAGGATGACCATCTAGTCCCTCACAAAGATTCAAATGAAAACTTGCGACCACGCTCACCACGGGCTATGCTCCCGGTTCGTCTGTTCCTTCATTTGATCCAGATCAGCTAAGGGACAGACTCCCTATCTTACAGCCACGAACATGCATCGGCACACCAGGGACATATCAAACTGCTAAAATTTGCTCGATTTTGATGAGTTTCGGAAAGGAGGAGTTCAATCACATGCATCGCAGATTACCATGGTTGGTCGCGCTGCTCGTCACGACATCCCTGACGACGTATGCGCAGCAGCCAACCGCGCCCAAAACCCACCTGAGAGCGGGCCAGCCCGCCCCTGATTTTACTTTGACAGACACAGAAGGCAGGGAAGTAAAGCTGAGCGACTTTAAAGGCAAGAGGAGCGTGGTGCTTGCCTTTTATGTACTCGCCTTTACCGGGGGTTGAACGAAAGAGTTGAAGGCGTATCAGGCTGATATTGCCAAATTCGAAGCCACGGACACGCAGGTCCTGGGTGTCAGCATGGACAGCTTTGCCGCCAATAAACGCTTTGCGCAGGATATAGGTGTTACGTTTCCGCTGCTGAGCGACTGGCACCGCAAGGTGACCAAGGACTATGGTCTATTCAATGAGAAGACGGGTTACTCGGCAAGAGCGACCATTGTGATCGACAAAGAAGGAATTATCCGTCACGTTGAGGAAGGACGGACGGCTATCGATCCCACGGGTGCTTACCAGGCTTGTAGCATTTTTGACAGGAAGAAGGGCTAGACGACCGTACTAATCCGGCTTAGACGTTGTAGCCGGAGTGGCACCGAGTGCACGATCAATGGCGGCCCGCAGGGCCTCGGAGCTGAGGGTCCTTAGCACTACACCGTTCACGAAGATAGTCGGCGTGCTATTCACCCCGTACACTTCGCCATCACTGATATCGTGTCGCACCTCAGCGGCATACGTGCCGCCGTCAAGCGCCGCATCAAAGGGGGCGCGATTGAGCCCGAGTTCAGTTGCATACTTCTTAAGCGATGGAACATCAAGAGCTTTCTGACGTTTGAAAAGCAGCGCCACGTATTCAAAGAATTTGCCCTGCGCATGAGCGGCATTCGCAGCTTCGGCCGCCTTGCGCGCATCCGCATGCCTGGAAAGCGGAAAATCCCGCACTACAAATCGCACCTTCTCTTTATAGGCTTTTTGCACTTCTTCCAGAATCGGATGCATAGCAGCGCAGGCAGGGCACTGGAAGTCAGTGAATTCAACTACATTAACAGTCGCCGTCGCGGGACCTAGACTGGGATCGTCGTCTGTGCTGATTACCTGGACTGGCTCCTGCGGCTCAGAAATCAGAAGGCGCACATTAGCTCCCTTGCGGAGCTTCTCAGTCATTGTTTGCTCTAACCGCTGACGCTCTTGTTCCAGCAAATACTCCGCAAGTTGATTGCGCACCGAATCGAGATCGCCAGTGATCTGCGCTTTGTTTTCCGCATAGAACTTTGCCACTTCAGCATCGGTAGGCGTGTGAGCTTTCTCGCTGACCTCCGTGCGCACTATCTGTTCAGGCGGGACATTCCGGCGGTTAGCCTCGGCGATCAAAAGCAGATCGTTGATCGTTCTGTCTACAGCGTCTTTCTGCGTTTGGTAAGCTTCAAGTCGCAGCTTATAAATGGTCGGTTTCAACCTTTCAGTGATTACGCCGGCGGTAATCGGTTTGCCGGCTACAGTGGCCAGCACTGCTGAAGGTGAGAGATTGGGCGAGTACGTGCTTGAAACCAGCACCACTGAATTGGTAGCGCGAAGTCGTCGCACAAACTCTTCCGAGATCTTCGCCTCACGGGTCGCTCGCAAGAGAGCGATCGTTTCACTTCGCGCCGTCGCTGGGTCCAATTCGTTTATTTGATCGCGGTTGTCTTCAATAAACTTCTGGATTTCAGCATCTGTGGGTTCGGTTATATGTTTGCTTACTTCGAGAGCGTATAACTGCTGCGAGGTAAGCTTGCGTTTGCTGGCCTCGAGTTCGAGTAGCGCTGTATTGACCTGAAGTTCGAACACCTGCCGGCTGGCATCAGCAATTCTTTCTTCCAAGCTTTCAACCTGTTCCCTCACACTTGAATCTATGTCGGCCGTGGTAATTGTCTGATCGTTAACAATCGCCAGTGGTATCGGCGCTTTTGGCGCTCTGGGCTCCTTCGCAGATACCTGCGTGGGAGTGGGCTGGGGGGCTGGCTTAGCGGCCGCCTGACGCGCACCCGCTTTCCTTCTCGATGTCTGCGCAGGAGCACCTACTACGAGGGTTAAGGTGAGAGAGGCAATGATGAAAGATTTTCTAAGGTGGATCAGCATAGCTATAGCATTTTTGACGACTTGTGATGTTGGAAGCGAAACTTAGAGCACAATTAGAGCACAAATAGAGAAGCGGCGTTGCTTCCCAGGAACCAACGCCGCTTCAGAAAATTGGACGCCTGACGGATCACCGGTAACGAATGATGCTTCGTCTCCGTGTTTTGATGGGAGTGCGCACGGAGAGTAAAGCCTTATGCCGACCGTTCAAGATAAAGGCAAGACCTTGATGAGTAATTCCCAACAAGCGCGCGGCGCGCGTAACGCTGCCACCAGACGTCTTGAGTGCTCGCTTTATCAGGTCGCCCTCATAATGAAGCACTAGTTCTTCGAGGGAACCCTGCCAAAGTTTTGTCTCAGCCGATTTGCCGCCTGTGCGCTCTTGAAATGAGCGACTCCCATTGATCTGTTGAGAAACCGGGACTTCATCTTGTGCCTTGGAAAGCTCTTTCGCTGCGAGCAACCGACGCGCACATTCACCAAGGCTTACTTTTATTTCATGGTACTGAGATTGCGCCAACAGGGACTCGGCGGTCTGGTAGTAATTGGATAGTTCGCTATGCGGTAGATGATTGCCTAACTCTTCGACAATGGTCAGCGCTGCGATTCCGGCCCTCTCTGGATCACCCGCGCGATCGGCAACCGCAATTGATCTTTGGAGGTCCGCGTCCGCTTGATCATAAAGACCCAGGCGCGCCAGTGCCGTTCCCAGGGTATTAAGTGCCTCAGCA